>OLPO01000921.1_pt1 | contig 21701 bp, 14 predicted proteins | sample 1672831 | NCBI WGS metagenome assembly OLPO01 (sample SAMEA3136728, study PRJEB25190) | human gut metagenome
GAGCAAGTAGCGAAGCTAGACCCTGTCAGCAGAGCTGCAGGGATGGATTGCGAATATCCGCTTGACAAGGCGTGCCATGTACATGAAAAAGGAGATGTGCTGTAATATAATAAGAAGAAACGAAACAGAGAAATTTTAATATTAAGGAAGCGAAGAAATGGATTCAGGATATTCAAAATGGAGAAAGCTGGACAATGCGGCGCTTGCTTTTCCTCTTGTGACCGGAAAAGACGACACTCGCGTGTTCCGTTTTTACTGTGAACTGAAGGAACCGGTGGAGGATGCAACGCTGCAGGCAGCTTTGGACGAGACGATGAAGCGTTATCCGCTTTTTCAGGCAGTGCTGCGAAAGGGACTTTTCTGGTTTTATCTGGAGCGGAGAGAGATCCGTCCTGTCGTACATCCGGAAAAAAAGCCGCCATGCAGCAGGCTCTATATTCCGGATAAGAAGTCGTTGCTGTTTGAGGTCAGCTATTATCAGAACAGGATCAATTTTGAGGTGTTTCATGGGCTGACCGATGGTACCGGGGCGATGCATTTTCTTGTGGAGCTGGTACAGAATTATCTGATCCTGCGGCATCCGGCAGAACATCTGCCAAAAGTGGAGCAGGAGGAAGTGGTCACACCAGGAGATCAGGAGGAGGACAGCTTTTCACAGTATTATTCAGCGAAGCTTCCGCGTGGCAGGGAAAAAAAGCCGGATGCGGTCAAGCTGCGCGGGGAGAAGCTGGTGCATGAGGATATGCACATCACAGAGCTGGAGCTGTCGGTAAAAGAGGTGCATGCGCAGGCGAAAGCCTACGGTGTTTCAATCACAGTGCTGCTCACGGCAGTGATGCTCTGTGCAATTCACGAGGAAGTGCCAAAGGACCGGCAGAATAAGCCGATCACCCTTATGGTGCCGGTAAACCTCAGAAATTATTTTCCGTCACAGTCGATGGGAAACTTTTTCGGATGGATTGAGGCGGGACATGTGTTTACCGATGCGACGACCTTTGAGGAGGTCGTGCGGCATGTCGGGGAGCAGTTTGAACGGGAGCTGGTCAAGGAGCGGATTGCAGTGCGTATGAATGATTATGTGCGTCTGGAAAAGAATCCGTTGCTGCGGGCGGTGCCTCTGGAGATTAAAAAGGGATTTCTGATGCTCGGGGCAAATCTCGGCAGCCGGTGTATCACAGCGGTCTACTCGAATATCGGCAGGATCCGCCTGCCGGAGCAGTACGGGGATTATATCCGGCATTTTGGATTTTTTACGAGTACGAATGTACTGCAGCTGTGTTCCTGCTCTTATGGAGATAAAATGGTGCTCGGCTTCACTTCGAAGCTGACAGATGACCGTATCCCGCGTAACTTTCAGCGGATACTGAAGGGGCATGAGATCAAAAGCCGGGAGATCCGGGAAGGATTTCCGGTGAGTACGGAAGCAGAGAAGCTGGCGGGCAGAAAAGCCTATCAGGTATTTACGTTTTTATGTATTGCAGCCGCTGTTATCTGCGGAATGATTGATTATATGATGACGGGTGGGCTGAATTGGTTCTGGTTTGCCGCAGCGGGCTGTGCCTGTGCATGGACAATCGTATCGGTGGCTTATACAAAGCGGAGAAATATTCTGAAAAATGAGATGTGGCAGCTGCTGCTCGTTACCGTGCTCAGTATTATCTGGGATTACCTGACGGGATGGCGTGGCTGGTCACTGGATTTTATATTTCCGTTCGGGGCGCTTGCAGTGCTCAGCTCGATGCTCGTGATCGCAAAGGTCAATCGGCTGGAGCAGGAGGAGTATCTGTTTTATCTTGTACAGGCATCCGTGGCTGGATGTATTCCGGCACTGCTCGTCTGGCTCGGATTGATACACATCGTCTATCCGTCGGTTGTCTGCGCCGGGATCAGTATTCTGGTGCTCGCTGCACTGTTCATTTTTCAGAAGAAAGATACCTTGGCGGAGTTCCGGAAGAAGCTGCGGATGTAAGCCTGAGCTTCACAGGCCATGGGATGGGAACAGGTGAAGGTCACAAATGATAATCTCAGAAAGGAAAGGACATAAATGGTAAAAATAGATCTCATTACCGGCTTCCTCGGATCCGGCAAGACGACTTTTATCAAGAAGTATGCTGATTATCTGATACGGCAGGGCTGCAACATCGGCATACTCGAAAATGATTACGGCGCGATCAATGTGGATATGATGCTGCTGCAGGAGCTCGAGGGAAAGCATTGCGAGCTGGAGATGGTATCTGGCGGCTGCTGCCAGGATTCAGATGCGCACAGAAGACGTTTCAAGACAAAGCTGATCTCCATGGGCATGTGCGGCTATGACCGGATTCTCGTGGAACCGTCCGGTGTCTTTGATATGGACGAATTTTTTGATACCCTGCAGGAGGAGCCACTGGATCAGTGGTATGAGATTGGAAGCGTGCTTGCGATCGTGGATGCGCGTCTGGAGGATATCCTTTCACCGGAGGCGAATTATGTGCTGGCTTCTGAGGCTGCTTCGGCAGGCTGTATCGTGATGAGCCGTACGCAGGAGGCATCCGAAGAAGAGCAGCAGAATACGGTCGCGCATCTGAACCGGGCGCTTGAGCATGCAAAATGCAGTCGGAGACTGGAGCTTGAGCACGTCGTGAGGAAGAACTGGGAGGAGCTTACGGATGCAGACTTTGAAAAAATCGCAGCGGCAGGCTATGAGCACGCCAGCTATGTGAAACAGGATTATAGTGAACACGGCGGGTTCGAATCACTGTTTTTTATGAATCTTGGAATGGACGAAAAGGCTCTTTTGCAGGCAGTACAGGAGATATTTTCTAATAATGCATGCGGGACGGTCTTTCGGGTAAAGGGATTTTTCAAGGATGGAGCTGATGCCTGGAAGGAGCTTAATATGACGCGTCGCCGGCAGAGTGTGCAGCCAATCAAAAGGGGACAGGAAGTGCTGATTGTGATCGGAGAGAACCTGGATCGGGCACGGATAGCGGCATATTTTGAACGCAGATAAGCATTCCCCCGCTTCAAGTGCGCGGAGCACTAAGCGGCGGGTGAGGGGGATGCTTATGTCAGTGGGAGTTGAAAGCTCCCACTGACAGATCGCGAAGCGACTGCGTTCATGAGCAAGTAGCGAAGCTAGGCCCTGCCAGCAGAGCTGCAGGGATGGATTGCGAATGTCCGCTTTACCCGACGGAGAAAAGGTAAATCGACATATTTCGTTTTAACGGATAAATATCGCATTGACTTTGCTTCTGAATTATGCTTTAATGAAGTTTAGAAAACGTTAACAAACCTTTACAATTTTAGGAGGAAGAACACAATGAAAAAAGCAATTGCATTTCTTATGGCAGCAGGCATGACTCTGGCACTTGGCGCATCTGCTTTCGCTGAGGAAGATCCGACCAGAATCGCTTTGTTGCTCCCGTACATCGGAGACCAGTCTTATTTTGATGTTACCGCACGAGGGCTGGATCTGGTTAATGAAGAGTACGGCGATGCAGTTCAGACACAGCTCATCGAGATGGGAACCGATGCAGCTGGCTGGGAGGCAGCAAACCGTCAGGCAGCTGCAGAGGGATATGACATCATCATCTCCGGTAACTTCCAGTATGAAAGTGCTATGCTTACTGTAGCAGCTGACTACCCGGATATCAAGTTTCTGAACTTTGACTACTCTGACGTAGAGGCAAACAAGAAGGACAATGTATATGCAGTTACATATGCATCCAACGAGGTTGGTTATCTTGCAGGTATTGTAGCAGGTGTGAAGTCTCAGAGCGGCATCGTAGGTGCGATCGGCGGAATGGATAACGATGGTATCAGACAGTTCCTTGCAGGCTTTATGCAGGGCGCACATGATGCAAATCCGGATATCAAGTGCATTACAGGTTTCGTTGGAAACTTCCAGGATACCGGTGTTGCAAAAGAGCTGGCAACGAACATGATCAACGAGGGTGCTGACGTGCTGTATCATGCAGCAGGCGGTGCCGGAAACGGTATGTTCGAGGCAGTTGCGGCAGCAGATGGCGTATGGGCAATCGGTGTTGATACAGACCAGTATGCGTCTCTCTCCGAGCAGCCGGATCTTGCAAAGACAATCCTGACCTCTTCTGTTAAGAACTGTGATGTCGCAATCAAAAACAGTATCGGGAAGATGCTTGATGGTACTGCACCGTATGGTCAGCAGGAGATCCTTACCTATGCAGACGGCGGAGTTGGCCTTGCAGAGAATGATTACTACAAGGAGAACATGACTGAGGAAGAGCTTGCAAAGGTAAAAGAGCTTGCTGATAAGGTAAAGAGCGGTGAGACAAAGGTAGTTGACCAGCTGACCGACGCTACAGCATATGATACTTACCTTGAGATGACTGCTAAATAAAACCGGTCATTACGATTGATACGGTCATAAGCAAAGTAGAATGCTCTGTCTTTCCAAAAGATGGAGCATTCTTTGTAAACTTTCATGATATGTGAGGGAATGACATGAGTGATACCATTTTAAAGCTGGAGGATATTACCAAGATTTATCCGAACGGCACAGTGGCGAACCGCAATATCAATATCGAACTGCGAAAAGGTGAGATTCATTCCATCGTCGGTGAGAATGGTGCGGGAAAGTCGACTCTGATGAAAATTATTTTTGCGATTGAAAAGCAGACGTCCGGTAAGATTTATTACAAGGGCGAAGAGATCAATTATCAGGGCTCTATGGAGGCGATCAACAACGGAATTGGAATGGTGCATCAGCACTTTATGCTGATCCCGTCCTTTACGGTGGCACAGAATATCGTTATGGGCGCAGAGCCGACCAGATCCGTCTTTATTGATAAGAAGGAAGCGGTGCGCAAGACTCAGGAGCTGGCGCATAAATATAATTTTGACATTGACGTGACAAGAAAGGTTTCCAGCCTGACGGTCAGTGAAAAGCAGAAGGTAGAGATCTTAAAGACACTTTACCGGAATGCGGAGGTCATCATTCTCGATGAGCCGACGGCCGTGCTGACTCCGCAGGAGACCGAGGCGCTGTTTGAACAGCTGGAGAAGTTCCGTGAGACGGGACATACGATCGTATTTATCTCCCATAAGCTGAATGAAGTCATGCAGATCAGTGACCGTATCACGGTTATCCGTCTCGGTGAGACAAAGGGTACTTACGATGCGAAGGACATTACGATGGATCGCCTGACCGAGCTGATCATCGGTTCGAAGCTGGAGGACTCCTACGATGAGTTCAAGCATCCGGTCGAGAATCCGGAGCTGATCCTTGATGTAAAGGATCTGCATTACAGTGAGCATGGCGTGACGAAGGTTGATAAGGTGAACTTTTCAATCCGTGGCGGCGAGATCCTCGGTGTGGCAGGCGTACAGGGAAATGGACAGGAGCAGCTGATCAAGGCGATCACCGGACTGATTCCGTTCCAGGATGGTACGGTAAAGCTGGCCGGTACTGAGATTCAGGGAATGAATATCGCACAGAAGCGTGATGCCGGTATGTCTTACATCCCGGAGGATCGTATGATCGATGGAAGTGCTCCGGCTGCAAGCATCCAGGACAACCTGATCTCGACCTGCTATGAGCAGCCAAAATATTCCGGGAAAATTTTTCTGAAGCAGAATGTGATCCGTGAAGAGTCTCAGGAGCTGATTGAGCGTTTTAGCATTAAGACGCAGTCGGAAAAGGAAAAGGTGAGCGCGCTTTCCGGAGGAAATATTCAGAAGGTTGTTGTCGCACGTGAGTGGAACAACAAGCCGAAGCTGATGATTGCGGAGCAGCCGACCCGTGGTATCGATATCGGAAGTGCGGCGTACATTCATCATCAGCTGATCGACATGCGGAACAGCGGAGCAGCTGTACTGCTTGTCAGCGCGGATCTGAATGAGGTACTGAAGCTCTCCGACCGTCTGATAGTTATGTATGAGGGTGAAATTGTTGCATACTTCCCGTCGCTGAAGGGTGTGACCGAGAGTCAGCTCGGACTTTACATGCTCGGCGTGGAGCATCAGAGTGAAAAAGAAATCAGGGAGGCTAGCTATGACGACTGAGAAACAGAAAAAGCGCTTCCGGATCACAGACGAGGCGCCGTTTGAGGCACTGCGGATTATCGTTTCGATCCTGATTGCGCTGGTTGTTACGTTTATTGTATTATGCGTGGTAATTGAGGGAGATTCTCTTCCACAGCGCCTTGGCAATGCATGGACGACGTTTATCGCACTGATGACGTATCCGTGCAAGAATCTGTTCTACTTTGGTTATGTACTTGTCAAAATGGTGCCGCTGACCTTTGCAGGACTTGCAACACTGCTGTATTTCCGCACCGGATTGTTCAACCTGAGTACGGAGGGTATTTTCTACTTTGCAGGTGTGGCATGTACCTATTTTGCGGTCTCTGAGACGCGTCTGACCGGAAATGCATTTATCGACTCTGCGATCTGCATTATTGCTGCAGGACTCTGCGGCGGTGTCATCGCACTGCTTCCGGGTATCTTAAAGGCAAAATTCCAGGCAGATGAGATGGTTATCTCCCTGATGATGAATAATATCCTGTTTGGTATCGGATTCTGGATCATCAAGACATATCTGGCGACGACCGGTGTTACCGGTACGTCATCTGCGCCGTTCGTACAGAGTGCGCGTCTGACAACGATCATTCCGAAGACGCAGGTACATAGTGGTATTATCCTGGTATTGATCATGGTAGTGTTTGTGTACATTCTTCTGTTTAAGACAAAGATTGGCTATGCAATCCGCATTACCGGACTGAACCAGAACTTTGCACGCTACTCCGGAATGGGTGCGTTCGGGCTGTTCATGGTTGTACATTTTCTGGCAGGCTTCATCGGCGGCATGGGTTCAGCCGTAGAGCTGCTCGGCGTATACCAGAGCTTCACCTGGTCACAGCTTCCGGGACTTGGATTTACCGGTGCGCTGATGGCAATGCTCGGTAAAAACCATCCGATCGGTGTGGCAGTTGCCGCATTCGGTATCAGCTACTTGAGAGCGTCTGCACAGCTGCTGGCGAACAGTTCACCGGTCATTGATATCAAGCTGGTATCTGTCGTTGAGGTAATTCTGACGCTGCTGATTTCTTCTCAGTACTTCTTAAGAGGCTGGAGAGAGAGACAATTGTTAAAGGAGGAGAAGATATGAGCTCATTCTTTACAGCGGATTTTGTGGCGCTGGTAATTCGTGTGGGTACACCGCTGATGTTCTGTTCCATGTCCGCTTATGTGGCGGCACTTGCAGGCATCCCGAACATTGCAGTTGAGGGTATTATGCTGTTCGGTGCGCTGTTCGGCGTATATTTCAGTGCATTATTCAGCAGCGCATGGCTTGGACTCCTTGGAGTGATCGGAGTCGGTGTAGTACTCGCGCTTGTACTTGCATTTTTTACGATGAAGATGAAGGCAGACCCGATCATGATCGGTATCGCGCTGAACCTGTTTGCGACGGATTTCAGCGTATGGCTTCTGCTTGTATGGACCGGATCAAAGGGAACGACAGCGAACCTTCCGTCCAAGGTGCTTCCGACGGTAGATATTCCATTTATCAAGGATATCCCGGTACTCGGTACGATTCTTTCCGGTCATTATTTACTGACCTATGTGTGCATCATTCTTGCAATATTGCTTGCGATCCTCGTATATCGCACGCCGTTCGGTCTTCATATGCAGGCCTGTGGGCTGGATGCACATGCGGCAGATTCCGTCGGTATCAAGGTAGACCGCGTCCGTCTGATTGCGGTTATCATGTCGGGTATCTTTGCCGCACTCGGCGGTGCATACCTCTCGATGGGATATCTGTCCATCTTCTCAAACAACATGACCGCGTCCCGTGGATGGATCGGTATTGCGGCACAGGCAGTAGGCGGCGGCAACTTCCTCATAGTCACCTTGACGACCGGAGTATTTGCTATCGCACAGGGTATCGTCAGCAAGCTGGCCCTTACCGCCCTGCCGTCTGACCTGATCAATACGATTCCATATGTATGCGTATTGATTGGTCTGATCGGACTTTCCATTAAAGAATACAGAAAAAGACGTGCAAGATAAGATTACAGAAAGGCTGCTGCAGCAATGCAGCGGCCTTTTTAACCGAATCAAGCAAGTCCCTTGCTTCAATGGCGCAAAGCAATAAGCAAATCCCCTGCTTCAATGGCGCAACAGGCAGTGGCAATAAGCAGTAAGACTAAGGAGAAAATGCAGATATGGAAAAAAGAAAAATCATCTTCGACTGTGATCCGGGACATGATGACATCATGGCAATCATGAATGCACTGGCACATCCGGAACAGCTTGAAATTTTAGGATATACGACCGTATGTGGGAATAACTATGTGGACAAGGTTACACGTAATCTCTGTCAGGTGTTGACAGCACTCGGAAAGGATGGAAAGGTGGCAGTCGGATATGATGCACCGCTCGTGCTCGATCCGGATCCGCAGCCGGCGGCTCACGGTGAGAGCGGACTGGATGGCCCGACTTTACCGGAGCCGACAGTACAGCCGATCAATCAGCATGCAGTGGAGTTTCTGCATGAGATGGCAGTGAAGCATGAAAAGATCACGATCGTAGCGCTTGCTCCGCTGACGAACATCGCGGTATTTCTGAAGACCTGGCCGGAGCTGAAGGAAAAGATCGAATGTATTACGCTCATGGGGGGAAGCCGCAGCTCGGGAAATATCCTTCCGCGTGCAGAGTTTAACATTTATGAGGATCCGCATGCGGCGAAGCTTGTATTTGAGTCCGGCGTACCGATCGTCATGAGCGACATCGAGATTTGTCTGGAATGCGCGACTCCGCACACGATGATCGATGCATTGAAGGGACAGGGCAAGGTACAGGATCTGGCGCATGATATTTTACAGTTTTTCAGCCTGTACAACCGTCGTCGGAACGTTCCGCAGTCTCCGGTCTTTGATCTCGTCCCGGTTATGCATATGCTGCACCCGGAGCTTTTTGTGGAAAAGCCATGTAAGGTACAGATCGAGACGGCAGGCAAATATACACAGGGGATGACAATTGTGGACGATGCAGATGCGGAGCATGCAAATGTGCGGCTGCTCGGACACTGTGTGGATGTCGAAGCGTATAATGCGTACTTTATGGAGAACCTGAAGATCTTAAATGAGCGGATTTGAGGTGTTTTAGGATTGCGAGAGCATGAAATGCGAAGCAATCCGTGTATCATAGGGGGCAAAATACCTTTTGACTCCAACATCATTGGATTGCAGGTGAACAGGTAGAAATCGTAAAGAGATATGCAGTACAGAAAAATGACTGGAACGGAAAAGGGGAGGGATATTAAAGTGGAAAAAGAAAAAATTTCAGGTATCAAGCAGCAGTGCTTTTCCTCAATTGACAGCCGGGCGGATGCCATTTTTGAGCTGGGACGCGCCTTGTTCGCTCACCCGGAGCTTGGATTTAAGGAGTTTGAGACAAAGAAGCTACTGCTGGAATTTCTGAAAAAGGAAGGCTTTACAGTACAGCAGGAATATGCCCGAACCGGATTTCAGGTATCGATCGGGTCAGGACATCCTCATATAGCACTGATCGCGGAGATGGATGCGATTCCGACGCCGGGGCATCCGATGGCAAACCATGCAGATCAGGAGGCAGCGCACAGCTGCGGACACAGCAGCCAGTGTGCGATTGCAGTGGCGGCACTGCTGGCATTAAAGGACAGCGGAGCGGTAGCCGATGGCGGGATGGTCAGCCTGTTTTTTACCCCTGCAGAGGAATACACGGACATGGAATTTCGAAAGGAGCTGATCGCAAAGGGCGAAATTCAGTATCCGGCCGGAAAGATTCAGATGCTTGCAGACGGTGTGCTGAAGGATGTGGATGTGTGCCTGCATATGCATGCGATGGGTGAATCAAAGTACCATTTTGCAGTGGATTCATCGCTGGCAGGTTTCATTTACAAGAAATTCATTTTCCATGGACGCGGCGCACATGCGGCGGTACTCCCGCATCTCGGGGTAAATGCTCTGAATGCATTTGCACTGTTCCAGAGTGCAGCGGGGATGCTCCGGGAGACCTTTGTGGACGAGGATAAGAATCGTTTTCATGGCATCGTGACGGAAGGCGGCCAGACGGTCAATTCGATCCCGGAGCGGGTCGTATATGAGGGATATGTGCGTTCTTTTAATACGGAGCAGATGCAGCAGCTTTCCAACCGGCTGACAAATGCGGCCAGTCATTGTGCAATGGCGATCGGCGGCACCTGCGAGGTGGAGGATACACCGGGCTATCTGCCATTTCACCCATGCCATGCACTCTCAGAGGTGGCACATCAGAATATGCTGGCTTTTGTTCCGGAGGAAGCTATTCTAAAGGACGAAAAAAGCGTGGCGGCCGGGGATATCGGTGATCTCGGTGCTTTTATTCCGTGCATTCAGTTCGGCTACGGCGGTATCACGGGTATCATTCACGGCAAGTCAATGCAGATCGCGGATGAGCCGCGCGTCTACCTGGAGACTGCAAAGATTCTGGCGGCGACCGCCGTGGATCTGCTGCAGCAGGCAGGGCTGGTGGAACACATCTGCGATGCGTTTCAGCCGGAGATGACGTGGGAGGAGTATGAAGCGTACCGTGGTGCTGAATCGTTATAAAGATACAGCATTCGCATGGCATCGTTATATGGCTTCCGGTGCAGTAATGCTGAATTCGGTGGCTGATTTTGCGCAGGCATGAAAATCTTCTCACGTTTGGGATTGCGAAGATGCAGATTATCTTCTATAATAGAATAGCCAAAAAGAAATGCAGGATGACAGTTCTATGGGCCGTCATCCTGTTTTGCTCTGCCCTCTGGCAGCTTTTCTGACGGGCATATTTGGCAACTGCCTGCTGCTTGCGGCGGGGGATTCAATTCAGGAAACAGATAGAAGAGAGGAAAGCAGAATATGAAATATATTGAAGCATTTCGTGAAGGAGACAAGATCAACGAGGTTTATCTTTGCAAATATAAGCAGGCGGCGACCGCGAAAAACGGAAAAGCCTATGAGAACGTGATTCTTCAGGACAAGACAGGAACGATTGATTCCAAAATATGGGACCCGAATTCTTCCGGGATCGGAGACTTTGAGGTGATGGATTATGTCTTTATCACCGGAGATGTCACGAATTTTCAGGGAACGCTGCAGCTGAATATCAAGCGAGTGCGCAAGGCGGACGAGTCCGAGTATGTCGCACAGGATTATCTTCCGGTCAGTGAGAAGAACATTGATGAGATGTATCGGGAGCTGATGGGCTACATGAGCCAGGTAGAGAATCCGTATCTGCAGAAGCTGATTCAGATGTACTTTGTAGAAAATGAGGCGTTTATCTCAGCATTTAAGAGCCATTCTGCGGCGAAGACGGTACATCACGGATTTGTAGGCGGACTGCTGGAGCACACGCTTGGCGTCGTAAAGCTCTGCGATTTTTATGTAAAACAGTACCCGTATCTGAAGCGGGATCTGCTCTTTACGGCAGCGCTGTTTCATGATGTCGGAAAGCTCAAGGAGATATCCGGCTTTCCTGAAAACGATTACACAGATGATGGACAGCTGCTCGGTCATATCGTGATGGGGTGTGAGCTTGTCGGATTTGGCTGCCGCCATATCAAAAATTTCCCGAAGAAGCTGATGAGCGAGCTGCAGCATTGCATTTTAGCCCATCACGGTGAGCTGGAATACGGTTCTCCGAAGAAGCCGGCGCTGGCAGAAGCAATGGCATTAAATTATGCGGACAATACAGATGCGAAGCTCGAGACGATGCGTGAGATTTTAAAGGGAGCCGGGACATCCAAGGACTGGCTCGGCTACAATCGCCTGTTTGAGTCAAATCTGCGTCAGAGCTCAGAGCTGTAGAATAGGAGAGAGCATGCGAAAAGACGATCTTATTACAGTGACCATTGAAGATTTAAGCAGTGAAGGTCTGGGCGTCGGGCATTACGATGGCATGGCATTTTTTATAAAAGATACGGTGATCGGGGATGTGGCAGAGGCGAAGATCATGAAGCTGAAAAAGACATACGGCTATGCACGGCTGACCCGTCTTATTACACCAAGCCCGGATCGCATTGCAGCGCGGTGTCCGGTGGCGCGTCAGTGCGGCGGCTGTCAGATCCAGGCGATGAGCTATCCGGCACAGCTGCGTTTTAAAGAGGCAAAGGTGCGGAACAATCTGGTCCGCATCGGAAAATTTGAACATCCGCCGATGGAGCCGATCATCGGTATGGAGGAACCGTTCCGCTACCGAAACAAAGCGCAGTTCCCGGTTGGGATGTCGAAGGATGGGCGTATCATTGCCGGATTTTATGCCGGACGGACACATGCAATTATCGAGTGTGAGGACTGTCTGCTTGGTGTGGAGGAAAATCGGGTTATTCTGGATCTGGTGCTGGAGCATATGAAGGAATATCATATCCGCCCATACGAGGAACTGACAGGGAAAGGCCTTGTACGCCACGTAATGATCCGTAAAGGCTTTGCGACCGGAGCGGTGATGGTCTGTCTGATCGTGAATGCTGATAGCCTGCCGCATGCGGACGCGCTGGTAGAAAGGCTGCGCACGATCCGGGGGATGGCGAGCATTACATTAAACATCAACCGTGAGCAGACGAATGTGATCATGGGACGTGAAATAAAATTGCTGTGGGGACAGCCGTACATTGAGGATACGATCGGAAACGTCCGTTTCCGAATCTCACCGCTCTCTTTTTATCAGGTCAATCCACTTCAAACGGAGAAGCTCTACAATAAGGCGCTGGAATATGCGGGGCTGACCGGTGAAGAGACGGTATGGGATCTGTACTGTGGTATCGGCACGATCTCCCTTTTTCTGGCTCAGCGCGCGAAACAGGTATACGGTGTCGAGATTGTTCCGGCCGCGATTGAGGATGCAAAAGCCAATGCCGCGCTGAATGGTATGACGAACGCAGAATTTTTTGTCGGAAAGGCAGAGGAAGTCCTACCGGAAAAATATGAAAAGGAAGGCATCACCGCCGATGTCATCGTCGTAGACCCACCACGCAAGGGCTGTGAGGAAAGCGTACTTGCGACCATGATACAGATGGCTCCGAAGCGTATCGTTTACGTCAGCTGCGACAGTGCGACTCTGGCCCGCGACCTGAAGTACCTGTGCCATCATGGCTATGAGCTGACGCGCTGCTGCCCGACGGATATGTTTGGAAATTCAGTGCATGTGGAGACGGTTTGCTTGCTGTCAAGGAAGGATAAATAAAGACTGAAAAGTGGCGTATTTCCGGGTTTTTGTAAGCTTGGTATCATCAGAGAAGCCTAGCGGGAAATCCTGCAAGTAGCGAAGCTAGGCCCTGTCAGCAGAGCTGCAGGGATGGATTGCGAATATCCGCTTTGACTTGCGCGGAATAGTAAAAGCTACGCCGCTGCTGGCAGATTTAGCTGCAAAGTGACAGGAATGCGCTGGGGAAACACCATGCGAAAGACCGCTTGCAGATTTACCTGCTGCGTGCTATGATGGCAGGAGAAAAATCTGCAAGAGGTACAAAACGATGAAAAAAATATGGGCAAAAGAGTCATGGAGCGGATTTCGAATGATCCTGATGCTGATGCTTCTCGTATGTGCGTTTATTACGGGACTTCGGCGTCAGGATTTTTACGGTGAGGAAACGCAGACCGCAATCGGATGGGACACATCGGTGGAGCCGCAGAGCATACCGGAGCTCGGAGAAAACACGGTGATTTCACAGGAATTCTATGCACAGGATGGAATACTGGAGCTGATCTATGTGTCGATCGGTGCGCACGGGACGACCGGGAGTATGCTTATCACCTTGCAGGATGCGGATGGCGCGATCCTGGCGACGCGGGAGCTGCCGTGCGATGCACTGGTGGAAAATGGCGCGCAGGGTATTTCTTTTCATATCCGCGTACAGCCCGGGAAAAAATATGTGTATACCATTTCTTTTTCCGGTATTACAGATGAATATCCGCAGCTGCAGACGTTGCCGTGTCTTTCTGAAGGAGAGCTGGGAGCGCTGACGGTCAATGCGCAGGCACAGGAGCAAAAGCTGTACGGCCTGTTTGTTTATCAGTCTTATTACACGCAGAATCCGCTGTGGTGGCTGTTTGCGGGGATGACGGTGCTGTTGTTTTTTTATGCGGTACTGTATCCTCTGATTCCGGTATGGAAGACGCATCTTCTGCCGCTTTTTCTGGTCGTACATGTCGTGCTCGGGGTGTGTTTGCTGGAGATTGCGGCCGGAAATACGTTGATGACATTGATCGGGCAGAGGCTGTTTTACAATTGCATTTTCTGTTTCTTCCTGTTTGCGGTGCTGTCTGTATTTCTTTGGAGAGGCGGCTGGCTGTTGAGGTCGGGGACAGTCCTTTGCTTTGTGATCGGTGTGGCGGAGTATTATGTGCTGGAGTTCCGGGGAAGCCCGTTGCATCCGGCAGACCTGCTCAGCATTGGGACGGCAGGGGAAGTGAGCAGTGCATACAAGTTTGATTTTCCGATCTCGATGTGTGCCGCTTTTTTCCTGATGCTCACGGTATTTGCAGTTGAGCATAAGATTCGTTTTGTGCGCTATACCGGAAAGCAGCGTGTCGTCTGGTTTTGTGTGCTCGCGGTGCTCACTGCAGGGGGCTTTGGGTATCTTCAGTCGCAGTCGATCCTGTCGACCGGGAAAAACGGAGGATTTTTCTGGAATCTCACGTCGTCGTATGAGAAGTACGGATATTTTCTGGCGACCTATATTTATGAGAACTATCAAAAGGTGGAAAAACCGGAGGGATATTCTGCGGAAGCAGTGGAGCAGCTGATGACGGAGCTGATACAGGAGCAGACAGAAAGATCCGGGCAGAATGATTCGACCGGACAGCTGCCGAATATCATTGCGATCATGAACGAGTCTTTTACCGACTTTGCAAGTGTGGGCGGGATTCAGACATCGAAGCAGCTGTTGCCTTTTATTGATTCTTTACAGGAAAATACCGTAAAGGGAAATTTATATGTACCGGTATTCGGAGGCGGTACGGCGAATACGGAGTTTGAATTTCTGACGGGAAGCACGATGCAGTTTCTGCCAACCGGAAGCACGCCGTATCAGGCTTATGTCAAACGGGAGCTGCCATCCTTAGCCTCGTATCTGAAACAGTATGGTTATGAGACACTGGCCTGCCATTTTGCGAGCGGATCAAACTGGAACCGGGATCAGGTGTATCCACTGCTCGGATTTGATACTTTTCTTACGGATACGGATGTCGGTGAGCTGGAAGAGATTCACGGCTATCCATCCGATCAGGCAGATTATGAGGAGGTATGCCGCCAGTATGAGGCGTGGAAGGATTCCGGGATATCGGAGCATTTCTTCTGCTTTAATGTCACGATCCAGAATCATGGGGGCTATCTTTCCGGCTACCGAAGTGAGGATGCACCACAGTATACCGGTGGACAGACATCCGATGATGTGGAAGAGTATCTTTCCCTGTTGAGAGAATCCGATCGGGCCTTTGAACAGCTGGTAAACTATTTTGAGCAGGAGGAGGAGCCGACGGTCATCCTGATGTTTGGCGACCACTGGCCGCGGCTGAATAATGCGTTCATAAACAGCATGGCAAATCAGGCAGATACTGAAAATGAACTGGAGAAAAATCAGAACAAATATGTGACGCCGTTTGTTATCTGGGCGAACTATAATATAGAAGAAACACAGATCGAAAAATTGTCGGCCAACTATCTGGCAGCAGAGCTTTTGCAGGTGGCAGGGGTGCCGGTGAATGCATACCAGAATTTTCTGCTGAATCTCTCAGAAGAGGTGCCGGTCATTGATACACTCGGATTTATTCAGTCGGATGGGCTCTATGCGGATTCCGGGGAAATGCTGGATGCATCGAGCTGGGAGGGACTGCAGAAATATGCGCTGCTGCAGTATGCGCATTTATTCGGAAAGAACGAGGATTTTGCAGCATTTTTTAACCGAATCAAGTAAGTCCCCTGTATCAATGGGGTGAAGCAATAAAATCATGGAAGAAACTTCGAAATGATGCTATAATAAGACACGTTCCGAAAAGCAGCTATTTTTCGTGGAAAAATGAGCGGAATATGATACAGGGACGAAAGGAAAGAAAAATGCCATTTGAATTTACAAGCAGAGTTCGTTACAGCGAGACGGATCCGGAAGAAAAGCTGACACTCGTATCACTGGTGGATTATTTTCAGGATGCTTCGACGTTTCAGTCTGAGGACTGTGGGGTCGGGACGCGTTTCCTGAAGAAGCAGGATCTGGCGTGGATGATTTTATCGTGGCAGATTGAGATTTTGCGCAGACCGTATCTGGCGGAGCCGATTACGGCACAGACGTGGCCGTATGGTTTTAAGGCATTTTACGGCTACCGGAATTATGCGCTGGTGGATGCCGGAAAAAATTATCTCGCAAAAGCAAACAGTGTATGGGCATTGATTGATTTGCAGACCGGAAAGCCCGTGCGGGTTGCAGAAGAGCATGTGGCAAGGTATAAAATGGAAGAAAAGCTGGATATGGAATACGGGCCGCGTAAACTTAAGCTGCCGCAGAACTGTGTAAAGCGGGAGCCTTTTACGGTATGCCGCTATCACCTGGATACGAACAATCATGTCAACAACGGACAGTATATCCGGATGGCGGAGGAATATCTTCCGGAGGGCTTTGAGACCGGATATTTGCAGGTAGAGTATAAAAAGCAGGCACATTTACACGATGTCATTTATCCGTATGTGCATCAAGATGCGCAGACCGTAACGGTCGGGCTGTGCGATGAAGCAGGAAAGCCGTATGCGGTGCTGTCACACCGCGCGGCAGATTCAGGCAGCGACAAAGCTGCAGAAAAAAGGGAGGACGCATGATACAGGCAGGAGAAAGACAGGAGTTAATCATTGTAAAAGAGACCGGATTCGGTATCTATCTGGCAGAGCACAAGGAGAGCAGCGAGAAAGTGCTGTTGCCGAAAAAGGAAGTGGACGAGGGGATGAAGCCGGGTACGAAGGTGGAAGTATTCGTATATCTGGATTCAAGTGACCGTCTGATTGCGACGCGGCGGGAGCCGATGGTGACGATTGGGAGGACCGCTGTGCTCAAGGTCAAGGATGTGACGAAGATTGGCGCATTTCTGGACTGGGGACTGGAAAAGGATCTGCTGCTTCCGTTCCGCGAGCAGACCGGAAAAGTATATCCGGGGGATGAGTGCCTCGTAGCGCTGTATCTGGATAAGAGCAGCCGCCTGTGTGCGACTATGCGGGTCTATCCATATTTGAAGAAAAATTCCCCGTATCAGGTCAATGACCAGGTACACGGAAGAGTTTATGAGCTCAGCAGCAATTTCGGCGCATTTGTGGCAGTGGATGACCAGTATTCTGCACTGATTCCAAAGCGTGAGAGCGGGGTACAGGGAATTCGCGTCGGGGATCGGGTGCAGGCCCGCGTTTCCGGAGTAAAGGAGGATGGCAAGCTGGATCTTAGTATTCGGGAAAAGGCATATCTGCAGATCGATGAGGATGCGGAGAATGTGCTTGGCATTATCGAAGAATTTGACGGAGTACTGCCGTTTGATGACAAGGCGAGACCGGAGACAATCCAGCGTGAATTTGGTCTGAGTAAGAATGCGTTCAAGCGTGCGGTCGGGAGATTGCTCAAGGAGGGACGCATTGCCATCGCAGACGGAAAGATCCGGAAGGTAGACTAGGAGGCTGCTGCTTTGAATTTTACACATCTGCATGTCCATACAGAGTACAGTCTGCTGGACGGTTCGAATAAAATTAAAGAGTATGTGGCCAGGGTCAGAGAGCTCGGTATGGACAGTGCGGCAATCACCGATCATGGCGTCATGTATGGTGTGATCGATTTTTACCGGGAGGCAAAAGCGGCCGGGATCAATCCAATCCTCGGCTGCGAGGTCTATGTAGCACCAAATTCCCGCTTTGACCGGGAGGTCGGAAGTGATGAGGATCGGTATTACCATCTGGTTCTGCTGGCGGAGAACAATCAGGGCTACGCCAATCTGATGAAGATCGTTTCGCTTGGTTTTGTAGAGGGCTTTTACTACCGGCCGCGTGTGGACAAAGAGCTGCTTCGGCAGTACCATGAGGGAATCATTGCATTGAGTGCCTGTCTGGCAGGCGAGGTGCCACGGTATCTGACGAGAGGCTTATATGAGGAAGCGCGTCAGACCGCATTGGAATATCAGGAAATTTTTGGAAAGGACAATTATTTTCTGGAGCTTCAGGATCACGGAATCCCGGATCAGAGACTCGTCAATCAGCAGCTTCTGCGGATGAGTGAGGAGCTGCATATTCCGCTGGTCGCAACAAACGATGTGCATTATACTTACGAGGATGATGTGGCAGCACATGATATCCTTCTGTGTATCCAGACCGGCAAGAAGCTGACAGATGAAAATCGTATGCGCTATGAGGGCGGACAGTATTTTGTAAAATCGCCGGAGCAGATGGCGGAGCTGTTTCCATATGCGCTTCAGGCACTTGAAAATACACATAAGATTGCAAAACGATGCCATGTGGAGATCGAATTTGGCGTGACCAAGCTGCCACGCTTCGATGTGCCATCGCCATATACTTCGTGGGAATACCTGAACAAGCTCTGTTATGAGGGACTGGATGAGCGTTACGGCGACCGTGCCGAAGAGCTGAAGCCCCGCCTGAAATATGAGCTCGATACGATTCAGAAGATGGGCTATGTCGATTATTTCCTGATCGTGTGGGATTTTATCCGTTATGCCAGAGATCATGGTATTCCGGTAGGACCGGGGCGGGGCTCGGCCGCCGGCAGTATCGTTTCTTATACGCTCGGCATTACACAGCTGGATCCGATCCGGTACAATCTGCTCTTTGAGCGTTTTCTGAATCCGGAGCGTGTATCCATGCCGGATATTGACGTGGATTTTTGCTTCGAGCGCAGACAGGAGGTCATCGACTATGTTGTGCGGAAATATGGCAAGGATTGTGTAGCGCAGATTGTCACCTTCGGTACGATGGCGGCGCGCGGTGTCATCCGCGATGTCGGCCGTGTGCTGGATATGCCGTATGCACAGGTCGATTCGATTGCGAAGATGATTCCGAATGAGCTGAATATCACGATCGACAAGGCACTGCAGATGAACCACGAGCTGCGGGAGCTGTACCAGGGCAATGAAGAGGTTGCACATCTGATCGACATGTCACGGAGACTTGAAGGTCTGCCGCGCCACACGTCGATGCACGCCGCCGGTGTTGTCATCGGCTCGCGTCCGCTGGTGGAATTTGTGCCGCTCTCGCGAGGAAGCGACGGAACGATCGTCACGCAGTTCACGATGACGACGCTTGAGGAACTGGGACTTCTGAAAATGGACTTCTTAGGGCTTCGGACCCTGACCGTCATTCAGAATGCGACAAAGCTCGCAGAGCGTTACAGCAATAAGAAAATTGATCTGCTTCACATCGATTACAACGATCCGAAAGTGCTCGGCATGATCGGCGCATCGAAAACGGTCGGTGTGTTCCAGCTCGAGAGTGCGGGAATGAAAAACTTCATGAAGGAGTTAAAACCGCAGAGCCTCGAGGATATCATCGCCGGAATTTCCCTGTACCGGCCGGGCCCGATGGATTTTATTCCGCAGTACATCAAAGGAAAAAACAACCCGGAATCCGTTACGTACGATACACCGCTCTTAAAACCGATTCTGGAGCCGACGTACGGCTGTATCGTCTACCAGGAACAGGTTATGCAGATCGTACAGGCACTGGCGGGCTATTCGCTTGGACGGGCCGATCTGGTGCGCCGTGCGATGTCGAAGAAAAAGGCATCCGTCATGGAAAAAGAGCGCCAGAATTTCGTTTATGGAAACGAGGCCGAGGGCGTGCCGGGCTGTATCAAAAACGGCATTGATGAGAAGACAGCGAACAAGATCTACGACGAGATGATCGACTTCGCGAAATACGCCTTCAACAAATCCCATGCGGCGGCGTACGCGTTCGTATCGTACCAGACGGCATGGCTGAAATACTATTACCCGGTTGAGTTCATGGCGGCTCTGATGACCTCCTGCATCGATAACCCGGGAAAAGTCGCAGAGTATATCTTGAGTTCCCGCCAGATGGGCATTTCCATTCTGCCGCCGGACATCAACCGAAGCGAAGGAAAATTCACGGTGGACGGCCAGGCGATCCGCTATGGCATGGCGGCGGTCAAAGGCATCGGAAAGCCGGTCATGGAGGCGATCGTGGAGGAGCGGAGTGCAAACGGCCCGTTCCGCTCGTTAAAGGATTTCGCGGAGCGCCTGAGCGGAAAAGAAGTCAACAAGCGGACCGTCGAGAACTTTATCAAGGCGGGCGCATTCGACTGCTTCGGCGTGACGAGAAAGCAGCTCATGTTCGTCTACGCCAATGTGCTCGATGATGTGGCGCGTGAGAAAAAAGATTCGTTAAGCGGCCAGATGAGTCTGTTTGACTTCGTAGATGAGACGACCAAACGGTCGTATGAAACGGTGTACCCGGATGTCGGAGAATACGAAAAGAGTGATCTTTTGGCGCTCGAAAAAGAGGTGCTCGGCATCTACGTCAGCGGTCATCCGCTCGAGGAGCAGGAGGAGTGCTGGCGGAAGAACATTTCCGCGGTAACGACAGACTTCCAGCCGGATGAGGAGACGGGTTTCCCATCCGTCACCGACGGCGCGAAAGAGATTGTCGGCGGCATTATCACGGATAAAAAAATCAAATATACAAAGAATAACAAGACAATGGCATTTCTCACACTCGAGGACCTCGTCGGCAGTATGGAAATCGTCGTATTCCCGCGCGATTACGAGAAAAACGCAGCGATGATGCAGACCGATGCGCGTGTCTTCATCCAGGGCCGTGTTTCCGCGGAGGATGATAAGCCGAGCAAGCTGATCTGCGAGAAAATTTTCCCGTTTGCAGGCATCCCGAAAGAGCTCTGGATCCAGTTCCCGGACAAGGAAACGTACGAGAGAGAAGTGGCGGATCTGTACCAGATGCTGCATGAATCCGACGGTAAGGACAGCGTGATTCTCTACATCAAATCGATCAAAGCAATGAAAAAACTGCCGCCGAGCCGCAATGTGCAGGCAGATGCCCGTCTGGTGGCGTCACTTCAGGCAAAATTCGGTACCGGAAACGTGAAAGTTGTAGAAAAGAGTATTGAAAAAAGGGCCTGAATGCTTTAAAATAAAACTGTGTGTGATTAATAAATAAAACTACTCGTTTATTAATGTGTGTGATGAGATGGAGGAATTCATATGGCAACGACTAACAAGGTAAAGACAATCGGAGTGCTTACCAGCGGTGGTGATGCACCAGGTATGAACGCAGCGATCCGTGCAGCCGTAAGAAGAGGTCTGCAGAAGGGCGTTCAGATGAAAGGTATCCTGAAAGGCTACGACGGACTGATGAACGAAGAAATCATCGACATGACAGCCCGCGATGTATCCGACACCATCGAGCGCGGAGGTACCATCCTTTATACCGCCCGCTGCGCAGAGATGCGTACACCGGAAGGCCAGAAACGTGCTGCAGATGTCTGCAGAAAACACGGCATCGACGGACTGGTAGTTATCGGCGGAGACGGATCTTTTGCAGGCGCGCAGAAACTGGCAGCTCTTGGAATTAACACCGTAGGTGTACCGGGAACCATCGACCTGGATATCGCCTGCACAGAATATACCATCGGTTTTGATACCGCGGTATCAAAACAGATCGGAAGAGCA
>OLPO01000923.1_pt1 | contig 21686 bp, 15 predicted proteins | sample 1672831 | NCBI WGS metagenome assembly OLPO01 (sample SAMEA3136728, study PRJEB25190) | human gut metagenome
TTTTAGCAGGATAATATAAATGTGTAATATCTAATCTTAAGTTTATGATGTTGAGTTCAGCTGGTGGTTTCTCTTTGATTTGACAAAGGGGCTTGTGATACCGCTCTAAAGGGTGGTATCACAAGCTCCCAATTCTCACGCACCTTCATTATTCGCCCTGCTCACCGACTTCTTCCTATGCTTCTTCGCCTCATAAAGCTGCTGGTCTGCAAGGGAAATCACCTGCTGAATGTCTGTTGAAATATTTGGGCGGAACTCGGCAATTCCAAGGGAAATCTCCACCAGAAAGGGCTTGCCGGATTTTTCATTAAACAGCTTACATGCCATCTTCACACGCTCCCGGAACTTCTTCCCGAAGTCGGCTTCCTCGCACTCCAGCATGATAATATATTCATCACCGCCCACACGACCCAGAATGTCATTGCTGCGCAGACATCCCTTTAATATTTCGGCAACACTCCTAAGAGCAAAGTTCCCTGCCGGATGCCCCCAGGTGTCATTAATCTCTTTTAAGTGATCCAGATCACCGTAGATCATATATGCCCTCTGGCCATTCCCAGCCTGGCAAACCCGCTTTGTGTGCTCCATAAACCCGCGCAGATTCAGAAGCCCGGTCAGCTCATCATACTCGGAAATAATACCAAGAACGCGGTTTTTCTCCTTAATCTCTTCCATATCCCTGGACATCTCCAGCCGTCTGGCCGCCTCTGCCTTGCTGATCTCCAGATAATGCAGGGACAGACCAATCTGCAGGCTGATCACATAGAAGAACGGGAAATCCTCCTGGTCAATGTCACAGGCCAGAAGTCCATACTGCTTCTCCCCGGAAAAGAGAAGAAAAACCATAAACTGGTGGCGCTCTTCATCCTCCATCAGATCACAGATTCCATTTTCCTTCATAACCAGAGGTCTTTCGTAAGCCGCCTTGGTAATGATCCTGCCATTCTCATAGCTGGCAGCAAGATGAAGGTTATAAGGGCAGGTCCACTTCCGTTTGCCATCGTAAACAATCGGTTCATCCAGAAGAAAAAGATGAGTACATCTTGTATGAAGCTCCCGCATTTTCTCCATAATTTCCTTCAGAAAAGCCTGCTCGTCATCCATGCAGTCATTTAAATCCCGGGCAAGAACCGGAATAAACCAGGATTTCCTCTGAAAACTGATCAGCTCCAGCTTCATTCCGGTAATGGTCTTATTCAGCCTGTGCACCTGGGCGCCAAGCCCCACGGGTGTCTCTTTCTTCGAAACATCCTCTGACACACAGCCGCAGGACTCTCTTTTTACAAGAGAAACCGGCACGCGTCTGGATACCGCTTCTTTTCCGGAATCTTTTCCATCCAGGCGGTTCACTAGATCGTAGACTGCCATTTTACCCATAAGTTCTCCGTCCTGCTGAACTGTAGTAAGGGGCGGTTCCATCCCGGATGCACGCTCGCAGTCATCAAATCCGGTAATCATAATATCCTTGCCAACCACAAGCCCACGCTTCTCGCAGACACGATAGCCGGCAAAAGCCATCTCATCGTTGGCAAATACAATGGCCTGGGCATCCGGGTTGCTATCCAGAAGGCGTTCCACCTGTTTGTCCACAAACTCTGAATAATCCCCCTGGGCAATCATTCCAGGGGTTACAGGAAGCCCGTATTTCTTCATGGTTTCCAGATAAGCTTCCTTACGCTCAATGGCATCTGTGTTATGCTCCGGTCCTGCCACGAACAGGATTCTGGACAGATGATGCTCTTCCACCAGATGGGAAATGACCATCGCGATACCATCTTTGTTATCGCAGATCAGGGAGTGACAATTGGACACATCCACGACTTCTGTAAGAAAAACCGTGGTGATTCCATTATATTTCTGGGCAAATTTGTTGGGATCATCCTCCCGTAGCTGGATTCCCAGTGTTCCATAATTAATGATCAGACCATCCAGTCCGCCGATCAGGCTGTAGTCATGTATAGTATTAAATTGATAGTCATAGGAATTTTTCTGTTTGCTGCCCAGGACATCTTCGAAAAAGTCCTTAGTCCGGGTTCCCAGAAAAAAACAGACATTTACATCCAGCTCTGCCGCCGCCTCAGAAATCCCCTTGATATGCTCTTTTGGAAAATAGGTATGCACTCCTCCGATGAGGACTCCAAGATTATACCTCTTTTTTTCTTCCATCTTCACACCTCTTGCTGCAAAAATTTGATATTTTTTTCTCCTTCATATCGCACGTCATCTGTTCTTACGTTCTTTTTTATCCAAAATCAGCTTTTGGCTTTCGTCTATTATAACAATGTTCCCTATAGCATGTAAAGTCGCTTTTGTGAACTTTCGCTAAATATGTGAATATTTGAGCCCTTCGTTGCAGTGCAGTTTTTTTTCTGGTATACTTTAGGCATCAAGCGCACATCTGCAAATTAAAGCAGTAAAGAATTGGACTTTATCGGTTATAGAGGCAGCTTGCAGGAATGATTTTCCAAACACACTCTGGCGCCTGATAGGAAGGATAAAAAAATGGCAATTAACCCCATGAAATTACTTGAACTTAAGAACCTGTGGGGCGCTTTTACAAGGCGTCACCCGAAATTCCCACAATTTATTTCAGCCATGCAGCAGGCCGGCATTTCCGAGGGAACCGTGATCGAGGTTCAGATCACCACACCAGATGGCAGAACTTTCACTTCCAACCTGAAAGTACAGCCGGAAGACATCGAAGCTGTGAAAAGTTTACAGAATTACCAGTAAATATTTAGCTAAATTTCATCTGGATTTTACAATGTTTTTGCACAAAAAAATTGTATTTTTATCGAAAATATTGTATAATATAACTTAAAGCATTCCTGTTTGCAGATACATTTCCGCGAACAGCAGCCTTAAAGAAATGAAAGTGAGGGTTCACCATGAAACAGAACAGTATGTTAGCAATGATTCTGGCAGGCGGTCGTGGCAGCCGTCTTCACGATCTTACCAACAAAGTGGCTAAACCGGCAGTTTCCTACGGCGGTAAATACCGTATCATTGATTTCCCCCTCAGTAACTGTGCCAACAGTGGCATCGACGTAGTAGGCGTACTGACACAGTATGAGTCAGTTGAGCTGAACAGTTATGTTGCAGCTGGCGGACGCTGGGGACTGGATTCCAAGGATAGCGGTGTATATGTACTTCCGCCTCGTGAGAAAGCAGACACCGGACTCGACGTATATCGCGGAACAGCCGACGCGATCTCCCAGAACATTGATTTTATAGATCAGTATGATCCGGAATACCTTCTGGTACTTTCCGGTGACCACATTTATAAAATGAATTATGACAAGATGCTTGCCTTCCATAAAGAGAGACAGGCCGATGCTACCATCGCCGTTATCGAGGTTCCTCTTAAGGAAGCCAGCCGTTTCGGTATTATGAACACAGATGGCGAGACAGACCGTATCACCGAATTTGTCGAGAAGCCGCCGGTACCTGAGAGCAATCTTGCCTCTATGGGTATCTATATTTTTAACTGGAAGCTTCTTCGCAAGCTGCTTCTTGCAGATATGAAGAACCCGGATTCCAACCATGACTTTGGAAAAGATATCATCCCTACTCTTCTTGGCGATGAGAAGCGTCTTTTCGCTTACCGCTTCAAGGGCTACTGGAAGGATGTTGGAACCATAGATTCTCTCTGGGAGGCAAATATGGATCTTCTCAGTCCGGATAATGAGCTGGATTTAAGCGACCTTACCTGGAAGATTTACACCGAAGACGTAACTGCACTTCCGCAGTACATTGGTGCAGAAGCCAGGATCCAGAATGCTTACATAACCCAGGGCTGTGTAATTGAAGGCGAGGTTACCAATTCCGTAGTCTTTACCGGAGCTAAGGTAAGACCAGGTGCAAAGGTAATTGACAGTGTACTTATGCCAGGTGCTATTGTGGAGGATGGTGCTGTCGTAATACGTGCCCTTGTTGCCAATGGCGTAAACATCGGCAAGGGTGCTCTTGTAGGAAGTGCTGACAGTGAGCACATCGAGCTGATCGCGAAACGAGTAAAGGGGGCCGAATAATATGTATAAAGCATTTGGAATTGTAAACTCATCATCCAGAAACATCCGTGTAGAGGGACTTGAGGACTACCGTCCAATCGGAGCTTTCTCATTCCTGGGCAGATACCGTATGGTCGACTTCCCGATTTCCAACCTGAGCAACAGCGGCATTGACCGCATCCAGATCTACGTGAAAGAGAAACCAAGAACTCTGGTTTCCCATATCGGCACCGGACGTCATTATAACATTAACTCAAAGAGCGGACGGCTGCAGATTCTTTTCACTGACAGCGACCAGAGAAACAATATCTATAACACCGATATTGCTTCCTATTATGAAAATATGGAATGCATCGAAGAAATGCATCATCCATATGTGGTAATCACCCCTGATTACATGGTTTATACCGCAGATTTTTCCAAGCTGATCGAGCAGCATATCCAGTCTGAGGCTGACATTACCCTGCTTTATCACGCAGTAGACAATGCGAAGGATGCTTATCTGAACTGTAATATCCTGAATCTGAACAAACAGAAGGGTGTGCTCTCCATTGAGCCAAACCACGGAAATGCCAAGAACCGCAATATTTTCATGGACACCTATATTATGAAGAAGGATCTGTTTATCGAGCTGATCCGCAAGGCAAAGGCAATTTCTTCCGCCTTTACTCTTGCAGACATTATCAACGAGTTGCATAACGAACTGGATGTAAGAGGAGTTTCCCACCGTGGCTTCTTCGCTTCCATCACAGATTTCCAGAGCTATTACGATGCCAATATGGATCTGATCGATATTAAGGCTGCACAGACACTTTTCGATCCGGAATGGCCAATTTATACCCGTACCAATGATTCCTGTCCGACTCACTATTATGAGACCGCCCAGATCCGCAACTCTGTCGTTTCCAACGGCTGTCAGGTGGAGGGAACCATTGAGAATTCCATTCTCGGTCGTGGCTGCATTATTCACAAGGATGCCGTGATCAAAAACAGTGTGATTCTTTCCGGTGCTGAGATCGGTGAAGGCGTACATGTAGAGAATCAGGTAGTAGACAAGATGGTCAAAATCCTTCATGTGAAGGAGGTTGTCTCAGATCCGGCACTTCCTGGATACATTAAGAGAAGAGATATTCTGTAAATGTTGCATTCCAGGGTCTGTTTGTAAAATCAAACACACTTAGAAAAGACAAAAGTCCCGAGCGGTTTTGCCCGCCGGGACTTTCTTTTTATATTCTTACCTGCTCCAGCATTTCCTCTACCCTGCCCGGTATACTGGTACCGGCAGTAACAAGCTTCAGCTGCACTCCTGGCAGCTCCGGAAATCTCAGAGTCTCTACTCTTCTGCACATTTCCTTCTGGATTTCGGAAAGCTCCTCTTCCGCAGCCTTAAAAAATACTGTCACAAAATCATCTCCGGAATATCTGAGCACATCGCCTTTGCCAGCTGCAACATCCCGAAGCACACCAGCAACCTGGCGAAGCACATCATCTCCAGCCTGATGTCCGAAATTCTCGTTAATTTTTTTAAAGTTCTTAATATCTGCAAACATAAGAGCTGCTACATTGTCCATCTTGCTCAGCTTCTCCACATAATAGCGTTTATTATAAACTCCGGTTACCGGATCTATATAAATCTTCTCCTTATGAATCCTTACAGATGACAAGATCTCCTCCCTGGAATACCCATCAGGCATAAAATCACCATCTATCCTGGAAGCCATTTCCAGACAGCAGGGTTTCCCGTCAATCTCCACATACATGGATACCACCTGATATGGATCATCCCCTGCAACCTCAAGCTTTGTCATACGCTTCCTGGTCTGCATGCTGAGCCTGGAAATACAGTTGCTGCATTTTTCCAGACAATTCCATATGTCTGAGCAGGTAGTTTCACTCTCCCACATTTTTCCATCTTTTTCTATATGGATAACCTTATTCGTTGTAGGATCTACATACCGGACCAGATCATAGGAAATCTGCAGATACTGAAGCAGAAGCCACGCTTCCGTTCCATCTGTAGAAAAGCCGCATTTCTTAAACCGGTCATAAAAACTGGAAAATTCTGCACTACGGTCTTTTTTCAGGACTTTCAAGCCTTCCTCCCGGACAGTTTCCATAACCATATAGTCATCTGTAATATCTGTCAGCTTTCCAACAACGCCTGTATAGCCTTTTTGGTCACCATCTGCCCAGATCACCCTGCATTCACATCGGTAATGGCAGGGACCTTTTCCATCTTTGAGAAAAATATTACTTGTCACATCCGGCATTTCCCTGGTAGCCTGGGTAATCTTCCGGATAAGCCGTTTCAGGGATTGCTCCTCCACAAGATCCGTCAGCACACCGCTCTGCAATGGGGAAAATGAAGGTTCTGTAATCCCGCTTCGTTTGCAGCCAGCCTGGTTAAAGGTGAGTAGCGGCGGTGAAATGGTATAAGTAAAAATAATATTTCTGCTGCCCTCTGCCAGGAAATTATGGCGCATTCTCTCAAATTCCAGCTGCTGCACAATTTTCTCCGAGGAATCCATCTCAAAATCGTGAAATCTGCTGGCAATATCAGAAAGGTCTGTCTGTTCATACCTTTCCTTGGATTTATAGCCCATTTTTTTCTTCAGGGAAGAAGAAATATCCAGAAGGCACTCCAGCATCAGTGGATTAAATGCACCACACTGTCCCGCCAGTATCATCTCGATGGCTTTTTCATGAGAATAAGCATCTTTATAGCATCTCTCACTGGTCAATGCGTCATACACGTCAGCTAACGCCACAACCTGTGCTGAAACAGGGATTTCTTCCCCTTTTAATCCATCCGGATATCCGCCTCCATCGTAGCGTTCATGATGCCAGCGGCAGATCTCGTATGCAGTCTTGACAAGAGGCTCCTCCTTCTGGTCAAGAGGCAGTTCTGACAGCATATTGGCACCTGCCATGGAATGTCCCTTTATTACTGCAAATTCTTCGGCTGTAAGTCTGCCTGGCTTATTCAGGATTTCATCCGGAATACTGATCTTGCCAATGTCATGAAGCGCTGAGGCTGTGGTAATCATCCGGATCTGTTCCTTGCTCAGGGCATATCTGTTATTTTCCTTCTGAACCAACTGGCGAAGCAGCATTTCTGTGATTGTCTGAATGTGCAGCACATGAAGTCCGCTCTCCCCATTGCGGAACTCCACTATATGAGAGAGGATATTGATCATCAGCTTGCTGCTTTTTTCTCTCTCGTAAATCTGATTGGAAACAATACTGGTCATCCGGCGCTGCTTGGCTCCCAGAAGTATGGCATTGGCCGAACGGCGTAATACCATATTTGCATCAAAGGGCTTTCCGATAAAATCAGTGGCGCCCAGATCATACCCACGTTTTATGTAAATAGGTGAATTTTCTGACGAAATAATCACAACCGGAATAGAATCAATCCAGTGTTCTTTATTCATATAAGAAAGAACCTCGAAACCATCCATGTGGGGCATAACAATATCCAGAAGAAGCAGGGAAATCTCCTCGGCATGCCTCTGAAGGCAGTCAACTGCCTGCACACCGTCGTTCACCTGTATGATCTCATATTCCTCTTCCAGAATTGCAGCTAAAAGTTCGCGGTTCATTTCTGAATCATCCGCTATAAGAATCTTTTGTTTAATTATAACTTCACTCATTTTATAATTTCCCTTGCTGGTGCAGGTACCCCCCCCCCACGCCAGTTTCCGTTTTACTGTTAAGCTGACAGCTTTTATAATATGGGTGCTATCATGTCCTGATATTTCTGTCGTTTCATGTGAATTTTTCTTCGGTCTGAAATTCTTGATTTGTTTTGGAATTTTCAACAGAACTGTCAAGATTTAATTATCGCAGTGCAAGTATCAGAAAGCTATCGTTCGCGGATTGTTCAATAGTTGCCTAAGTTCTTTCCGATCCCAACTTTACCTATATGAGTTTAACAGTCCGTCGCGTTAATGTCAACTATCTATACCTTTTTTTATCCAGACCATCTATAACTTTTTTTGTCCAGAGGATTTACACAGCTTTGAAATACCGTTACAATAGTTGTATTTGAAATATACTGATCACTGTTACCAGGAGGTTTTTTATGGAGATTACAAGACCTGATTATTATAAAGAGTTTTCCTGTATTGCAGGTGCCTGTCCCGACACCTGCTGTGCCGGCTGGCAGATCGTCATTGACGACAAAAGCCTGAAAAAATATAAGCGTGTGAAGGGTACTTTCCGGAATCGCCTTCATAATGATATTGACTGGAAGGAGAAGGTTTTCCGTCAGTATGAGAAGCGGTGTGCATTTTTAAATGAGGACAGCCTTTGCGACATCTACAGCGAGGTTGGAAAACGAATGCTTTGCGATACCTGTCGGAAATATCCGCGGCACATCGAAGAATTTGAAGGTCTGCGGGAATATTCCCTGTCTCTTTCCTGTCCGGAGGCAGCCAGGATTTTGCTTGGCAAAAGGGAAAAGGTAACCTTCCAGACAGCGGTGGTTCCCTCCCCAGAAGAATTTTATGATGATTTTGACTATATGCTTTTCACTGCCCTTGAAGATACCAGGGAATACTTTCTTGATGTGCTGCAGAACCGGCAGATTCCCATGCGGCTTCGTATGTGGAAGATACTGGCTGCAGCCAGTGATTTCCAGCGCTGTGTAGACCGGAACCAGCTTTTCAAATGGGAAGAGATCCGGGAGCGCCATAAAGCCTCCGGATATGGCGAAGCCTTTACTTCCAAGGTGCAGAAGCATATGAATACAAAGGCTGCTCCCGATGAACTTCTGAAGACCATGTGGAAGGCGGTTGTTCCCAGAATGGAGGTTCTCAGACCGGGCTGGCAGGAATTTCTGAAAAAAAATTTGCAGGCGCTTTATGGCAGCGCAGAAGCTTCCGGCGTTTCCCCCACCTCCGTTTACTCTCAGAACCGTGCCGACTTTGAAAAGGCTTACCCGGACTGGAATATTCAGGAAGAGCAGCTGCTTGTGTATTGGATTTACACATATTTCTGCGGTGCTGTTTACGACGGCGAAGTTTTCGCCAAGGTAAAAATGGCTGTGGTCTGCACCCTGCTGATCCATGAGCTGGATATGGGAGCTTACCTGAAAAACGGACGGGTGTTCTGTCTGGAAGACCAGATAGATATTTGTTACCGTTTCTCCAGAGAGCTGGAGCATTCGGATCTGAACCTGAATGCGTTTGAAGATTTACTTGCTGCTGATAAACTGTTTGCTCTGGAAAACATGCTGAAAATCTGTTAGCAGCTAAAATTTTCGTTTGCAACTACAAAGGAGGAATCCTGCCATGTCATTACCAGTTACTATCCGCCCGGCAGCTCCAGAGGATGCAGAGGCGCTCCTTTCCATTTATGCACCTTATGTAAAGCACACTGCAATTACCTTCGAATATGAAGTTCCCTCTGTAGAAGAATTCCGGAAGCGGATTACACACACACTACAGCATTATCCTTATCTTGTAGCTGAACGAACAACAAGCAGTTCCACACAAGATATAAAAAATAAAGCGGACTGCAGTGCATGTACCGAAATCGCAGGCTACGCCTACGCAGGACCGCTCCACGCCCGGGCTGCCTATGCCTGGTCTGTGGAAACTTCCATCTATGTAAGAGAATCCGAAAGGAAATCCGGAATCGGCAAGGCGCTTTACGCTTCTCTGGAAAAAGCGCTTGCCGCCCAGAATATGACCAATCTGAATGCCTGCATCGCCAGTCCTGTAGTGGATGACGAATATCTGAACCATAACAGCATTCAGTTTCATCAGCATCTGGGGTATTCCATGGTAGGGGAATTTCACAAATGTGCTTACAAGTTCGGGCGTTGGTACAATATGGTCTGGATGGAGAAGATCATCGCAGATCACCCTGACAGGCAGCCCGATGTGATTCCCTTTGCACAGATTCCGCCTGAAATTTACTGCTGATTTTAAATGCTCAACAGATTGAAAAATACTTCAATGCTGTATACTGACTGTTTTCCCCTTAAATAACAGCTTATTAAAACACCCGGGAGCAAATACTCCCGGGCTTTTTACTGTCTTTAATGTTCTATATATTACTCTATCGCAGTCAAAATCTCTCCCACTGCTCCAACAATTCCTTCTTCCGGATGCATTGCGGTAAGCTGGGTGAGTTTGGCGGCATTGGAAATCTTCTTGTCCAGGATTTCCATGATAGCTACTTTCTCCATGTATGGGATTTCAGCCTGGTTGAGAAGGTTAAATACCTGAGCTTTCACATCATTCTCACGCAGCGCCGGAATTCCCAGAGTAATGATGATTTCAGATGTTACAGAAGCTTCCGGAACACTTACCTTCAGGCAGCCAAGTGCTTCATCATACTCTTTAGAAGCTTCTACCACTGTACCTTCCACTTCGACGGTAACCTCAGTGTCCTTCACACCCCAGAACTCTACAGTCCAGGTTCTCTTCTGCGGGATCAGTTCCAGCCTGCCTGCTGCCTTTTGGATGACGAAGCGGCCAGTACTCCACTTCAGATCCATGTCTGTGAGAACGCACTCGTCTTTCAGGTAAGCGTTGGACTCGTTGTCGTCTTCGTAAAGCTGGAAGCTGCCGTCTGCACCGCCGTATACACGGATGGTCATAGTTTCCGGATTTCTGTCTGCTTCCTGTCCAAATATTTCCTCAGTCATCGGCACAATGGCACCTGCTTTTGCCAGAACCGGTATGGAATGAAGGTCACGGTACATATCCATCTCTCTGTCGCCGGAATATACCAGACCTGTGAAGAAATCAATGTAAGTACCCTCTGGCAGCCATACATGAGTCCTGGCTCTTCCAACGCCCTGGACAGATTTCTCCGTAACAGGTGCTACAATAAATGCGGTTCCATACTCATATTCATTCTTCACTGTGTAAGCCACCTGCTCTGCCGGATATGTGTAGTACATTGGCAGGATCAGAGGCGTGTTCTCTTTATATGCTCTGTGGTTCATGGTATACAGATACGGAAGCATCTGGTGACGGAGTCTTAAGAACTCCTTCATGACCTCACCGATCTCCATAGGGAACTGCCACGGTTCTTTTCCCATAAACTCATTCTTGCTGCTGTGCAGACGGTTAATTGGGGAAAATACGCCAAGCTGTACCCAGCGAAGTGCCAACTCATTGTCACGATAGCCAAACATATGTCCGCCGATATCGTGACTCCACCAGCCATATCCAATATTGGAAGCTGTGCTGGTAAAATAAGGCTGGAAATTCAGGGACTCCCAGGTTACGATACTATCACCGGAGAAGCCTACTGGATATCTGTGTGAACCAGGTCCTGCATATCTGGAAAAAGTAAGAGGACGTTTTCCATCGCGGGCATTGTCCAGGTAATGATAGTGGTTCAGCATCCACAGAGGATCCAGACCGGGGACCTTCGTGATATTGCCCTGCTGCCAGTCAATCCACCAGAAATCAACGCCTTTATTTTCTTCTGGATGAAGTACACATTTGAAATATGCTTCCAGGAATTTGCGGCTTGTGATGTCAAAATCGATGGGAGCTTCGTGTTCGGTATCTACATCTCCCAGCTCCTTCGCCATAGCCGGATATGCTTCCTCGAAGGCGCGGATTCCACCAGCCGGATGAAGGTTTACAGAGATTTTCATTCCATGGTCATGAAGCCAGTTCATAAAACGCTCCGGATCCGGATAGTACTTTTTGTTCCAGGTATATCCGGTCCAGCCGCTGCCATATTTTGGATCCACTTCCTCTACCAGATGCCAGTCCATGTCCAGAACACCAACAGAAAATGGGATCTTCTCTTTCTCAAAGCGGGTTACAAGTGCCTTGTAGCTGTCTTCTGTGTAAGCGTAATAACGGCTCCACCAGTTTCCAAGGGCATATCTTGGGAGCATAGGAGTTTTGCCGGTGAGACGGTAAAAATCATTCAAAGCTTCTTTGTAATCATTTCCATAAGCGAAAACATAAATGTCCACCCCATCTCCTGTGCGCACCTGAGTCCAGCCGTTTTCATCCAGAACCAGAGAATGGCTGTCATCAATCTGAGAACAGCCGCTTCTGGACATAATTCCCTCCTGAAGCTGGCATTCCCCATCTACCCCATCCAAGGTTCTTGCGGTTCCGCCAAGATTGTCGCCTTTTTCCCCATAATACCATACTGCACCAAAGGCGTTCTGACCGCCTACTGCGTTTAAGTTCAGACTGTTTTTGGTAAAAGGTCCGCCAGCGTAAGTAACATGCATTCTACTGGTAAAAAGCTCGAAGCCTTCCCCTTTCTTTTCCACACGGAAGTCTACCGGATCAAATTTACGGTTCCACACAACCTGGGTAGGACGGTCTTCGAATTTGCCGTCTTCCCTGTATTCCATTCGGATCAGACAGGGAGTCAGCAGGGTAAAGCGGTATTTATCACCCTGGATGGTGTTCTCCGGTCTGCCAACTGGTTCCATCGTCCACAGATTATTCTCAAACATATGTGTATCCTCTCAAATATACAAATTGCTTAGTCAGTCCGCCGCTCAGAATACACGTCCACCAAAAACAGCCAACAATAACTTTTCAGTTCAGATATCAGGCGACGAATTGACAGCAATTTAACAATTTTAAGTATTTTTAGATGATTAAATTCATTATAGAATCTGTATTTCCATTTCGTGACGTTTTACTGCTTTTTCAGCCAGTAGAATCCATAAGCCGGGATATTCACACCCGCAGCTTCCATCACCTTGCCAGTGATCAGATCTTTGTACAGACCATCGCGCTCATTGATCCATGCAGTTTTGTCAGACTCACTGAAATTAAACAGACCGTAGATCTTATCTCCGTCATAATAGCGTCCGATACAAAGGACACTGTTATCCCAGGTTTCAACCGTCCAGGTGTCTGCATTTGTCATAAATGCTTTCTCGGACTTACGGATCTTCTCCAGCTTATTCAGCTGTCCGAATAACTGTCCTTCCACAGTTCTCGGATTATCGCACTTCGCAGCGCGGTCCCAGTGCATAGCGCCTCTGTGAATGTAACGGGAATCCGGAGCCTTGTCAGGATCATTTTTGTAAGAATAATCATTTACCTGTCCGATTTCATCTCCGCTGTAAAGAACCGGGATTCCGGACTGCATAAACATGTAAGCGTGAAGCATTACATCCATCTGAATGGCTTTCTTCATCGCTGCTTTATCCTTCTCGAAGCCAGCTTTCTCAATACCGCACATGGAAGCTGTAGTGCCACAGAATCTTGCATCACCGGTAACCGGATCTTCGTTGTAAAGCACGCCGCGGCTGTTACTGTCTCCTGCAAAGCCCTGGAAATAATCGTTCAGGTATTTCTTATGTGCACGCTCCTCAATGCCCTCCTGCTGAAGAGTTGCATAATCCAGTCCCCAGCCGATATCATCATGGCAGCGCAGGTAGTTCAGGAATACATAATCCTTCGGCAGACCGTTCACAATGTCCAGCTGTTTTTTCAGAAGACGGACATCTCTGGTGGCAACGGTGTGCCAGGTGGTTGCCATTGTGGTTACATTGTAAAGCATATGGCATTCTGGTTTCTCAACTGTTCCGAAGTATGGCACAACCTTCTCCGGCTCCATAACAACCTCACCCAGAAGAAGGATTCCCGGGCAGACGATTTCACCGATCAGACGCATCATACGCACAATGGTATGCACCTGCGGCAGATTACGGCAGGAGGTATTCAGCTCCTTCCAGATGTATGGAACTGCATCAATACGGATAATATCGATTCCCTTATTTGCCAGGAAAAGGAAGTTATACATCATCTCGTTAAATACCCGCGGGTTCTTGTAATTCAGATCCCACTGGTATGGATAGAAGGTCGTCATAACATAATGGCTGATTTCCGGAAGCCAGGTAAAATTGCCTGGCGCTGTGGTTGGAAATACCTGCGGTACGGTTTTCTCATAAAGAGAAGGAATGTACGGATTGTCGAAAAAGAAGTATCTGCTCATGTACTCCCCGTCACCTTGGCGGGCTTTTTTTGCCCATTCATGGTCCTCGGAAGTATGGTTCATGACAAAGTCCATGCACACGCTGATTCCCTTCTTATGGCAGGCTCCAGTCAGCTCCTTCAGGTCATCCATGGTGCCAAGATTTTCCTGCACCTTGCGGAAATCAGCTACTGCATAGCCGCCATCGGATCGTCCTTTCGGTGTCTCCAGAAATGGCATAAGGTGAATATAGTTCACATTATTTTTTTCCAGATAATCCAGCTTGCCTTCCACGCCTTTCATATTTCCGGCAAAATTGTCAATATAAAACATCATACCCAGCATGTCATTTTTCTTGTACCATTCCGGGTCTGCCTCTCTCTTCTCATCAAGTGCTTTCAGCGCATCCTCACGCTGCTGGTAGAAGGACTTCATCTGGTCACATAATTCTGCAAACATGGAATCATTTCCATAAAGCTCCATGTAAAGCCAGCGCAGTTCATCCACCTTTTTTTCAAATCTGATCTCATACAGGCTCTTTGTGTCTGCTGCTACACTTTTCTTTCTGCCCCTCTGATTTGCCATGGTCAACCTCCTGAATTACAGATTTTCTCCGTTTGTTTCGATAATATTTTTGTAGAAATATGCGGAATCCTTCCAGGTCCGCTTCTGTGTATTGTAGTCTGTGTAAACAAGTCCGAATCTCTGGGAATATCCGTATGCCCACTCGAAATTGTCCATTACGGACCATGCGAAATATCCTGCCAGATCCACACCGTCCTCAGCTGCACGCTTGTAAGCGCCAAGATAACGAGCCATAAAATCTACGCGGGCCTGGTCGTGAACCTTTCCGTCCACACCTACCCAGTCATGGGAAGCCATGCCATTCTCTGTGATCATAAACGGCTTCTTATAACGCTCCTGCATAAATTTTGGCGCCCAGTACAGAACCTCCGGAGTTACCGGCCAGCCAATTGCAGTCTGTGGGAATCCATCGTAACGTGCTACGCGGACTGCTTTTCCATCCTCACCGGCACGAACGGTTACGGCATTGTAAATGTTCTGTCCGTAGAAATCAAGTGGCTGTGAAATCAGCTTCATATCGGCATCTGTTACTTTCGGGAAAAACTGTCCGAATTCTTTCAGAATATCCTCCGGATACTGTCCCAGATAAACCGGGTCACAGCAAAGAGCAACGTCCCAGCTGCAGGCTCCGATGGAGTTCTCCGGGAGACTGAAGTTTGCTTTTCTTGCGGCTTCAATGTCTTCCGGCTTGTCTGTCTCCGGAACATAAAGAGCTCCACATGGTGCCATACTAATCTTTACAGGCTGTTTGCTGAACTCACGAAGCGCTTCTACTGCACAGCCATGAGCTTTCAGTACGTTGTGCCAGATACGAAAATAATCGGATGGACCAACCTTCAGGCCTGGTGCATGCTCACCGGTCTGATATCCAAGGCCAACTACGCACTGCGGCTCATTGATGGTGAAGAAATTCTTTACCCGGTCTGAGAAATGCTCTGCCACTACTTTTGCATACTCGTAAAACCAGGATGGAGAATTTGGATTCATCCAGCCGCCCTGTAAATGAAGGGCGTATGGAAGATCCCAGTGATATAAGGTAACAAATGGCTCAATTCCGTTGTCCAGAAGTTCATTGATCAGGTTGTCGTAGTATTCCAGACCTTTTTCATTGACTGCGCCTGTGCCTTCCGGCATGATGCGCGCCCAGGAAAGGGAAAAGCGGTATGCTTTCATGCCCATTTCTTTCATGATCTGAACATCTTCTTTGTAGCGGTGATACTGGTCACAGGCTGCATCACCTGTCTGGTTCTCATAAATGTGTCCGCCGTCTTTGCAGAAAATATCCCAGATGTTCAGGCCTTTTCCGTCTTCATAAGCGGCGCCTTCTACCTGGTAGGAAGCGGTTGCACCGCCCCAGATAAAATCTTTCTTAAATCCCATGGTGTAATTCCTTTCTCTATTATGTGTGGGGGAGAATTTTTCAAATGTGTATTTCGATTCTCCTAATTAGTTGATCTATGCCTCGTAACATTTTATGTGATCACTCTATTTTTACTTTTGCTTGATTCCACAAATCTCTGTCTGCCAGCAAAAATTACGTATCTGACGTTTTGATGCAGAATGCCGTATGTACTACCATTTTCGCACACATTTTATTAATGATATGTATGATAAATGTCATAAATCCGGACGCCATCTTTGGAAATCTTCTGGTCTTCTACCGGCACAAGTGTAACCGCTTCCTTGTCTGTAAATGCAACCACATTCTCGTTCCAGATGGTATCCGCGCTGATTCCCTCCAGCATGCAATACGGAACAAAAGTATCTGTCTGAATGGAAACGCTTCCGTCTGCATTCTCAGTTACCTTAAATGCAGGATCTTTCAGTTCCAGATATTTGACTGGAACAAATGTCTCGAATTCTTTCTTGGAAACCTTCTGTCCGTTCTGTTCATACTCATATTCGACAACAAAGAATACGCTGTCATCACGACCTGCGATCAATTCCTTGTATTCTTTCTCAAACAGGCATTCCGCACTGAGTGCAGGTACTTCTTTGGATACTTCCTGCTCCTCGATTACCTGGAAGTCCAGTGTTTTCACCGCGATTTTCGCTTTTACCGTTACCGAGTCAAGTGTCTCGTTTGAAATCCAGAAGCCCATGTGCGTCTCTTTTTTCTCAATGCTTCCTGCCACATTGTCGCAGAAGCCTTTTGCCATATAATGGAGAGCCTTGTATCTTCCGTAATAGTCCATACTGGACCAGGACGCAACTGGCCAGTTATCATTGAACTGCCAGTAAATACTTCCCATACATCTGCCGCGGTTTCTTCTCCAATGCTCCGTCGCTTCCTTCATGGCATATCCCTGAAGGATCTGGCTTAGGAAGATCAGGCTTTCCAGGTCTTTCGGATAACGGAAGGTCTCGGATAAATAATACAGGATCTTGCCGTTTGCCGCCGGATTTTTCTGATGGCTCTCCATAACTCTGGAGAAAAGGTTGCGGTCTTTTTCCCCGGTAAAGGTCTCTACGGTCTTGATAGATGGAAGGGACTGGAAGCCAAACTCGGAGCAGAAACGGAAATAGTGCTTCATGTACTCGCTGAATGGTTTCTGACCATGCCATACATCCCAATAATGGCAATCTCCCCGGTTTTCATCACATGGATTGTCGAAGCTTCCTCCTGATGACGGGGAAGACGGCCAGTAGAACGCATCTGGTGCGTTTTCTTTTACCACATCTGCAAGGAGGAATTCGAACTGATACAGGTAGTCTCTCTTAAGAGACGGTGCATGTCCCTGAGCATCCTTCCAGTCTGTCCATGCGCATTCCAGCTCATTGTTTCCACAGATCAGGCCAAGGCAGGCATGATTGCGGAAACGGAGGATATTGTCTTTTGCTTCAATTGCAATATTCTCTGCAAAGTCCGGTGTTACGTCGTAAATGTTGCAGGCGTACATCAGATCTTCCCAAAGGAGAATTCCGTATTCATCGCAGAGATCGTAGAATTCGTCGGATGGGTAATATCCGCCGCCCCATACGCGAAGACAGTTAAAGTTTGCAAATACGCAGGCTCTTACATCGCGCTCCAGGATTTCTCTAGTGATCCTTGGGTAGAAGCAGTCATCCGGAATGTAATCTGCGCCCCGGGCAAAAATCTTTACGCCGTTTACCATGATGGCAAATTCCTGGCCCCACTGGTCATCCTCACGGGATACCGTGACGGTGCGGAGACCGATGCGGTACTCCCTGGCATCCAGAACGGTCTCGCCGGCTTTCAGCTGGATCGTCAGGGTGTATAAAGGTTGTTTACCGTAGCCGTTTGGCCACCACAAAGCAGGGTTCGTTACGTTTATATCAGAGTTGGTACCGGTGTAGATGAGAGCACCGGATGGATCACGGAGTTGGTAAAAAAGCTGTAAGCCGCTGACTCCGGTCTGTGTGCTGTCGCCAGCTTCTGGCTGTGCTGCTGAATTTTCATTTGACTGCATAGCAGTATTTCCAGCTTTTACAACCTGTCCATCTGCTTTCTCAATTTCACTTCCAATATGAAGTGTCACTGCTCCATCCACATGCTCCTGGCGGATCAGGGATTCGCCCAGTCTTGCATTATCAAAGCAGCAAAGCTCCACACCGCGGAAAAGTCCCGCATCTGGAAGCTTTGGACCCCAGTCCCAGCCGAACATGGAGTGTGCTTTACGAATGTACTGGCTTCCAGGGGTAGTTCCGGTGTTGGTAAGATGAATCTCTCTTCCTTTCTCCGGCTTGTAAGCCTCAATAAATTTTACCGGAGAAGCGATATGGAGTTCCAGAAGGTTCTCGCCTTCTTTTACCAACTCTTTCACCTGGTAGACCCAGGTGCGGTGCATGTTCTCAGTATGTCCAAGCTTCTTTCCATTTAAAAAGACATCTGCTACAGTATCAATTCCGTAGAAGGTAAGAAGAATCTCCTCGCTGGCAATCTCTTCTGCGCTTACAGAAAAGGTGCTTCTGATGTCAAAATCATTTTTCCAGAATTCTGTCCATTTGTACTCATTCATTCCATAATATGGATCCGGAAGAATTCCTTCTTTGCAAAAAGTATCCATAGCGGAGCCGGGCACACTCATACCATACCAGGTATCCTGACCGCTGATGGATATCTGAAAGTTGTCTTTCAAGTCTCGTTTTATCATGTAATTATCCTTTCTCATCTGCGTGAAATATCTACGGATTGCTCCGCTGCTCGTGAAAAAAACAGAGGCACTGCATAATCCATAATCCTCATTGGCTGGATTGTGCGGCACCTCCTTTTCGTTCATGGTAATACCTGTGCAGGCAGATATATTCTCATTACTGTTCGTCTACAACGTTATATGTAAACCATAACTACAAGCGTTACTGTTCACTCCGTTCACAGCAACCTCCAAACAGCAATAAATCCGTTATCGGTGAATATGTGCCTCTGTATAAGAAATTCCTATGGTATGATAATTATATAAAATTTTATACCCCTTATCAAGCGGTATTTTCTCACCGATTCCAGGATTTTCCAGAATATTCTCTGCGGCCTTGCGGTAATCCTCCAGACAGGAGGCGTCCATAGGGCACTCATGATGTCCCGGCCAGATCTGAGTGTATTCTGCTTTTCTTGCCAACAGTTTCTCATCTGAAAGCTTCACGTCCTCTACAGTGGCAGAATGATCGAAGTATACCAGAATTTCCCGGTTACATCCTGTATCACCGGCAAACAGACAGCCATTTGTCACATCCAGAAAGCATACACAGCCATGGGTGTGTCCCGGTGTTTCAATTACTTCCAGAATCCGGTTTCCCAGATCGATTTTCTGACCTTCCGTGAGATATTCCAGATTCTCAGGCTCCCTTGCATTCACAAGATATGTAATCTCCTCGTCAGGTAATGTGAGGTCAAAAATCTCGCTGAACCTTTTCACCTGATATTTACGTGTTCCTCTGTCAAAACCTTGGGAAAGCACCGGCACGTCTGCCTTATGGATCAGACATTTCTCAAATTCAGCCGCAGCCCCGGTATGGTCGAAATGACCATGGGTGAGGGCTACAGTTACCGGCTTGTCTGTGAGGGAAGCGACCACTTCCTTCAGGCCGGAAAAACCATTTCCGGCATCAATAAGCAGCGCTTCTTTTTCCCCTTCCAACAGATACAGATAGGTAAGGAAGGGATCCTCAAGCTGCCAGGTATGATCGTCAATTTTACGAATTTGATAATTTTCCATTTGAATCAACCTTTAACACTTCCTGCCACAATACCTTCGATGATGTAACGCTGTCCGAACAGATACAGGATCATAACCGGAAGCATGGTCAGAACCAGACCAGCCATCATTGGGGCATAGTCAGCAGATTTCGTTGTAAGGAATGCGTATGTCATCAGAGGCAGAGTCTTCACTTCCTTCATAGAAAGCAGTGTACTTGCCAGGATATAGTCATTCCAGATGGATAATGCTACGAATACCACGTTTGTCATGGTGATCGGTTTCAGCAGCGGGAAAATGATGCTGAAGAAGGTTCTCTCAGGGGAAGCTCCATCGATAAGGGCCGCCTCGTCAAGCTCTACCGGAACACCGGTAATAAATCCGCTGTAAAGGAAGGTTGGGGACGGAATATTCAGTCCAATGTGAAGGAAGGTTACCAGCCAGATATTGTTGGTAAGTCCAAGTCCTGAACCATACATTTTTACAAGCGGGATCATGATAACCTGGAAAGGAACAACCATAGCTGCAATGAGGATCATGTAGCAGGCTTTGGTGATTTTCCATTTTTTACGGGTCAGAACGTAAGCGTTCATAGAGCTGAGTGTTACGCTGACTGCTGTTGCAACAACGCAGATGATAATGGAGTTCTTGAAGGAATTCAGGAAGTTCATGGTATCAAATGCGTTTTTGTAGTTCTCAGTGTGGAAAATTTCCGGCAGACTGAATGGGTTTGCCACGAAATCCACAGATGTTTTAAAACTGTTCAGGATAACCAGGAAAAATGGAACGATGAACAGGGCTGCCAGTAAAAGAACTACTACAAATACGATCGCAGTGGTTGATTTTTTCTTTGCTTCCATTATGCCTGCACCTCCCCTTTCTTAGATACTGTTACCTGAATAATAGAAATAATTGCTACAATTACGAAAAGTACAAGAGCTTCTGCCTGGCCTTTTCCATAATCAAAGTTACTGAATGCAGTCTGGTAAATCTTCAGAGCAAGGAGCTCAGTGGATTTGAACGGACCGCCGGCTGTCAGAGTTAAGTTCACATCGAAGGACATGAATGCTCTGGAAATTGCCATGAATACACAGATTGTTACGGAAGAACGGATCATCGGGATCTTGATGTAACGAAGCAGCTGGGATGGTGTTGCACCATCAATTTTTGCTGCCTCCAGCATATCCTGGGATACGTTGGTAAGACCTGCTACGTAGATAACCATCAGATATCCGCTTAACTGCCATACTGCTACAATGATCAAGGAGATCAGAGCAGTGTTCGGGCTTGTCAGCCATGATTTCTGGAAAATACTCCATCCGGTCACAGCACCGATCTTGGTGAGTGCGAAGGAGAAAATGTAGTTCCAGATGTAACCCATTACAACACCACCGATCATGTTTGCGGCGAAGAAACAGGTTCTGAACAGGCCCTGAAGCTTAATGCCGTAAGTCAGCAAAAGCGCAAGGGCAAGTCCAAGTACATTACTGAACACAACTACGAAAAATACATATATAAAAGTTTTCCAAAGGGATGTAAGGAAGGTCTTGTCTGTGAAAATGGAAACATAATTGGAAATTCCTACTATATCATAGTTTGGAGAAAGACCGTTCCAGTTCGTAAATGTAAGATAAATACCATAGATCAGGGGAATTACTACGACTGCCGCCCAGATTAACATTGGCGGAACTACAAATTCGCAGAACATTCTGATCTCACTTTTCTTTTTCTTCATGCTCTCTTACCTTTCTGTTTCGCTTTAACCAGAGAACGGAAATGACTCTTCGGCCATTTCCGCCCCTTTGCTGCAAAAAGCCTCAAATCTATAAGCTCTTTTTATATTTGTATGAATTCACAGCTATGATTTACTGTGCCTGCCAGTAAGCCTGAACTGCATCAGCTGCTGTATCTCTGTCCATCTGACCTACAAGGTACTGCTGCATAACTGCACCATTCTCTGACCAGAAATCTGACGGCAGGAGACGGCTGAATGCATAGGTACTGGATACTG
>OLPO01000928.1_pt1 | contig 21579 bp, 18 predicted proteins | sample 1672831 | NCBI WGS metagenome assembly OLPO01 (sample SAMEA3136728, study PRJEB25190) | human gut metagenome
GTCCAAAACCATTAATTGCAACTTTTACTGCCATGATAAATTCCTCCTATGAATTAAATGGTAAAAATTATGTGAGTGCTTCAATCTTTGTGAAAGAAACATCAACCTATAGCGTATTGTACCTAATTCCGAACAAAAATTCAAGCCTATTTTCAAAAAAATAACAGGTAAATTGCCACAAATATCCTCTGATATGATATACTGCTCTCTAATGAGACAGTTAAGTCCCTTTTATGACACAGCGGCAGCATTCATGCACGTTTTTCTCTGTCTTTTTCGTGAAGGAAGAAATTTTTCGCGCAGTTCTTTGATGTACGACCGTCCACAAAATACATCTTTATATTTATAAAAATATATTTTGAGAATACTTTGCTTAATTATTCATAAGGAGGTTATTATGAAAATACGTTCCACATTCCCCGGAATTTTGTGGGATTGCCACATGCATTCCGAATTTTCCGCAGATTCCGGCACTCCTGTTGAGGATATGATCCGCCAGGCTATTGTGCTTGGGCTTAAAGGAATCTGCTTTACGGAACACCTGGATCCGGACTATCCACCAACACCGGATGATCTGGAATTTTCCCTGGAGCTTCCTGCCTATTACGCCCGGCTTATGGAGCTAAAAGAAGCTTACAAAAATCAGATTGCCATCCATTTCGGCATTGAGATCGGATTGCAGCTTCATCTTAGACAATATTTTCACAATCTTTTGAAGGAACATCCTTTCGATTTCGTGATTGGTTCTTCTCACGTAGTCCACGGTGCCGACCCCTACTACCCGGAATTTTTCCAGGACAGGGACGAGGAAAAGGCTTATCTTGAATATTTTGAATCCATTCTGGAGAATCTGGATGCATTTCATGAAATGGACACTTATGGACATCTGGATTATATTGTCCGCTATGGTCCAAACAAAAACCAGTTTTATTCTTATGAAAAATATCGGAACATTCTGGATGCGATTCTGAAAAAACTGACAGACACAAATGTAGGACTGGAAATCAACACCGGCGGTTATCACTACGGTCTTGGAGAGCCAAACCCATGTACGGATATCATCCGACGTTATAAAGAACTAGGGGGCGAAATCATCACCGTTGGTGCTGACGCGCATACACCGGATAAAATAGGATACGCTTTTGATAGGGCCGCGCAGGTGCTGAAAGAATGTGGATTTAAATATTATACAGTATTTAAAGATCGGAAACCAAACTTTGTAAAACTATAACGAAGCCCTGTTTTTCCATACCCGGCAGAAGCAATCAGCCCGGCTTTTAGAACGTGTTAAAAAAATGCCTCATTGCCATAACAAGCAATGAAGCATTTTTTGCGTTTCTTTTTAAATTCAGTCTGAAGTATTATTTTTGATTACCACTCAAGACCATGTCAGTCATTATTTCTGCACTTTCTCTAAAAACAAAGAAATAATTCCTTTCTTTTCCTTCTCATGTGCCTTGTTATACAAAGATCTGCACCACTCAGTGATAACTTCGATTACAACTGGAGAGAAGGTCATCAGGATAAATACCAGAATGATCATTCCGAACTCCAGTGAGCCAAGTGCAAGCAGGTTCTGCACGCACACCGCCGCGAAGAAGAAAATAAACTGCATGCCGTAAATAATAATCTTACGGTACCTGCTAAGCGGCGCGTATACCGTTTTCAAAGCTGCCATATAGTTCCAGCCGGTTACCAGAAAGCAGGCGGTACTGAGCATGTCGTTGCTGTGATAAACATTCTGGCAAACCAACATGATGGTAAATACACATCCTGTAATAGTTACAGCTGCCGGGAAAGCATTCATAAATACATAACGCAGAAAACCACTCTCAATCTTGTTGAAGTTGTTTTCCTGGGCAAGCAGGAAGGTTGGGATACCCACTGCGCAGGCACTGATCAGGGACATCTGAATTGGCTCAAACGGATAGCTATCGCCCCAGAAAATAGTGATCAGACACAGCAGCACAGAGAAAATAGTTTTGATCAGGAACATGGAGGCTGCGGTGCGGATGTTGTTCACCACACGGCGTCCCTGGTTTACAATTTCCGGCATAGCGGCGAAATTGGAATCCATGAGCACTACATTTGCAATATTTTTGGCAGCGTCACTTCCCTCTGCCATAACTACGCTGCAGTCTGCCTCTTTCAGTGCCAGAACATCGTTCACACCGTCACCGGTCATGGCAACTGTATGCTTCTGTTTCTGAAGGGCAAGCACCATCTCTTTCTTCTGCTGCGGAGTTACACGGCCGAATACGGAACACTCTGCAACGGCACGCTCCATATCCTCCGGTGTGGTGATAGTGGTGGCATCAATATATTTATCTGCATTCTCCAGTCCTGCCTTTTTGGCAATGGCAGAAACAGTCACAGGATCATCACCGGAAATCACTTTCAGATCTACGCCCTGGTCTTTGAAAAATGCCAGAGTTTCAGGTGCATTGTCTCGGATAATGTCGGTAAGCATAAATAAGGCAACTGGTTTCAGGCCTTCTGGAAGTTCATTTTCCTGGTTCAGATTAGGGCTGTGCGCTAATACCAGAACACGAAGACCTTCTTTTCCATAAGCAGAACACTGCTTCATCAAATCTTCATTTCCATCCGGGAAAAGAAACTGGGCAGCGCCCATCAGATAGGTTCCCTCTTCTTTAAACGCTACACCGCTGTATTTGCGGTCTGAGGAGAACGGAATGCAATGATCTACCGGCATGTCCGTTCTTCTGGAGAAGCGTTTGTGGAGGGCATCTGCTGTGGCATTCTTGTCCTTTAAAACAGACATCATGTTCGCCATAACACGCTCGATCTCGCCCAGGGTCAGTTCTGGCTGGGCACCACTGACGGCCAAGCCTGTATTCTCCGCACCCTGAATCTCCGAAGCCGCCAATTCCGTCAGTTCCTTAGTCTCCCCTTCTGCCCCATTTATGGTACTTTCGCTTTCACTCACATTCGCCCCATCCGGAGCCTTGATCTCCATCCCTTCCACATAGGGCTGTACCTGTTCCACACACATAGTACCGGCGGTGATGGTTCCGGTTTTATCCAGACAGAGGGTATCCACTCTCGCCAGAGTCTCAATACAATACAATTCCTGCACCAGGGTATTCTTACGGGTTAACGCCAGCGCACCAAGCGTCAGCGCCACGCTGGTAAGGAGCACCAGTCCCTCCGGGATCATTCCGAGGACAGCTGCTACCATATTAACTACTGCATCCCGGATTCCGTTTCCAGCAATGTAATACTGCTTGTAAAACAGTAGCATTCCCATTGGAACTATGATCACGCTGATAGTCTTCAAAATAGCATTCAGGGAGTTACGAAGTTCTGAATTATGCCGTTTAAATTCCTTGGCCTCGCTGGTGATCTGAGATGCGTAATTATCCTTGCCAACGTGGATAACCTGACAGCAAGCCTCTCCGGATGTGACAAAGCTTCCTGAAAAAAGCTCGTCTCCTTCGTTTTTCTGAAGGTTGTCTGATTCACCGGTCAGCAGGGATTCATTGACCTCAATACTACCCTCAAGCACCCTGGCATCTGCGGGCACCTGATCTCCTGTTTTCAGAAAAAGGATATCATCCAGAACCAGCTTCTCAGTGGAGATGGACCATTTTTTGCCTTCACGCAAGACCACTGCCTTGCTCTCTGTAAGGATAGCCAGCTTATCCAGCGTCTTTTTCGCACGCACCTCCTGGATGATTCCGATCACCGTATTGATCACAATAATTCCCATGAACATGGAGTTCTTATAGGAACCGACCAGCAATACCATAATCATCAGAGCCAGGTTCAGAAAGTTGAAAAATGTAAGCACATTCTCCCTTACGATCTGCTTATAGCTCCTTGTGTTGGGATTCTCATTGACATTGATTTTCCCCTCTTCAATTCTTTGTTGTACCTGTTCGTTTGTCAGTCCTGTCATCGTTACTTCCTTCATTCTTATGTTTTCTTTAAGGATATTTCATTTTTACTCTTTTTTTATTGGAAAATCAGATTACTGCTCACAGAAGTACACTTCGCATAACTTTATTATGAGCAGCAACAAAATCAGGGCAGATGATAACATCCGCCCTGATGAATTCTCTTTACGGTCTGCCTCATCTTTACCACCTATTTATCTGTAACGAAATAAATCTGCTTATGGATTCGGTTTCCTGTAAAAAATATTATTCTTTTGTATCGATGACGACACTTCATAATTACTGTAGTTCACAATAACTATTAATACTCTTCTTCCTCTGCCTCTTCACCCTCGTGGATGTCAGACTTCGGTTTCTTCAGACCTTCGATCTCAATGTGATGCTTCTGTGCATAATCCCACAGTGCAGCATGTACAGCCTCCTCTGCAAGAAGAGAACAGTGTACTTTCACTGGCGGAAGTCCGTCAAGAGCCTCCATAACGGCCTTGTTGGTAAGCTTCATGGCTTCCTCAATGGTCTTACCTTTTACCATCTCAGTAGCCATACTGCTGGTTGCTACGGCAGCACCGCAGCCGAAAGTTTTGAACTTGCAGTCTCTGATAATATGTGTCTCATCATCGATATCCAGGAAAATTCTCATAATATCACCGCATTTGGCATTTCCTACTGTACCGACACCGCTTGCATTCTCTATTTCTCCAACATTACGTGGATGCTGGAAATGATCCATTACTTTCTCACTATACATCTTTTTTTCCTCCTGGCAAGTGTTTTAATTAATTTTTCTGTTTTTTAATAAAATCTTCATATAATGGAGACATTGATCTAAGGTATGCTACAATTTCTTTCAGCTTATCTACTACGAAATCTGCATCTTCCATGGTTGTCTCTTCACTTAATGTCATACGCAGGGAACCATGTGCAATCTCATGAGGAAGCCCAATTGCAAGAAGTACATGAGACGGATCCAGAGAACCTGATGTACATGCAGAACCACTGGATGCACAGATACCGTAATTATCGAGCATAAGCAGCATGGACTCTCCTTCAATAAACTGGAAGCTTACATTCACATTATTAGGGAGACGTGTGGTACGGTGACCGTTTAATTTCACATATGGGATCTCATTCAGGATTCTGTCAATAAAATGATCTCTTACCTGAATTTCCTTCGCAGTACGCTCCTCCATTGTACGGATAGCGCGTTCTGTTGCAGCACCGTATCCTACGATTCCGGGAACATTTTCTGTACCAGCACGGCGCTTTCTCTCCTGAGCTCCACCGTGTACAAAAGAACGTATCTTAACGCCCTTGCGGATATAAAGGAAACCGATTCCCTTCGGTCCGTTCAGCTTATGTCCACTGGAACTGAGCATATCAATACCTAACTCATCAACATTGATCGGCACCTGTCCAAAAGCCTGTACTGCATCTGTGTGGAAAAGGATGCCATGCTCTTTGGCAATTGCACCGATTTCCTTGATTGGCTGGATAGATCCGATCTCATTGTTCGCAAACATAACAGAAATCAGAATCGTCTCTGGTGTGATAGCTTTTTCAAGCTCGTCAAGCTTCACAATACCATTCTCATCTACATCCAGATAAGTGATCTTCGCTCCGCGCTCTTTCTCAAGATATTCGCAGGTATGAAGGATTGCATGATGCTCGATCTTGGTTGTGATGATGTGGTTTCCTTTGGATTTATATGCTTCAAAAGTAGCTTTCAGTGCCCAGTTGTCAGACTCTGATCCACCGGCTGTAAAATAAATTTCTTCTTTCTTTGCCCCAAGTGCATCTGCGATCAGGCCTCTTGCCTTGCTGACACCCTCTTTGCTCTTGGCTGCAAAGTCGTAAATGCTGGATGGATTTCCATACATTTCGGTAAAATAAGGAAGCATTGCTTCTACAACTTCCGGAGCGGTTTTGGTAGTAGCCGCATTATCCAGATATATCATTTTTCCCATTTTTCTTCCTCCTGGTTTATTGGTATCAATTCGATATGAAAGACTCCCGGGAAAGGGTTATTTCATCTATCTCCTTAGGTACTTTTCTATTTCCTAGTATTTCGCTTGGATTTCTATCCCACTTTACCAGATAATAACAGTTCTGTCAAGGCACATTTACAGCATAAACTAACTAAAAGGATGAAGTGGATAGGCGGATTCTTATGTCTGACAAACTTTTTATCAAAGGAACCCTGATTCTTACTCTTACAGGCCTTGTAAGCCGCCTGATGGGTTTCTTCTATAGAATATTCTTATCTCATACTATTGGTGCACAGGGAGTGGGAATTTACCAGCTTACGCTTCCGGTTCACGCAATCGTACTGGCAGCCTGCTGTATGGGCATTCAGGCTGCTATTTCCAGGCTGTGCGCCTCTTTCACTGCCCTTGGAAAAGAAAAAGAGTCCAGAGATGCACTGCTTCTTGGAACATTTCTTTCAATGGCACTTTGCGGACTTTTATCTTTTCTGGTCTATTGGAATGCAGATTTTGTGGCTTCTGCCTTGTTAAAAGAGCCGCGTACTTCGGTTCTGCTTCGTATTCTTGCCTTTAGTTTTCCTTTTTCAGCCTTGCATTCATGCGTAAACAGCTTTTATTATGCCAGAAAAACGACTGGAATTCCAGCTTTTATCCTGCTTCTTGAGCAGGTTTCCCGGATCGGCAGCACTTACGTGATCTACCTGATTCTGATTTCCCAGAAAAAAGAGATTACCCCTGTAATAGCAGCCGGAGGTGCACTTTTCAGTGAGCTTACAGCCACTGCAGCATGTATGCTGGCGCTTGGACTGGATTTTTCCAGGGAAAATTACAAACCAGTCACCGGACTGCTTCGACGTATTTTACGAGTATTTTTCTGTATGAGCAAAGGCACTCACAGAAATTCACCTTCTGCTGCAAAATATATTTCACATATACAACCATCTTTTGTCAAAAACAATACTGCCACTTCCTTAAATTCTCTTATAAAAGAAATCGCCCAGATTGCAGTTCCCCACTCTATAAACCGGCTGCTGCTTACCTTGCTCTCTGGCATTGAGATGGTTCTTATTCCCCAAAGACTGCTTCTGTCTGGAATAAATCAGACTGATTCCCTGTCTGTGTACGGAATTTTTACCGGAATGGCGCTGCCGCTGATTCTTTTCCCGGCAACACTGACAAATTCTGCCTCTGTTATGCTGATGCCTTCTGTGGCTGGTTTACAGGCCCTCGGTCATGAAAAAAAAATCCGGCATGTGATCCGCCGCACCTGTGAAAACTGCTTTTTCTTCGGAGCCTTCTGTACGTTCTTTTTCTTTATTTTCGGAAAATCACTGGGGAATATTCTTTTTCACAGTGAAACTGCGGGGATTTACATAAAGACTCTGGCTTTTATCTGTCCTTTTCTTTATACAAATACTGCACTGGAAAGTATTCTGAACGGTCTCGGGCGCCCGGATGCCTGCCTCTTTCACAACATTGCAGGAGTGTGTATCCGAATTGGATTTGTTTTCTTTTCCATTCCTGTGCTTGGAATCCGTGGATATTTTTACGGAATGCTCCTTTCCCAACTGATTCTCACCTTGCTTCATTTCATTTATCTAAACAGACTGGAGCGTGTTTGAAAAATCATTCCTGCAATTTGCCTATCGACATTTTTCCCATCATAGTCTATAATATTAAATCGAAAGCAAATTTTGCCGATAAAAGGAGAAAATACCATGGGATTTGAATTCATCAAAAAGCTTCCAACCCCCGACGAGATCCGCAACCAATATCCCATTGATGCAAAGATCAAGGCACTGAAAGAGAAACGTGATCAGGAAATCCGTGACGTATTCACCGGAAAATCCGATAAATTTCTTGCAATCATTGGTCCCTGTTCTGCAGATAATGAAGATGCTGTATGCGACTATCTGCTGAGACTTCGCAAAGTTCAGGACAAGATCGCGGATAAAGTTTTAATCATTCCTCGTGTTTATACAAATAAACCTCGTACTACCGGAGAGGGTTATAAAGGAATGGTTCACCAGCCAGATCCGGAGAAAAAACCTAATATGCTTGCCGGTCTTGTTGCCATCCGTAAAATGCACATCCGTGCTATTGAAGAGAGCGGATTTACCTGTGCGGACGAGATGCTTTACCCTGAGAACTGGCGTTACCTTTCCGATCTTCTTTCCTATGTTGCTGTAGGAGCACGTTCTGTTGAGGATCAGCAGCACCGTCTCACTGTCAGCGGTATGGATGTTCCGGCGGGAATGAAGAATCCTACAAGTGGTGACTTCAGTGTTATGCTGAACTCTGTTGTTGCAGCTCAGGGCAGCCATACATTTATCTACAGAGGATGGGAAGTTGAAACTACTGGAAATGAGTTGACACACACCATTCTTCGTGGTGCTGTAAACAAACACGGAGAGGCTATTCCTAACTACCATTACGAAGATCTTCGTCTTCTTTTCGAGAAATATTCCGCTAAGAACCTGAAGAACATGGCTACCATCGTGGATACCAACCATTCCAACTCCAACAAGCAGTATGAGCAGCAGATCCGTATTGCCAAAGAAGTTCTTCACAGCCGTCAGGTTGATTCTGATGTTCGTGGATTGGTAAAGGGTCTTATGATCGAAAGCTACATTGAGCCAGGCAATCAGAAGATCGGACCAAACCATGTATATGGGAAATCCATTACAGATGCTTGTCTTGGATGGGAAGAATCTGAGAAGCTGCTTTATACAATCGCTGAGATGTGCTAGCGCCTGTTTGAAAAATCATTCCCGCAATCTGCATGCCCCACTTTGCGGGAGATTTTTCAGACACGCTCTAATATCTTCCGATAGAATTTTCAGTCAAACAATTTTATAATACAAGAAAGAATCTTACTTTGCAGAATTTTCATTGCATAAAAAACTGCCCACAGGTCTCTCCCATGGACAGTTATCATCTTATTCGCTCTTCTCAATGTCTTGGATGTGCTTTCATATACACATCTCGCATCCGGTTAATATTCATGCTTAAATATACCTGAGTCGTAGAAATATCGGAATGTCCCAACATTTCCTGGACGCTTCGGATGTCTGCTCCATTCTGTAGCATATGTACTGCAAAAGAATGCCTCAATGTATGTGGCGTAATATCTCTGTGAATCCCAGCCTCCAGAGCATAGCCTTTCAGCATTTTCCAGAAGCCCTGACGGCTCATAGCCTTGCCGGAGCAATTTGTGAACAGCGCATGCACTGAATCGTCTTTCACAAATACCTTACGTCCCTCTTCAAGATAAAGATTCAACGCTTCTTTGCTTACATTTCCAATTGGAATGATACGCTCTTTATTCTCCTGGCAAACCACATAGCCAAGCTGAAGGTTTACATCTGTGGTCTCCAGATGGATCAGTTCGCTGACACGCATACCAGTGGCATATAAAAGCTCTAACATAGCCTTATCCCGAATACCCTTAGGTGTGGTCAGATCTGGCTGCTTCAAAAGATCGTCAACTTCCTGAATACTGAGAATCTCCGGAAGCTTCTTCTCTACTTTTGGGGATTTCAGATTATCTGTGGGGTTCTCTTCCATCTTCCTAAGTGAAAACATGTGTTGAAAAAAAGCACGCATAGAAGCAACACTTCTTGAAATAGTAGATGACGCGAAGTTCTCTTTCTCCATATAATCCATGTATCCCATAAGATCAAATTCACGGACATCTTCCGCTTTCATAATCCCCTTCATTTCCAGGTATGCAGCCATCTTGTTCAGATCTCGCTGATAGGAAACCTCTGTATTCTGGGATGTTTTCTTCGTATTATGTAAGTATTCAATAAACTCGCGTATTTCCTGTTCCATATTGTTTACTTCCTGTCTCTTTTGTTATAAATTCATTTCATATAGCCCATAATCATATGGCTTTAAACCATGGTAAAAAAAGATTCTGGAGCGCGTTTGAAAAAGGCTTTCTATAAGATGTACGTTACAATTTGTGGGTGATTTCACTCAGAATTCCTACTGTTCATCGCATTCGCTCTTTCACGCTTTATTGCAGGAATGGGCTACCTCTCCACAATAACTGATCTTAAAATGTATTTGTATTATACTTTGTAATTGACATAAAATCAAACCTTTTTTTCGGCCAAAAATCATATAAAAACAAGCTTTTTTGCCAATTTTACAAAATAGCGACAATTTTATGGTAACCAATACTATATCTTGTATTTTTCATATTATTCTCATTCAAAAAATTTCGAAAAATCCAGAATTTTGTTTAAAATCCATGGATTTACACGCCATTCCAAAAGAATTCCCACACCGTATAGGACCGTATACAAGAGCACTTTCAGGAGATAAGCGCTTACTTTCTGTGGAAAAATTCCATGATTGCGCCAGATTCCCATAGATTCCCTGTAGACCATCTGATACACCGAATTCCATAATGGCAGATAAATCAGATAATGCGGAAAAAGAAATGCTACGGCAACTGCGCCTCCGGTAAGTCCGAACTGCAGAATAGACATGGAAAATACTATTCCTAGTCCAAGCCCGGTAAAAAGCATCGCCATAATTGCCATAGGGACTCCAAATACAGTAAAACCACAGATTAGAGAAAGGAAAAAAATCCCACCGCGCATCCAGAGAATCTGCAAAAGATAATCGATTCCTCCTGCTTCTGTTTTCCCATAGGTTTCCAAAAGGTACACCGCAGAAAAAGCCTGCTGCTTCCAGGAAAAGCGGTATATAAAGTTCGGAATCAGCATTCCTGCAAGAAATCCTGCAAGTAGCAAAGTCAGTCCTGGAAAAAAACTTTTCTTTTTGATACTGAGTAAATTTTCCATATATTCACCCTGTACCATTGTACGCAAGCGATGATTTGATTATGAACTACATAAAAAAATTCTTTTTGATTTTCCATGAATCAGCCCATGCAAGCATAGCTCGTTCATGGCTGTCGTCCGGGGCTTTCATAATAAAAACCGCCTCCGCATCCTTCATATAGTATGAAAAATGCGGAAGCGGTTTCTTAATGTAAATTAACTCCGATTATTTGGCATAATCAACAGCTCTGCTCTCGCGGATCACATTGACTTTGATCTGACCCGGATACTCAAGCTCTGCCTCAATCTGCTTCGCTATATCTCTTGCGAGAAGTACCATCTCAGAATCATTCACATGCTCAGGAACTACCATAACACGGATTTCTCTACCAGCCTGGATTGCAAAGGATTTCTCAACCCCCTTGAACTGATTGGTAATATCCTCAAGCTGTTTCAGTCTGTTGGTATAAGTCTCCAGTGTCTCTCTTCTGGCACCTGGACGTGCCGCAGAAATCGCATCTGCAGCCTGCACGATACAGGCAATAAGGCTCTCTGGCTCCACATCACCGTGGTGTGCTGCTACCGCATTGATCACAATAGGTGATTCCTTATATTTCTTACAAAGGTTTACACCAATCTCAATATGGGATCCCTCAACTTCATGGTCAATAGATTTACCGATATCATGAAGCAGACCGGCACGTTTCGCCATGCGCACGTCTACACCAATTTCACCGGCAAGCAGACCGGAAAGCTGTGCTACCTCAATAGAATGCTTCAGTGCATTCTGTCCATAACTTGAACGGAATTTCATACGTCCAAGAAGTTTCAGAAGCTCTGGATGAATACCATGAACTCCAACATCCATAGCTGCATTCTCGCCATCCTCACGGATCTGAGTTTCAACTTCCTTCTGTGCTTTCTCAACCATTTCCTCAATTCTGGCCGGATGAATACGTCCATCTACGATCAGTTTCTCAAGTGCTACTCTTGCCACTTCACGTCTGATAGGATCAAATGATGAGAGAACTACTGCCTCAGGAGTATCATCAATGATAAGATCTACACCTGTCAGGGTCTCCATAGTACGGATATTACGTCCCTCACGTCCGATAATACGTCCCTTCATCTCATCGCTTGGAAGCTGCACTACGGAAATAGTAGTCTCGGCAACATGGTCTACCGCACATTTCTGAATGGCATTTACCACATATTCCTTGGCTTTCTTTCCTGCCTCTTCCTTCGCCTGGCTCTCAAGTTCCTTGTAAAGTCTGGCAACATCAACTTTAACATCGTCTTCCACAGATCTGAGCAATTCTTCTTTTGCCTGTTCGGAGGTCAGACCGGAAACACGTTCCAGTTCCTGTACTCCTTTCAGCTCGAGTTCATCTACTCTCTTTTCTTTCTTCTGCAATTCAGCAAATCTCGCTGTGCACTCTGCCTCGCGCTTCTCAACTGCTTCAGCTTTCTTATCAACGGTTTCTTCCTTCGATAAGACACGCTTCTCATATTTCTGCAGTTCGTTTCTACGTTCCTTGGTTTCTTTCTCCAGTTCATTCTTTGTACGGAGAGATTCTTCCTTTACTTCCAATAAAGTTTCACGTTTCTTTGTTTCGGCCGCTTTTAAGGCTTCATCAATGATGCCTCTGGCCTTTTCTTCAGCTGACCCAATCGTTTCTGCGTCTTTCTTAACTTTGTTACCCACAGAAACTTTACTAGTAATAGGAACTGCAATCAGTAGAGTGGCTACTACAGCGACAACTGCAACAATAATTGTTGTCACAGGAGCACCTCCTCAATATTTAGTTTTCATTGTGCAATCACAACAATACAAGTTTATCTTTTTTTTAGAATTATGTCAAGTTTTTCTACACAAAAACAAAATTTAAATTTCCAAAGAAACGTCTATCCACTTCATGCCCGACAACTGTCAAAATACTGCACTTTCTCAAACAGCAATAAACTTAACACTGTATCCTCAGAAAGAATCCGGCAATTTATCAATAGCTTCTCTCACAGGTAATATTCATTTCTTCCAGCACGTGGGAAATATCACCATAGGAAAAGCCTCTTCGCTGAAGAAATCCCTGGAGTCTGCGCATTCCTTTTTCATCCAGAACAGTATCTGGCTGGCACTTCTTCTCTACTGCAACGCGGAGAATGGCCAATTCATCCGGCTCTTCAATCTCTGCTGCCTCTTCCCAGGCTGCAAGGGCAGTCTCGCGGTCAATTCCTTTCCCGGAAAGCTCCTGGAGAATCTTCTGACGGCTCTTAGTTCCCATGCGGAAAGAAATATAATTCATGGCATAACGTTGATCGTTCAGATACCCATAGGAACGCACATAGTCCATAGCATCCTCTGTGGCTTCTGCTGAAAAACCTGCCTGACGCAGCCGGTCAGACAGGCCTTTCTCTGTACGATCCATATGCTCCAGAAGAAGCATTGCCTTTCTTCTGGCATTCTTTTGCTCTTCAGGTGTAACCGCCATATTTTATTCCTCTTCTGCTGCCGGAGCGTCAGATTCTGATGTAGTTTCTTCTTGCTTCACATCCTGCTGCTCTTCTTCCTCACCTGGAAGAAGGTGATAATGGATACGAACCTTGCGTTCAATCTCATCGCAGATATCCGGATGCTCTTTCAAGAAAAGCTTGGCATTCTCACGTCCCTGTCCGATCTTATTTCCTTCATATGCATACCATGCACCGCTCTTATTCACAATGGAATTCTCAGCAGCAAGATCAAGGATATCCCCTTCCTTGGAGATGCCGGTACCAAACATAATATCAAACTCTGCCTGCTTAAATGGCGGAGCAACCTTATTCTTAACAACCTTGATCCTGGTATGGTTTCCAACCATCTCGCCGCCCTGCTTCAATGTCTCTACACGACGTACATCAAGACGCACGGATGAATAGAACTTAAGGGCACGTCCACCGGTAGTTGTCTCCGGGTTACCGAACATAACACCAACCTTCTCACGAAGCTGGTTGATAAAGATCACAACACAGTTAGACTTACTGATAATAGCGGTCAGCTTGCGAAGTGCCTGAGACATCAGACGTGCCTGCAGACCTACATGACTGTCTCCCATGTCACCATCAATCTCTGCCTTGGGAACCAAAGCTGCAACGGAATCCACGATGATGATGTCAACGGCACCGGAACGAACCATGGTCTCTGTAATCTCCAGAGCCTGCTCGCCATTATCCGGCTGGGAAATGTAAAGATTGTCAATATCTACGCCGATGTTCTTCGCATATACAGGGTCAAGAGCATGCTCGGCATCGATAAAACCGGCAATTCCGCCTCTTTTCTGAACCTCGGCTACCATATGTAATGCAACAGTGGTCTTACCACTGGACTCTGGTCCGTAGATTTCTATAATACGTCCCTTCGGCACACCTCCTACCCCAAGTGCAATGTCAAGGCTCAGGGAACCGGTGGGAACAGTCTCCACCTGCATATTGGCACTAGACTCGCCCAGTTTCATTACAGAGCCCTTGCCATATTGCTTCTCAATGTGTCCAAGAGCCGCTTCCAGCGCTTTCTTCTTCTCTTCATTTATCATTATTCTGATCTCCTATTCTTAATAATCAGACAAGTCCGTAGTAATTTCTGTAACCATCAATCGGACTGTATAATCTGTTACCGTTCACAAAAGGCACCTGGCAGAACCTTATCCGTGAACAGCAGCCAGGATCTTCTTGCTTACGCAAAATACGAACCTATGTTCGTTTCTCTGTAGTACATACTATCTTAAATCAGTTCACTTGTCAAGCCCCTACTCGCCATATAAAAATTTTATCTTTCATGCTAAGCCAAACGAACTGTAAAGCAATTTTCATCTGTGGAATCATCCCTGAATACGAGTGTGAAATTCTTGTATACCCGGAGACAGACAAAACTCCGGTAAATTTGAAATGAATCGTATACGACCTTTATATTGTCGTTTTCCTGTCAGTAATTCTACTATATAGCAAAACATCCGGAATTACAAGAATTATTTCCTGCAACCCGGATGTTATTTACTACCCGGTTACTGTTCACTCCGTGAACATTAACACTATCTCCTCTTATCCCTGGCTAAGCACATTTCTGACATGATCCACTTCTTCCCTTGTTGCCTGAGCTGCCGGCACATAATATCCTCTTGCACGGGCAATCTGGTAAATCTCCTCCTGGGACATCTCGCACTGATTTCTCATCTGTTTTAAAGTTTGTTTCAGCTGAGGATTCTCTGTCTGAGGGATCATCTCCCCATAACGGGTCAGTTCACCGTTAATTCCGGCAAGAGTATCTGCTACCATCACTTTTTCATTCATCTGCGGCACCTCCTACTGTAAATACTGCATAAGCTGATTTTTGCAGTCCACTGCCGACTGGGCAGACTTCTGGAAAAACTGTTTTACCTGGGCATCTGTAGCCTTACTTGCATACTCATCCATTTTACAATGGGTGGTGTCAAATCCGCCAATCAGGTGACGTAAATTCTGTAGATCCAGTTCTGAAATTTGGTTCATATAACCTGCCTCCTGTTAAAATATTTCTGTAGCGAAAACCAACCGTATGGAACCTTTGTTTTCGACAGCCTTCAAATGTCCATATATACAAAATACAGGAGAAAATTAATCTCTCCTGTATCCTGAGGCGGACACTTTACAGAAAGTAGTATGTCCAAATTTCATCTTATTATGTACCGTATATATTATGTACCATATATATCCGTACTTTAAATGGCATATTTCTTACAGAATCCTTATTCCCCGATCAGCCAGTTGTACATCTCTTCATACTGGCGTGCGGAATTACTCCATGAGAAATCCTTTGCCATAGCCCGGTCTACCATCTTATTCCATTCGCGCTTCTTGTCATAGTAAATGCGCTCTGCATAGCGGATCGTGGAAAGCATCTCATGTGCATTGTAATTGCTGAATGAAAATCCAGTTCCTGTTCCTTCGAATTCATTGTAAGGCTCTACCGTATCCTTCAGACCACCTGTCTCTCTGACGATCGGAAGAGTACCATAACGAAGGCTCATCAGCTGGCTCAGACCGCATGGCTCAAACAATGACGGCATCAGGAATGCATCAGAAGCTGCATAGATTCTGTGAGACATACTCTCATCGTAATAAATCTGTGCAGAAACCTTGCCATGATATTTCCAGTCAAAGTGACGGAACATATTCTCATAGCGCTCATCTCCTGTGCCAAGAGCTACTATCTGTACACTATCCTGACAAAGCTCATCCATGATATAAGCGATCAGGTCAAATCCTTTCTGATCTGTCAGACGGGAAACAATACCGATCATCATAGCCTTCGGATCCTGCTCAAGTCCTAAATCTTTCTGTAGCTGGATTTTATTCTTAACCTTCTCCTTACGGAAAGTGGTAGCATTATAACGAGCTGACAGATTAATATCTGTCTCCGGATTAAAATCATTATAATCAATACCATTTACAATACCACGCAGACTATTGGAGCGTGCACGGAGCAGTCCGTCCAGACCTTCGCCATAGAACGGTGTCTTGATCTCATCTGCATATGTATTACTTACTGTAGTAACAGCATCTGCAAATACAATACCACCCTTCAGGAAGTTGCCATCCTTGTATGCTTCCAGCTTATCCGGTGTAAAGTAGTAATCGGAAAGTCCTGTAAGCTCCTTGATCGTCTTCACATCATATACACCCTGGAATTTCAGGTTATGTATGGTCATGATGGTCTTAATTCCCCAGAAGAACTGATTCTGCTGGAAGCTGTCGTGCAGATAAACAGGAACAAGACCAGTCTGCCAGTCATGGCAGTGAATAATGTCCGGACGGAAATCGATTACCGGAAGTACGGAAAGCACTGCCTTGGAGAAGAATGCAAATTTCTCCAGGTCCCACGGAGCACTGTCATATGGCTTCGGTCCACTGAAATAATACTCATTATCTATAAAGTAGAACTTAATGCCATCATACTCCATCTGAAGAATACCTACATAACAGTTCTTGTATCCAAGATCCATGTAGAAGTGTGTGACATATTCCATTTTATCTTTCCATTCCTGCTTCATGCAGGCATATTTCGGTAAAATCACGCGAATATCAAAATAACGTTTATCAAAGCATTTCGGCAGTGAGCCGGCTACATCAGCCAATCCTCCGGTCTTAATGAAAGGCACTGCCTCTGATGTTGCAAAAAGAATTCTTTTCATCCAAAAAACCCTCCTTAGTAATAGCAAATAACGTTACTGCCACTTAATGCCAGTAACCTGCTTTTGTCTTTTATTATACCCCAAATTCGGCTCATTGGAAAGAACGATTTTTATATTCCAGTCTGATTTTGTCAGCAATCAGTGCAATAAACTCGGAATTGGTAGGTTTTCCTTTCCCATTGCTCACTGTATAGCCAAACAGCTGGTCAATGGTATCCATTTTTCCACGGCTCCATGCAACTTCAATGGCATGGCGGATAGCCCGCTCCACGCGGCTTGGCGTTGTCTGATGGCGTTTGGCTATGGTTGGGTATAAAATTTTTGTAATAGAATTCAGCATTTCCATGTCATTTACGGATAAAATAATGGCATCCCGCAGATACTGATAACCTTTAATATGTGCAGGTACTCCGATTTCATGTATAATATCTGTCACATCCGTTTCCAGATTTCCTGGATTGTAAGTATTTTCCTCTTCCTTTTGTCTTGGACGGTTCATTTCCCTGGCGCGTCTCTCTCCCGCCCGGCGGATGTGTTTGATCCGATTCAGCAGCATTTTGTTATCAAAAGGCTTCAGCATAAAATAATCTGCTCCAAGATCAAAAGCGTCCTCTGTGATCCGCTCCTGTCCCACTGCCGAAACCACAATAAATGACGGCACTTTTTTCAAATTTTCATCGTGACTGAAGCGCTCCATCACTGAAAGTCCGTCAACTTTTGGCATGATAATATCCAGTACAACCACGTCAGGCTGTTTTTCCTTTATGATGTTACAGATTTCTTCTCCATTATGTGCTTTTCCAACCAGTTTCAGGTCTTCGTCCTGATCAATGATCTTACTCAGTACCTCCACCATTTTCTCATTATCGTCCGCAATTGCCACATTCAATTTTTCCATGAGGCCATTCTCCTTCTACTATTTTGAAAATTCTCCGGCAATCCACAGCCGGAAAGTTGCTATATTTCTGATATCAGGAACCAAACGCGTTTTTCTTCCCAATATCTTCCTATCATCTGTACAAAACAGCAGGGCCCTGTTTGCTCTTGCACATTTTTCAGAAAAATTTTCCTTTGCTGTAACAACGTCTATTATAGTGGAACTGCCATGGGGAAATCAAGCCGAAACTGCCGTTTTTACTGCATTTTCGTTCGATTAGTTTCGAGTTTTTTTGCGTCTTTTAGCGACAATAATTTCATTTTTTCTGAGGAAATTTTTATATTAAGACAGCGTTTTACACCGCCTCTCAATTTAACACAGTTTATTTTTTCAAGTTTTATGATTGAAAGATATGGAACAGGTTCATAAAAATACAAGAGTGAAATCATGATTTTTCTCCATACTAGTACAGTGAAAATTAAGTATCTGCTATATTGACGCAGTATATGAAAAATCAGACAAGTCAATATGGCAGTTACTTAATATTAGCTATACCAGTACAGTGAAAAACAAAAGAAAAGGATGTGAAAACATGTACCAGAAACGAAAATACAAACATTTTATCCTGCTCTGTCTTGTCCTTGACCTTCTGACAATGGTATTTCTGGGATATCGTTATCTGGACCGGAAAGTTCCGGATGAAATACACATTGACAAAAATTCAGGACTTGACCTTTCCCAGATTTCCAATCTTCCTTTTGTATCTTTCGGGGATACAGTCACTGCTTCCGGGGAAGGAAGCTACCAGCTGCCTTGCAGGCTTTTTGGAAAAATAACTTTCAAGAATATTAAAGTGAAGCCAACAGAGGCAGACACCATTCTGGTCAGCGGCAGCACAGTGGGAATTTACATGGAAACAGACGGAGTTCTTGTGATCGACACCGGAGAAATCCTTTCTGAAAATGGGCAGATGCAGGATCCGGCAAAAAATATTTTAAAGCCTGGCGATTATATTGTTGCACTAAATGAGCAAAAAATATCCTGCAAGCAGGATTTAATTAACGATCTGGAAACTATTGATGGAAGTCCTGTTACGGTAAGCGTGCGAAGAAATAACAGTACCATTCCGGTTTCTCTCACCCCGGCACAGGATGCTTCCGGAAAGTACAAGCTTGGAATCTGGGTCCGGGATGATACCCAGGGAATCGGAACCCTTACCTATGTAACAAAAGACGGAAATTTCGGTGCTCTTGGCCATGGAATCAGCGATATCGACACAGGAAATCTTTTGTCAATAAAGGGAGGAAATCTTTACTGTGCCCAGATCCTCGGGGTACAAAAAGGGGAAAAAGGAAGTCCCGGAGAGCTTTCCGGGCTGATTCGATACAGAAATGACAATGTGATCGGACAGATTCGTGCGAACACGATGAATGGAATTTATGGAACTATTATGGATTTCGCGGACAATTTATCCAGTAATTCAGATCAGTCGATTTCTTTTCGTCAGATGAAAATCGGCTACAAGCAGGAAGTCCAAACTGGTCCTGCTTCAGTTTTATGCAATGTAGGGGATGCGGTAAAAGAATACGATGCAGAAATCACCAGAATCGACATGAACCACGAGGACACTAACAAAAGTTTCGTCATCCATATCACCGACCAGCGGCTTCTTAACACCACCGGTGGCATTGTTCAGGGCATGTCAGGCAGTCCCATTCTGCAAAATGGAAAAGTAATCGGCGCGGTAACCCACGTTTTTGTCCAGGATGCGGCAAGTGGATATGGAATTTTTATTGAAAACATGCTTGAGCCTGTCTGAAAAATCATTCCCGCAATCTACCCGCCTCATAGTCTCTGATCTGAGCAGGCAGGCTCCGGAATGTGCCTGAAAAAGCTTCTGACATACTCAGAAACCCTCTGTCAGACAGGAGCCTGTCTCACAGAGGATTTCAACTTACATGTTTGAAAAATCATTTTCTCAATTTACAAAAAAAAATCATGCCTTACACTCCCTGGCCAGTTTCTTCATCTCCCTTGCATTCTCCAGCACAGCGTCAGTGATCTGGACACCCCCGAGGAGACGGGCTAGTTCGCGGATGGAGGCTTCTTCATCAAGGGGATGGATCTGAGTGGTGGTCTTGGTGCCCTCAACCTGCTTCTCGATCTCAAAATGGGAATCTGCCATGGCTGCGATCTGGGGAAGATGAGTAATACAGAGCACCTGATGATGATGCCCGATCACTGCCATTTTCTCAGAAACCTTCTGAGCAGTGCGTCCACTGATTCCCGTATCTATTTCATCAAAAATCAATGTTTCGATCTGGTCACGGTCTGCCAGGATTGCCTTCAGCGCAAGCATAATTCTGGAAAGCTCACCACCGGATACGATTTTACCAAGGGGCTTCAGACTTTCTCCCGGATTTGTGGAAATTTCATACTGGATTTCATCATAACCATTCTCTGTAAAACTGCTTCTTCTGGAAAATGTGATGGCAAACTGTACATCCAGAAAATTTAAGTCTTTTAATCCCTGAATTACCTTTTCCTCAAGCTGATGGCTGTATTCTTTACGAACCTCCGAAAGACGGCTGCAGGCTGTTTCCAGCTTTTTCTCTGCCTTTTTCAGTTCTTCCCTGGCAGCCTCGAAAATTTCTTCATACTTCTGAAGTTTGTTCAGCTTTTCCTGCTGTTTTTTCTGGTATTTCTGGATTTCTTCGATACGCTGACCGTATTTGGCTTTCAGACCATTGAGCAGATCCAGGCGTCGCTCTGTCTCATAAAATACGGATTCATCAAAAGTCATGTCATCCATATAGGAGGACAGCTCCCTGTTAAAATCATTGAGCAGTCCGTCCACCTCGCTTAAGGTCTGGGAAAGAGATTCCAGCTGATCATCGTACTCTGTCACTCTGGAAAGCTCCCGCAGAGCCTCTCCCACTGCTTCCCCGGCTCCCTGTCCGTCATATCCGGTAAGGGCATGGGCACTTTGCAGGGAATCGATAATTCTGCGTCCATTGGAGAGCTTTCGATACTGCTTTTCCAATTCTTCGTCTTCTCCTGGAACCAGGGATGCTTTCTCAATCTCATTGATCTCAAATTCCAGAAAAGCCATTTCCCGATTCTTCTGCTCTTCGTCCATATCAAGGGATTTCAGTTCTGTCTGACATTTCTTATATTCCTGATAGGCAGCTTTCACCTTCTCTTTTTCCGGAAAGATTTTCTCACGGCCATAAGCGTCCAGGATTTCCAGCTGTTTCTCCTCATAGAGAAGGGACTGATGCTCATGCTGTCCGTGAATGTCAAGAAGACAGGCTGCAGCGGCCTTCATCTGGCTGACAGTGCTTGTCTCCCCATTTATCTTATTAATGCTCCTGCCATCCATGATCTTTCTTGACATGAGGATCTGTCCATCCTCCGGATAAATATCAAGTGCGGCAAGTGCTTCTTTCGCTTTTGTATTTTCAACCTGGAATAAAAGCTCTACCAGTGCATAGGGCGCATTTTCCCTGATCATGCTTCTGGACGTTTTTCCTCCCAGGATCAGCTGCATGGAACCAAGAAGAATGGACTTACCGGCACCAGTCTCACCGGTGAGGATATTCAGCCCAGGTCCGAATTCCACTTCAATTTCATCTATGAGTGCAAGGTTTTTTACGTGTAAATGTACTAACAAGGTTGACCTCCTTACGTTACTGTATTTCAAATGGACAGTAACTCCTTACTCTTTTCTCATACCTTTATAAACAGGCCTAGAGCCTGTTTGAAAAATCATTCCCGCAATCTGCACGCCCCACTTTGCGGGAG
>OLPO01000930.1_pt1 | contig 21544 bp, 20 predicted proteins | sample 1672831 | NCBI WGS metagenome assembly OLPO01 (sample SAMEA3136728, study PRJEB25190) | human gut metagenome
GAAAAGCCCTTATAGGGCTTGCTAAAACCACCGGTTCAACCGGTGGTTTTTATTTCACGTGAAACAATCTCATGTAGTCAAAACAATCATGTTTCACGTGAAACATTGCAGAAAATCAAATAAGCATGTGTTTCACGTGAAACACTTGAACAAAAAACATTTTTCAGGGAATAGAATGCAGTGAAAATCTTTCATACTGTGGCTAAAACCGTTATAATAAAAATTGAACACTTTTCTACGGAAAATAGTATGATTGAACGGAAAACACACAATGTTTCACGTGAAACATTTCAATGTGCGGTGTCAAACATCCATTTTGAATCAAAAGGAGGCTTATCATGGGACATATTATTGCCCTTGTAAACCAAAAAGGGGGCGTGGCAAAAACCACGACAGCCATCAATTTGGCGGCTTCCCTCAATAAAAAAAAGAAAAAAGTACTCTTGGTTGACTTAGACCCACAAGGCAATGCCACAAGTGGGATTGGCGTTAACAAGAATGAAACCAAACATTCAATTTATGATTGTCTGATTAGTGGCGTGCCTGTTGAAGAAGCGATTGTGCCAACCTATCGTAAAGGGCTTGATTTGCTCCCTTCCAAGGTTGAGCTCGCCGGGGCAGAACATGAACTCAGCTACATGGAGGACCGTGGCACGCATTTGCGCAGTATCCTTGCGCCAATTGTTGAAAACTACGACTATGTATTGATTGACTGTCCACCGTCCTTGGGCATGCTCACCATTAACGCCCTCAGTGCGGCGGAGCAAATCTATGTGCCGATTCAAAGTGAATACTACGCCCTTGAAGGGGTGGAACAGCTCATGCAAACTGTGAGCTTGGTAAAGCAATCCTATAATCCGGATTTATTCGTGGGTGGTATTATCATCACCATGTACGATGGGCGTATGCGCCTTTCCCGTGACGTGGTGGATACCGTAACAAGCACCTTTGGAGATGTGGTCTTTAAGACGATGATTCCACGAAATGTGCGCTTGGCAGAAGCACCAAGCTACGGCCGTGCCATTATCGACTATGAAGCACTTTCCAAGGGCGCCATGGCATACAACAACCTCGCGAAGGAAGTGATTAAACGTGGCTAAAGAACAAAAGAAAGGCCTTGGTAAAGGCCTCGGTGTGCTTTTTGGTGGTGACGTGGCGTTGGAAGGCTTAACACGTCCGGCGGCAGAGCCGGCAGCAAAGCAACCAATCCCACAACAAGAAGCTGCGCCAACAGTAACAGAGGAAACGGTAGCAGGCGACCAATTTCGCATGGTGCCAATCGCACAAATTAGCGAAAACCCTTATCAACCACGTAAGGATTTTAACGAGGATGCCCTTACAGATCTCACCGAGTCCATCCGCGAAAAGGGTGTATTGAGTCCGCTTTTGGTGGTACAAAAAGGGGATGACTATCTCCTTGTTGCCGGGGAACGCCGTCTTCGTGCCGCAAAGGGCGCAGGATTGAGCGATGTACCTTGCATTGTGCGTGTATTGGATGAAGAAGAAATGGCACAAATCGCCCTCATCGAAAATATTCAACGCGCGGATTTGAACGTCATTGAAGAAGCCAATGGCTATGCGGCGTTGATTAAAAAATACAACTATACCCAACAACAGTTGGCAGATTTGATGGGCAAAAGCCGCCCCTATATCGCCAATTTATTGCGCCTATTGGATTTACCACAGCCTGTTATGGAAGCCCTTGAAGCCGGTAAAATCAGTGCCGGTCATGCGCGTGCCCTTCTTGCCATCAAGGATCCGGAATTAGCGGCAGGGCTTTGCAGCGATGTTATTGCGCAGGATCTTTCCGTGCGCGCCTTGGAAGCCTTGATTCAGGATATCCAAGCCTTTAGCGATAATCTTGACGATGAGAAGCCAAAAAAGAAACCGGAAACCAACAGTCAAAAGTATCGTGCCCTGTGCGACCAACTAACGGATAAATTGCAAACCAAGGTTGCTGTCAAAGGCAGTGCCAAGCGCGGGCATTTGGTCATTGATTTCTATGGTGACGAGGATTTAACACGTATTTTGGATGCCTTGGGCATTGAATTGTACTAAGGAGTGCCTATGAGTAAACGACCTCGACTTGCTATTGTAGGCGGTGGGGCCTCGGGCATGGCTGCCGCACTTGAGGCGGCGCACCGTGTCGATGTGGTGCTTTATGAAGGTCATAGCCGTCTGGGGCGCAAGCTCCTTGCAACCGGCAATGGCCGTTGTAACTTTTCTCACCAAGGCTTTACCGATGTCAACTACCACGGCACCCATCCGCATTTTGTGCATGATGCATTGGCGCGCTACGATGAAGCAGATACCTTGGCATTTTTTCATGGTTTGGGCTTGGAATCAACGGTAGACAACCGTGCACGCTATTATCCTGCCTCCCTGCAAGGGGCGGCGGTACTGGATATTTTGCGCCTTTCGTTGGCAGAAGCCGGTGTGGATGTACGCTGTGAAACACGCATAACCGCTATCCATCCAACCAAGGATGGACGCTTTTCGCTGGTGCACAAGGCCGGAAAGGACCATGCCGATGCCGTTATTATCGCCACAGGCGGTGAAGCGGCACCAAAGCTCGGTGGTACCCGTGATGGGTATCAATTACTCGGTGCCTTCGGCCATACCTTGATTGAAACAGCGCCGGGCATTGTGCAATTAAATGCAGACATATCAAGCCTCAAAGCGGCGAATGGCTTAAAGCGTGATTGTGAGATTGCCATTCAACAAGAAAACAAAACAATTGTTCGTGATTACGGAGAGCTGCTTATTACCAATTACGGCATAAGTGGCCCACCGGTTTTGCAATGTGCCGGGCATGCGGTGCGTGCCCTTGCTAAGGGAAAGAAGGTGCAAGCAGTGATTAACTTCTTTCCCAACAAAGATTACAAACATATGCTCGAATTATTCCGCGACCGTCTGGCTGCACATCCAACACGCAGTGCCGAAGCGTTCTTTGTGGGACTTTTGCCACGCTTGCTTGCGCAATGCGCACTCAAGGCCGTTGGCGTCAAACCGCAGAGCACCTTGGATGACAAAGCTTTGGAACGCCTTGCCAACAAATTGTGTGCATGGCGCGTCAATATTTTGGGTCCGCGTACCTTTAGTGAAGCGCAAGTGACCTTGGGTGGTATTGATACCGCCGATTTTGATCCGCAAACCATGGCATCCTGGATGGTGCCGGGGCTTTATGCTTGTGGTGAAGTTCTCGATATTGACGGCGATTGCGGTGGCTACAATCTGCAATGGGCATGGTCATCGGGCCGACTTGCGGGTGCAAGTGCCGCAGATTATCTTTTGATTGATTAACGATACAATAAAGGAGTGAACACTATGTCCTCTTGGGATATCATCCTGATTGCCCTCTCTTGCTTGGCGATATTCAGAGGCTATTTTAAGGGCCTTTGTCGTCGCTTGAGCGATTGGGTTGGGCTTGTGCTGGCAGCCTTTTTGGCAGGCTTTAATATCAATAGACTCGACGCCTTGTTTCAAAACACCTTTCATGTGGATGGGCGCGATAGTCTGGCCGAATGGCTCGAGGCTTACTTTACCGCGCGCGTAGCCTCCAACCCCAACAACCAACTCGAAAGCCTCAAACAATGGGTGGCAAATCTCTTTTTGCCAAGCCAAATGAAGGAAAGTCTTTACAGTACCATTGATTCATCGGCGAATGAAATTTACGCCAGCATTTACAGCCAAGTGGCGCGTGTAGTTGCCAATCCGGCATGGGATTTGGTGCTTTTTGCCCTTGGCACCATTCTGATTTTTGCTTGTCTGATTTTGATTGGCGAGCTTGGCGGCATGCTCATTCGCAAATTGTATTTTACATTGGTATTGGATCGTTTCTTGGGTGCTATTATTAGCGGCTGCTTAATGGTTGTGGTGGCAGGGGTGTTTACCGCCTTGTGTATCACAGTTATTCCGGAAAGTGCCGGCACCATCGGTCGACTATTGCACCACAGTTTTATGGCGCCAATGCTAGAGGACGCCGTCACAGGCATCCTTAAAGGAGGGCTGATTCCCTAATGGAAGTCTACTATAACGATTATGCGACCTTTCTCAAGTATTACTACAATGCGCCGGTGTATAAAATTCCGATTAACTTAGCTGACGGCAATTGCCCAAACCGCGATGGACGCATTTCCACCGGGGGCTGCACCTTTTGCGATGCCACAGGCAGTGGTTTTCAATGCTTACCGGACGATATGTCTATTGCCGACCAAATCGCAGAAAACAAGGCATTTTACAAAAAACGCTTCAAGTGCGAGCAATTTATCGTGTACTTGCAAACTTTTTCCAATACCTATATGCCCCTGTCACGCTTCAAAAAGGTCATTGAAGCAGCCACCGAAGATCCGGCCATTGTGGGTATCAGTGTATCTACCCGTCCGGACCTTGTACATCCGGCCTATCTAGAAGCATTGGCAGCGCTTCGCGATAAGCGTGATTTGGATGTGGATATTGAGCTTGGTCTGCAAACGGTGAACTACCACACTTTGGAAGCTGTGAACCGCGGACATACCTTGGCGGCTTTTATTGATGCCATGCAGCGCATTAAGACATACGACTTTTCTACCTGCGCCCACGTCATTCTCAATTTGCCCGGCGATACCAACGCTGATGCCATTGAAACAGCACGCATTTTATCGGCGCTTCATGTGGACATGGTCAAGCTTCATTCTCTCTATATCGTCGGTGGCACCCGTTTAGCGCGCCAATACATCCTCGGCGATTTCGACATGATTACCCTCGAGGAATACGTTGACCGCGTGGTGGACTTCCTCGAATATTTGGATCCAAAAATCATCATTCAACGCTTGGTCGGTAAAGGCCCACAGGAGGATTTGATATTCTGCAATTGGAACACCTCTTGGTGGAAAATTAAAGATGCCATCAACGAAACCTTCGAGCGCCGCGGCAGCTTCCAAGGCAGCCGCTTCAACTACCTCGAAGGAGCATTGATTGACGATTTGGCACAGCAGTAACAGAAAGGAGTCCCTATGCTGGAAACCATTCTCGCATCGAGTGATACCACTGTTGTCAAAGACGTGGCTGACGGTGCCGCAGAAACAGCGGAATCCGTTGCCGATACCGCCATTGACCAGCTGGAAAGCTTTAGCGACTTATTCTCCATCCTAAAACTCGATAACCTGATTAACATCGGTGTGCGTTTGTTGGTCATCATCCTTGTTTTGACCATCTCTTATCGCGTTGTGAAATATTTGCTGAATCGTGCCTATGAAACCCGCCGCAACCACGGCAACGTGTCCGAAAGCAGCATCAAGCAGTTGGAAACGGCGCGGCACATGGTGCAAAGCATTATCTTCTATAGCTTTATTGTCATTGGGCTTATCGCCATAATGAGTATCTTTGGCTTCGATATGCGTGGTCTGGCAACCTCCGCAGGGATTGCTGGGGCGGCGTTGGTACTGATTAGCCAAAATATCATCTTAGACTGGATCAGCGGAATCTTTATTCTCGTGGAACGTCAATTTAATGTGGGCGACTATGTAAAGCTCGGCGATTATACCGGCGAGGTACAATCTATCTCTATTCGCCAAACCGTGCTCAAGACAGACTACAATGAAACCGTAACCATTCCAAACGGCGGCATCAAGATTGTGGTGAACTATACCAAGGACCCTGTCACCGAATACTTAGACATTCGCATTCACGATGCAAGCCGCCTTGACGAAGGCAAGCAAGCCTTGGAAGCTGTGTGCGCACAAATCAATTTGCGCTTTGACGATATGCTTACAAGCCCTTGCCGCGTGATGGGCGTGCAAAAAATCGTTGGCACCGGCTTGGAGATGCGCCTGACCTTCCAAAGCAAAAAAAGCGACACCTACCCCATCCTTCGCGCCCTTCGTGAAGAATGCACCCGAGCACTGACCGCCAAAGGTCTGCAGCAACAGCTGAGCTAGAAAAGCGGCAGTTGCTCTCATTCGTTTTGAAAGGAGTTGTTCCCATGCCTATGCAATTAGACATCGGCGACCGTGTCGAACTCAAAAAAGCCCATCCTTGCGGCAGCAAAACCTTTGAAATTACCCGTGTCGGCATGGATTTCCGCATCCGTTGCACCGGCTGCGGCCATGAAGCCTGGATTCCCCGCGCCAAACTCGAGAAATCCGTCAAAAAGGTTCTGCCAAAGGCAACGGACAATGCATAAAAAAGAAAGTGCTCTTAAAATAAGAGCACTTTTATAATGAGTAATAATACCTGTGTGGTGCTTTGATTGAACCGGCTATCCACAAGCAAAGCAAACGCCCTTTTCTTCGCATGAGGAAAAGGACGTTTAATGTTTTAGTAGGGTTCCTTTGGCACCAGATTGGCGAGAATTTCATACTCCTTGATATGGCTGGCTTCGAGGTAGCTTTCAAATAGCTCCTGTCCCACGTAGCTGTAGCGCATATATTCGGGATGAATGCCGGCGCGGCGAATATCCGCGGAAAGGTTGCAAAAGGCATCCAAATTTTGCAATATAATAGTATCAGGACGCAACCCGCGGTCGATAAAAAATTGCCACAGGCGACGCAAAAGTGCCTCATACCAATGATCGGATTCAATAAGCACATCGTTCCATTCCAATAACCCGCTGTCGAGGTCCACGAGGAAAAAGGCGCGTGGCAATGCCCCACCGCTGTTGCTCAAGGTTGGAATGTAAAAATAGTAGAGCTCAAAGCTTGTGCCGTCCGGTGGCAAATGCTTGACGCGTGCATTTGAAAATTCGTCCAAGATGGCGTTTGAAAGCGTCATGGCCGTTGAACGGGAAAGGGTAAATGTGTCTGCCACTTCGGGAACGTCATCGGTCAACGTAAAGCTTGCCGCCGTGAGCATATTTTCCGAAAGGGTGGTGTCGATTTTGTAGATTGATGCCACTGCATCGCCAAGCATATTGCGGGTTAAGAGCTTCAGGATGGCCTTGAGATAGCGGGAAAGGCGCACAAAATCGCCGGTTTCCACAATACTGGCAAGGCTATAGCCGGGGCGTTGGCGGCGGAAGGTAATCAAGCGATGACGCTCGCCGTTCAATCGCTTTTCGTAGTTGTTCAGATTGGGGGTATTGTAGCCCACCTCGAGGTAATCGCCTTCGAAACGGTTGACAATGTCTTCTATAAAAGGAATGTCCGCATCATCGGACAATTCCCAGCCATCCTCCATCAGCCAATTGCGCATGCCGATGTTGCCAAAAATAAAGCGAATGTCGTGCATGCCGGCATCATCTTGGCCAAAAACAACCAGTACCGGGGTATCGGGATTTTGAGGGTCATGCAGCACAAAAGGCGCAACGTTACTTTCCCAAGGGTCAAAGCGGTCAATATCCTCGGCAATGGTAAAGAGCGCCGCCAATTCTTGCTTTTCCCAATTTGTATTACTCATAATTTATCTCCTATCGGTTGAAACCGTTATAACCGTTAACACAAACATTATAAAACGTATCGGAAGTCCCCTCAATAGCTCTGAGGAACTTTTGTGGAAAGTTTATTGAAAAGGAATGTTGTTTATGAAAACACCACTTTGGCAAGCTTTATCTGCCCATGTTGCGCAAGCCCCTTTTAGTACCCATACCCCCGGGCACAAAAGCGGACAGTTGATTCCCGCCGCCCTCAAAGAAGCGTGGGGTGAAGCCGTGTGGCGCTACGATCTGACCGAGGTGCCGGGGCTCGATAATTTGGCGCATCCCGAAGGGGTGCTCAAGGAAAGCATGGCGGAATGGGCACGCGAACGTGAGTGCGCCCATGTGCAATACCTTCTGGGCGGTACCTCTCTTGGGTTAAAGGCGGCTATTTTGGGGCTGTGTCGCGGCCAAGAGGTGTTTGTGCCACGCCACGCCCACGGTAGTATTTACCAAGGCTTGGTGTTGGCGGGGGCCACACCGATTCCCCTTGATGTGACGTTTGACCCACAGCTGGACATTCCCGTGGGCGTCGATCCCGAAGCCTTTCAAGAAGCCCTCTGCTGTCATCCAAACTGTCGCACCATGGTCATGGTACACCCGACTTATCACGGTATAACCAGTGAAAATGAAACCCTTCTGCAAATGGCGCATGCCTACGGTGTAACGACCATCGTTGATGCGGCACACGGTGCCCATTTTACAAGTGATGTAACGCCAAAATCTGCTTTGGCAATGGGGGCGGATGTGGTCATAGAAAGTGCCCACAAAATACTTCCTTGCTTGACCCAAGCGAGTGTCATGCTTATTCGCGATGCCGCCTTGGTTGAGCCACTTCGTGCGGCGGTGGGGCTTTTGCATACGACCTCGCCGAGCTATCTCTTGATGGCAAGCTTGGAAGCGGCCGGTGCATGGCTTGCCGAAGAAGGCGATGCCGTCATGCGTGCTGGCTTGCGTCAAATCAGCCTGTTGGAAGCAGGCTTAGCCGGAAACCCACATCTAAATGTAGCGCGCAACCCAGCGTGGAAGCAGGACCCCTTCAAAATCTATCTGACCTCACCGCATGCCGGTGGCGAAGCCATTAGTGAAGCATTGGCGAATCACGGCGTGACGGCAGAAATGAGCGACGGCCGCGGTTGTCTGCTCATGATGCCCCTTGACGGCGGCTCGCCTGCGTTGCGTGAGGCGGTGTTGGCGGCAGCCCATGATTTGGCAGCCGTGACAACCGATTGTCCACGCCCTTGCTATAGCAAATCCCGCCCGGAAACGGTGGTGCCTCTTTCCGAAGCGTGGCTGGCACCACGTCAAACCAAGCCCCTTTGTGAAGCGGTGGGGGACGTTTGCGCCGCAATTCTTGAAGCCTATCCGCCGGGGATTCCGCTTTTGCTGCCGGGTCAACGCATTACCGAACAAATGCTCCAAGCATGGACCGATAGCGGCCGCGATGCCAATGCCCCTGTAGACGTGCTGATAGAGGGATAAATATTTGTCAGCCACACAAAAACCGATTATAATAGTAAAGAACACCATCACCAAGGAGGCAGTATGCGATTTCAAGAAATAGTGGGTCAAGATGTGGCTATCTCTCAACTACAACGCGCCTATGTGCATCAGCGATTGAGCCATGCCTATATTTTTGACGGCCCGCGCGGCGTGGGAAAAATGACCACCGCCCGTGCGCTGGCTGCCCTTCTTTTGTGTGAAGCGCCGCAAGGGGAAGATGCCTGTGGACACTGCGATGCATGCAGGCAGCTTGAGGTGGGGACTCATCCCGACTGTATCATCGTTTTGCCGGATGGCAAAAGCATCAAAATTAAGCAGATTCGCGACCTTCGCGCACGCTTGTCCAATATGTCAAGCTACGGCGGTTACACAGTGGTGCTCATTGACGATGCCGACACCATGGGCATAGAAGCCGCCAACGCCTTTTTGAAAACAGTAGAGGAGCCTGTTGGTCCGACCTGCTTTATCCTCATCACCACCCAAGCCGAGCGATTGCCCGACACCATTCGCTCCCGTGCGCAATTGGTGCGCTTTAAGCCTCTTTCCGAGGCCAATATGCTGCGTTTGCTGGCGCGTGATGACCATGATGCCCGCTTGGCGGTGGATTTAGCCAACGGCTCGCTTAGCCAAGCTCGGGATATTCTGGATGACGATGAAGCGCGGCTTTTGCGTGTCAATCGCAAGCATGAACTGGAAGTGCTTTTGCAAACCCTATCAACCACCCACGATGGGGCATTGTTGCGCTTTAGCGATGCCTTTAATGGCGATCGCAGTGCTGTACGCGAAGAAATATTGTTAATCAGGCGTTATTACCGGCAAGGGCTCAATCAAGCCCTTGCCGATGGCACCGACCTGAGTCGTCCCATCCATATATTGCATCAAACAACAACCGCCCTGGAAAGGCTCGAAACCAATACCGAGCCTGCACTTATTTTGGGCGCTTTACTCATAGAAATGGCGCGCGCCTTGCGCCAATAGAGAGGAGAACACCCTATGCCACAAATTATTGGCGTGCAATTTCAGCGTGCCGGAAAAATTTATTATTTTGACAGTGCTGACCAACAAATCGAAAGCGATACCTATGTCATCGTGGAAACCGCGCGTGGCATTGAATATGCGCGCGTTGCCCTTGCCACCCACTGGATTCCCGAAAAAGACCTCGAAGTGCCTTTGAAGGAAATCATCCGTGTGGCCACCGAAGAAGATGCGCAAACCTACGAAGAAAATCTCGTTGCTGCAAAGGACGCCTACAAGATTTGCCAAGAGAAAATCCAGCTTTGCGCCCTTGATATGAAGCTGGTCAATGTAGAATACACCTTTGACCGCGCCAAGGTCATCTTTAACTTTACCGCCGATGAACGTGTGGACTTCCGCGAGCTCATCAAGGAGCTCGCCGCTGTTTTCCATACCCGCATTGAATTGCGTCAAATCGGCGTCCGTGATGAAGCCAAAATTGTCGGTGGCGTCGGCATTTGTGGAGAACCCTTGTGCTGCCACCGTTTCCTCACCGATTTTTCACCGGTGTCCATCAAAATGGCAAAAGAACAGAGCCTGTCCTTGAACCCAACCAAAATCAGCGGCTGCTGTGGGCGCTTGCTGTGCTGTCTAAATTACGAAAACGAACACTATGTAGAATCCAATCGCTTGGCGCGTGAACAGGCCAAGGCCGAAAAAGCCGCGCAAGAGCATGCGTGTGAACATTGTCCGAAAGCCACCGGGGCTGCTTCAGAAGCTGTTGCACCACAAGCAGTGAAGGCACTTGAAAAAGAAGACAATACCACCGAGATTTCCGTTGAAACTTACTACGACCCATCCTTGGTGCAATATACTGTCGATGCCGCCAAGCAAGACAACGCCGGCAAGAAACGCAGCCATGCGCCAAAGGATACCGCAAAGGACAAAAAGAACAACAAATCCGGCGAACGCAGTGGCAAGCTAAGACGACCAAAGCGTACCTATGATGTAGACGCCGATGAATATAACGATATAAAGCACGAAAAGAGCGAGAAACCACGCAAACCGCGCAAACGCGGTAGTCGTGGCGGACGCAATAGGAACAAGAGCCATGCCAAACCAAAACAATCAAACAATAACCAATGATTTGGAGTGGACAGACCTCGCCTTAAACGGCTGGGGACTCTATCAACGCAAAGGCGGCCTGCGCTTTTCCATTGATGCGGTACTGCTATCTCACTTTGTAAAGCCGGCGGCGCGCATATTGGACGCTTGCACCGGCACCGGCGTTGTTGCCACCATTATGGCGGCACGTTTTCCCGAAGCACGCATCCACGGCGTGGATATTCAGCCACAGCTCGTTGAAAATGCCTTGGCAAGCCGTGATCGCAACGGCATTGCTCCCGAGCGATTGACCTTTTCCTTGCATGACATGCGAGACCGTACGCCGGAAATGCAACGGCAATTCGACCTCGTGACCTGTAACCCACCGTTTTTTAAGGTGGGACACGGCGCCGCCAATCCTGACAGCGAAACAGCCTTGGCACGCCACGAGCACACCTGCACCTTGGATGATATGTTCCGCTTTGCCGCCTATGTATTGCGCGAACGCGGACGCCTTGCCATCATTCACCGTGCCGTTCGCTTAGACGAAGTCCTTGCCACCGCGCGTGCCTACAAATGCAAGCCGGTGCGCCTGCAACCGGTGTATGCCCGCGTCAACGAACCGGCCAAACTCTTTTTGCTCGAATGCTGCTATTTGGGCGCACAAGACTTGGTCTTGGAAGAACCACTCTATATCTATGATGACGCCGGCTATTATCGCCCAACCATTCAATCATGGTACCAAGGCGACCCAACATAAACCATTATGCGGAAGAAACGAGAATCCCTCCCATTCTTCCGCTTATTTTATTTTGGCAACAGTTCCACAAATCACCCCACGAAGCGTTCAGCACCCACTATAATGAGGGTAAAAATAGACAAACCGCTATCATATGAATATAGCAAAGCAATCTCTCACCCTCTATAATAGGGGTAAATAAGGACGCACAAAGAACGGAGGATCCCCCATGGAAAACACCAATGGCATGCTCTATCTCTGCGCAACGCCTATCGGTAACCTCGAAGACATCACCCTGCGCGTGTTGCGCACCCTAGAGGAAGCCGACATTATCTTTTGTGAAGATACCCGCAACAGCCTCAAGCTCTTGCGTCATTTTGAAATTGCAAAGCCCCTTTCAAGCTACCACGACCATTCCCCACAATCCCGTGCGCAACACATTGCGGATTTGGTGCGTGAAGGCAAGCAAGTCGCTCTCATTAGTGACGCCGGCATGCCGGTTATCAGCGACCCGGGCTTTGATTTGATTAATACCTTTCGCGCGCAAGATTTGCCTTACACCGTATTGCCGGGCCCAAGCGCTTCACTTACTGCCTTGGTGCTGAGTGGTCTGCCAAGTGGTCGCTTTGTGTTCGAAGGCTTCCTGCCACGCAAAAAGAAAGACATTGACGACCGCCTTGCTGTGGTCGATACCGAAACAGGCAGCACCATATTCTACGAATCACCGCACCGCCTCGAAGCCACCTTGGAAATATTTGCCAAACGTTGGCCGGCACGTGAACTTGCCGCTGTGCGTGAAATCAGCAAACGCTTCGAAGAAATCACCCGCGGCACCACCGAAGAAGTGCGTGACCACTTTAAGGAAAATGCCCCACGCGGTGAATTTGTACTCATCCTGGGACCGGCGGTACAAGAAGCACAGAGCGAAGAAGACAAGCTCAGCGAAGCCATTGCCCTTGCCCGGCAATTGGTAGAAGCAGGCTACAGCACCAACCAAGCAGCCAAAGAAGCGGCAGCCAAAACCCGACAACCAAAACGCGTTATCTACCAAGCCCTTTTGGAAGAATAAACGCCAAACGATGCAAAAAGTTACAGAACAAACGAAAGAAGGCCTATCATGTCACGCTTTACCAAAATATTAAACAGCATCATCGGCCTATGCCTGATGGCATTTGCAGCGCTGGCCTTTTACCTGTTCTTTTATCAGGACGTCATACCATGGCTGGGGCCATATGTGACCATTTGGGGCTTTGCTGTCGGCTGCACCCTCACCATGGCCACCGGCATCGTCATACTGTGCATCGGCCTATTTAGCCGCCGCAGCCTGCCATATCTTTACAACGACCGCGAAGGCGGCAGCGTGTCCGTAAGCCGCAAAGCCTTGAAAAACATCACTTACACCGCCATTGAACGTTTTGATGGCGTCTTGGAAGACCGCGTGAAAGTACGCATTGTACGCAAATACGGCGTGCCAAGCTATAGCATCAAAGCATGGATTGGCACCGCAGAAGGCGACCCACTGCCAAGCCAACACGCCGCCATCCGTGCGCGAATTGCGCAGGACCTCTTGCAGTGCACCGGTCTTGCCGCCGCACGCGTTGACCTGATATTCTACGCATCCGCGCAAACAAACAAGGGAGGGACCACCAATGTCCAATAATACCCCATGGTGGGACACCGACGAACCAAAAAAACAAGAAACACCTTGGTGGGACAACGACCAACCCGCCGAAGAACCGGCGTATGAAAAAGCGCAAGACGCCGCCCCCCAAACCCCGCACCGCTTGAACCATAGCGATGTGTGGACACGCGTTATGACGTGGGTCAGCCAAAATCTCCATACCGTAATCTATATGGCCATCGGCCTTTGCCTAGCGATTGGCATCCTAAAAATCGGCTTTTGGCGCACCTTTCTAATCGCGCTCTGCCTAGGCGGCGGCTATATCCTCGGCAGCTGGCATGACGGCAATCCACACATCATTCGCCGCTTTCAACGCTTTAGCCGGCGTTTTCTTGACGATAACCCCTTTATGAACAAACGTAATTGAAAGGATCTGATACCATGAGCGAACAACAAATGGTTCCACAAACAAACGACACGTTGATTATTGACGACGGCGTTATCGAAAAAATCACCGGTGTCGTCGCACGCGAAATTGACGGCATCCTTGATATGAAAGGCTCTCTCATGAGCGGCTTTGCCACCAGCCTCGGCGCAGCCAGCAAATCATCCAAAGGGGTAACCGCCATCGTAGAAGGCGCAGCCGCAAGCATTGAAATCAAAGCCATCTTGGAATACGGCGCCTCCGCACCACTCATCTTTGAACAAATCAAAGTCGCTGTACGCCGCGAAATCAAAGCCATGACCGGCCTCGACGTCAAAGACATCCAATTCCGCGTCGTAGATATCATGACCCCGGAAGAATTCGAACGCAACAGCAAAGAAGCAACTAAAAAAGCTACCCCACAAGCATAACAGCGCAACGAAGGAAAGCCCTCTTTCTCTGAAAGAGGGGGGACCGCGATAGCGGTGGGTGATAGCCGCCGGGTCCGGCTGATTGGCACGATACTGCAACGTAGAGCGCAAGCATGTAAGGTACTCTAACGAGCCACCGAGTTCTCTATCCTCCACCGCAAGCGGTCCCCCTCCTTCCACATGGAAGGAGGCTAGGGGTCGTGCAACCGCGTAACGAATTGCTCATGCAAGAAAGCAGTGAATGATGCACGCAAAAGCCCTCTTTCTCTGAAAGAGGGGGGACCACGCCAGTGGTGGGTGATAGCCGCCGGGTCCGGCTGATTGGCTGGGTAGTGCAACGTAGGGCATTCGAATGCAAGGTACTCTAACGAGCCACCGAGTTCTCTATCCTCCACCGCAAGCGGTCCCCCTCCTTCCACATGGAAGGAGGCTAAGGGTAGTGCAAGCAAAGCAATAACACAATCAATGATGTTGAAGGAGGAATAAAAAATGAAAGAAAAATTAATGAAGTTGTCCGCCCTTGGACTTGCTGTATTTTCTTGGGTATTCTCCACAAAAACATTGAAAAAAGCGATATCACTCTATAGACGCGCGAAGTAATAGTACGTACACAGAAAGCCATCGGCCTCAAAACCGATGGCTTTTTTGCGCCTCAAACTTATTAAACCCGACACATGCCTACTGCATTCTACACATTCCTTTGACATCTCCGATACTATCACTACACACAAGAACGCTATACTAAAGATAGTACAATAGGAGGTGAATCATATGGCGGAACGGTTTCATGGCATTGATGCATTGCGTGGCTTGGCTGTTGTGAGCATGGTTGCCTATCACCTTTTGTACGACATCAACACCGTCTATGGCTTGCAAGCGGAATGGATAAACGACCCATTGGTTTGCTTCTGGCAGCAATGCACCTGCTGGGCGTTTATCCTCATTGCCGGATTTTCGTGGGAATGGGGCAAAAAGCACAACCTTGCTCGCGGTGTGAAGCTTAGTTTGTACGGCATCATTATTAGCTTTATCTCCGTGTTGCTCCTGCCAAATCACGCCATTTGGTTTGGTATTCTCAGCTTTCTCGGCGCCGCCATTCTGATTCAAATCGTGCTCAATCCCCTCACAAGCCGCCTTGCTCCTCTCACAGGGGTGATACTGACGCTGATTTTGCACTTTCTTTTGCAAGATATTCAATTTGGCATCATCGGCCCCGGCTGGGAACTGCCAAACATTATCTATAGCACCTATCTTGGCGTGCCATTTGGCTTAAAACCAATCTACTTTACCACTGTGGACTATTATCCAATCCTCACCTGGTACCCGGTGTTTCTGTGCGGCACCTATTTGTATCGCCTCTTCTTGCAATGTCCAAACTGCAAACGCAGTGCTCGTATTCGGATTCCTGCCCTATCTGCCATTGGCCGTCATGCCCTCGTTATTTATCTTATTCACCAGCCTGTTTTGTTCGTATTATGTTATCTTTTTATGGGACTCCCAAGATAATACAACAAGAAATGACAAAATAATGACAGCATCACTATATATCGCCCTCATTCGCCTTCCCTCCACGAAAAGAGGGTATTTTTTTGTGCGAAAAAAACTGAAAAATTCCACAAAAACGACATAATCTCACAATAAAACAAACATTTATTCCGAACACATATCCAAAAGATGTCCAAAATCCCTCAACCAAGCCGTTTTGTGGTAATATCGATGACAATTTCACAGTAACAGTTTTATGACAATCAACCCGAAAACCTGTTAATAAAGCCTTTTTTCGTGTAATATAGTGTAGAATGATAAGATTCCATGAGAATCAAAAGTAAAAGACCACTAATAGCTCATTTTGACAGGTGTCCAATAGAGAATGGCCATGACAAATATCACCACCCGGCCCTCAGCCTGTCGAAGGAAGGACGTGACCCCCTTTGAATTTGAAGAAATGGACCAGCGCAGTGACACTTTGCGCCGTAACTTTTGTTGCAAGTTGTGCAGGCGTTGCACCGGCACAAGCAGCAGATGACACCGCAAGCGTTGGGAATGTAACCCCAAATTTGCAAGCAGCCGCACAAGCATTGAATGCAGCTACCCAACAGCTTAATAATTCAACTAGCACAGGTGGCAACACCAATACCAACAACAGCGGTAGCAACGAATCAAACAACCCAACCGTGAACTTCGACTATGTAACCTTAGAAGATCCGGCAGTAACCTATGACGGTCAAGTGTACCTGCCATTGCGCTCAACATTCAAAGTAATGAAAACAGAAGCCTTGGAACCAACCTGGAAACCGGAAGGGCAAAACAAAATGATGCTCTCCTCAAGCAAAGGAAACTATGAACTCTATCTCACTGCTGACGGCACCGGTATTCAAATTCAACAAGGCGGCACCACCTATCCACTCAAAGCAGTGAACGGCGTGACCTATGTGTCCCTTAACTTTTTCCAAGCCTTGATTCAAGCAGCAAACGTTGGCCTTTCCGGCGACAACCTGCTCGTACTTGAAGCAAAGAACGGTGTAAACAACGTATGGAACAGTGGCGTATCCTTCTGGAGTGCCATGAACGCCTACACCGCACCGGTAAAACCGGTAGAAACACCGGATATCACCGTTCCGGACGTTCAAAAACCACAACAACCTCAACCTCAACCACAGCCTAGCAAACCAACGCCGGACATTACCGTACCGGATGTACAAAAACCAAATACCGGTGGTAATACCGGTAGCAGCTCCACCGGCGGAACAACCGGTGGCACCACCACCGTACCAAGCGGGACCATTGGAACCAGCAAAGTACCAATGATTAGCTGCAAAGGTGGCAACGGATTAATCGCTGATACCCTCTTCTGGCCTACCAGCGTAACCTACATCAGCTCCCTCTACGGCTATCGCATCGACCCGGTCGGAGGTATCGTTGGTGACTTCCACCTTGGCGTAGACATTGCAGGCCCTGTAGGCACCCCAATCTATGCAGCACAAGGCGGCACCGTTATCCGTGCATCCTGGTTCTCTACCTATGGCAACTGCGTTGATATCCAACATCCAAGCGGCCTCGTAACCCGCTATGCGCATCTTTCTGCATACAACGTATCCGTAGGTGACACCGTAAAGCAAGGTCAAACCATCGCAGCCATGGGCGCAACCGGTAACGTAACCGGCCCACACGTCCACTTCGAAACCATCATCAACGGCAAAACCGTAGACCCCGCAAATTACATCAACCTCAAAGCAGTCATGTAAAATAATCATCAATAAGAGCGCTCCAATAAGAGCGCTCTTATTTTTTTGTGCAGCAAAAAAGCAGCAAAACACCACAATTGATTTGCAGAGCAGTGCAAGGATGGGCGCGAGTGTGTAAGGTACTCTCATGAGCCACCGAGTTCTCTATCCTCCACCGCTCACGCGGTCCCCCTCCTTCCACATGGAAGGAGGCTTGGGGTCGTGCAAGCTCGTGGGTTTATTCTATAGAAAGAAGGCAGTGGGTGATGCACGAAAAAGCCCTCTTTCTCTGAAAGAGGGGGGGACCGCGTTAGCGGTGGGTGATAGCCGACGGGTCCGGCTAATTTGTAAGACATTACAACGAAGGAAAGCCCTCTTTCTCTGAAAAAGGGGGTACCGCGCCAGCGGTGGGTGATAGCCGACGGGTCCGGCTGATTGGCACGACAGTGCAACGTAGAGCATACAAATGCAACGCACTCTCATGAGAAAGCGAGTTCTCTATCCTCCACCGCAAGCGGTCCCCCTCCTTCCACATGGAAGGAGGCTTAGGGCAGTGCATCCTCGAAGGTGAATGCAAATAAAAGCGAGGCGCCTACGAAAGCCCGTCTTTTTCTATAGAAGAAACCTGCACATCTTACAGCCTTTTTCATAATCATGGACAAGATTGTAACAAATTGCTATTTTTGTGTATATTGACAGTCAAACGGTCGTGCCGTATACTATTGAGGAGAGTTTATGCGTTGCAACCTATCTTTTCTTCCTTCAAACTTCGTAGAGTTAAAGATCGTAACTCTATTGGTTGTAACGTGCTCTCATCTTCTTTTTTCGGAAAGGTCGTCATTTATGGCGGCCTTTTTCTTATGCTTACGGTTGGGCTGCAAAAGTTACAGCCTTGTCATTGTTCCTTTTGCAATACATACTCACGCCGTTTGCTGCACCGTTGTGTTGCGCTAATGGACGTAAATTTGCTTCATATGTCGCCTTATCTACTTCAATTGCAACATTATATGAAGGAATTCACCCAACAACGCCGGCAAAATACTGTGGTGATGTGCGCGTCAACGTTTGTGAGAAATGCCGCCTTTTCGCAAAAGTTACACAAAGCCACCCCAATTTCCTTAAAAAAAGAAGGATTTGCTACATTTTGCCAAAAGTGACACCAATTTCCATATTACCTAAAAACGACCAAATTATCACGAACACCTATTTGTTTTATTCTTTTATAAAATACAGCGTGCCTTTGCGCCAAAACCGCTCAACCAAGCCGTTTTCCGCAAAAGTTACAGCCGCAGAAAATCCCAAACACGAATAAAACAATAAATTTACACATCCTTCAAAACCGTTGACCCTTTTCAAAATCCTGTGTTAGCATACGAACCGTCGATGAACACAGAAACTCGATGCACTACAGAACGAAAAGGACGTGATCAACATCATGAAACAGAAATCCATCGCAACCATGCTTCTCCTCGCTTTAAGCGTATCCGTATTAGGCGCAAGTCCGGCACTCGCTGCTGACGACACTGCAGCCGTACAAACCCAACAAAGCCAAATCACCACCTCCGTTAACGGCGCAGGTGCTACCAATATGCAACAATACACCATGTCCAACAGCGTGCTCAACGAACAAGGCACCCTTTACTTGCCACTTCGTAGCGCATTGGAACAAATGGGCGCAACCATCACCACCAACCCAGACAAGCAAGGCCGCAAAATCAAGCTCGACATCGAAGGTCAAAGCTACCAATTATACTACAACACCAATAAAACCGCCGTATCCCTTACCGAAAACGGTACCTACTACGGCATCAAAGTTGAAAATGGCGTAACCTATGCGCCAATGGCATTCGTGCAAGCACTCACCAACCGCGTTGTATCTGTAAGCGGCAATACCCTCGTGCTTATCGAAAACCAAGAAGCAGCACTCTGGAAAACCCTCGAAACCTACACCGTAGACCCTAACTTTGTAGAAAAATCCACCCGTGAACGCATCGTTGAAACCGCCATGAAATACATCGGTGTCCCTTACGTATGGGGCGGCACCACCCCTGCCGGTTTTGACTGCAGCGGCTTTGTACAATACGTATACAAAGAATGTGGCATGAGCATTCCACGTGTTACCTATACCCAACAAGCAGCAGCAACCCCTGTAGCCCTCTCTGATTTGCAACCGGGCGACCTCGTATTTTGGGGCGGCAGCGCATACCACGTGGGCATCTACCTCGGTAACGGCCAATACATCCATGCACCGGCACCGGGTCAAAGTGTAAAAATTCAATCCTACAGCCAATACGCTTACACCAGCGGTGGCGCCATCATCAAATAAAAAGTAACAGCCCTATCACATACGCTGTCACTTTTGAACAAAATCGACAACAGAAGCCGGAACATCAGTTCCGGCTTTTTTGATACAATTTGCACAACGAAACGCTGAAAACCGCTCTGCAAGCGACTTTGCGCAAAGACCGGACAAAACCGACAAAAATGTCATAAATCAACAGTTTTATGACAATAGCCCCAAAAACCTGTTCAAATCGCCATGTTTTCGGTATTATAATTAAAGTTTGATGTACAAAAAAGTGAACGACCCATCAAGTAAAACTAAAAGGCTTAAACAAATCTGTTCGGGCGTCAAATAGAGAACGGTCATGACAAAAAATCATCCAAGACCCTCAGCCCTCGCAGAGGAAGGACGTGAACCCCTTGAATCTGAAACAATGGACCACCGCAATCACACTCTGTGCTGTTACCCTCGTAGCAAGCACCACCGGCGTAGCACCGGCACTCGCTGCTGATGACACCGCTGCCGTAGAGACTACCACAACAAATCTCCAAGCAGCTGCACAAGCATTAAATGCAGCAACCCAACAGCTCAACAACGGCAACACAAACGGCACCACCAATACCAGTGGCAGCAGCAACCAACAAACGACCCAACAACCATCCAATGACACTGCCAGCCTCGGTTATGACTACATCACCTTAACCGATGCAGCAACCACCATTGACGGTCAAGTGTATCTCCCACTCCGTTCTACCTTCGCAGCCATGAAAGCCGCTGCCCTTGAAGTCGAATGGAAACCGGAAAATCAACAAAAAATTAAACTCATTGGCACCGATGAAGTATTTGAACTCTACCTCACAAACGGGGACACCGCCATCCAACTCCAACAAGGCGGCCAAGCTTATCCTATTCAAAGCGTAAACAGTACCCTCTACGTACCAATGAGCTTTTTCCAAGCCATCGCCCAAACTGCCAACATTGAACTCAGTGGCAACAACCTTCTTGTCCTCAAAGACAAAGCAGGCACCAGCGTTTGGGACAGCGGCAAACAATTCTGGTACAACATGAACTACTACCAACACGCAACCACCCAACAACAACCAAGTGTGGACGTGACCGTACCTGACGTAAATGTTACCGTACCGGATACCCAACAACCACAAGAACCACAACAGCCATCCACCAAACCGGAAACCACACCATCCGTACCGGACATCAACATACCGAACAACACCATTGGCGGACAAATCGTAAACAACGCCCTCCAATACCTCGGCGTACCATATGTATGGGGTGGATTCACACCGGAAGGCTTTGACTGCAGTGGCCTCGTACAATACGTATACGCACAATGTGGCATCAGCGTACCACGCGTAAGCTATGACCAACAAGCAGCAGCAACCCCAATCAGCCTCGTAGCACTCCAACCGGGTGACCTCGTATTCTGGGGTGACAGCGCATACCACGTAGGCATTTACATCGGCGACGGCATGTACATCCACGCACCGGCACCGGGTCAAAACGTAAAGATTCAATCCTACAGCGAATACCCATACACCAGCGCAGGCCGCATCTTCGTATAACCAAACATCCACAAACCCTCGGGCAACAAACCCGAGGGTTTTTTCATGCCCCAAAAACGCCCTATTATATAGAAGGAAAATGAAAAAATGATGAAAAAAGCCCTCTTTCTTTGAAAGAGGGGGGACCGCGCCAGCGGTGGGTGATAGCCGCCGGGTCCGGCTAATTGGTAAGACAGTACAACGTAAGCACATGCATGCAAATCCAGCAGATTGGCACAACAGTGCAACGAAGAAAAGCCCTCTTTCTCTGAAAGAGGGGGGACCGCGCCAGCGGTGGGTGATAGCCG
>OLPO01000937.1_pt1 | contig 21448 bp, 19 predicted proteins | sample 1672831 | NCBI WGS metagenome assembly OLPO01 (sample SAMEA3136728, study PRJEB25190) | human gut metagenome
TTTTGCCATGCTTTTGCATGGCAAAAATAAGAAATGTGCCATTTCCTCGCCCCTGCGGGGCAACCGGAAATGATGCACAAAAACTTCATGCACCGGCATTTGCGCATTTTCGTGGTGCAGTGCTCACGCATGAAGTTTTATACGACAAAAAGCAGACTGCCGGAAACGGCAGCCTGCTTGAATCGGTGAGAATTACTCGGCGTCCTCTTCGTCCTCTGCGGCGGGAGCCAGCAGGGCGCGGATGGACTGCTTCCCCGCCAGCAGCATCAGCTTGGAAGTGCCGTGGGCCAGGAGTTTTCCCTCTGCGGTGGTTACTGTGGCCTCCGCCAAACAGATGGACCGGCCGGCCCGGATGACCCGGCCTTCCGCCACCAGCGTTCCCGCCTGGGCCATGCCCAGGTTGGTGACGGACAGGTCCAGGGAGGTGTACCCCTGGTCCTCCTCCATGTCACAGTAGGCCGCCCAGTAGGCCGCCGTGTCAATGAGGGAGGAGTAGGCGCCCCCGTGAATGCTGCCGAAGGCGTTGCCGTGGCGGGCGTAGGAGAGGGGAAGGGTCAGCCGGCAGTAGCCTGGCTCCATGGCCTCAAAACGCATCCCCAGGAGGGAGAAGTAGGGCGCCTGGGTGAGCAGGTCCATGAGGGCTTGGGTGTGTTGGGGGTTGACGGTGCGGGCCATGGGACGGCCTCCTTTCTCACGAGTCCCTGCCAGTCCAGGGGATGCCAGGGGGATGCTATCCCATTCAGTATAGCACGCCCCGCCTGTGGGAACAAGGGAGGGACCAGATTTTCTCCCGCCCCTTGACAAGGGGGCGGGGATCTGCTATCCTCCATACATACCAAAAGAATGTAAAGGAGGGAGCCCATGGCCCGCAACAAGCACCCCGAGGTGACGGAGGAGCGGATCTTAGACGTGGCCCAGCAGCTCTTCCTGGAAAAGGGGTATGAGAATACCACCATCCAGGACATCGTGGACGGTCTGGGGGGCCTGACCAAGGGGGCGGTGTACCACCACTTCAAGTCCAAGGAGGAGATCATGGACGCGGTGGGGGACCGGATGTTCCTGGAAAATAACCCCTTCGAGGCCGTCCAGGGCCGCACCGACCTGAACGCCCTGGAAAAGCTCCGGGAGGCCATCCGTCTGAACCAGAGCGACCGGACACGCACCCGCTGGACGGTGCAGGCCATCCCCCTCACCTACAGCCCCCGGATCCTGATGGGGATGATCGAGGCCAACCGGCGCATCCTCACCCCCTACTACCAGGCGCTGCTGGAGGAGGGGAACCGGGACGGCTCCCTCCGCACCGACTATCCCCGGGAACTGGCGGAGCTCCTCCCCCTCCTCACCAGCCTGTGGCTGCTGCCCTCGGTGTTCCCCGCCACCAAGGGGGAGATGAAGCGAAAGTTCCAGTTTCTGGGGGAGATGCTGGCGGCGATGGGGGTCCCCCTCTTCGACGAGAGCATCCGGGAAGTGGTGGACCAGTTCTTCGACCAGATCCCGGAGGACCTTGCCCCCCAGACGCCAAAATAAGATTGCCGCAACGGCAATTTTATTTTCCGCTAATACATTCATTCGGTAGGTATGAAAAAGAAAAGGAGGGATCCCATGAAACCGATGTGGAACAACCGAAACCTGCGCCTGCTGGTCCTGGGCCAGGCCAGCTCCCTGGTGGGGAACTACACCTTGAAGTTTGCCCTGTCCATGTACATCCTGGAGGTGACGGGCTCTGCGGCCCTCTTTGCCACCTTCCTGTCGGTGGCCATGGTGCCCACGATTGTCCTGTCGCCCTTTGGGGGGATCCTGGCCGACCGGGGGGACCGGCGGAGGATCATGGTCACCCTGGACGCCTGCGCGGGGCTGGCGGTGCTGCTGGCCGCCCTGACCCTGCCTCTGGGCCACGCCCTGGGTGTCATCGGCGCCCTATTGGTGGTGCTGTCCGTGTTGGGGGCCTTTGAGTCCCCCACCGTCCAGGCCTGCGTGCCCCAGATGCTGGAAGGGGAGGACCTGGTCCGGGGCAACGCGGTGGTGGCCCAGGTCCAGGCGGTGGCCTCTCTGGCGACGCCCTTTCTGGGCAGCGTGCTCTATGCCGCTGTGGGGCTGGTCCCGGTGCTCTGGGGGGCGGCGGGCTGCTTTTTGGTCACCGCCCTGCTGGAGTGCTTCCTCCAACTGCCCCCGCCGGCCCCGGTGGAGGGGCTGGGGGTTCGGGAAGTGCTGAAGCAGGACCTGGCGGCCAGCGGGCGGTTCCTCTGGCGGGAGGAGCCGGGGATGTTAAAGCTGCTCCTCCTGGCTGCCCTGGTGAGCTTCTTCCTGGCGGGAATCCTGGTGGTGGGGTTTCCCTTCCTGGTGCGCACTGTGCTGGGCCTCTCCGCCACCCACTACGGCGGGGCGGAGAGTGCCCTGGGGGTGGCGGCGGTGCTGGGGAGCCTCTGGGTGGGTCTGCTGGCCGGGCGGCTGCGGCCGGTCCATCTGGGGCGGGCCATTGGGGCTGTTGGCCTGTGTCTGCTCCCGGTGGGGCTGGCCTTCCTGCTGCCCCTGGGAACCTTGGGGCGGTATGGGGTGCTGGTGGCGGGGTTCTGCCTGTGCCAGTTTGGGTGCAGCTTCTTCTCCACCTATGCTATCGCCGCCATCCAGGGGCGGACCCCAGCGAGTCTCATGGGGAAGGTGATGTCCTGTGTGTACACCCTCTCCCTCTGCGCCCAGCCCCTGGGGCAGCTGGTGTACGGGGCCCTGTTTGACCGGTTTGCCGGCCAGGTGTTCTGGGTGCTCCTCCCCACGGCTTTGGTGGTGTGCGCCGTGGGTTTGGCCACCCGGGGTTTCTTCCAGCGGTGGGAGGGACAGACACCGGCAGAGAGATAAAAGCAAAATTTGTCCGCTAAAATGCAATATATAATTGACATAACGGAAAATATAGTGTATACTCTCCCTGTCAGAAGCCGAAGACGGCGGAGGAGGTGCCCGTGAAGAACAAGAAACTGAAACTGGCCCGGCTGGAGCGGGACATGAGCCAAGCCGACCTGGCCCAGGCGGTGGGGGTCACCCGCCAGACCATCGGCCTCATCGAGTCCGGCAACTATAACCCCACCCTCAAGCTCTGCGTGGCCATCTGCCAGGCCCTAGGCAAAACCTTAAACGACCTGTTTTGGGAGGAGGAGACAACATGAAACACACCATCGAAGACGAACGCACCCGCGGCCTGAAGCGCCAGGTCCGGGGGGAGGCCTACCTGCTCACCGCGGCCCTGCTGCTGGTGTCCCTGTTCTGGAAGACCTACGGCCTGGGGCTGCCGGTGACGGCCTGCCTCACGGAGCTGGTGGTCCTGCTGGTGGGGGTGGTCTACCTGGCGGTGCGGAGCACCTTGGTAAGCTATGAGTTTGTGGACCCCAGCAAGGCCGGCCGGCGGCTGCGGGCCCTGGCGGTGGTGGCCATCAGCGCGGTGGTGGCGGTGGCCAACGCCGTCCGCAACTGGAATACCTACGGCGACCGGTACACCGGCCTGCTGGACGGCCACTTCCTGGCGGTGCCGGTGGTGACCTTTCTGGCCTGCGGGGTGCTGCTCTCCCTGGCCTTTTTCGCCCTGGGCCGGGCCAGCAGCGCCGGGCAAAAGCGGCTGGAACGGCAGATGGAGGACGAGGACGAGTGACAGCAAAACACCCCGGCTGCCAGAGGACTTCCGTCCCACGGCAGCCGGGGTATTGTGGTTTAGGGGGGCTCAGGGCCCGAGCATTTCGGCAGCGAAGGCATCCAGTTGGTCCTGCAAACTGGCGCCCTGGTCGCCGTAGCGGGACTGCAGATCGGCGGGGGTGGCATCGCCGATCCAGGTCCACAGCCGCTCCCCATCCCGAATGGTCCAGAGGAAGGCGCAGTAGGGCTGGCTGGGACTGTTCCCTGGGGTGAGCCAGGTGGCCCCGTCTATGGTTTCGGCGGCCATGCCTTGGTCCAGCAGGGGGGCCAGGTTCCCCTCCCCCTGGAGGCGGTAGTCCACGCGGTAGACCACGACGCCGTCGGTGTCAGAGGCCTCCTGGGTGACCACGGGGGTCAGGGCGGTGAGTTCCGCCTGGGTGATGGCACCGTCGCTGCCGGCCTCTGCCAGCGTCTTTTGGAATTCTCCAATCCGCTGTGTCAGGAAGGACTGGACGTACTCCGGCACCTCTTGAGGGACTTCCTCAGAGAAGGTAGATGTGATAGAAACCCCGTTGTGGTGCTGGGCGAACACCTCCCAGGCAAAGGTGGCGACATGGTCCTCGAAGGTGCCTTCCAGGCCGTGGTTGCCGTAGTCAAAGGCCAGGGAATCGCTGTTGGTTCTGGAGACCAACTGCCAGGTGGTCTCTCCGTCCTTCTCCTCCCAGTAGAAAGCGTAGTAGGGCTGGCCGGCACTGGTCCATTCCGTAAGCCACATCCCGCCAGTGGGAGAGGGCTCGGCTTGGGCCCCGCCGGCCAACAGATAAGCGGGCCCATTCCGCACATGGAGGCGATATTCCACGCGGTAGACTGCCACCCCGGCATCGCCGGTGGAGACCTCAATGGGAACGGGGGTCAGGCCGGTGAGCTTGGCCTCGGTGACGTATCCGCCCTCTGGTCCATTTTCGTTGTATCCAGCGGCGATGTTAGCGATCGCGTTTTCCGTCAGAACTGCCACGGCCTCCGGCACCTCGCCGTCAAACTCCCGCTGGATGGGGACGGCGCTGCTGGGGGCGCTGCCGGGGAAGGTGCACCCCGCGGCGACAGCGACCAGCGCCAGCACGGCGACAGTGATACCGGCCTTCCGGCGGGTGCGCTGGGCGATGCGGGTGATCCGTTCCCGGAGGGCCCGGGGGCTGCCGGCCATGGTGGTGGCGGCGGTGAAGCAGGGAGAGGGTTTCCCGCAGGTCAGGCGGAGCAGGGTGCGGGCGTAGGCCCCCCGCTCCCCTTCGCCCAGGGTGCGGATGGTGGCCTCGTCGCAGGCGCTCTCCCCGTCCCGGAGGGAGAGGACGGCCCCCCACCACACCAGGGGGTTGTACCAGTGCAGCGCCACGCACACCCCCCGCAGAAGGGCCCAGATGGGGTCCCCGTGGCGGAAGTGGGTGGTCTCATGGGCCACGGCGTAGCGCAGGGCCTCCGGGTCCTCCAAAATCTTTGGGGGCAGGTAGATGGCCGGACGGGCCAGGCCGAAGAGACAGGGGGACTCCACGGCCTGGGTGACGTAGACGGGGCGGCGGGTTCCCGCCACCTCCACCGGCTGGCGGGACCGCCGGAGCTGTCGGGCAAAGCGGAGGTTGGACCCGGCAAACCACAGGGCGACCGCTGCCATCCCCACCAGCCAGAGCAGGGTGAGCCCTTGGGACAGGGAGAGGGTGGGCAGCCCTTGCCCCTCCTCTCCAGGGGAGACGGGGACGGTGGGGGCCGGCGCTGGGTCGGCGGCCTCCGGGGATGTGGCCGGCGCTGGGTCGGCGGTCTGAATGCTGGGGACGGTGATGCCCTCTGCGGCAGAATCCACCGGGACAGAGGTGGTGGCGGCCAGGGCGGGGACGGCGTTGCCCACGGAGAAGGGGGCCCACCCGAAGTTCACGGGGATCAGCAGCCGCACCAGCACCAGGGCCCACAGGGCGTACTGGAGCCGGGGATCAATCCGGCCGCCCAGGGCGTAGCGCAGGCCGATCACGGCGGCGGTCAGGACGCAGGCGCTAAGGATCCATTCCATCATGACGTTCTCCCTCCATTTCTTGCAGCATGGCGTACAAGGCGTCAATCTCCTCCTGGGGCAGGGCTTGCTTTTTCGTCAGGGCACTGACCATGAGGCTGAGGCTGCCCTGGTAGACACGGTCCAGGAAATCCTCCGTCTCCTGGAGGACGGCCTCCTCCCGGCCCACCAGGGGGCGGAAGGTTTTGAGGCCGGTTTCCGCGTCGCTGGCCACGGCGCCCTTCCCCTCCAGCCGGCGCAGGAGGGTGAGGGTGGTGCTGCGGCTCCAGCCCAGTTTTTCCGTCAGATGGTCGGCGGCCTGGCGGCCGGTGGCAGGGCCATGGGCCCACAGGAACTCCATGACGTGCCACTCCGAGGGGTTCAGGTGAATGCTTTTTGGGTTCATGGGGACCGCTCCTTTCTGTTTACTTCTGTAAACAGATCATAGCACGAAAGTTTACAAATGTCAACAGGAAAAGGGAAAGAAAAAGGCTGAACCTGGAACGCGAATTGCGGCCAGGTTCAGCCTGGGTTATGTTGATAAAAAAGGTGCCCGTGCGCATTTAGGAACCCAAACCGCAACCCAGCGCCAGCGGTTGCGGTTTGGAAAGGAGGAGCAAGGGAGCGGGCGGATGACGTCTTTTTTGCCGTAGGCATAAAAGACGTCGGAGCAAAGCGGACTTTGCTCCGACGTGGGTTATGTTGACAAAAAAGATACCCAGCAAAAAGATAGCTTCATAGCGAAACATAGACCTTCAGAGCTGTGAGTCAGATCGCATTCAATTCAAAACGGATAGGAGAGACCCGTTATAAACAAATATTATCATATGCAACTTTGAATTTCATAAATGATAATCTGATTTTCGTTTGCTTGCTGCATTTCATCAATCAGAGTATTGTCAAACACAACTGTACTCTCCTGGATATCAATTTTAAGGTGACTCCTATATTTTTTAAGAAGTAATATTGCGGAACTTAGCGACAATCCATTTTTCAGCAAGCAAATGGTAGCTTCATCATCAGTCCCATACTTAATCTTAGCATAAAAGACGTCGTCGAGCAAATTAAGATCATGAAGTACTTCGACGAACTTAATTAAAACATTATCTATAAAATCTTGCTCTTCTTTAATGCGAACAATTGCCAAATTCACGATTTGGGTTCTATTTTTATTTTCGAGTTTCGTATAGTGTTTTGCCTTGCTTCCTGAGTGTTGTATATCACCCCATTTCCCAACATAAATTACAGTATCTTTATCTCGCTGATAAAGTTGCCTCCAATAACCAACAAAAAGGCCTATCATTTCTGCGTAAGATTTATTTTCCATTCTCCAACTTAACATCATAGCATAAAAATTGCGAGCCTCTTTGTTTTCTAAACGCTTTAAGATTTCTTTCCCATCGTTTGGAATATACTGAACAAATAAAGTGGAAATCAAATCCAACAGCTGGTCAGTATCATTTACCTTTACATTAGCGGACTGATACACGTTAAATTGTTGTTGCATAATAAGTTCGTATGAGAAAACATCAATTTCACTGATTCCATTCATAATACATGCTTTTCCAATGTCTGTTTCGGTGTATCTTTCCTGGTAGTTTTCAATTATACCATTCTCATAATTTTCTATAAACTCAGATGCTTGGCGCAATTCCTCTTCATTGGAAGAGTCAATTTTCGTTTGACTCAACAAAACATTTTCGACGTTGTCCTGATATTTAAGTTCCACCTTAGCTACATCCTGTAAGAACTTTTCACCATTTGCATTTTTCGAAAAGTACTGACCAAAAACAAGGAAAACGCAAGGTTCCAACCGCTGTAATGTTCCATAGCTTTGATTAAAAATCTCATTAAACCTGCATACTCGCCCGACTAAGTTTTTAAATGCATCATGGCTTAGTTTTGCTCGTCCTCGTCTATTGTCAAGAATAAACATTCTTTCAGCGGGTAAATTTACTCCAGATAGCAATGTAGAACTTGTAACAACAAATTTGATGGCAGCTTCTTTTTTATAAAGATCCTCGATGTAAATTCTGATTGCATCCGGAACGCTGCCATGATGATATATAATGCCCTTACGTAAGCACGTTAACAAATTGTACTGTGGCTGCAAATAATCAGAAATATTTTCACATGCCGTTGCAATCAGCTCCGATTCTACTTCGGGCAATACATCCGCTAATGCTAACGAAAATCTTTCTATATCTGTTGGCTTATTCAAATAAACAATATTTTTCGAAGCACTGAATGACTTAACAAAATCTTCTTCAAAGCCAAAAGTTGTAGATTCAGATACAGCTAAATATTTATTCAGAAATTGGTCGTATAAATACAATCCTTTCTGATTTCTTATATCATATAAAAAGTACTTTTCAGTTTTAATATACTCGCTAACTTTAAATTCCTTGACATCATATGATGTATATCTGATTTTCAAATTCTCACCGTCAGCAAGAAAAGGAGTTAAAAATTTAAATGCAACATTTGGATTTCTATTTTGTGCGACAATAATTACATTTGCCAACGTATGACTACGTGCATCATCATCCAAAATTTCATGGGCCTCATCAATAACTATGCAATCAAAAGCTAAAAACGGATCTTTCTTGAAAATCCTAAGCAACCGTTCTTGTGTTAATACAGCAAGACAAGATTGATCGTTTGGATTATACATTTCTGGGTGAACTACAATTTTAGAAAAAAGGTCTTTGCTCACTCTCTGAATTCTTTTCTTTGTTTGAATCAGAAGTGCTTTTGTAGATGTCAATACACAGATTTTCTTTCCGGCATATTCTCTGACTGCAGATAGTATTAATTCTGACTTTCCATAGGAGGTTGGAGCAATAACAGACACAGTATCTGATTTTTTATCATCAAAGAAATTAACCAGCATATATTGCTGTTCACTTCGATAAACTTCTCCTGCGGCATATTGCTCTAAGAAAGCATTATTCCACTCTGTGAAAAAATTTCTTTGCCTATCAGCAATGTAATGCTGTTCAATGAATTTGCTAACAGGATAAAGTCCTTTGTTTATAGAAATATCATATAAAGGAGCGTAATCACTTGTCTGATTGCAGTACTCAACAATAATCCTATATCCAAATTGTTGGACATTTGCATCATCGGCATTTATAAAACAAATAGCAATAGCAAGTAAACACTCGTACTCTTTTTGACTCAGAGATTTACCAAGAATAAACCGATCATATAATGAGGGGAAATTTGTATTTTTTATTTTGGCAAGCGTTAAATCACGTTTCATCCTTGGCCTCACTTTCCAGAAAGTCATATACAGCTTCAAAAGTCTCCTTTTGAATTGCCATTATAAACACTTTCCTGAATAGCTTTTCGTTAACAACTTTGGTATGCTTCTGTCCCACTTTTGCAGCTTCCATATGTTCTGACATGGGATGAAACAGTACGCCAGCCAATACAACATTAAACTCTTGACTTGAACTGTTGCTTTCAACAGCGTCATCAGCGTATTGCTCTAATAGCTTAACGACAGCATTCTTTTGTTGTCCGCTGCCACTCATCGAAAGCTTAGCAGCATTGATAGCATTAAGCCATAGGCTTGTGTTCTCATCGTTCAAACGCTTATCCAGATCATTTTTGGCTGTGTTGATTAGTCCAACAATCGCAGATGAAGCAGTAGGTTGCCGCAACTGCTTCTTTCCTGATTTTACCTCAGCAATCCATAGTTCATTTGTATTCTCATCAAAAAGAGCAACGTCAAATCCTTTTTTGAAACTCCGTTCTTCCATATTGAAAAACGGAGATGCTGCTATAAATCGACCTTCAATATCCAATAAAACATGAACAAGTAGTTCGCCAATCATGCCTTTTTTCCGATCCTCAGAAACACTACTTGTTTTGTACCTTTTGATGAATTCTTCTACCGTAGCTCTGTAAGAATAAATTCTTCTTGTTGACTGAGCTTGATCTATACCATAGCAAATGGCAACTAAGCGGTTACGAATCTCTTCTTTTAGTTCGTCTGAAAGTGTTTCTATGAAATAGAGTATATAGTCTGAATAATCTTCTTTTGTTACACCTGATAGTAATTCCATGCTGCCCCTTCTTTCTCTAAGAGCACTTACAGACTGGATTACTATCATTTTATCACAAAATTCCCCATTTCTCAACGAGAAAAGCAGGCACAGAGAGACACCGGCAGCACCCAAGCTGCCAGCATTTCTCTGTGCCTGCTTCTTAGTGAAGGGGCTGGGTGAGTTCGAACCCACCGACGAAGCGGATGAGGATCTCTTCTTTGGAGAGGACGGTTACTCGTTCAATCACTCGGTATACCAGGGTGTCGGAATACTCCGTAAGGTCGAGAGCTTCTGCGGAGATGAGGGCCATGATTTCCTTGGCTTTGTTTTCTCGGCCCATATCCTGCTGGGCATCCAGTTCCGCACGTTTTTTCATTTGCCTGAGCTGGAGCATCTCATCGCTGATTTGCTTGATCCGCAGATCCACGATTTCACTTCCATCCATCGTAAGCAGCCGGTCCAAGTCCTTGTCCAGTTCATGGAGCCTGTTTTCTATCACAAGGGGATTGATTTCGGCGTTCTCTCCGCCAATGCAATGTATAAGTGCTTCCTGCAGGGTGGCGACCATTTCTTCCTGGTGGCCTTGAACCAGGGAACGAATGGCTTTCAGGATGGCGGAATAGAGTTCATCTTCCTTGAGGCTGGGGGAGTCCTTGCAAACCTTTGGCCCGCATTCCAGCCGGTTGATGCATCGCCAGACAATTTGCTTCCGCCCGTGGATGCTCCATGTCACCCTTCGGAAGTAGCAGCCGCAGTTCCCGCAGACAAGTCTTTCTGAAAGGGCGTATTTGCTGGTAAACCGTCCACGATTGGTCTTGGCTTTCTTGGCATTGGCGGGCTTTTTACTTTTCCTACGGGCGATTTCCTCTTGGATTTGGTAAAACATTTCCCTCGGAATGATTGCCGGATGATTGTCCTTGATGTAGTACTGCGGGAGTTCTCCATTGTTCTTCTTGACCTTGCCTTCCATGAAATCTGCCGTGTAGGTTTTCTGCAGCAGGACGTCACCCATGTACTTCTCATTCTGCAGGATGCGTTGGATGGCTTCCGTGCTCCAGTTTTGATTGCCGGTGGCGGTTGGAACACCCATGCTCTCCAAGGTTTCCTTTATGGTACGCAGGCTATCGCCGTTTAAGTAATTTTGAGCGATCAGCCGGATGATCTTCGCTTCTTCAGGCACGATTTCCGGCTCACCGTCCGGCCCTTTGCGATAGCCCAGGAAGTTTTTATATCGGAAACTGAACCTGCCCTGTCGGTAGCCCATGCGGATGCCCTTGGTCACGTTGCCGCTGATAGATTCGCTCTCAGCCTGGGCGAAGGAACTCAGACAGGTGAGGATCATCTCGCTGTTCATATTCGAGGTGTCAATGTTTTCTTTCTCAAAGATGACAGGAATGCCCCAGCTTTTGAGTATTCGCACGTGCTTGATGCAGTCCAGGGTGTTACGGGCAAAGCGGGAAATGGATTTTGTCAGAATGAGATCAATTTTCTTCTTCCGGCACAGTTCAATCATTTTGTTAAATTGCTCTCTTTTCTTGGTGCTGACGCCTGAGATTCCATCGTCCGCAAAAATCCCGGCCAGCTGCCAGCCCTCATGATGGGTGATTTTATCCGTGTAATAGGCCACCTGCACCTCAAAGCTGTTCTGCTGTTCTTCTTCCTCGGTGCTGACCCGGCAGTAGGCAGCCACCCGCAGTTTCCGTTTTCGCTTTCGCAGGTCACCCAGCAGAGGGTTCGCTGGGATTTCTGTAACTATTTTTTGTGCCATGGCGGTTCTCCTTTCAAACCACAATATCGTTCAGCAGACGAAGCTGTACAAAAGGAGGGCACCGATTGAATGGAAGTTGAATTTATGACCGCAGACACCGCCCTGCCGCCCTGTATGCCGCTGCCGAGAGCCATGCTGCGGCTCCCGATCAGCAGCACCGCCAAGGTCATGTACGCCCGGATGTTGGATATTGTTTTCCTGTCCGGCATAGAGGACACCAACGGGATTTTATTTATCCATTTCCCCATCGTGGAACTGGCGGCGGCACTTGCCCGCAGCACCATGACCGTGAAGCGTTCTCTGAATGAATTGGAGGACGCCGGGCTGATACTGCGGGTGCGTCAGGGCTTCGGGGAACCCAACAAGATATTTCTGGTACATAACCCATGTACGAGCGAATCAGGTGCGCCGCCAAGAAGGACAGGCCAAGGAGGTGATGAACAGGCCATCCTGAGCGATCAACGAAAACCTGAAGCCCGGAGGTGGCACTTCGGGGCGCGGTAACTGCATGGGGGCTTAAAGATACTTCCTCACGGCCCGCCAAAGACTTGGGGGGAACCCTGCGGCGCACGAGCAAAACGACGCTGTGGAGTTATGACAGCCGCGCCAGCGGAGACCAGGAATGTTCCCATCGTCAGGGGTGCGTGGCAAATGTGACGAATAGAAATCAAATCACAATACAGCAGCCGTACCGATTTACAGGTTAGCATATACTCTCCACTTTGTCGGTGCGGCTGCTTTTCTATTTTGACATTCTCCGCTCTGAGGAGGTGTTGATTATGAGTATGTCAATATCTCAAAAAGACGCTTATGGCATGGTTTTTTCAAACTATCCTGATATTGTCAGCGTCGCACAAATGAGTAAAATGCTGGGGATCAGTGAAAAGTCCGCCTACCGATTGTTGCAGGAAAACAGTATCGAGCACTTTCGAGTAGGCCGAACCTACAAGATTCCCAAACTTCACATATTGAACTACTTGCACATCATCAGACGAAGCTAATTCATATCCTTGCTGCATTTATAGGGTGATGGTACGATGATACTGTCAACAGCGGGTGAATATAGCTGCTGCAAAAAGGAGGAATGATGATGGTAGCAGGCCACCTGAGAGAACAAAATGGATATTTCCAGATGATATTAAGCTGGAAAGGTGCTGACGGAAAACGGAAAAGCAAATCCATCAGCACAGGACTTGCCGTAAAAGGCAATAAAAAACGGGCTGAAGCAATGCTGCTCAAGACCCGGAAAGAATTTAATCCCGAAAATCTGCTGGAAAACGCAGATGTGCCGTTTCACATTTTTTTGAGTAAATGGCTAAAAGAAAACGCTTTTTCCTTTAGCCCAAGTACATATGCGGAATATGCCTACGATGTTAGGAGCCAGATTGAGCCATACTTTGAGAAACATTCCATTGGCTTGCTCAAAATGACTGGACGAGATCTGGAGGCATTTTATCGCTATGAAAGGCAGGAACACGAGGCTTCTTCGCAGGAATTACTGCAATACCACGAGATAATCGTGGCAGTATTTCAATACGCCGTTGAGTTGACATGGCTGAAGGAAAACCCTGTGGCTCATATCAACCCGTGTGCGGATGAAGCTCCCATACTCTTTACCGATTTTATTCTGGAATGGCTGGAAATGATGAAAAGCAGCGTCGAGCTAACTACATATTCATCCTACGCCAATTCCATCAAGGGAAGCATTGTCCCGTACTTCAAAGACAAAATGCTCACCTTGCAGGACCTGGAGAAGCACCCCAAGCACATCCAAGACTACTATCAATTTGAGCTTGGCAGAGGACTTACGGCTAATACCGTAATCCATCGCCACGCTAACATCCGTAAATGCCTGCAATATGCGTTCCAGATTGGCCTCATTAAGTCGAATCCTGCTGACCGTGTAGAACGGCCCCGGAAGGACAAATACCTTGCGACGATTTACAATCAGCAAGAGCTGGAAACTCTTTTCAAGACTGTAAAGGGAGACCCCATTGAGCTGGGCGTTATTCTTGCCGCGTTTTACGGCCTGCGGCGGAGCGAAGTAGTCGGACTGAAATGGGATGCGATTGACTTTGAAAAAAAGACAATCAGCATAAAGCATACTGTTACGCAAGTCAATGTGGATGGCAAAAACATCACCGTACAGAAGGATCGGACAAAAACAAAGTCCAGCTACCGGACCTTGCCATTGGTCCCACCCTTTGAGGAGCTGCTGAGGCGCTTGAAGCAAGAACAGCTTGTCAATCAAAAGGTATGCGGTGCCGCCTATTGTAAAAAATACCTGGACTATATCTATGTAAATGCGATGGGCGAACTTGTCAAACCAAACTTCATCACACAGCATTTTGAGATTGTATTGAAAAACCACGGATTGAAAAAAATCCGTTTCCACGATCTTCGCCATAGCTGCGCCAGCCTTCTTTACGCCAACGGTGTCAGTCTTAGGGACATCCAGGAATGGCTGGGACATAGCGACATCGGAACGACATCGAATATTTACACCCACCTTGATTATAGCAACAAGGTTTCGTCGGCAAATGCGATCATCGCATTTTACCCGCAAAACACCAGAGTACAGACTATCGGGCAATAAAAAAGCCCTGAACTCTGTAAGTTCAGGGCTGAAAATTCTGGTGCCGGTGGCCGGACTCGAACCGGCACGGATTGCTCCGCCGCATTTTGAGTGCGGTGCGTCTGCCAATTCCGCCACACCGGCATTTATATTTTAATTCCCTGTATCCCGCATATCTCTGATTTTGGAGGGATATGCGGGAGGGATATTAAAACCAAATGCAGTTATTCAGTTGAAAATATGCTGTAACGCCAAGGGTTTTACAAAAACGCCTGTGGATGGACGAACAAGATTTTGAGTCCACTACGTCTACCAATTCCATCACACCGGCCTGTGAAATCGCAACTGATTATACAACAGGATCCCGCTCTTGGCAAGAGTTTTTCTGCGGCAAATTGCAAATTAGCCGTAGGAAAAAAAGGATAAGTGTGGTATCATAAAATACTAGAATACATTCTTGAGGGAAAGAGGGGCTGGCATGGGAAAACGGATGCTGGGCGGCCTGCTCCTGGTGGTGTGCCTGCTGGGGCTGGGGGGCTGTGTGTTTGGCAGCGTGGATGAGATGTACGCCCTGCCCAAATCCTCCGAGGCCTATGTGAACCTACAGGCAAAAATCAACGAGGAAAAGGGGACCGGGGAATACATCGCGCCCTTAAACGGGGAGAACCGGCAGACCATCCAATTGGTGGATGTGGACGAAGACGGCCTCCAGGAGGCCGTGGCCTTCTTCCGGGACGCGGACGCGGACACCCCCCTGCGCATCGTGATCTTTAAGCAGGACGACCAGGGGGAGTACCAGGTCTATGCCCGGATCCAAGGGGTGGGCAGCGAGATCGACTCCATCGAGTACGTCAACCTGGGGGGCGCCGGAGAGAGCGACGTGCTGGTCAGCTGGCAGGCGGGGTCCTCCCTGCGCACCCTGGTGGGGTACACCATCACCGACGGCCAGCCCACGGAGATCATGCGCAGTGCCTACGACCGGTACCTGACTGCGGATCTGGACGGCGATGGCCAGGAGGAAGTGGTCCTGGCCCAGGCGGAGGAGGAGAGCAGCAGCACCCGTATCGAGTACTATGACAGCCGGGACGGGGTGCTGACCCTCACGGCCACCTCCCCCCTGTCGGATGGAACCACCGACATCAGCAGCTGGAGTGCGGGGTGGCTGGAGGAGACCGTCCCCGCCCTGTTCGTCACCTCCTATTTCGGGCGGGATGTGCTGCTCACCGACGTGTTTGTGCTGGATGACCAGCAGGGGCTGCGCAACATCGCCTGGAACCCGGAGACCCGCCGCAGTGACAGCACCTTCCACTACTACACCGGGGTGGCGCCAGAGGACATCAACGGGGACGGCTTGGTAGAAGTCCCGGTGGCCCGCACGGTGGCCGCCTATGGCGAGAGTTCGGTGGACCAGTTCTGGTGGCTGGACTGGATCCATTACCAAACCGACGGCACCCAAACGGTGATGACCACCACCTACCACAGCGGCGACGGCTGGTATCTGGACATCCCCGCCGCGTGGAACCAGGTGGGGGACATCACCATGTGCCAGCAGGAGAGCTCCACCATCGGGGTGCGCAGCGTCACGTTTGCCCGGGGCGGCCAGGACGAGGAGAGCACCCCGGAGCCCTTTTTGGAGATCTGCTGCCTGACCGGCAGCGACCGCAGCCGCCAAGCGGACCAAAGCAACCGGTTCACCCTCTATGAGGATGCCACCATCATCTACACCGCAGAGTTTTTGGACAGCAGCTGGGACTGCGGCCTGAATGAGGAGACAATGCTGACTAGCTTCCACGCCAGCCTAGGTGTGTGGAACACCAGCAGCTGAGCCCATACAGGAACCTTGGAAGGAAGGAGTTTGCAAGGATGAAAAAAGTTCTGGTTTTGGAGGATGAGGCCAACATCCGCGGCTTCGTGGTCATCAACTTGAACCGGGCGGGCTACGAGACCATCGAGGCGGGCACCGGGGAGGAGGCGCTGGAGCAGCTCCGGCTCAACCCAGACGTCCGGGTGGCTCTGCTGGACATCATGCTGCCTGACATGGACGGGTTCGAGGTCTGCCGCCGGATTCGGGCGGGCAACTCCAAGATTGGCATCATTATGCTCACCGCCCGCACCCAGGAGATGGACAAGGTCACCGGGTTCATGACAGGGGCGGACGACTATGTGACCAAACCCTTCTCCCCGGCGGAGCTCACCGCCCGCATCGACGCCCTCTACCGGCGCATCGGCGGGGACCAGATGGACGATGGGGAGATCAAGCAGCCCCCCTTCGTCCTCAACACCCGGAAACGCACCTTGGAGAAGAGCGGCCAGCGGATCAAGCTGACCCAGGTGGAGTATGCCATCATGAAGATGTTCATGGAAAACCCGGGCAAGGCCCTCTCCCGGGAGGAGATTCTCCGCTGCGTCTGGGGCAAGGACTACCTGGGCGAGGTGAAGATCGTCGACGTCAACATCCGGCGGCTGCGGGTGAAGATTGAGGACGAACCCACCAGCCCGGCCTTCATCACCACCATCTGGGGGTATGGATATAAGTGGGAGTTTTAAGGAAAGGGAAAGCCCTGTGGGAACGGGCCACCCAGCGGTTCCCCCAATTAAAGGTCAAAGGCATCCGCCAGCGGTGGCTGCTCAACAGCATCAGCATCCTGGTGATGATTCTGCTGGTGGTTGTGGTGGCCTTCTCCGTGGTCATCCGCAATTACTATGACAGCAGCATCCTCTCCGACATGGAGAGCAAGGCGCGGATTGCCGCCAACTACTTCGGCACCAACGCCAGTGGAGACACCAGCAGCGAGGACTACCTCACCACCGCCCAGAACTACGTCAGCTCCTTCGAGGACGGCACCCGGCTGGAGCTGCAGTTTCTGGACCCGTCGGGGAAGGTGATCTACTCCTCCAACGGCCTGACCCTCTCCGGCACCATGCCGGGCACCGGGGACATCGACCGGGTGCGGGAGAAGCAGGAGATTGCCTCCTGGCAGGGGGAGCTGCCCCAGACCGGCGAGCGGATCACGGCGGTCTCCGCCCCCCTGCTGTACAACGGGGAGCTGGTGGGGATCATGCGCTACGTCACCTCCATGCGCCTGGTGGACCGGCAGGTGACCATCCTCACCCTGGTGGCGGTGATCCTGTCGGTGAGCATTCTGATCCTGGTGTACATCTCCAACATCTACTTCGTCCGCTCCATCGTGGACCCGGTGAAGAACATCACCGGCATCGCCCGGCGGATCGCTGGGGGAAGCTACGGCATCCAGGTGGAAAAGAAGTTCGACGACGAGGTGGGGGACCTCACCGACGCCATCAACGACATGTCCCTGCGGATCAAGCAGGCGGAGAGCATGAAGTCGGAGTTCATCTCCTCGGTCTCCCACGAGCTGCGCACCCCTTTGACCGCCATCACCGGCTGGGCTGAGACCATCATGAGCGGCGAGGCCCGGGACGAAGGGGACGTGCGCAAGGGCATGGCCATCATCGCCAGCGAGGCCCGGCGGCTGTCGGGGATGGTGGAGGAGCTGCTGGAGTTCTCCCGGATTGAGGACGGCCGCTTCACCCTGTCGGTGGAGCCCATGGACATCAAGGCCGAGTTGGAGGATGCCGTCTACACCTACCACGAGTTCCTGGCGGCCAAGGACATCGCCGTCTACCACACCGACTGCGAGGAGGAGTTCGGCCCCATCCCTGGGGACCCGGACCGGCTGCGCCAGGTGTTCTGCAACCTCCTGGACAACGCCGCCAAGCATGGGGGCGCCGGCAAGCGCATCGACACGGCCATCTTCCCCGACGGCAGCGACGTGGTCATCACCATTCGGGACTATGGACCCGGCATTCCGCCGGAGGAGCTGCCCAACGTGAAGTATAAGTTCTACAAGGGCAGTTCCACCGCCCGGGGCAGCGGCATCGGCCTGGCGGTGTGTGAGGAGATCATTTCCCGGCACAACGGGGAGCTCACCATCTCCAACGCGGAGGACGAGGCCGGCGGCTGCCTGGTGGAGGTCCGCCTGCCGACTGGAACATAAGTTCGAAAAAATGCCCCGGGATTCTTGCTTTTTCCCCTGGGGTTTGTTACAATCACCTCAAAATGACCCAAGCAAACAGATAGGAGTGACTATGAAACCCGAGAAACACTGTGAACCGTCGCAAGACTGCGCCTTCCGCACCACCATTGGCGGCCAGGCACTCATTGAGGGCATCCTCATGCGGGGGCCGGAGAAGCAGGCCATCGTGGTGCGCAACCAGGAGGGGGAGCTGGAGGTCAAGGAACAAAAACTCAAGCTCATCAAGGACCGGTACCCCATCCTGGGCGTCCCTTTCATCCGCGGGGTGGTCAACTTCCTGGCCTCCCTGGTGGAGGGGGTGAAGGCCCTCATGTGGTCGGCGGAGTTCTATCCTGACGACCAGGAGGAGGAGACCCCCTCCAAGTTCGAGCAGTGGCTGGAAAAGCGCTTCGGCAGCGAAGGGCTTATGAAGTGGATCATCGGCATTGCCGTGGCGGCGGGGATCGCCTTCGCCATTGCGCTGTTCATCATCCTGCCCACCCTGTTCACCTCCGGCCTGCTCTACTTCTTCCCGGATGCTCCCATGTGGCTGCGGAACCTGCTGGAGGGCGTGGTGAAGTTGGTGATCTTCTTCTGTTACCTCTACTTCTGCTCCCGGCTCAAGGACATTCACCGCACCTTCCAGTACCACGGGGCGGAGCATAAGACCATCTTTTGCTACGAGCGGGGGCTGGAACTCACCGTGGAAAATGCCCGCAAAATGCCCCGGCACCACCCCCGGTGCGGCACCAGCTTCCTGTTCGTGGTGATCGTGGTGGCGGTGCTGGCCTCCTGCGTGGTGTTTGCCCTGCCGGGGATCCGGGATGTGGCCGCCAACCCGCTGGTGCGCATCCTGCTTCACCTGGTGTTGCTGCCCATTGTGGTGGCCATCACCTATGAGATCAACCGCTTCATTGGCCGGCATGACAATCCGGTGACCCGGGTCCTGTCGGCCCCGGGGATGTGGATGCAGAACTTCACCACCTTCGAGCCGGACGACTCCATGCTGGAGGTGGCCATCCACGCCTTGAAAATCGTGCTCCCCGAAAAGGCGGGAGCCGACGCCTGGTAAACCCCAGGCAGATCCTGTAGAAATCCTATGCATTGGGGGGAGAGAGGTGGCAATCACCTACCATGATTTGTATTTGAACACCCGCATGGCCCTCACCGGGGCGGGGATTGAGGCCGCCCAGCTGGAGGCCCGGGAACTGATCTGCGCCGCCGCCGGAAAAACGGCGGAGGAACTCTACCGGGACATCTCCCTGTACACCACCGACGAGATCGCCGTGCAGACCGAGGCCCTCCTGGCCCGTCGGCTGGCAGGGGAGCCCATCGCCTATCTCATTGGGGAGTGGTCCTTCTGCGGCCTGCCCTTCTATGTGAGCCCGGAGGCCCTGATCCCCCGGGTGGACACGGAGATGCTGGCCCAGCTGGCCATGAACCGCCTGAAGGAGAACCCCGGCCACACCCGGATTTTGGACCTGTGCGCCGGCACCGGCTGCCTGGGCATCACCGCGGCGGCCCTGGTGAAAACCACCCGGGCGGTGCTGGTGGACCTGTCGGACGGGGCCTTGGAGCTGTGTAAGCGGAACATCCGCCGCAACCGCCTCACCGGCCGGGTGGTCTACCTGAAGGGGGATGCCCTCCAGGCCCCCAGCCATGCCCTGGGGCAGTTTGACGTGCTGGTGTGCAACCCCCCCTACATCCCCACCGGCGACCTGGCCGCCCTGGACCATTCAGTGAAAGATTTTGAGCCCATGATGGCCCTGGACGGCGGGGAGGACGGCCTGGACTTTTACCGGGTCATCACCCACCTGTGGCAGCCGGCCCTGCGGCCGGGGGGGCACCTGCTGTTTGAGGTGGGCATTGGCCAGGCGGAAAAGGTGGCCTGGCTGATGGTGAAGGCCGGCTACGAGAACATCCGCATCACCCGGGACACCGGCGGCATTGACCGGGTGGTGGAAGGCCAGCGCCCCAAGGATCGGGAGATCCCCGATCCGCTGCACGACACCACGGAAGAGGAAGGGTAACAGACTATGGCAGAGCGAAAGAAAGCAACAACCGAAACCGCAGGGCCCGCTGCGGATAAAAAGCGGGCCTTAGAAACCGCCATCGCCCAGATTGAGCGGACCTATGGCAAGGGCTCCATCATGCGCCTGGGGGCCAACGAGCAGGTGGTGGTGGAGAGCATCCCCACCGGCTCCCTGGCCCTGGATCTGGCCTTGGGCATCGGCGGCGTGCCCAGAGGGCGGATCATCGAGATCTACGGCCCCGAATCCTCGGGCAAAACCACCCTGGCCCTCCACATTGCGGCGGAAGCCCAGAAGCGGGGGGGCGAGGTGGCCTTCATCGACGCCGAGCACGCCCTGGACCCCACCTATGCCCGGGCCCTGGGGGTGGATATTGACAACATGCTCATCTCCCAGCCGGACACCGGGGAGCAGGGCCTGGAGATCTGCGAGGCCCTGGTGCGCTCCGGCGCCCTGGACGTCATCGTGGTGGACTCCGTGGCCGCCCTCACCCCCCGGGCAGAGATCGAGGGGGAGATGGGGGACTCCCACGTGGGCCTGCTGGCCCGCCTGATGAGCCAGGCCCTGCGGAAGCTGGCCGGCTCCATCGCCAAGACCCACTGCGTGGTGATTTTCATCAACCAGCTCCGGGAAAAGGTGGGGGTCATGTACGGCAACCCCGAGGTCACCACCGGCGGCCGGGCCCTGAAGTTCTACTCCTCCGTCCGCATTGAGGTGCGCCGCATCGAGGCCATCAAGGCCGGCACCGAGATCATCGGCAACCGCACCCGGGCCAAGGTGGTAAAGAACAAGGTGGCCCCCCCCTTCCGGGAGGCGGAGTTTGACATCATGTACGGCGAGGGCATCTCCAAATACGGGGAGCTGGTGGACCTGGCGGTGAAACTGAACATCATCCAGAAGAGCGGCTCATGGTTCTCTTATGACAACAGCAAGCTGGCACAGGGCCGTGACGCTACGAAGAAGCTGCTCCGCGACAACCCCGAGCTGTGCGAGGAGATAGAAGAAAAGATCAAGCAAGCTGTGGCTGACAAGGGCGCAGAACAATAGTTCGCATTTTCGATAAAACCCAAAAAGCAATCGTCTTCTGTTGAGGGCGATTGCTTTTTGCTCTTTTATCCTGTCTTCACATGTTGCATGTTTGTTACATGCTGTTTTTTGAACAAGATGTCAGATAAGAAAAAGTTGTCTGGTTCTATTTCTTTATTTGTTTTTCTGTTAACCCCGTGTATTTCAAGACTAATTCCATGTCCATTCCATCGGAAAGCATACGTTTGGCAATAGCTAAATTTGCTATATTTATGCCTTCTTCTCTTCCTTTGGCTTCGGCTGTATC
>OLPO01000939.1_pt1 | contig 21388 bp, 16 predicted proteins | sample 1672831 | NCBI WGS metagenome assembly OLPO01 (sample SAMEA3136728, study PRJEB25190) | human gut metagenome
CCAAACGCGGAGAAAGCGGATAGCATCCGCTTACAAAGCAAGGTAGGGTTAAAAAGGTTAAAGACTTAAAGTAATCGGATTGATATTTATACAGACTGTATGTGGTTTTGAAGGTATGTAAAATGAGACATCGGAGTGATCCGGTGTCTTTTTTGCTTTACAGAAAATTAATTGATTGGACAGAGTAAATGGACTGTCTGGAAAATAACGGCCCAGTATTGATAATAATTTAACGATTTATGTGATTGAAGTCATATGACAAAGGGCGTATAATTGACAAAAGAGAATATAGAAATTCTCTGAGAATATATGGGATTTTCCCGGATAGGAGTAACATGAATTACAAAGAAGCAAGAGTATATTTGGATCAGGTGTCCAAATACGGAAGTGTACTTGGCTTGGATAATATGAGAGAGCTGCTGAACCGGCTTGGCAATCCTCAGAACGATTTGAAATTTATCCACATTTCCGGCACAAATGGAAAGGGGTCTGTTCTGGCGTATCTCTCAACGATTCTGTCCGGGGCAGGATATCGGGTTGGAAGGTATCTTTCCCCGACATTATTTTCTTACAGAGAAAAGATACAGGTCGATGGTGAAAAAATTAACAAAGAATCTCTGGCAGCACATGTGACAGCCATAGCAGAAGCAACCAGAGATATGCAGGAAAAAAATGCAGGAACTCCTACGGTATTTGAAGTAGAGACGGTTCTTGCTATTTTGTATTTTAAGGAAAAACATTGTGATCTGGTTGTGCTGGAGACCGGAATGGGAGGACTGCTGGATGCCACGAATATTATTTCGACCACAGTGCTGGAGGTGCTGACTTCGATCAGCATGGATCATATGGAATTTCTGGGGAATACACTTGCCAAAATCGCAGAGCAAAAGGCAGGGATTATCAAGCCTCATACGAGTGTCGTCTCTGCAAAGCAGGAGATGGAAGCGGAGCAGGTGATCCGTGAGGTGTGCGACCGGCAGGAATGCTCGCTGCGAAGCGTTGATCCGGAAGCAATCAAAGATGTCCACTATGGATGCGGGACGCAGAGCTTTTCATATAAGAACTGGACGGATGTGAAAATATCGCTTGCCGGAAGCTATCAGATATGGAATGCGTCACTTGCTCTGGAAGCAGCCTGGGCATTGCAGCGGATGGGATACAATCTTACGGAGCAGCAGATCAGGAACGGACTGCAAAAGACCACTTGGCGTGGCCGTTTTACGATTATTCAGAAGGAGCCGTACGTCATCATGGATGGTGCACACAATCCGGCGGCAGCACAGACACTTCGGGATTCGCTTCAGATCTATTTTCCGGGTCGTCGGCTGCATTATGTATTCGGAATGTTTCAGGATAAGGATTATCCGGCGGTCATAGCACTTACGGCGCCGCTTGCAGAGCATATTATTACGGTAGAGACACCGGACAATCCGCGTGCACTTCCGGCAAAGGAGCTTGCACAGGCGGTAGCAGAGGTGAATCCTTCGGTAGAAGCAGCAGCGAGCATCCGCGAGGCAGTTCATAAGAGCCTTCAAAGAGCCGGAAAAGATGATGTAGTTGTTATTTTTGGATCTTTATCGTATCTGTGTGAGGCAGAGCAGGCGGTAGAGAGCTATCAGGAAGAAAAAGCAGCCAGACAGGAATGAAAGGCTGAGCAGAAACAGAAAAGGAAATGTGGAGATATTATGGATAAGGAAAAAATTATGGAAGGTGTCCGTCTGATTCTGGACGGCATCGGAGAAGATATTAACCGGGAAGGGCTGCTGGAGACGCCGGATCGGATTGCAAGAATGTATGAGGAGCTGGCAGCAGGTTATACAGATGATGCGGCAAAGCATCTGGCAAAGCGGTTTCATGTGGATAATAATGATATGGTTGTGGAAAAAGACATTCACTTTTATTCTTTTTGTGAACATCATATGCTTCCGTTTTACGGCACCGCTGCGATTGCCTATATTCCGGACGGAGAAGTGGTCGGCTTAAGTAAAATGGCACGGACTGTGGAAGTGTATGCGAAGCGTTTTCAGCTGCAGGAGCGGCTCAGTGCGCAGATTGCGGATGCATTTATGCAGGAGTTGAACCCGAAGGGGGTTATGGTACTGATCGAGGCAGAGCATATGTGCATGACGATGCGCGGAATTAAAAAGCCCGGAGCGAAGACGGTGACCGCAGTGACCAGAGGTGTGTTTGATAACAATGAAGAGCTGCAGAACCGGTTTTTCCGCATGATTGAGCGTCGGTAATGAGAAAGTATGCCATGCATTGCATGACGCGAATCACGCAGCAAGAATGTCGAGGCATTCCTGAACGCAGATAACCATTCCCCAGCTTCAAGTGCGCGGAGCACTGAGCGGTGGTAAGGGGGATCCCGGCAGCAACTGCGCAGAGCAATAAGTAGGGACGGAAAGTTTCCGGGTGCAGATAGAAAGTGAGAAAATGAAATGCAGAAAGAAAAGGAAGAGCAGCTGCAAAGAGTAAACGCGATCTGCCGGCATCCGCTCTGGCAGACGAGCAGAAAACGGATTGAGGAGCTGGAGCAGGACCGGGTGTTCTGCGGGCATGATGTGATACATTTTCTGGATGTGGCACGGCTGGCCTGGATCGAGAACCTGGAGCAGCAGCTGGGTCTGGAAAAGGAGCATGTTTATGCGGCAGCACTTCTTCATGATATCGGACGGCATCTGCAATATGAGCGGGGGATTCCGCATGAGGAGGGGAGTGTGATGCTCGCAGGAGAGATTTTGCGGGATTGCGGCTTTTCGGATGCGGAATGTCTGGAAATTTGCGATGCGATTGCAGGGCACAGAGCGAAAAAGACCGGAAAGGATGGCGGGCTGGCCGGAGCTCTCTACCGGGCTGATAAAGCTTCCCGTATGTGCTTGTTCTGTGCAGCAGATGCAGAGTGCAACTGGCCGGAAGAGAAGAAAAACAGGGAAGTGCGGATTTGAGGTGTTTAACCTTTTGACCCCGGTATCATCAATATATGACAGGAGTATAAAGTATATGAAGATAGGAACCTACAATTTTGATACGGAACACGATTGTTCTATTATGGGAATTCTGAACGTAACACCGGATTCCTTTTCTGACGGCGGAAAGTGGAATGATAAGGAACGGGCAAAACAGCATACAGCACAGATGATCGCAGAGGGTGCGTCGATCATTGATATCGGAGGGGAATCCACACGACCGGGACATGTGCAGATCAGTACACAGGAAGAGATCGAGCGAATCGTTCCAATGATCGAGATGGTAAAGGCAAATTTCGATGTTCCGGTATCCATTGACAGCTATAAAAGCGAAGTTGTAGAGGCGGCTTTAAAGGCGGGTGCAGACCTGGTCAATGATATCTGGGGGCTGAAGTATGACCGTCGTGTTGCAGATTTGATTGCACAATATCAGGTGGCGTGCTGTCTGATGCACAACCGCGAGAAGGCAGAATACAACAATTTTCTGGATGACATGTGCGAGGATCTTAAGGAGTCTGTTGCGATCGCAAAGGCAGCCGGTGTGAAGGATGAGCAGATCATTCTGGATCCGGGTGTCGGCTTTGGAAAAACCTATGAGCACAATCTTATGGCGATCCGTCATCTGGATCGTCTGACTGCGCTTGGCTATCCGGTATTGCTGGCTACCTCAAGAAAATCCGTCATCGGACTGACACTGGATCTTCCGACGGATGAGCGGGTAGAGGGAACAATGGTGACGACAGTGTACGGTGTACAGCAGCATGCTGCCTTTGTTCGGGTGCATGACGTAAAGGAAAACATGCGGGCGATCCGTATGACCCAGGCGATCATGAGGGCCGTGTAATCCTGGCAGCAGATTTTCATCGGTAAAACTACAAAGCGGAGAGGAAAGAATGAGAAAGAATAATTATGATGAGATCCGGATTGAAAATCTGGAGTTTTTTGCAAATCATGGAGTGTATCCGGAGGAGACCAGGCTCGGCCAGAAATTTATGATATCGCTTACGATGTACACGGATACACGTCGTGCTGGCCGGACGGATGAGCTGGAGTCATCTACCAATTATGGGGAGGTCAGTCATTTTATTGTGGACTTTATGGCGAAGCATACGTGCAAGCTCATAGAGGCTGCAGCGGAAAAGCTGGCAGAGGCACTGCTGCTTACCTATCCGCTCCTGGCCGGAATAGAGCTGGAGCTGAAGAAGCCGTGGGCACCGGTCGGACTTCCGCTGGAAACGGTGTCTGTGAAAATCAGACGGTTCTGGCATACCGCGTATATCGCACTGGGCTCTAACCTGGGAGATAAGCAGGCATATCTGGATAACGCGGTACGGGAGCTGGAGAAAAATGAGAGCTGTCAGGTAAAAAAGGTATCCTCCTATCTGGTTACAGAGCCATACGGTGGTGTGGAGCAGGATGATTTTCTGAATGCCTGTCTGGAGCTTCGGACGCTTTTGGATCCGCAGGAGCTGTTGGATGAGTTGCATCGCGTGGAGCAGCTGGCACACCGCGAACGTCTGATCCACTGGGGACCGCGGACCCTGGATCTGGATCTTCTCCTCTATGATGATGAAGTATTTGAAACCGACACGCTGATTGTGCCGCATGTAGAAATGCAGCTGCGTGATTTTGTACTTCGTCCGATGGCGGAAATTGCCCCGAACCTGCGGCATCCGGTACTGAAAAAGACGATGACGGAGCTACTGCGGGCGCTCACGGATTAAGAAGTGCGGAAGCTGCCCCCGTGACTTTGCCGACGGGGGTTGATTGCGGATGTCCGTTTTACTGTGATTTATGTAAAGGCCTCACCTGTGCATTGATTGCGAAGAGCAATAAGCAGGGTGGGGCCTTGATTGTTATAAAGCAGACCTTTGTATTTTTTAGTGTACATTGTATACAAAACTTGAATTAATAACAAAAACATGCTACTATCTAGATGAAATGAAGAGTAACTGTTAACTGACGAAAGTTAGTTAATGATTTTCACACGTATAAAAACGGAGGACTGACAAATGGAAACAAAAACTGCCTGGTCCGGTTTTGCCGGAAGAAAATGGAAAGAAGATGTAGATGTACGTGGCTTTATCCAGAAAAACTATGAGCCGTACGACGGTGATGAGTGCTTTCTGGCAAACCCGACAGAAGCGACAGAAAAGCTCTGGGGTGAACTGCAGAAGCTTCAGAAAAAGGAGCGTGAGCAGGGCGGTGTGCTGGATATGGAGACAGAGGTCGTATCCGGACTTACTGCATATCCGGCCGGTTATATCAACGAAGATATGAAAGAGCTTGAAAAGGTGGTTGGACTGCAGACGGATAAGCCGCTGAAGCGTGCATTCATGCCATATGGCGGAATCAAGATGGCAGAGCAGGCATGCACGACCTATGGATATGAGCCGTCCAAAGAGCTGCATCATATTTTTACGGAGTACCATAAGACACACAATCAGGCAGTTTTTGATGTATATACGCCGGAAATGAAGAAGGCACGTCACAATAAGATTATCACCGGACTTCCGGATACGTACGGAAGAGGCCGTATCGTCGGCGATTACCGCAGAGTGGCACTGTACGGTATCGATTTTCTGGTGGAGCAGAAGAAGGAAGATCTGGCAAATTGCGGTGACGGAACGATGACGGATGAGGTCATTCGTTTAAGAGAAGAGATTTCAGAGCAGATCCGTGCGCTCGGAAAAATGAAGGAAATGGCGGCTATTTATGGCTATGATATTTCCCGTCCGGCTGAAAATGCGCATGAGGCAGTACAGTGGCTGTACTTTGGATATCTCGCTGCAATCAAGACACAGAACGGTGCGGCAATGAGCGTCGGCCGTGTGTCGACCTTCCTCGATATTTATATTCAGAGAGATCTGAAGAACGGAACAATCACAGAGGCAGAGGCACAGGAGCTGATCGATCACTTTGTTATGAAGTGCCGTATGGTAAAATTTGCGCGAATTCCGTCTTACAATCAGCTGTTTTCCGGTGACCCGGTATGGGCGACTCTGGAGGTGGGAGGCCTTGGGATGGACGGACGTTCCATGGTGACAAAGACGGATTACCGTTTCCTCCACACGCTGGAGAATATGGGACCGTCTCCGGAGCCGAACCTCACGGTGCTGTATTCGTCCCATCTGCCGGAGCACTTTAAGAAATATGCAGCAGTTATTTCTGTACGTACGAGCTCGATCCAGTATGAGAACGACGACGTGATGCGGCCAGTATGGGGCGATGACTATTCGATCTGCTGCTGTGTATCCGCAACACAGACTGGTAAAGAAATGCAGTTCTTCGGTGCACGTGCAAACCTTGCAAAGTGTCTGCTGTACGCCATGAACGGCGGTCGTGACCTCAAGACGAGAGATCAGGTCGGCCCGGCATACGCACCGATCACCGGCGAGTATTTGGATTATGAGGAAGTAATTCAGAAGTATGATGTGATGATGGACTGGCTGGCAGGACTGTATGTCAATACACTGAATGCGATCCAGTATATGCATGATAAATATTTTTATGAGGCGGCGGAGATGGCATTGATTGATACCGATGTAAGACGGACATTTGCAACCGGTATCGCAGGCTTCTCTCATGTAGTGGATTCCTTAAGTGCAATCAAGTATGCGAAGGTAAAGGTGATCCGTGAAGCGGATGGCATGATCGCTGACTTTGAGACGGAGGGTGAATTCCCACGCTACGGAAACGACGATGACCGTGCAGATGACATCGCAGTATGGCTTTTGAAGACATTCCTGACCAAGATCAAAAAGCGTCATACGTACCGTGATTCAGAGGCTACGACTTCCATTCTTACGATTACTTCGAACGTGGTATATGGAAAAGCGACCGGAAGTATGCCGGATGGAAGAAAGGCCGGAGAGCCGCTGGCTCCGGGTGCAAATCCGAGCTACGGTGCAGAGCAGAACGGTCTGCTGGCATCCCTGAATTCTGTTGCAAAGCTGCCGTATGAGTATGCGCTGGATGGGATTTCCAACACACAGACGATTAATCCGGGCGCACTTGGACATGATGAGGAAGAGCGCAAGAACAATCTGGTACGCGTGCTGGACGGCTACTTTGATCAGGGCGCGCATCATCTGAATGTCAATGTCTTCGGACGTGAGAAGCTGATCGACGCAATGGAGCATCCGGAGAAGGAAGAGTATGCGAACTTTACGATCCGGGTATCCGGCTATGCAGTGAAGTTTATTGATTTGACAAAGGAGCAGCAGCTCGATGTAATCTCCCGTACCTGCCACGAGCGGATGTAATAAAACAGTTCTGGGCAGCAGCATACAAGGGCAGGCGTGGGCAAAGGCATTTGCTCACGTCCGGGCCTGCGCGCATTCCGTCCGGTGTCAGCAAGCGCTTCACAGAAAGGAAACACTATGACAACAGGAAAGATTCACTCACTGGAAAGCTTCGGCTCTGTAGACGGGCCTGGTGTACGCTATATTATTTTTGTACAGGGCTGTCGGATGCGCTGCCAGTTTTGCCACAATCCGGATACGTGGAAGATGGATGGAGGGACGGAATATACGGCGGATGCGCTGCTGGAAAAGGCACTGCGTTTTAAAACCTACTGGGGAACGGACGGCGGTATTACGGTCAGCGGCGGAGAGCCATTGCTGCAGATCGACTTTTTGCTGGAGCTTTTTCAAAAAGCAAAGCAGCAGGGGGTACACACCGTTATAGATACAGCAGGAAATCCTTTTACCAGAGAAGGCGAATTTTTTCAAAAATTCCAGGCGCTGATGGAGGTCACCGACCTTCTGCTCCTGGATCTGAAGGAAATCAATCCGGAACGTCATCAGAAGCTGACAGGGCAGGAAAATTCGAATATCCTTGATCTGGCACGCTATCTCTCCGAGATCGGGAAGCCGGTCTGGATCCGGCATGTGCTGGTACCCAAGCGAAGCGATTACGAAGAAGACCTGCACGCACTGAGAAGCTTTCTCGATACACTGGACAATGTACAGCGCGTTGAGGTATTGCCATATCACACGCTGGGTGTGTTCAAATGGGAAAAGTTGGGAATCCCATATCCGTTAGAGGGGATCTCGGCACCGACGAAAGAGCGCGTGGAGAACGCGGAGCGGATTCTTGGATGTCGGAAGTAATGAAAATCTTCAAATAGAATAGAGTATATCAGAATAAAACGCGCAGATGCGACCGTGTAAGTGAAAGCGGAGGTGTCTGCGTGTTTTTTGTATACTCAGTTATTGCTTTTTGGATATGATGATATAGAGGATGTCTATATGTGGTAATATAAAAGTACCTTGCAGTATCTGTTTCGAAAATGATAAAATAAATTAAAAGAATAAATAGGGTGCAGGTGAAAAGCATGAAACTATTATTGGTTGATGATGATAAAATTGTAATTGAAACGATGCAAGGTTCTTTTCCTTGGATGGACTGTGGAATTACTGAAGTTAAGACGGCATGGTCTGTTCGGCAGGCAGAAGAGATTTTGTGCAATGAACGGATTGATATTTTACTCTGCGATATTGAGATGCCAATGGCAACGGGCATTGAGCTGATTGAATGGACAAAAGAGAAACTGAATTACCCGGTGGTGACCATTCTTTTGACTTGTCATTCAGAGTTTCAGTATGCGCAGCGGGCAATACAGCTTGGATGCAGTAATTATCTGTTGAAGCCGGTGGAAGAAAGTGAACTGAAAAAGACGATTCTGGATGCGGAAGAACGAGTGATCGAATATCAGAAACAGGAAAAGGAGCGTTGGCGTCGGGAGCAGAAAATACACAACATTGATGCTGTATGGGAAACAATATTTGCACATCGAATTCACAGTGGTGAAAAGTTGCGGCGAGTTTGTGATGAATACGAGATAGACCCGATGCAGGAGTATCAACCAGTATTGATCACTGTAAAACATCATTCTTTCAGAAGCAAGGATATCAGCCGTTCGCTAATGTCATTTATCATGGAAAATATAATAAGAGAGAGCTTTCAGGGACGGAAAATTGCGTTAGTCAATCATTATAATGAAAAATTGTGGTTGTTTTTTGAAAAAATATCAGATATAGAGAAAGAACATTCGAAAGAGTTTACAGAGCAGGCACTTACGAAACATATGGAAGAAATTGAAAACTGGCTCTGGGAAACTTATGGTTGTGCAATGTCCTGCTATATTGGTCAGATATGTACGTTAGCTAACTGGCAGGAAGAGTGTGGGATGTTGCAGGCTGCAGATGAACGGTTTGCAGTGAGTCCGCGGGTTTACTTGCCTGCAGAGGTGCGACGCACCAGACAATTTCCATTTGATTGGCCGGATATCGTGAAAAATCAGTTATATAGTCTATTTCTTGCGGAAAAATATGAAACGTTAATCGATGTAATGACAGAATATTTTTCTGAACTTGAACCAGAACAATGCAGCGTGGCTTCTTTGAGAGGGGCCGTGTGGCGTTTAGACCAGGAATTTGAAAAGCGATTGTCCGGAGCTAAGATTGAGCGGTTTCAAAGGCGGCAGGTAGAGCTTTTTCAGGAGAATCCAGATTATATCCAATCAATTCCTGGAATACTTGAATATTATAAAAGACTGTTTGAAGGTGTGCAGCCGCAGGAGCAGAGAGGACAGAATGAGATGTTGCTGGAAAAAGTCAAATTGTTTATTTCTATGAATATGCAGGAAGATATTAGTCGAGAGGATGTAGCCGCACATGTCGGTTTACATCCAGACTATTTGAATCGAATTATAAAAAAGGAACTGGGGGTTTCACTGAGAGAATATATTGCAGGGGAAAAAATTAATGTGGCATGTGAATTGTTAGCGCAAACAGAGCTGCTGGTTGGAGAAATTGGTGAGATGGTAGGTTATGTAAACTTTTCTTCATTTTCCACTTTCTTTAAAAACAAAACAGGAATGACCCCTGTGGCATGGCGAAAGGAACATGAAAAATGTTGAAAAAATTGAGCAACCACCAAAGGCGTTGGAGATTAAGAGACATCTGGCTGATGCTTGGCATAGTATTGTTGGGTTTATGGATGATGTTTCTTATAGTAAGTACTGTTACAATGTGGAATATGGATCAGCAGAGTACAAAAACTTTACAGGGGGTATTAGAGTCAGGCGCATCCAGACTTGATGATAGACTGAATCAGATAGAAAAATTTATTAAGGTGCTTCTTATATCAGATGATAACTTTACTTCGCTTAGAAATACGTCAATTAATCGAGCGAATAATTTACGGCACGTATCTATTAAGCTAGAGGAGAACGGTCAATATTTTTCGGAATTTAGTGGCATTTTTTATTATGAGCCATATAGCGAACTACTGATTGAAAAGCGTTGGAATGATTTCGCAACGTACTCTTATTATGATGTACCAAGAAAAATGAAGATGCGCGAATTAATGATGGAATTATCATCTGGAAAGGGTACAGATGATAAATGGGTATTGGAAAATGTAAATGAGGTGTGGACGGCTTTTTATATTTATTATTATGAAGGACAGTATCTTGGCGTATACATATCTCTGGAAGGGATACTGAGTCGGATTGTAGGGCTGGAGGATGTGGATGGGTTTGAAAATATGTTGCTGGTAAGTGAAACAGGAGAGAAGCTGACAGGAAATGAGGATAAACAGCGAACAATTGAAAAAAATATGTATGGAAAAACTTATTTGCAACTGGAAGAAAAACTTCAGATATTACCAGCAACGATGATTGCCTTAATTTCGCGTCAGCGTGCACGGGGAAGCTGGATGACGTGGTGGATCACTCTTTTGGTATTAGCAATTTTTAGCGGACAATTTTTGGTATATCTTCTCAGAACTTTACAAAAGACACTTTTTGGCCCATTGGCTGAGTTAAACTGTAAAATGAAGATTTTTTCCGAAGGAAATCTGGAGACAAGAATTGAGGAACGAGTTGGTTGTCAGGAAGTTCGAGAGCTGACAGATACCTTTAATGAGATGACTGGTCAGATTCGTAATATGAAGATCGAAAATTATGAGAAAAAGCTGGAGATGCAGGAAACAATATTAAAATATCTTCAGATTCAAAAGAATCCGCACTTTTTTCTGAATGTGCTAAATGGCATTTATTCTCTGGCAACTTCTGGAAATATGCTTCAAGTTCGGACAATTACACTAGAACTGATCAAGCATGTGCGCTATGTTCTCTCAGTAGAAAAGATACTGGTTCCGCTTCTGGAGGAACTGGAATTTACACAAAACTATGTGAAGATTCAAAAGATTCGTTTTCCATATGAAATCAGACTGGAGATAAATGGCATTACAGAAGAAGCGGGAAGGGTACGGGTTCCTCCATTGTTGATTCAGACGTTTCTTGAAAATGCAATCAAATATGCATTGTCACCAGAAAATATTCTGGAAGTTCATCTGCAGGTGGAACTGACAAGAACGCATTTAAAACTGTGCATCAGCGACAGCGGGCCAGGTTATCCAGAGAGAATTTTACAGGAGTTGAATACAGGTGGAAACGTCTTAACGGATGAACGAGGCGAGCATATCGGGATTCATAACGTGCTGTCACGAATCAGGCTGCTCTATCAGGAGGGTTATACCTACTATTTTTCCAATCCTTCTTCCGGTGGAGCACAGGTGGAATTTATGCTTCCACGGAATGTCTGATTTTCAAAAACAGGAAGTCTGTTATTCGAAAGAATTTTTCAGAGAAATTATCTAATATATGAGTATCACAAATGGCGTCGACATTTTGTGTCGACGCTTTTTAACTGAATTAAGCAAGTAGCGAAGCGGATTGCAAATATCCGCTTTGACCGACAGGAGAGCGAAAATAAAGGGGGAAGATACGTGAAGGAAAGATTTCGAAAAGGCTGGAAGGCATTTAAAAAGCAGCGGGAGCTACAATTGTTTGCGTGGATCGGAATGGTGGTTCTGTTCATATTTTCGTACTTGCCTCTGAGCGGAATATTGATTGCATTTAAAGACTATAAAATTCAGATGGGTTTTTCCGGAATCTGGACAGCCGACTGGGTGGGGCTGAAATGGTTTAAAGAATTGTTTTCCTATTATCGTTTTGGAGAAATCCTGCGCAATACGATTGCATTGAGTGTTCTGAAGCTGATCTTCACATTTCCGGCGCCGATTATTCTTGCATTGCTGTTGAATGAGATGAAAGTACAGAAATTTAAGAAAACAGTACAGACGGTGACGTATTTACCCAATTTTATATCATGGATTCTGGTATATACGATTGCAAACTCCTTTCTGAATGCAGATATGGGGCTGGTCAATCAGGTGCTGCAAGACTGGGGCGTCATAAAAAAGCCAATTCAGTTTCTAACTTCTCCAAGCTTTTTCTGGGGGGTATCTACTTTCCTAGCAGTGTGGAAGACAACCGGATATTGGGCAATCATCTTTCTGGCAGCGATCAGCGGTATTGATTCACAGCTCTATGAGGCGGCGCAGATTGATGGAGCAGGCAGATTGCAGCGCATTCGTTACATTACATTTCCAGGAATCAAAGCGTCGGTGGTGACGGTTCTGATTCTTTCTATTGGTGGACTGCTCGGTGGTGGAATGGGCGGATCGAATTTTGACCAGAGCTATATTTTCGGAAATACAATTAACAATGCGACATCAGAAATTATGCAGACCTATGCGTTTAAAATGGGACTTTCCGAAGGACGGTTCGCTTATGCGACGGCTGCCGATCTGGTGCAGTCCATGATTTCCGTCGGATTGATTCTGATCAGCAATAAGGTAGCAAAAAAGGTTACCGGAGAGGGGATATTCTGATGGGCGAAGAGAAAGTAATCAAAAAGACAAAAAAGAAAAAATCAAGAGAAGATCGTATTGTAGATGCAGTGGTATGGATTTGTCTGATTATTGTGCTACTGCTGACTGCTTATCCATTTTATTACGTCGTAGTGGCTTCCTTCAGTGATGGATATGACTTTATGAGAGGTGGCGTATATCTCTGGCCACGTGTTTTTACATTGGATAATTATAAGAATCTTCTCGGACAGAAAATCTGGATCAATGCATTTATTGTATCCTTTATCCGCACAATTGTTGGTACATTTCTGACAGTATGTATGACCTGTTTGGTAAGTTATACATTATCCCGGAAGGAGTTGATGTTTGGAAAAATCTATCGTTTTCTGGTTGTTTTTGCGATGTATGTTTCAGGAGGCCTGATTCCATATTATATAGTCCTGAAGAACCTGCATCTCATCAATACTTTTTGGGTATATGTTATTCCATCGATGCTGAATCTGTTCTTTATTATTGTAGGAATGAATTTCTTCGGATCAATTCCGACTGCGTTAATTGAATCAGCGAAGCTGGACGGGGCGTCAGAACTGCGGGTACTGATCAAGATCGTTATGCCAATCTCGACACCATTTATTGCCACACTGGCGCTATTCTCAGCAGTTAATCAGTGGAATTCATGGCTGGATTCATCCTATTACGTAAATACAGAAGCATTGAGGACGGTCGCATACCGGATGCTGGTAGAGATTAATCAATCGACAGGTGCAGCGATTACCGGAGGTACGATTGCAACAAAATCAACGACCTTGACAACACAGGCAACCGCAATGGTTACAAGTATGTTGCCAATCATGTGTGTATATCCGTTTTTGCAAAAATATTTTGTTCAAGGTCTGATGATCGGAGCAGTAAAGGAATAAGTAGAATTCTTTATGATCCTATAAGTAGCGAATGCGGATTGTGAGTATCCGCTTTGACTAAAAAAACTATATATAAGGAGGGTACTATGAAGAGAAAGAGTGTTTTAAAGTCATTGGTCAGCGTGGGGCTGGCAGCAGCACTGGTATTACCGATGGGAAGCAGCGCATTGGCAGCAGAGGGAGGCGAGCTTGTAAAGCTCAGATTTTTCAATGATGAGACGTGGTGGCCATATACCGTATGGGAAGGAAGAATCCCGGAGAAGATCGGCGAAAAAACGGGCGTGACCTTTGAAGTAACGACAGCAGCAGATAGTACGGCGTTGAATCTGATGATCGCATCAGGAGACTTGGGCGACCTGATTCTGACAAGTGACAATGCGAAAATTTCCAGACTGCAAAATTCCGATATGTGCTACACGCTGGATGAGTTGGCTGAAATGGCAGGAGAAGAGTCCTTTGATGTACATCCGGTTTTGAGATTAGTAAATACAGCGGATGATGGCAATCTTTACACAATTATGTGCGGATATTCCCCGGATTACTATATGGCAGAGTATCCAAAGGCTGTTTATGAGACAACCGGTCTGGTAGTACGTGATGATATTTACGATGCAATCGGTGCACCGCAGATTAATAATCTGGATGACTTTGAGGCTATGCTGGCAACCGTAAAGGAGAAGTATCCAGATGTGGTTCCATTCATGTATAATTGCACGCATACCAATGGTATTATCAAAATGCTGCTTGGTTCAGACGCTGCAATTGGTGGCTTCCTGGATGTGGATGGACATGCAAAGGCCTTTATCGAGGATCCTGTATTGGAAAATTATTATGAGCTGATGAATGACTGGTATCTAAAGGGTTACATGACTGATGAGAACTTTGCATTTACATCAGACAGTGATGACTCTGATTATATGGCAGCTGGTAAGCTTTTTGCGTTGGCAAAATATTCAAATACCGCAGATGAGATGAGCGACACCTTAAAGGAAGCAGGTTGCAATTATGGTTTGGTTCAGCTGACTGATATTATCGCCAATCAGCCGGGTGCAAAGCACTTGCAGACAACAGCAGGTTGGAGAGGTATGTTTGTTCCGAAGTCCTGCGCTGATCCGGTGGCAGCTTATAACTTTATGAAATTCATGTACAGTGAGGAAGGTCAGTGCCTGTCTCTGTGGGGAGAAGAAGGCGTAGACTGGGATTGGGATGAAGAGCATAGCTACCCAATACTGAACTATGACTTTGAGGATCCAAATAAGGCAGACGGGATGAAATTCTGGGGCTGGATTTATCATGATGGTGTAAGAAATACACTTCCAGGTTATGGAAATGCTGGACAGACCTTTAAGGCAAGAGAAGCAGCTACATCTATCTCTGAGACAAATCCGGTACTTGGAATGCTTCGTATGGGTGCAGATTCCGAAGAGCAGACCATCATGAATAACGTTGTTGAGCTTTACAACAACATGACAGCGCAGATTATCACAGCATCTACACCGGAGGATTCCAAGGCACTGTATCAGGAGATGCTTGAGACCGCAAAGAACATGGGCGTGGAGAAACTGGATGACTGGGCTGATTCCAAGTATGCAGCAAATAAGGCAGCATATGATGAGATTAAGGACATAGGAGCGGATTATTAATCCATGCAAAAATAAACGATAGAAAAATAAAAAAGGCAGCGGTGACACAGCCGCTGCCTTAAAAAAAGGAGGATATCTATGAAACCATTAAAAGATTACAGCTTTATAAAAGGATTTAATTATGGACTGGAAAGGATTGATAAGTACAGTCATGAAATTGAAGTGCGAAATATGGGCTATGCAAAACGGCTGACATTGAATAGCTGCCGCCTCTTTATGCAGATGGAGGACTGGAAAAAGGATCCGAAGAAGTTCCTTAATTGCCTGAAAGATTTCATGACTGTGGCATGGGAACATGGGATTTCTACGACACCGATTTTGCTGATGCCGTATTTTACAGACGATCAAACCCCGTATTGGCTGTCAGAGGATCATTCGTGTTCGCCGATTCCGGGCTGTTTCTATGAGGAAAATTACCCGATCGGGGAAGCGTATGTAGCAGATATCATTCAGGCAGTGGGAGATCATCCAGGATTGCTTTTCTGGGATGTTATGAATGAGCCAAGCTGGCATGGATTTATGCTAAGTGTGGATGACCCGATAGAAAAGCAGCGTCGTTTGGATATGGTATGGAAATTCGTCCGGCATTTTATTGGTGTAGTCAGAAAGAAGGATCCAGTAAATGCGCTTGGCGTGGGCCATACGTTTATTGAAGACACGGAATATAGCCAGACCGGCGAGATGGTCGATATCATCATTTTTCACGATTATCTGGAGACGAGAAGCCGTGTGGAAGCAACCTGCCGCCGTGCGATTGAGCTTTCAGAAAAATATGGGAAGCCGGTGATCAATAATGAGACGGGGTGTCTGTGCCGCTCCAATCCGTATGATGTGGCAGTAGAGATGGCAAATAAATATCACATAGGCTGGTATTTGTTCGAACTGATGATTGAAGAAGAGGGTGAGATGTGGAGCCGTGTACACGGAATCGTTTACCCGGATGGAACAGTAAGAGACCCTTCAATTGTGGCGGCAATTCTTGGCTTTTTCCGGAACAGAAATGAGACGGCGATTACCTCGGATGTCAATCAGGAGGGCATGGCGGATAAGGCAATTGCGGCTGCCAATGAGGCACTGAAGCGCTATGTGGAAGCGGACGAGTTACTAGAGGCTGCTGAGCATGTAGCGAACCTGTTGGAAGCTGGTGAGTTAGTACCGATGGCAGTCCCGCCTACTGCGAAGATTGCAGCATACAGGCGGGCAGAGAAGCCGGATATTATGGAGATTAGGGGATTTCTGTATGATCTGGTAATTAAGCTAAAGGAAGGATGCAATATTCTTTAAAAGTTTTGGAGTGCTGTAGGATGATTTTATCCTGCAGCATTTCCTGCTTGACGAGGAGGAATGGCGGTATGAATAAAGGCCTTTATTTTATGGGATGGCCAAGAGAAATGTGGAATTATCATCCAAGTTTGCCAATGAAGAATCTACATATGATTGAAGATATTGAAGAAATGCATGGAAATTTACTCCTTTGGTCTTGCATGGGGAGTGGTGCAATTGGACTTCCATATTTAGAACGGGAGATTGCGGATGAAGTTGCTCCTAGGATGCGTTTTTATGGATATTTGAATGATCGAGAATTTTGTGAGGAATGTCAAAAGAGAGGGATCCGTCCGTTTGCTGTTTTATGGAAAGCACAGCTTTGGGAATTTCCAGTAAAATGGAATGAAGATGGGACGGAAATAATGGCTCTTAATATTTTGAGAGAAACAGGTGGAGTAGAGAAAACAGGTTGGATTGGGATGCGAGAATTATCGAATGATTGTTATTCTCATGTTTTTGCAAGCATCAATAAGTTTTTTCCAGATGGCCTGTATAATTTCAAGGGGGAAAAGGTAACTGATTTTTTAGAAGAATTCCATGCGGTTTCATTGGAGGGAAAAAACATTCTGGCTCGCTGGCTTATGGCACCTGGGCATGAGCACAAATGTTATTCAGCATGCGCAAATAAAAGTTCTTATCTGAAGTATTTACAAAAAGAAATAGAAATGATGATTGATGCTGGCGCGGGGGGGATTCATATAGATGAATATGATTCACAAAAGCATGTATTAAATAATGCGGGATGCTTCTGCACGGAGTGTGTACATAAATTCAGTACTTATCTGAAAAATAATAAAGTTGAGTTACCGGAAGATGTAGAGAACTATGAAAAGTTTGATTATAGGGTTTATTTACTACAAAAGGGTTATACAGACCGGGATTTGTTAGTTGGAAACGGAAATCATCGATGGGAGATTCCACTGTTCCGGGAATACATTCGCATGCAGATGGATTCAATCGAATATATGGTTCGTAAATTATCGGAATATGCAAGAAAATATGCAAAATACAAAGTGAAAAACATACAAATAAGTGCGAACTTATTCAACTGCTACCCGCACAGTTGGAACTGCAAAAAATATCTGGATGTTTTGTCTGGTGAAAAAACGGATATTGGTCTACGTCAGGATGGATGGTATCATTTTGCAGCAGGTTGGTTAAATGGAAAAGAGGGGTGTTTTGTAGAGGATCCAAATCAATATGTTCGGGATATGGCAGTCGATGCTCAAAAAGGTATTAATGATAGAATGATACTTTTTTTAATGGAACCATTAGCACATGGATTTCATATGGCTTTTCCATATGGCTCCTGGCTGCAAAATCAAGTAAAGGATGCTTTATGGCCGGATTTACGTATGTTAAAAAAATTAGGAGTATGGCTGGATGAGTATGAATCTGCTTTTTCACGGAATCCACAAACGACAATTGCTGTTATATATGATTGGAAATCTGCCTCAGAAAACCAATGGAATGCACCACCAGAAAATTGGAATGGAGTTTTGACTCAGGGAGAGTTGCCAGAGGAATTAGGTGCCGAAGGAGCATTTGAAGGAGATGGCACTTTTAAATGTTTTTTCAACTTCCTTCAGAAACTTAGTGATAGGAAAATTCTTTATCGTGTTATTTATGAAAGTCCGGATGAGCCATTGACAGCTGCGCGTCTGATTCCTTTTGGATATGTGATTCTTCCAGATGCATTTGCAATGTGTGAAGAGGATCAGCAAATTTTGAGAAACTATCAAGAGAATGGAGGAAAGGTGATTACGCTAGGACAAGAACCACTGTCAGCGGGAAATATTTTTCAGGCGGATATGCATATTCATGAATCTAATATGGATGAATTGATAGAGATGCTGGCGGATGTAAAACAAGAAATAAGTATTTGTGATGATAGAACCTTTGGAATAGCATGGAATGATATAGGAGGAGGGAGAGCATTACACATAGTTAATTATAATTACAATTCTAATACACATAAGATTTCTAATATTTCATGCTTAAAATTTGAGCTGGAGTCGGAATGGGAGATTTCTTTGACAGGCTGTTTTCCTGAGAATAAGTCTTTTGTAGCTTCATTGGATAAGAAAGATTTGATAGTTAAAAATATAGGAATTTATAGTGTAATTGAATTAAAAAAGAAAGAGTGAGTGAGGAATTGTTTATGTACAATATGCAGCCATATCTTGAAACAATTAACAAGGTGATTGCCAAGGGACCATTTGATGCGTCTTGGGAATCGTTGTCAGGGTATCAGGTACCGACATGGTATCAGAATGCGAAGTTTGGAATTTTTATCCACTGGGGAATTTATAGTGTACCAGCGTTTGGAAGTGAATGGTACTCCAGAAATATGTATATTCAGGGAAGTCCAGAATATGAGCATCATTTGAAAACGTATGGAAAGCATACAGAGTTTGGATATAAAGATTTTATCCCAATGTTTACAGCAGATAAATTTGATCCAGATCAGTGGGCAGAATTATTTTCACAGGCAGGCGCGCAGTATGTCGTTCCAGTAGCGGAGCATCATGACGGATTTCAGATGTACCGAAGCGAGATTTCTCACTGGAATGCGTATGAGATGGGTCCTAAGCGTGATGTGCTTGGAGAACTGGAAAAAAGTTTTGAAAAATGGAGAATGCAGACCGGGGCTTCCAGCCACAGAGTAGAACACTGGTTTTTTATGGGGCATGGCAAAGAGTTTGATAGTGATATTAAGGATCCGATGCAGCGGGGCGATTTCTATTGGCCGGCGAATCCGGAACCGAATCATCAGGATTTGTACAGTGAGCCGACACCGACCGAAGAATATCTACAGGACTGGCTGGTGCGTACTTGTGAACTGATCGACAGGTATCGTCCGCGGATGATTTATTTTGACTGGTGGATTCAACATCATTCAGTAAAGCCATATCTGAAAAAATTTGCAGCCTATTATTACAACCGTGCTGCAGAATGGGGGATTGAGGTCGCAATTAATTATAAGCATGATGCCTTTCTGTTTGGAACGGCAGTACCAGATGTAGAGAGAGGACAGTTTGCGGACATGAAATCGTATATCTGGCAGACGGATATGGCGGCGGCTTTGAATTCCTGGTGCTATACCGAGAACAATAAATTTCGTCCTGCTACAGATCTGATCTGCGATCTGGTCGATATTGTGAGTAAAAATGGTCGACTGCTTTTGAACGTAGGACCGAAGGCGGATGGTACATTTTCAGAAGAAGATACAAAAATCCTGAAGGAGATTGGCGCGTGGCTGAAGGTAAATGGAGAAGCCATTTATGATACAAAGGTATGGAGAACCTACGGGGAAGGACCAACAAAAATCGTGGAAGGGCAGTTTGCGGATGGGATCAAGAAGAATTTTACATCTGAAGATTTCCGTTTTACGACAGCGCATGGGTATTTGTACGCAATAGCATTAAAATGCAGCGAAGATGGATCATACTGTGTTCGGAGTCTTGGCGAACAGGATGCATCCAGGCAGGCAAATTTCCACGGAATTGTCAAAGGAGTGAAAGTGATTGGTTTTGAGGAGGCGCCGGAATGGAACAGAGATGGAAAAGGATTACATATAATTACGAAAGTAAAGAGTACTAAGCCTATTGTATTTAGAATCACAATTGATTAAGAAAATGAGCAAGGGTGATAGGCTTGTGTTTGCTAGTTTATTTTCACTTTCTATTATTAGCAGCAGAGTGCCAGGAGATTTTTTATTATAAAGCGAAAAAGGCTTTGCAAAAAGAGTAGAAATGATTTATCCTATTGTTGGATATAAATAACCTTTGACGGTTACAGCGGGAGGAAAAGAAATGAAACACACATTACGCAAGAGAGGCCTGTGGCTCCTGACACTTCTGGTCACGCTTGTATTTGCACTTGGAATGACGGCACAGGCAGCAGGCGTGCAGATCAGCCAGAAGAACCTGAAGCTTGCGATCGGGCAGGACGCTGTGCTTTCCGTGACCGGGACGACGAAGCAGGCGACATTTACGAGCAGCAATACGAAGGTCGCGTCCGTCGGGAAAAAGAGCGGAAGGGTCACGGTTAAGAAGGCAGGTACCGCGACGATCACAGCCAGGGTGGGAAAGAAATCCTACAGATGCAAGGTGACTGTCACCGAAGGCGATTACAAAAAGCTGTATCGGGAGTTCCTTGCGGCAAACCGACGCAGCATTGGAAAATTCTATGTGTTGAATGTCGACAAGCAAGGATGTCCGGAGCTGATTACGATTCCAACGGGAATGGGCGGAGCGATCATACATTATGATGTCTATACGGTAAAGAGCAATAAAGTCGTTCTGGCAGGCAGCTATGCCGCAAAGGGAATGGGTTCTTCCGTCTATTATTCTGCGAAGTCAAAGGGATTGTATGCCTCTGGATGGACGAATTTTATTGGCGGTGCATGGGGGAACCTGTTTGGGATTTCCAAGTATAAGCTGGTACAGACGCATCATATGCGTGCGGCATCGAATCCAAAATACGTTTATTACACCGGAAAGACGGATACATTAGCGAAGAAGGTGTCAAAATCCGCGTATAATAAATATTTCAACAAGTATTATAAAGGCTATAAAAAGTATCGTATGCTGGACAATACAACGGCGAACCGGGAGAAGCTGTAAACAGGTCAAAATGCGCAGTATGAAATATAGATATCAGAGTTTGTAAAAATGCACAGGTACAGTTCTGCAAGGAAAGTGGAATGGCACCTGTGTATTTTTCGTACCCCCTGAAGCGCATGACCTTTTGACCCCTATGATACACGGATTGCTTCGCATTTCATGCTCTCGCAATCCTA
>OLPO01000940.1_pt1 | contig 21369 bp, 20 predicted proteins | sample 1672831 | NCBI WGS metagenome assembly OLPO01 (sample SAMEA3136728, study PRJEB25190) | human gut metagenome
TAGGGCTATGCCCGTTGATGAAAAGCCCCCGGCTATGCCGGGGGATATTTACTTTTAACAATTCAGCATTTTCCCGCACTTTTGCAAACTTCCTTAATAGGACATACCGCACATTTAGGGTTTCTTGCCGTACATACCGCACGACCGTGTGCCACAAACTGATGGCACATTCTAAGCTGATAATCGGACGGTACAATCTTTTTCAAGTCCATTTCGACTTTTGTAGGATCGTCGTTCGTTGTAAGACCTATACGCTTTGCAATCCGCTTGCAGTGCGTATCAACCACAACAGCAGGCTTACCGAATATATCGCCAAGTACAAGGTTTGCTGTTTTTCTGCCCGTTCCGGCAAGACTTGTCAAGTCCTCCATTGTATCGGGTACTTCCCCGCCGTAAACGTCAATAAGCCTTTGACAGCACAAGATTATATTTTTCGCCTTGTTGCGGTAAAATCCCGCCGATTTTATATCTTCACAAAGCTCGTCATAATCCGCATTTGCAAAATCTTCTGCATTTCTATACTTTTTAAAAAGTGTTTCGGTAATTATATTAACTCTTGCGTCGGTACATTGTGCCGACATTTGAGTGGCTATAAGCATTTCAAGCGGTGTTGTGTAATTAAGCGAACATTTGACATCGGGATATGCCTTGTCCAAAAGTTCTCGCAATTTCAAAACACGTTCTTTCTTCGTCAAAGAAATCACCTCAATTCAATTTTTCTGATAAGTACATTATATAATTTTTCGTAAAAATTTGCAACAAAGACTTGCACTTTTATTAAATAACATATATAATATTACATAAAGTTGTTTTCAACTCAATACTTTTTATACGAAAGGAAATGGGAAAATGGAAAAATACGAAAAGATGAAATCTTTTGATCCGGAAATTTATGCGGCAATTCAAGACGAAACAAATCGTCAGAACAATAAAATTGAACTTATTGCGTCTGAAAACTTTGTATCGGAAAGAATTATGGAGGCTAACGGCTCACCGCTTACAAACAAATATGCAGAGGGTTATCCTGGAAAACGTTACTACGGCGGTTGCGAATACGTTGACGTTGTAGAAACACTTGCTATCGAAAGAGCAAAAGAATTATTCGGTGCAGACTTTGCAAATGTTCAGGCACACTCAGGTGCTCAGGCTAATATGGCTGTATTCTTTGCACTTCTTACACCGGGTGACACAGTTCTTTCAATGAGCCTTGCTCACGGCGGTCACCTTAGTCACGGAAGTCCTGTTAATATGTCCGGTAAGTATTTTAACATTGTACCTTACGGTGTTACAGAAGATACTAACACAATAGATTATGACGAAGTAAGACGTATAGCACTTGAATGTAAGCCAAAACTTATCCTTGCAGGTGCGTCAGCTTATCCAAGAATTATTGATTTCAAGAAATTTGCCGATATTGCAAGCGAAGTCGGTGCATACTTTATGGTTGATATGGCACATATCGCAGGTCTTGTTGCAGCAGGTTGCCATCCGTCACCAATGCCGTATGCAGACGTTGTTACTACAACAACTCACAAGACTCTAAGAGGTCCTCGCGGCGGTCTTATTCTTACAAATAACGAAGAAATCGCTGTTAAGATTAATAAGGCTATCTTCCCTGGTATTCAAGGCGGTCCTCTAATGCACACAATCGCAGCTAAGGCAGTATGCTTCAAAGAAGCACTTGACCCAAGCTTTAAGACATACGCAGAACAGGTTGTTAAAAATGCGTCAGTTCTTGCAGATACACTTATGGCAGAAGGCTTTAAACTTGTAAGCGGCGGTACTGATAACCACCTTATGCTTGTAAACCTTACAGATACAGGCGTTACAGGTAAAGAAGCTGAAAAAATGCTTGACGAAGTCGGTATTACAGTAAATAAAAACGCAATTCCGTTTGATACAAAGAGTCCGTTCGTTACAAGCGGTATCAGAATCGGTACTCCTGCCTCAACTTCAAGAGGTTTTAAAGAAGAAGATATGGTCGAAGTCGGTAAACTTATCGCTATGACAATCAAAGACTTTGAAAATAATAAAGAAGAAGTTAAGACAAGAGTTAAGGCTCTTTGCGATAAATACCCACTTTACAGATAAAAGTGTCGAGCCTGTCACAAAAATATCGACAGCTCCAAAAAATTATTATGCGGATTTTGATATTTTTTCAAAATCCGCTATTTTTCTATTGACAAATATAAATTAATGTGGTATTATAGTATCTGTTAATGGCTCGTTGGTCAAGCGGTTAAGACTCCGGCCTCTCACGCCGGCAACGAGGGTTCGATTCCCTCACGAGTCACCAAATTTTAAAATCACAAAAAACCGCATAAATGCTTGAATATCAAGTGTTTATGCGGTTTTTTAGTGTTTTTATAAATAAAATCAATATTTGTCGTCTAACTCATTCCACATATGTCCTTTTGCGTCTATAACATATATTTTTTTTGCAAGATAAACCTCGTATAATTGCTGATTATCAGATTGAGCATAGCTATTTGATGTCACCTTGCTATCAGAAAAAAGCAATGAAATTTTATCGTCAGACATTTTAGGGTCGAACACATAAAAGCCACCCTTATCCGTTCCGTGATACACCGCTTTAGGGGTGCCATCCTCATTTACAACCTTGCTTGCCTCTGTAGGTTTGAAATTTTTGTCATGTTGCTTGACAAGTGCATGTAATTCTGATATAGTATAGTTATTCCGTTGGTCTGATGAGGCTAAGCTATTATTGCTGAACCTTTTACTTTCCAACGGAATTTTATTTATATTCTGTAATTGATATGCCCGTTTTATCGTTCCGTTACTATTTATATTATTTAATTCCTCAACATACAGCTTTACCAACTCATTTTCATTTCCTATATTTGAAATGGCATAAAGACTGTGCATCATCATTGAATTATTTGATTTTGCATTTGTGTTTGGTATCGTATAGCTATCAAATAATATAGCACTCTCTACAATGCTGTTTATGTAATCAAGATGTGATACAGCACTAACATTTTTAGGACCTTTATGCCCTTTCGTTTCATTAAACACTTTGCCAGACACATTTATATCCCAACCTGTATCTATATTTTTGCGTACACCTCGTGAATTATCTTTTTCAGTTACCACATGTACTGGCGTTTTATCATTTGCTCTCCAATCGCCAAACCAAGCTCTAAAAAATGGTGACTTTTCTTTCATTTCGGAATAATATCTTTCCGCTATTTTTTTTGTTTTTTTCATATCTTCATCAGAAAAATCGTATATACTTTTTCGAGCTATTGACTGTATCGCCTCAACATCTTTTTCGTCTATATTAGAGTTTTCATTGTCTGAATTATCCTTTAACGAAAACTTTGTTTTGTTTGTACATTTCACATTCTCCCAAAATACAACGTCCGCATTTTGATTAGGTTTCATACTTTCAGGGAATGTATTAAGCCGTTCTTCTTTGTTCATACTTTGTCTTGCCTTAACATCGTCAGCCTCAATTTCTCCTGTGCTTTGGTTTCTGTTTTCGTTAGCAGGACTTTCACCGACTGCAAATCCCTCTTTCACTTGTATTGCGTGTTGTACTTCGTGAATAAGCGATTTTAATTTTTCTTGTATATGTCGTGCCATTATCTTTAACAGGCACTCCCGAATTTTGATATGCCGTTATAACAAAAGAAGAACAATCATAATGCAGTCTCCATCTCACCGATTAACTGTAACCGTGACTGTCATCATTTGCAATATCTGTCGCCCATTGAACTGCATTATCAATTACCCCATATAAAACTCCTTTTCGACATACAAAAAAGTACATCGAATTTCGATGTACTTTTTAAGCCTTATTTGAAATTTTTAATTTGTCTTTTGAGTTATTATATATCCGTTTGCGTTATCTGTCGGAACAAGGCGGAATGTGACATTTCCGAAATCAGTTCCTGTTGAATCGGTATTTTTAAATACTACGTCCATTCCGTCACCGACATTTTCGGCACTTATAAATTCATATCTGCCGTCTCCGCGATTTGAAACACTGATTTTATAATTACCGTTTTCATACAAAACACTGCCGTTATCGGTTGGGTGATATTCGGGCATATCTGCACCGAAAAGCAATTTATAAGTATCTCTTACAGAATTTTCGGACCATTCAAAATATCCGTTTTTATATTGAGCAGACGTATCCGCACCGTAACCTTCTGTGTAATAATAGAAGATAAAACTTCTTACAAAATCTTCACTTTGTAAATCGTTCTGTGTAAAATACGGTATTACATAACCTTGCTCCGCAAGAAACGATTTTGCATTATCGTCTAAAACAAAAGCCTTTGTATTCGGTTTTGTTTCGTATACATATCCGTCTTTGGAAAGCTGAATTGTATTATCGTTAAAATCAACATTAAATCCGCCAACCGTATCGGCTATATCACGGAGCTTAAAATATGTACTGCCGTCAATATTATACCCCTCTACATTAACGTTTTCACCGTTTAACTGAATAGGAAACGTATTTTCCGTTGCGGTGTAATTTACCGCCAAAGCTACCGTAAATGATAAAATCACACCTGTTGCAATACCTGCTATATATTTCTTCATATCCATTACCTCCCTTTTGTTCTATTATATCACAAAAGGAAAATATTGCAACATTTTTTTAGTCGCCGAAACAACCTACGTCCATTATAACTAATCTTCCGTCAAGCCACTTTTCATATATCGCATTCTTTACCTTGTCACGGTCAAAAAAGCACGCCCAAAGACGTGCTTTAACGATATTATTTAGCAAAAACTGCTCGGCATTTTACTTCTGAACTCATCCGATTCTTTTGTATATAACTTCATATATTCGGCATGCAACCTTTCATATTCTTCTAAATCCCCAGCGTCGTAAGCTTCATTATATTTTTCCCACAATTCTAATACTTTCTTGGATGGTTTAAACATCATGATAAACACCTCTCTACATCAAACTTTTTATAACATTAATTAATAAATTTTTCAAGGACTTTAAGTATTTTATAAATAACTTTAAAATTATCCATTGTCTATACCCCTTTGTTGTAATAAAAAACACGCTCATTAGTATTTTTTTGCTTTAATCAAACATACTAAATTCTCTTTGTAACTTCTCGTAATACTTTTTTACTTCTTCAGGTGCATCTTCTCGTAAGTAGTTATCTCCATCTTTGGGATACACCATCCACTTAGCCATTTCTTTGCCTATTTTTATGTCATAATCTGTTATAATCCTCATCATTTTACACACCTCTTTACCAATTCCAATAACCGCTTATCTATACAATATTTTTCATTTCCTCCAAAGCTTCTTTCCATAAATGAACATTATTATTTTCAGGATATTCTCTTATCAGTTCCTCACAACATTTTTTTGATGTTTCTAATAAGAATTTGTACTCTTTTTCTTCTTCATCAGCAAGCGGCAAGCTCTTGTTTCTCATTTTGAACGAACGTATCCACTCAAACGGAAAATATTCAGAATTATTATATATTATTTCCTTTATTTTATTTTGGTAATCCATTATTTTTCACCACTTATTATTTTAGCAAAAACCAATCGGCATTTTATTTCTGTGTTCTTTACTTTCTTTAGCATACATCTCCATATCAAACTTTTTATAATTCCTATTTAATTATATAATGTTGCTTTTCATTTGCATATGTTTCACGCATAAGTTCATATGCCTCCTCATTAGGCGGATCAATCATACCTTCATAAAATGTTCCTTTGTAAATTTTTTTCGTTAGTTCCCAATATTCCTTTAATAATGCTATATGTGCTTCAGAATTATATTCCAACCCTTTCATTCTATCCATTATGGCTTGCTGTTCGGGTGTATCTAAAACCATCATCACTTTGTCATCCTTTCAATCTTATCTATAATTGATCTTGATATATCGTTAAATTTTATCGATACCATACATTCGGCAGTTACTTCTGAAAAATCACGTTTTGTATAACCCTTTCCTGCATATGGACTTATCGCTAATTGAACATCGCGGCTATCTTGTATAATTTGAGTTTTTATTATTTTTTCAATAGCTTGATCAATTTTATTTTTGGCTTCCGTTTTACTTATACCACTTTTCTCTACAAGCTTTCTAATACTATCATAATAATACTTATGCCCTGCTTCGTGTAATACTACAGATATCACTTCATTATTTGCAAAATTTCCACTTCCAACGAAATCAAGTATCTTTTCAGCCGTATTAAATTTTGAATTAAGCATAATTTTTCGTAGTTCATCATTATAACCACCAATAGCTTCTGTATTTTCTCCAGTTCCTGTACCATACTTACCGAAATCAACCAATATAATTTGCGACAATTCAACATATTTTTTAAGGTATGGATAAGTTGCACTTATAATTTCCTCATAAAGTCTTATTACTTTATCATTAGCTTTTATGCTATCTTCCACATAAAGATCACAATGACTGTTTGACACTTTTTTAACAGGTATTTTTAGATTACCATAGATAACTTTTGATGCATGACTCAAAACCGCTTTTCTCTTTTTATCCGTAAACGGAGACTTCATAAGATCCATATTATCTTTATCTACTTCTAGTATATCATCTACATCGCTATTGTCAAGGTCATCGTCCGCAAAATATGCCGTTATTGTACCACGTCAAGCCACTTTTCATATATCACGGTCAAAAAAGCACCGTTTCATAGGTGCTAAGGCGGTAAACCTCGTATATTCACTTGTCCCACTCTCCTTTTTGGTATCAAAAAAGCACGCCCTAAGACGTGCTTTAATTCTTATCTTCAATTATCTCCGTTACTAAAAAACAAAGCTTCTGCTTCTGCATATTTTCTTTTAAACAGCTCTTGTTGTTTTTGATATGCTTTAACTGCCTCGTCTGGTGCATCAGGACTTAAAGCCGGTGTTTTTGTATAATCATAGTACGGTGCATATATTTTTTCCAAATTTTTTTCTTCTTCCGTCTTTATTAATCTCATCGCATTATTCCCCCTTCTATCCATTTCTGCACCCTATACTCTGTATATGTTTCGTCATACTCAGTAGCGTCCAATGTTCCTATCGCATACGAACTTACATTAATATTATATCCTTTCACAATTTCTCTGTCAAGTTTCTTCTTACAATATTTATACAAATATGCTATATAGTTTTGTTTATATATCCTTTGTCAATAAGTTTCACAACAATTTTTCCTTGCGATTGTTCCCATTTCGTCACTTTCGCAATCTTACCGTGAATTTCACCTCGTTTTTATTACTTAACAGGAATGTCCTTATTTTGTAGATTATTCATCAACTTTTTTTATAATTCTAAAGCAAAGTTGACAAACAATCTACATTATGATATATTAATAATGACAATAAATGTTTAGACAGGAAGTGATATTTTATGGAATTATATAAGAGAATAAAAGCACGCAGAGAAGAACTCGGAATGTCACAAGAAGGACTTGCAACTAAATTAGGGTATAAATCCCGTTCAACTATAAATAAAATTGAAATGGGCAAAAATGATATAACTCAATCAAAAATCATAGCTTTTGCCAATGCACTTCAAACAACTCCAAGCTATTTAATGGGACTGGACGAACGTAAAACGGAAACATATACAGATGATAAATTTCAAAATCCGAATATAACAGAGGACTACACAACATTCCCCGTTATATTTGACATATCGACAGGATATAATCATATCGCTATTGAATCATGGAACGGAGATAAAGTCGATATTCCTAATTCATATTTAAAAGGATATACTCCGAAAGATTTCTTTGTACTGTGCGTTAAGGGTGACAGTATGTATCCTCAATATCAAGACGGCGATAAAGTATTAATCTTACGTCAAAGCACCGTTAATTATAGCGGTGATGTCGGAGCAGTGACATACAATGACGAAATATCAACATTAAAAAAAATCGAGTTTGTAGAAGATGAAGATTGGCTGAGATTAGTTCCTGTCAATCCGAATGTTCCGCCAATATTAATTGAGGGTGAAGAATTAAAGCACTGCAGAATAATCGGTGTTCCTAAATTGTTGATTAGAGAAATGTAAGTTTAATTTGAAAGGTATACCCTACTAACTGCAAAAATATAGCTATTAAGGAAAAACTTTAATGACTGTGTTGATGCTATAACCGATTGACGTTGAACAATATCTAAATTACTTTGTCAGCTGAGATTATTCCTCTGACTATTAGGAGAAAACAATGCAAAATAAAACAAAACTATTTAAAACAGCAATATGTATTATAACCACGTTAATATTAATTTTCGGGACTATTCCCTGTGGTGCAGTTTTATCGGACGAATCAAACACACCAACTTTCACAAATCTTGTTGTATTTATGAAATTTTCTGACGAGGACGAATTTATCAACAACACTTATGCCGACACCACTGTCCGCAACATTTTAGACAATACATATAATAAAAGTGTATACAATGTCGCTGACTATTTCAAAACAGTAAGCGGCGGGAAAATGAATATGCAAACGCTTTATCTTTTTGACAACAACAATTCGCTCACGCTTTCAAAGCCACGCGGTTATTATGCCGAAAAAGATGACCAAAACCCTTACGGTTACGAGAGTGGAGAAGAAAATTCCAGAATGTATGAACTACAGACTGATTGGGCGAATACAATTTCAAACGCAATCACGAACGGAAACAAGCCAAAAGATATAGAAGAAAATCAATACAATTTTGCCGACCTTGACCGAAACCGTGACGGAAAAATTGATTTAATTACCGTGATTTACAAAAATACAACGCAAAATATTTCGGTTGGTTGGAATTCACCTCTTTGGGACTATCACTCATATTCAAATATGATTTCAGTGCAAGAAGGAGTTAATACTTATCAGAGCGGAGAATATTTACAGCTAACGTGCAACTACGAAAACGTAAACGGACTTGTGCTTTATCGCGGTGAGGATAATCTGCCTATTTTACCGACAGGTAAAATATGTCACGAAACCATGCACGCACTTGGCTTGAAAGACTTGTACCGCTCCAACCAAACAAGTGCGGTGTATTATATGTCACTGATGGCAAAACATCTAACCCCTATCGGACAGTATATTTCCGTAAAAGAACGCGAATCGCTCGGTTGGCTTGACAATAATCAAATTAAAACCATTGATAAAAACGGTACATACACACTCTACCCTGCCTCAGCTCAAAATGAAGTTGTTGCATATAAACGAGATTTGCCGAACGGAAAAACTCTTTATTTGGAATATCGTCAATTCGATGATAACGGTAACAAATACGATACCAAAAACAAGAAACTCTATTCGTGCAATACCGGTGACTTGATAAAAGGTGTAACGCTTAAGAGTGGACTGATTTGCTATCTTGCTAACACAGGTGTACGTTTTCCCTCAAATATAAACACTACAGGCGCTAACTGGAATATGCAGGTCGTTTCTAACGGTCAATACTCAACCATGTCAGATTGTGCAGTCGGTGACGGCGAAGAACTTTATATTGGTAACGACATATTCGTTTATGTAACAAATATGTCAGCAGATAAATTAGAATTTGAAATTAGCGGAATTGCAGAAACAACCCCTACTCCGACTTTGACTCCAACCGCCACTCCGAGTCCTACTCCGACTCCTACTATAAATCCAACTCCAACCGTGAGTCCGAGTCCTATTCCAAGTCCCACTCCTACTGCAACTCCACGTCCTACTCATACAACGAATCCGACAGCAACTCCGACAATAACTCCGACCACGAGTCCGACAGCTACTCCAACTGCAACTCCGACAATAACTCCGACCACGAGTCCGACAGCTACTCCAACTGCAACTCCGACAGAGAGTCCGACACTAATTCCGACTTCTACCCCAAAACCTACACCACGTCCGACCGCGACTACAAATCCGACAATAACTCCTGCAACAAGCCCAACTGCTACAATGTGTCCTACAGCAAGTCCTACACATGATATTAACTGCAACATTGAAGGCAACAATATATCTGTTAAACTCACAAACAGCACTTCAGGCGGAATTATCTTAATTTCTGAATTTAATTCTGACGGCAGATTATTACGTTGTACTACCCATTCACCACAGGAAAATATAAGTGTTCCGCTGCTTTCTGCAACCAATACTGTAAAAGTTATGTGGTGGAATTCTCTAAGCAATCTTGTTCCAATCACCGACTCGAAAACGTTAACGAAATAGTCCAATATCTTACCCTTACATCCGTGGTTGACAATCAATACAATATTTGATATACTGCCGATAGAAGATGTAGTGGGTGGGACGTTTTGGACGTGTCAGGCGTGGTTACACTGTTTGTAGCAATCGCTTCTCAATAATCTACATCTTCTTTTTGATGCATCATTAATTTGAGCAGTTACTTTAGCCGTATCTTATTTGTGTCACTGCAAAACAACCACTTGACAATCGGCTTACTTTCACATATAATGTTATTAACAGATAAAGATACTATCGAGCCTTGACTCACTTTCGGGGAACTTTTTTCCTGTCGGTATCTTATCTGTTTTTTATTTTACCTACTTAATATTCTTGACATTCCTATTTTTATATGATACTGTTATTAACAGAACCGAAGGCATATACGGACTTTGACGGTGAAATATCATCATCTGCCCGCGCCAAAGGTTCTTTTTTGCACACAAAAACGGAGCAAAAATGCTCCGTTTATCTTCTAAATGTATCTTTTATTTTCTTTACCAGTCCCACACATCTGCCGTTACGCAGTTCGTTCATAAATTCGGCTTGTTTTTCCACATACCAAAGTTTTGACGAATCCATACACTTAACCGTCTTAACCGTATCCGCAATCATCACAAATGCAATTACGCACGTCATAATATGTAACGCCGGTAAACTCACGCTGTCAATCATATCAATCGTCACCGGTGCAATAAGCTTAATAAGTGCAACGGTAAATGTACCGAACGCAATTCCGCCTATAAGGCAAACACGTCCGTTTATATTACCGGGCCAACCTGTATAATCCCACCATCTTTTATGAAACAGCGTTTCCAAAAGCCACGATACAAAATATTCAAGCGAGCAGGTAACCACCATTCCCGCAAAAAACAGTATCAAAGGATTTTCAATCCATCCAAGCAATATCAAATCAAGCATTGCTCCCATGCCGTATATAGGGCAAAAACAAGTGCTTAAAAAGCCGCTGTTTACAAATTTTCTTTGTTGTATGCTGTAATATACCGTTTCATAAGCCCAGCCAATAAAGCTAAATACCGCAAAGCACAAGAAATATCGGCAAAAACTCATCATTTACCCCCCTTGTTTAAATCATTTGTATCTCCTTATACAATTCAGCATAGTCCCCCGTAATCTTTGTATTTATCTTTCTGTACGCTTCTTTTTTAAATGTTTCATAAAGAGAACAATATTTATCCGCTAAACATACTATCCAGCCTTCTCGGCAAGTCGGCGGAATTACAGTAAGCGGGAACATATGCTTTTTTATAATATCGCGTTCTGTATCGGTCAAATCAAAATCTCTGTCAGCATTTCTAAGAGCAGTCATAGGATGAGTAAAACCGTGTATTCTTCTCTCCTTTTCGCCGTCATGCCAATCATATAAGAAATAATCGTGTAGCAATGCTCCTCTTATAAGGTCACGCTTTTTGTACTTTATACCGAAAAACTCGGCAATTTTAATACTGTAATACGCAACCGCAATCGTATGCAAAAGGCACGAAGTGTCACCGTGCTGAGTAAACTTTTCCATACGTCTTAAATGCGATTTTTGTGACAAATTATGCAAACAATACAAAACTGAATTCATTTATTCTACCGCCTTTTTTAATTTACACATAGCCTTCTTTACCTATTATTATAATCACTGACATTTAATATGTCAATATATCTGCCGTCAAATTTATAAAATTTTAATATTACGCAAAAAACAAGCGATTTTCATCGCTTGTTTCAGCGTGTAGACAAAAGTGTCTACACGCTGGCAGAGTTCGAGAAATTAGTTCGGATTTTGCGAAAATGAACTCGTCGGCGTACGTTTGTACGTTAGAGTTTATTTTCACAAAAAGTGCACAGGCAAGCCGTATATCGAAGATAGGCTTGCCTGTTGCTTTTTATAGCTATAAATTAAACTTTAAAATATAAAAATAATATATTGCACGTTCCGGACAATTTGTCGACAGTCTGAAACAAGCGATTTTCATCGCTTGTTTTCATCTTATTGAGCTATTATTATACGAATTCTGCCACCCAATGTCTGTGCCTTATCGTAATAAGCAGTAAGCTTATAATTTCCGTTTATAGCATCATCAAGTGTTATCTTCAGATATTTATTAACATCTGTCTTATGATATACAATCACCTTATCACTAAGCAAATATGTTTGATTATTGATTTTTGCCTCTGTACGTGTAAGCGAAGTTATATTGCTCGGATACGATGAAAGCTGACGCATACTTTCAATACCTGTTTGGTCCATACTGAATCTGTGCGGACCTCTTACATTTGTTGAGAATGCAGTCGCATATGTGTTTTGCGTACCGTCTATATCAATAGTATATGTATGAGTTGTTGAATCGGCAGCAGTGATTACACCGTACTTATAAGCGTCACCCGTTATATCTTTCAATATAAGCTCGTCAATCTCACCGGCTTTATTCTTTGAATAATACAATACGCTTGAAGATTTAATCGTAACACCGTCAAGACGCTGCGGATAAATTCTTGTGTACATTGCTAAGTCGTCACTTGCAGTTCCGGCAGTGTCAAGAATCTTCACATCATCTGCAAGGGTATAATCGCCAAATTTATTCTTTTCGGAATTAAACTTACCGCTTACGCTGTCATAACCCTTTGCTCTTGAAAGACTTGCTTTACCGTTTGTAAATGATACATTTACTACAGCACATTTAAGCGAACTGCAATCTGATGAAGTCGCATATTCATTTACTGTTCCGTCAGGTGTAACAACCTTTGCATAGTAACTTGAATATACCGTATTATCAGGGTTTGTGAAATCTTTTTTGCCTGTTTCCGTAACAAATCCTACTGTTGTGTGTGAAGATGTGCTTTCACTTCCGCCAACAACTCCGGCTACTTCGCCGTTTCTGCCAAGAAGAAGTGTTACGGTATCACCGTACTTAAATGTTCCGCTTGATGAAAGTGCATTAAATGCGTCTACGCTTTCAACAGAATACTCTTTGCCCGAAATTGTAACGCTTGTCGGCGAATCCTTTGTCGGTGACGCCTTTTCGTACACGCCTGTAACTTTATCCGTGTAAGCAAGCACCATATTCAAATCTTTACAATAGTAAATAATATCGTTAAGCTGAATTTCTGACGCGTCAACCTTATTACCGCTTCTCATTACTGTTGTCGAACCGTTTGTATCGAAGTTCGCGATCCAATTTAAATTTGTAACCTTGACCGGTCCTTCCATATTACCCTTTTCATAGCTTACATAATCAACATTACTTCCGTCCATCTTTACATAAAGAATGTCGCCCATTGCCATTTCATTTTTTACAGCACCGTATGTACTCTTATTCTTATCCTTGTAACAAGTTGTGCCGTCTGTTATATCAATCTGTTCAAAACTGCCGTTTTTATAACATATAACAGCGTCTGAAAGAAGTGAATAGATTACATATTTATCAAAGCTGTCCGTACCTGTTTCGCTGTCTTTTGCAACAAGCATTGCATAGTCAACAGAACCGTTTGAATTTTTAAACAGCTTGAATGTATCGCCTTTTTCGGCTTGCATTGCGGCATTTTCGTATGTAAGTGCCTGTGACTTGTAATATGTAGTTGTGTTTGAATTGATGTTATACATATCGCCGTCAAGAATTATATCGGAACCGATTACATTTGAAACGGTGTATTCTTCAACTCGCTGGTCACGCGGTGTAAATGACACAAAATCTTCATCGTTCTTTACGACAATATCGCCTTTTCTGCCGACATAATCACTGTTGAAATTACCGTCAAATTCAAATGTTCCGGCTGTTGTATAGATTTTGTCAGTACCAAGTGAGCTGTCCTCGTTGTGTGACGCAATAATCGTAACACCCTCAATAACTTTACTGTCAAACACTGAAGTTATAAGTTTGCTTTGATTATCTTTGATTTTTGTGTCAAGTGTATTGTAAATAAGTCTTGCAACCTGACGTCTTGTAAGTGCCTCGCCTCGCTCGGCATTTACGTTCTTTGTAATTTCAAGACTGTTTGCAAGCCCCATTTGACCGTAAGGCCATGAATCGCCGAAGTCCTGTGTTGTGTATCCAAGCACCTTTAATACCATTGTAAGTGCCTCTTCATATGATACCGTATTGTCAGGTCTGAATGTTGAATCAACATATCCCTCCGCAATTCCGGCTGATACAGCGGCCTTTATGTAAGGTGCTGACCAGTGAGTATATGTAACATCTTTAAAAGGTGATACTTTTAAACCTGTTGCTACTGTATCTTTGTAGCTTGATGACGCTACTGCAATTTTTGCAAATTCCGCTCTTGATACATTGTCATCAAGTCTTAAATTGCCGTCATCATCGCCGACCATTATATTAAGTTCCGACAAAAGCGACATAATATCTTCGTCATTGTTCCAGTCTGCCAATACAGGCAAAGTCGATAATGACATAGCCGCCGCCAAAACAAAAGAAATTATTTTCTTCATAACTTACTTCCTTTCCGTATATGTTATAAATCCGAGAAAATCTCAGTCCGAGAGAAAATCATTCGTATCGCTGAGTTATCAATCATAACGTAGTGCGTCTATCGGATTTAATTTCGCTGCTTTTTTAGCAGGCATATAGCCGAAGAACACACCTATCATCGCCGAAACCGTAAACGATACTACAATAGATGTCGGGGTCGGTAATATATCCATACCCAAAAGTTTACCTGCCAGTATTGCCAAAAGCGAGCCTACAATAATACCGATTACACCGCCCAAACAACTAAGCATACCCGCCTCAATAACGAATTGAGAAAGTATATCTTTCTGCTTTGCACCAAGCGATTTTCTGATACCGATTTCCCTTGTACGTTCCGTAACCGACACAAGCATAATATTCATAATACCGATACCGGCAACAACAAGCGATATAGCCGCGATTGCGATAAGCATAAGTTCCATTTTATCAAGAATATCGGTTACACTGTCTGCCATAGACTTCATTGACGTTACAGTATAGTAATCACTGTCGCCTATATCTTTATCACAAAGTGCTTCCAAAAGCGAAACCGCCTCTTCTACCTTTTCCTGGTCAACCGCATAGACAACATAGCTACTTACGGTTGATGTACGGTTTGTGTATGACGCCAAAGTGTACGGTATATACACACAGTTATCCGAAGAATTTTCTGTCGAGTCGTCCTGTTCTTCAAGTATTCCGACAACTTCATACGGCGTACCCGTTATTTGAATAGACTTACCGAGTGCGTCACCGCCGAAAACTTCTTTTGCTATATAAGTACCGATAACGCAGACTTTCTGCTTTCTCTCAACATCAACATATGTAAGCTCACGTCCGTATGTAATGTTATACTTCTTCATTCCGAGATAGTATTCGTTTACACCTGTCGCCTGTGTTGAAATTGTATCACTGCCGTTTTTTATAAATGCAGGCATTGAAACTGTCGGTGACTGACCTGCAATAATGTCGGAATGTTCTTCCGCAAGCTGTTCCATTTCTTCAGGCTTTACTTCCTTTGTCGCGGAACGGTCTTGAATTGAAACATTGATTGATTCAATACCCATTTCTTCAAATGTGTCCGTTATTTCCGATGTCATTCCCGACATAAGACTTACAAGCGCAATAACAGCCGTAATACCGATTATAATACCGAGCATTGTAAGTATTGAACGCATTTTGTTGCCGACAATACTTGACATTGCCATCTGAAAACATTTCCAAATACTCATAATCAAGTCGCCCCCTTTGCTCTTTCATCTTCGGGAGCATCTTCGCCCGCACCGTGCTGATTCATTACTGTTATGTCACCCTCTGCCGGACCGTCATAAACGATACGTCCGTCTGTTATACGAATGATACGTTTTGCTTTCGCCGCTATCGAGTTATCGTGAGTGATAAGAATAATCGTATTACCCTCCGCATTAAGTTTCTGCAAAAACAGCATTACTTCACGACCTGTACGCGAGTCAAGCGCGCCTGTAGGCTCATCGGCAAGGATTACCGACGGATCACCCGCCAATGCTCTTGCTATTGATACTCTCTGTTGCTGACCGCCCGAAAGCTGTGTCGGATGGTTTTTCGCTTTTGATTTAAGTCCTACTCTGTCAAGTGAAGCAAGCGCTCTTTTCTCTTGTTCCGCGTCGCTAAGTCCCGCATACAAAAGCGGAAGTTCAACGTTTTCCAATACGGTTAATTTCGGCAACAGGTTATATTGCTGAAATATAAAACCAAGCATTTTATTTCTTACATCAGACAATTCATCTTGACTGTAATTATTAATTTCTCTGCCGTTTAATCTGTAAACACCCTTTGTTGCCACGTCAAGGCAACCTATAATATTCATACAAGTAGATTTACCACTACCCGACTGACCTACTATCGCAACAAATTCGCCTTTGTTTATAGTAAGAGATATTCCGTCAAGTGCGTGAACTTCCGTATCACCCATATGATAAATCTTATAAACATCTTTCATTTCTACCAATGGAGGCATTTTACTTCACCTCCGCTTTATCTTCCGCCCGGCATTCCGCCACCGCCGCCGGACATACCTCCGCCGCCTGGCATTCCGCCACCGCCGCCTGGCATTCCGCCGCCACCGGACATTCCGCCGCCGGACATTCCGCCCATATTGCCGTTAGGAACTACATACATATCTTGAGCATTTTGATCACCGAATGACGCATTTGCACTTGACGATTCTGTGTCAAGTGTTCTTACCTGGTCTTTTTCTGTTAAACCTGACTTGATTTCGATATAGTCTGTATCGTTAATTCCTGTTTCAACCTGAATTGCACGGTAACCGTCAGGTACATCTATATTAGTAGGTACACTTTCTTTGTCCGCCGAATTTTTATCCGATTTATCACCGTTCGGTGTATCGCCGCTTACAACCGGCATACCGCTTGACTGCGGTTTATCGTCCTTATCATCGGCTTTCTTCTTATCGTCCGTTTTACCCGATTTATCTTTATTACCCTTTATAATATCCGTAACATCATTTTCGTGAGTTGTTCCGTCGTCCTTTACAAATACAATATTGCCTCTGTTTACACTGTTTACAGGTACTGCAATTACATTGTCAGCCTCTTCAACAACAATTTTGGCGTCAACATTCATACCTGGCAACAAATCACCGTAATTTTCTATTTGAATTTCGATAGTGTATGTTGTTACACCGTTTTCGTTTACACCGTCTACAGGAACTTTTGTAACCACACCTTCAAATTCACCCTCTACCGCATCTGCCGTTACAGTAGCTTTTTGACCTGTCTTAACAAGTGCTATTTCCGTTTCGTCAACATCAATAGAGAATTTAACGCTTGACAAATCGTAAATTACACAAAGCGGATCTGTTGCATTTGAAGAATCTATCGTATCGCCTGCTTTTGAGTTTTTCTTAACGACTGTACCCTCAATCGGTGCTTCGACAACATAATCGTCAACTGCGTCCTGTGCTTTTTCAATACCAAGTTCGGCATCGTCAAGTGCAAGCTGTGCGTTCTTTATGCTTGAATCCTGTGAGAAAGTATCGTTTTGCAATACTTGCTTTTCAAGTGCCAAAACCGCATCATTATATGAAAGCTGTGCATTGCTCATTGTCGAGTTTTGATTATCGTACTTAACATATCCGACTTTTTGACCGCTGTAAACAGAATCTCCTACCGCAATGTTAAGATTTTCAAGTGTGCCTGATGCCGTTGATGTGATTGTTCCCTCGCTTACATATTCAAACTGTGCCGTATTTGCACAAGCAACTCCGTTTATTTCCGCACTGCCGTAATCATTTGTTGTAAGTGCACCGGGATTTGTGACTTCAACCGTTACATACACAACTTTTGCGTGTGCGTCTGTTGAAACGGCTGACGATGATTTTTCTTTAACAGTTCCGTAAATCGTATCGCCCGAACCTATAACAGATACTGTTGCGGCTGCGCCTGTCTGAATACTTTCGGCATCAACTTCATTAAACGGTATTCTCAGTTTCATATAAGAATCGTCATACAATGTTGCAACCGCTGCACCGGCATTTATATGGTCACCTTCTTTTACGGATAATTCTTTAACTTTACCCGCCGAATTTGACTGTATGTATTGATTGTTTTTAGTATCGTTAAGAGAATTTAATGCCTTTGTCACTGCATTTTGTGCAGACTTTGTACCGATATTGTTTGAAGAAACAGTCTGTGCCTTTTGCTTTACCGCGTCAACATATGCCTGTTGTGCTTTTGCAAGTGCATTTTTTGCCGTACTCAAAGAATTTTGAGCGTCGCTGTCCTCAAATTGATAAAGCTTATCGCCTTTCTTAACAACATCACCCTCTTTGAATGTATCACTTGTTATATCGCCCGACTTGATTGTCGTTACGTTATACGAATCATTCGGTTTGATAGATGATGAACCTGTGATTGTATTAGTGATTGTTCGGCGTTCAACCGGCGAATCGGTATACATAACTTTTACGGCACTGTTGTTTTTGGACTTTATAATAAGTCCCGAACATATGCCTGCAAGTATTGCTATTACAAGAATAATTATAAGCAATTTCTTGCCTATCTTAAACTTACCGATAAAGAACTTCTTGTTTTGCTTGTCATATCCAATGAATTTCTTTTTTGGTTTCTTTTCTTCTTCCTCACTGCCATCGTCATCATCTGAAAATCCGGATGTTTCTTCAAAAGTGAGTTCGTCTGCATTTGTATCTTCTGTGTCAGATACTTCTGCTTCGCTTTCCAAAAGCTTTTGCTCCTTTTCAGAAGTAAAATCTCCCATATTTCTTGCCTCCTGCACCTTTATATTTTTAAACTTATCTGCTCTGCGACTTTAGTTAATTTATCGCAAAACATTTTAAGGTCTGCTTCATCTACATTTCTGAAACATTCCTGTAAGTTTCTGATTATAACTTTCCTTTGCTTTTCATATGCTTTTCTGCCCTCGTCAGTAAGAACTATATAACTCTTACGCTTATCGGTTGTATCCGATATACTTTTAACCCATTCTTTTTTCTTCAAAGCCTTTATGCTTTGAGAAATGGCCGCCTTACTGACTTTTAAACTGTCACTTATCATAGTGACCGTCATCATTTTTCCGTCATTTGCGGACTGAGTAAGTAAATTCAACATCATATAATCGCCCCTTGACATTTCCTCAAAAGGACAATTTGAAAGAAACCACAGCTCCATCCTGCTTACGATTTCCCAACATTGAAGAAACATTTCTTCTTTCACCGTGTATCCCCCCACACACCGTAATATTAAATTTTGTTAATTTACTTAACCATTTTACCACCACAATTATTCTAAGTCAATATTTACACTTTTGATACAATATGAATTTACACTTTATTCACATTTCATTTGAATATTATTAACTTTTAGTATATAATAACTATATCATAATTGTACGAGGTGATATTAAGTGAAAAAAACATATATTGATACGGCTATGGAACGTATCGCACCTGATTTAATACTTAAAGGCGGAAACGTTGTCGATGTTTTTTCGGGCAGGGTTATTAAAGCCGATGTTATTATAAAAGACGGTATTATCTGCGGTGTCGGTTCATACAGCGGTGAAAACGAACAAGACGTTTCCGGCAAATATATTATGCCGGGTTTTATTGATTCTCACGTTCATATTGAATCATCTATGACGCAGCCGTCCGAATATGCAAAGGCAGTTATGCCTCACGGTATTACAACCGTTATTGCCGATCCTCACGAAATAACAAACGTATGCGGTGAGGACGGTCTTGAATTTATGTTAAAGTCTGCGAAAAATATTCCGCTTGACGTAAATCTTATGTTGCCGTCATGTGTACCTGCAACGCCTTTTGAACATACAGGTGCTAATCTTGACGCAAAAACAACTCAAAAACTTGCACCTAAATTCTTCGGTATCGGTGAAATGATGAATTATCCCGGTATTGTTTCAGGTGATGATGAAACACTCGGTAAGTTGTGTCTTGACATCATTGACGGTCACGCACCTTTGCTTTCGGGTCATGAGCTTGACGCATATGCAAGTGCCGGTATAAAAACCGACCATGAATGCAGTGTCGTTGAAGAAATGACCGAAAAAATAAGCAAAGGTATGTATATTCTTCTTCGTGAGGGTACGCTTTCGCTTGACGTTGCAAAACTTATCAAGGGTGTAACCCCTTATACGTTAAGACGTTGTGCGTTTTGTACCGATGACAGATTTGTCGGCGAAATTATTCGTGACGGCAGTATTGACCACTGTATCAGAAAAGCCGTTTCACTCGGTCTTAACAATATTGACGCAATCATTATGGCAACGCTTAACGCTTGTGAAATGTACGGTATGAAGAATAAAGGGGCAATCGCTCCGTCATATGTTGCCGATATTGTCGTTGCCGACGATTTGAATTTAAGTTCAATATCACAAGTCTACAAAAACGGCAAACTTGTATGTGAAAACGGTAAAGCATTGTTTGAATGCGAAACGGTTGACAATTCAAAAGTTACAAATACCGTTCATCTTCCGAAAATATCAGCCGACTTCTTCAAGACTGATGTTAAAGACAAATTTGACGCTATCGAACTTATACCCGAAAGTATTATTACAAAAAAGGTTACTGTATCGTATTCCGACAGCCTTTCTAAAGTATGCGTTATCGAACGTCATCATAATTTAGGTACAAAGGGTATCGGATTTGTAACCAATTACGGAATTACAAACGGTGCTATCGCCACTTCTATCGGTCACGACAGTCATAATGTAATCGTTATCGGCGATAACGACAGCGATATGGCACTTGCCGTAAATACTCTCGGTACAAGCGGCGGTATTGCAGTTTGTTCAGAGGGTAAAGTTATAGCGTCAATGACTCTTGATATTGCGGGACTTATGTCCGTAAAATCAGCCGATGAAGTTACAAGAGAACACGATAACCTTTACAGTGCCGCAAAAGTGCTTAATATAACAGATAAAATCGATCCGTTTTTGTCACTTGCATTTTTGCCGCTACCTGTAATCCCCGAAGTTCGTATTACCGATTCGGGACTTTTCGATGTTATTAATTTTAAATTTGTGGAATGATGTTTTATTTTGCGGAGGGGCGATCATTGGTCGCCCTTTTTTAGTTCCCCAAATTTCGTACGAGACAGCGCCCTGAACCGACCCCCAAAAGTTAGACCAAAAATCTAACTATTGGGAGGTCGGTTTT
>OLPO01000944.1_pt1 | contig 21279 bp, 19 predicted proteins | sample 1672831 | NCBI WGS metagenome assembly OLPO01 (sample SAMEA3136728, study PRJEB25190) | human gut metagenome
CGCCTGCCGGGGAACCAAAGTACACCGGTGCGCCAATGACAAAGGCATCGGCTTCAGCCAACTTGGGGGCTACTTCGTTGACAATATCATCAAAGACGCACTTGTTGGAGCCGGTGCTGTGGCAGCGGCGGCAGGCGATGCAGCCCCGGATGTCCTTGTTGCCCACATGGACGATCTCGGTTTCAATGCCCTCGGCTTCCAGCGTATTTGCCAGTTCGGTCAGGGCCGTAAAGGTGCAGCCGTTGGGCCGCGGACTGCCGTTGATGAGCAATGCTTTCATACAAACATTCTCCTTTTGATTTACCCTCTATTTCAAAAATTACCGCAAGAGAAAATTCTCCTCACACAAAAGCTCTGCTTACAGGTTCAGGCCATTTACCCAGCTTGCAATGTCGGCTTCACTGCTGCTGTGGCTGAACCGCTGGCCGTCCAGCCAAGTGCCGGCGTCCGCTAATTCTGCCAGCAGCTTGCCGCTCTGCCCGATGCCGGAGGAAAGGGACGTGCAGAACGGAACAACATTTTTGCCGGTGAAGTCATTGACGGCAACAAAGCTGCTCATGGGCCATGCGGCAATGCCCCACCAGATGGGGTAGCCGATGAACACGGTGTCGTAATCGTCCCAGCCGTCCACATCGGTGCTTTCCAAAGCCACAGCACGAAGGCCCTCGTCGTTGTGTTCACGGGAAACGCGGCTGTCATTGGTCGTCCAGTTCAGATCATCGGAGGTATAGGGGTCAGACGGAACGACTTCAAACAGGTCAGCACCCACGGTGTCGGCGATGGTCTGCGCTACGCCCTGTGTAGTGCCGGTGGCGGAGAAATACACCACCAGTGTTTTGCCCGTAGTCGTTACCGTGCTGGTAGCTTCCGAAGAAGCAGCCGCGCTGGATGCGGCTTCACTGGAAGCCACAGAAGAACTGCTCACACTGCTAGCGGAATTGCCGGAGCAGGAAGCCAGCAGCAGGGCGGCAGCAGATGCGCCAGCAACCTGCAAAAACTGGCGGCGGGAAATTTTATTCTTCATACGAAACACGCCTCTATCTATGTAAAATGCCGGGAATCTCAGAGAACCGCTCATGCCAGTGCGCGGCTCTCCAGCCACTGATAAATGTGATCAGCGATCTCTTTGTTGTTCAGCTCTTGGAACATGAAGTGGGAGTTGCCGGTGATGCCGATTTTCGGCAGATCGACCACAGTGCAGTCACCGCCATCGGCATTGTACTGGGCGGCAAAGGCCAGTGCGCCGTCCCGTACCCGCCGCCAGAAGCTGGTGGACATGATATCTTCCGGGCCGTTGTCGATGTAATCGCCAAAGTAGATAGCGATTGGAATACCTGCGCTCAGCAGTTTCGTGTACTGCTCCGAGCCGATGGCAGGGGTTCCGCCCGGCTCAATGGCAACAATGGCGGCAATGTTGTCGGCGGGCACATCCCAGCCGACTGCACCGCCCTGCGAGTGGGTGACGAAAATGGACTTGTGGCCGGTCAGGGTCTGCACGTCCTTCATCACCTCGCCCAGTGCGGCGGCAGCAACTGCCTGATCGAAGTCGCCGGTGTTGGGGGTCATCTGGCGGAAGAACTGATTCTGTGCAGCATCGCCCTCCGGGAACTGGGAGCCTTCGTACCGTTCCGGGGCAACGCGGCCAATGCGGAAGTGGGTGTACCATGCCTGATCGCCGGGCTTGTAGTCCTTGGAGTTGGCAGACCAAGTATCGAGGAAACCGTCCGTGCTCATCTGGGCGGTACTGCCAGCCTCACCACGGCGGGGCTGGTCTACCAAGAACGCAGAGTAGCCGTTGCGCAGAAACAGATCGGCCCAGCCCTGACGGCCGTCCGGGGTGGTTATCCAGCCCATGCGGGACTGTCCATAGCCGTGCAGATAAACCATCGGCCAACCGTTGCTGTCTGCCGGGATTTGATACAGAACATTAGCGTGATCCACATGAGCGGTGTTGCCTGCACGGGTAGTGTCCAGCCAGTTGGTGGTGGCATCATAAGTGCCTGCCGCCGGTGCCGTGACCGTGCCGCCGGAGGAGAACATTCCTTGCTTGGCAATCGTCAGCGGGCCGTCCGGGTTCAGGTTGTTCTTTACCCAGCGGCTTACCTTGCCGTTTGTCTCGTCAATGGAAACAGGAGCCGCTGCACCCGTCAGCGCGGAAGCGGCTGCACCACCCACCATGGTGGCGGCAAGAACTTTCAGAAAACTTTTGCGCGTGATCTTATTCATCTTCATTTACCCTTTCATCTGGTTCATTTTCCGCAAAAAAACTCTCCGCACCCAGCTACAAACTGCTTGAAATTTACTTCTGATCTTCCACGGGAGGAAACATGGTGGCGAATGCCGCCAGCTTATCCTCCGTGACCTCATAATACCGTTTATCCTTGTTCAGCGTGGTGATCTCCTGCATTTCTGCATCGGTCAGCGCAAAATCGAACACATCGAAGTTGTCGTGGATGTGGGCCGGGTTCTTGGAGCCGGGAATGACCACATTGCCTGCCTGAATGTGCCAGCGCAGAATAATTTGCACGTTGCTCTTGCCGTACTTTGCTGCAAGGCGTGTGAACAACGGCTCTTCCAGCAGGCCCTTGTCAGCGTGGCCCAGCGGATACCATGCCTGAATCACCATGCCATTCTCGGCGAGGAAGGCTTTCAGTTCTTTCTGCTGGGCGTAGGGGTGAACTTCGGTCTGGAGGATGGTGGGCTTGACTTCGCAGATGCTCAGAATTTCTTTGATCTGCTCCTCGTTGAAGTTGGACAGACCGATGGCACGGACTTTGCCCTCCTTGTAAGCCTTTTCCATCAGGCGATAACCGGCAACGTAATCACCGGCAGGCTGGTGAATGAGCAGCAGGTCGATGTAGTCGGTGTCCAGACGTGCCAGCGTCTTGTCCACAGCATCGGCATCGGTGTAGAAGGTCGGCCACAGCTTGGTTTCGAGGAAAATTTCCTCCCGCAGCAGACCGGACTTCTTCATAGCGCGGCCCACGGCTTTTTCGTTGCAGTAGGCGTTGGCGGTGTCGATAAGCCGTGCACCGTCTTTCAGCGCACTCAGCACGGCAGTTTCAGCTTTGTCCGGGGTCAGCAGGAAGGTGCCGATGCCCTCTGCCGGCATCTTGACGCCATTGTTCAGAGTAATGAATTCCATAATAAATAGCTCCTTTTGTATTTTTCGTTCCTTGATTACTTGCACTCGTTGAGGATGTCCAGCAGTTCTTCGCGGCTCAGCTTCTTGCAGCAGCCGCCGGTCAGCACGGTGGAATCGGCCACAGCCTTGAGGTCGGTGTCGGCAGGGACGCCCAGTTCTGCAAAGGTGGTGGGCATCCCGATCTCCTTGATGAAGGCCGCCAGAGCCTCCACGCCAGCCTGTGCCAGTTTCAGCTCGGATTTGCCCGCCGGGTCGATGCCCCAGACGTTCTGTGCAAAGCGGGCGAACCGTGCGGTGTTGGCCGGGAGCAGGTGACGGTACAGCACCGGGTGAATGACCGCCAGACCAGCACCGTGGTTGCAGTTGGTGTAGGCACCCAGCTGATGCTCGATCATGTGACACTGGAAGTCGGTGACCTTGCCGATTTTCAGGATGCCGTTTTCGGCCATAGCCGAAGCCCATGTCAGCTCGCTGCGGGCCTCGTAGTTGTCCTTGTCGGTCAACAGGACGCGGATGTTGCGGATGACGCTGCGCATGACGGCTTCGTTGATGTCATCGGAGAGGTTGTTCTCGTCCGGCTTGCCGAAGTAAGTTTCCATCGCGTGGCTCAGGGTGTCGAACGCACCGGAAATGACCTGCTTCATGGGAACGGACAACGTGTAGGTGGGGTCGAGGAAAGCAAAGTCGGCCTGTGCACCCCACAGGGCCCCCTTAATCTTCTTTTCCTCATGGGTGATGACTGCGCCGTTGTTCATCTCGGAGCCGGTACCGAACACCGTGACGATGGTGCCCAGCGGGATGAACGCAGTGGGACGAGTATGCTTGGTGTTTTCCAGCTCCCACAAATCTTCGTCTACCTTGGCCTGTGCAGACACCACCTTGCAGCAGTCGGACACGGAACCGCCGCCCACGGCAAGGATCAAATCCACATGGTTCTCACGGGCCAGCTTTGCACCCTCCTGCACCTTGGCGTAGGTGGGATTGGGCATGATGCCGGGAAACTCCACGATGCGCTTACCCTCGGCGTTCAGAATACCGACGATTTCATCATAGACACCATTGTGCTTGATAGAACCGCCGCCGTAGGCCAGCATCACGGTATCGCCGTAGTGCTCCAGCAGACAGCCCAGATATTCCTTCACGCCACCCTTGCCGAAATAAACCTTGGTCTTGTTTTCAAACAGAAAATTGTTCATAGCCGTTACACTCCTTTATATAAAACTGGGAAATCAGACGTTTTTGCCCATCTCGTAGGCTTCCTTCATGGTCGGGGATGACATCACCTCGCCGGGCCGATATACGCCGGTGCCGTAGATGACCCCCTTTTCCTTGGCACCATTCAGGCAGGCGGTAAAGCCCCGGAAACACTCCAAGGTGCAGGCCATGGCAGCACGGTTATCGTCCGCGCAGGTCATGATGAAATAGAACTCCTTGTTCGGAATGTTCGTCCACCGGGCAAGGCTGCGGTCGATGATGATCTTCATCTGTGCATCAATGGAGTAGAAGTACACCGGGCTTGCCATCACGATAACATCTGCCGCCTGCATTGCGTCCAGAATTTCGCTCATGTCATCGTTCAGGGCACACTTGCCGCCGTGGTCGCGGCAGTAATAGCAGGCATTGCAGGGCACAATCTTCTTGCTGCGCACGAAGATCTTTTGCACTTCGTTGCCGCTCTCCTGCGCACCGCGCATAAACTCACTGCACAGCAGGTCGGAGTTGCCGTCCTTGCGGGGACTGCCGGACAAAATCAAGACTTTCTTCATTGGTCGTTCCTCCTTTGAGGTACTCTCTTTTTCTGGTTCCAGTATAGCGCAAGTCTGCATTTCCCGGAATCTCCATTTTGTTCACTTGTTTGAACTCAAAGGTTCAAACAACCCGCTTGACACCCTGATTGTAACACTTAGAGTCAGCTTTAGGTCAAGTGCATCTTTTGTAAAAAGAAAAAGCCACTGCATGATTTCTCATGCAGCAGCTTCTCGTTGCAGTGGCGTATCAGCGATACAATTCCTTGCTGGCTATTTTAGCCGCATCCAGAAAACGCTGAACGGCAGGCGTTGGATTCGGGGAGTGCAGGATACCATAGGGGATGCCGTAATCCCAATCTACTGGAATCACTTTCAGCAATGGGTGGACATTGGCCCAGCCCGGAATTGCCAGCAGCACATCGTTGGTGTTTTCGCAGCGGTTGAAGATGTCCATGCTGTAAAATTCAAAATCCACGATATTTACTTGTGGATGGTGCTGCCATAAATCATCCCGCAGTTCATCTACATAGTGGCTCCATCCACGGTGCATCAGCAGTAGATTTTCGCCGTACAGGTCTGTGATCTGCAAGCGGTCTTTTGCCGCAAGTTTATGATGGATGGAAACCGCGCAGTAAAACGGCCTGCGAACCAGTTCCAGACCGGCACATTTGCGCAGATGCAGCATCGTTTCATCAAAGATGCCGCCTACTACATCAATGTTCGTGCCGAGGTCCGCCAGAATTTCCCGTGCATTTTCCGGGGTGTTTTCAAAAGGCACAATCTGGAATTTGATGTCCGGGCAGATGGTCTGCACTTTCGACCACAGTTCCATGAGCAGCTGGGCAGGTGTCATGGGAGAGGAACCAATGCGGATGACGTTGGAATCCTCCTGCATTGCGTTCCGGGCACGAATGACAGAATCATGGCAGTATTGAATGATGTACTTGGCATCCTGATACATGGAACGGCCTGCTTTGGTCAGTGTTAGTCCCCGGCGAGTACGCTCGAACAGCTTGACACCAAGGGAATCTTCCAATAGGTTGATCTGCTTGATGATGGCTGTTGGCGTGATGTAGCTTTCCTCTGCCGCCTTGTTGAAGCTGCCTGCATCCGCCACACGGATGAAGGTTTCCAGCTGATGATTGTACATGAAAACACCTGCCCTTCGGAGATTTCTATAAGAATAGGATAACATCCGATTGTGTTAAAATCAAGAGGTGTTCCAGCGAGATAAGCGGTATGCGGTTGTAGCAAGCAGGGCATTCGTCTATACAAATGCTATTTTGCTTTGCAAAATGCTTGTTGGGCTGTGCCCAAACCCCATTTGTTCTGCATCGTGCCGATGCAGGCGGCGCGTTTGTTCCAAACACTTTTATAACAAAAAAGATAGCCCTAGGGTTCTTCCATGCGGGAAGAATTCTAGGCTACGATGCAAGAGTTTGTCATTTCAACATGGACACCGGCTGCGTGGAGCTGCTGCTCCGGGATGGGAGAAAAATTTCCATCGACTGCACCGGGGTCGAGGATGCACTGGACGTGACCATGGCGCAGAGGTCGGAGTTAGACTACCTCATCTACAATGATCCGCTGGGCTACGCGAATTTGATTCTGGATAGCGAGCCGGAAGAATATTTGAAGAATGCGGCCGGGAGCCATGGGTTAGAAATCTGAATGAATGCTGGATATTACTGTTTTTTTTAACTGGTGATGTCCAGCATTTGTTATTTGGTGTTGCCCGATCAATTTTAATGGAATCTTTATACTTCTACAATTTTCTTTACGACTCTTTTATCTATTCCATGCTAATCTTTATGCACACGGATAGGTAAAGGAGCTTTTATGATTCAATATCCTCGTTACAGGCAGCACCGTTTTTCTTCTTTTCAGGTCATTATTGCAGGGTTTGCGGCAGTTGATCTGGTGGGCGCATTGCTTCTGATGCTCCCAATCGCTGCACAGCAGCGGTGCGTTACACCGTTCCATGAGGCGCTGTTTACTTCCACCTCTGCCCTTTGCGTGACCGGGCTTGTGGTTCAGGATACCGGCAGCTACTGGTCGGCTTTTGGGCAGAGCGTGATCCTTCTTCTGATCCAGATCGGAGGATTGGGCGTCATTACAGTGGGCGCTGCCTTTGCGCTGCTTTCCGGGCGAAAGATCTCCCTCAAGCAGCGCAGCACGATGCAGGAAGCTACGGCTGCCCCGCAGATGGGCGGCATCGTGCGGCTGACAGGCTTTATTCTGCGGATCACCGCCCTGTTTGAATTGGCCGGTGCTGCACTGCTGCTGCCGACATTTTGCGCCGATTATGGTTTGCGCGGGATCTGGTATGCACTGTTTCATTCCATTTCGGCATTCTGCAATGCCGGCTTTGACCTGCTGGGAACAGAGGGTGCAAAATTTGTTTCGCTGACACGGTATGCAGGAAACCCATTGCTTACCACAGTGATCGCGGCCCTGATCGTCTTTGGCGGCCTTGGCTTTCTGACATGGGAGGACATTTGTACATATCGCCTTGATTTTCACCGCTATCGGATGCAGAGCAAGGTGATCCTTGTCACAACGGCGTTTCTTCTGGTACTGCCGTCGCTGTACTTTTATTGCTTCGAGTTCACGGCAGGCTCTGCCCGGCAGCGCATTTTATTGTCGATGTTCCAATCCGTTACCCCCCGTACTGCCGGTTTTAACACCGCCGATCTTGCTGCGATGGGCAGCACTTCACAGGCATTGATGGTGGTTCTGATGCTGTTGGGCGGTTCGCCCGGCTCCACGGCAGGCGGCATGAAAACCACAACATTTGCCGTTCTGCTGGCCAATATGTGGGCGACCTTCCGCCGCAGAGAAGATGCGGAATTTTTCGGGCGGCGCATAGATGGTTCTGCGGTCAAGAATGCTGCCACGATTGCAGGGATGTATTTGACGCTGTTCTTCCTCGGAGCCTTTGTCATTGCTACGGCAGAGCAGCTGCCGATGTCGGTCTGTTTGTATGAGACTGCTTCGGCTGTGGCAACGGTAGGTCTGACATTGGGTATCACGCCGCAGTTGGGCATCCTTTCGCAGGGGGTGCTGATCGCACTGATGTTTTTGGGACGTGTTGGCGGATTGACGTTGATCTATGCGGCATTTGGCAGCAGCCCTGCCCACTCTCGTCTGCCGCAGGAGAAAATCGCAATCGGATAAAGGAGACAAGTATGAAATCGATTCTTTTGATTGGGCTTGGCCGTTTTGGCCGCCATATTGCGCAGGAACTGAATGAGCTGGGTCATCAGGTCATGGCGATCGACAGCAATGAGGACCGTGTGAACGCTGTGCTTTCCTATGTGACGAATGCACAGATCGGTGACAGCACCAGCGAATACTTTCTGCGTTCCCTTGGCGTTGGCAATTTTGATGTGTGTATCGTAACCATCGGCGGCAATTTTCAGAGTTCGTTGGAAACAACATCACTGCTCAAGGAGCTGGGCGCAAAGCTTGTGGTCTCGCGTGCAGAGCGGGATGTACAAGCCAAGTTTCTGCTGCGCAACGGTGCGGATGAAGTGGTCTACCCGGAAAAGCAGCTGGCAAAGTGGGCAGCGATCCGATACAGCTCCGAACACATTCTGGATTATATCGAGCTGCAGGACGACCACGCCATCATGGAAGTGACTATTCCGCCGGAATGGATGAATCGCACGATCGGCGAGATCAATATTCGAAAAAAGTATAACATCAACATTCTTGCACTGAAAAAAGACGGAAAGCTCGATATGAGCATTACGCCGGATACGCAGCTGTGCCGGGATGAAAGTATGCTGGTTTTGGGGAAATACGCATCGATCCAGAAGTGTTTCCGGCTCTGAAAAGATAGGACGGATCATATGGATGTCGTTTTGTTACTGATGGTTCTTGGAGTCATGTTGAGTGGTTTCCGGGCAGCAGATGCGCTGGATCACATACGACGGGAGATCCTTCGACAGGAAGGAAAAAGACGTGGCTGGTGGTCGTAACCATCAAATTGTGCTATACTGTGGGCAAGGCAGGTGATCTTTATGAATCAGAATGACCCACCCACTGAACATATTCTGGCGTGTCTGTCGTCCTCTCCCTCCAATGCAAAGATCGTGCGGACGGCAGCAACGATGGCAAAGGCGTTTGGCGGGACCTTTACAGCTCTGTATGTCCGGACGCCGGATTCGGATCAGATGGGAAAAGAAGACCGTCGGCGTTTGCAGCAGCACATTCGTATGGCAGAGCAGGCAGGTGCCGACATTTCTACGATCTACGGGGATGACATTCCGCAGCAGATCGCAGAGTTTGCCCGCATCTCCGGCATTACAAAAATCGTACTGGGGCGCTCCAGCGTACATCGCCGCCATTTCTGGAGTGGACCGTCACTGACTGAAAAATTGACGCTGACTGCGCCTAATCTGGATATTTATATCATCCCGGATGCTTCTGCAGAGAACGGCTACGGTTCAGGACGGAAGCTGTTCACCCGTCCGCTTCTGCCGTCTGTCCGTGATCTGCTGATCACCGCAGGCATCCTGAGCTGCATCACGCTCATCGGCTTCTTTTTCTTACAACTGGACTTTGCACGCTATAATATTATTATGCTCTATATGCTGGGGGTGCTGTTCACCGCATGGTTTACTAGCGGCTACACCTGCGGTGTGTTGGGGTCCGTTGCCAGTGTAGCATTGTACAATTTCTTCATGACCGAGCCATACCTGACATTCCATGCGTATGATCCCGGTTATCAGGTTACATTTGCCCTGATGCTGACCTCTGCAATCATTACCTGCACCCTGACAACGCGGTTGAAGGATCATGCAAAAATGTCTGCGCAGGCAGCGTTCCGTACAAAAATACTGTTTGACACAAATCAGCTTTTACAGAGAGCAAAAAGCGAGGAAGAAATCCTCTCTCAGACAGCGTCCCAGTTGATGAAGCTGCTGAACCGGAGTTTGATCGTTTACCCGGAACAAAACGGAGATCTTGGGTCAGAACAGGTTTTTGAGATTGATGGGGAAGTGCCGCGCAACATCTTTTCTGCACCGGAAGAACGGGATGCAGCAAACTGGACGTTTGCCAACAAAAAGCGTTCCGGTGCAGGCACGGATAGCTACCCGGATGCAAAGGGACTTTATCTTGCGCTTCGGACCGGAGGCGGCGTGTTTGGAGTGATCGGGATCGATCTGTCCGAAAAACCGCTGGATGCTTTTGAAAACAGTGTGCTGCTTTCCATTCTGGGCGAAGGTGCGCTGGCCATCGAAAACCGCAGAAACGCGCTGGAAAAAGAGCAAGCTGCATTGCAGGCAAGGAATGAAGAGCTGCGGGCAAACCTGCTGCGCACGATCTCCCATGACCTGCGCACCCCGCTGACCTCCATTTCCGGCAATGCCAGCAATCTGCTTTCCAACGGAGAAACGCTGGATGCAGAGACCCGGAACAAGATCTGCACCGATATTTTTGACGATGCGCAATGGCTGATCGGTCTGGTGGAAAATCTGCTTTCCATCACCCGCATTGAGGATGGACGGATGAATCTGCAGATCTCGCCGCAGCTGATGGACGAAATGATCGAAGAAGCTCTGCATCATGTCAACCGGAAAAGCTGCGAACATACCATCACAACACAGTATGGGGACGAGATCCTCCTGGTCAATGTGGATGCACGGCTGATCATGCAGGTCGTTGTCAATCTGGTGGATAACGCCATCAAATACACCCCCGTGGGTTCGGTCATTCAGATTTCGGCTTACCGGAAAGACCATCAGGTCGTAGTGGACGTTGCAGATAACGGTCCCGGCATTCCGGATCGCGCAAAAGCACAGGTGTTCGAGATGTTTTATACCGGGCAGAGCCGCATCGCAGACAGCCACCGCAGCCTTGGACTGGGTTTGCCCCTCTGCCGTGCAATCTTGACGGCTCACGGCGGAACATTGACCCTGCGTGACAACATTCCCAATGGCAGTGTCTTTTCCTTTGCATTGCCGCAAAGCGAGGTGAACATTCATGAATAAGCCGTCCATTCTGGTCGTAGAGGATGATGTTCCTGTACGGTGTCTGATCACAACGACCCTGAAAGCCCACGGCTATAAATATCTGACTGCTTCCAATGGGGAAACGGCGATCATGATGACTACCAGCCACAACCCGGACATCATGCTGCTGGATCTTGGGTTGCCCGATATAGACGGCATCGAGGTCATCCGCAGCGTCCGCACATGGTCGAACCTGCCCATCATCGTCCTGAGTGCCCGGAGCGAAGATTCTGATAAGATCGAGGCACTGGACAACGGCGCAGACGATTATCTGACAAAGCCGTTTTCCGTGGATGAGCTGCTGGCAAGACTGCGTGTAACGCAGCGCCGATTGAATCTGCTGGCTTCTGACGGCATAAATAGTCCGGTTTTTGTCAATGGTCCTTTGAAGATCGACTTCTCGGCAGGCTGTGTCTGGCTGAGCGAGAATGAATTGCATTTGACCCCCATCGAGTACAAGCTGCTGTGTGTGCTGGCGCATAATGTGGGCAAAGTGCTGACGCATACCTCCCTCACGCAGAAAGTATGGGGCAGTACGCAGGAAAATGACATTGCCTCCTTGCGTGTTTACATGGCATCCCTGCGCAAAAAATTGGAACGATACCCGGATGCGCCGCATCTGATCCAGACCCATGTTGGTGTCGGATACCGGATGCTGCGCGCAGAAAATGATGAAGCATAGTAAAAAAGCAGGGGGCGCCCCTGAATAGGATGCACCCTGCCAAAAGCCACAGACAATAGCGATAAGCTGTAAAAAGAAGCATAGACGCCCCCGAAAAGGAGAGCGTCCATGCTTCTTGCTGTATCCGAATGGAGGAGATTGCGAAATCAGTGATTGTCCGGGCAGACGATTTCCAGCATCTGATCGAAAACCTCTTCCATCTGCCGCACCAGTGTGAACTGGGTGCGGGCGCGGTCGAGGTTGTGATCCGGGCGAGCAATATGGAAATAATGGTCGCCCTCCAGATAGTCAGTCAGAAAACGGATGCCGCATTCCAGCGTCATGAGCCTTGCACCCCATGCAAGGCTCTTTTTTTCTGCCATGCTCATGGATGCCCCGGCAGTGGAGAGATACCCTTTGGCGAACACTTCGTACAGATGCAGGTCAAAATGGACTTTGCTCTGGTCAGGTTCGTCCTCAGCGCAGTCGTTGGCACCGGTGCGGATGGAATCGCCGAAGTCGTAGGCCGAAAGTCCCGGCATCACGGTGTCGAGGTCAATGACACAGATGCCTTTTCCGGTAGCGGCATCGATGAGGACATTGTTGATTTTGGTGTCATTGTGGGTGACGCGCAGAGGAATTTCGCCAGCTGCCAGCTGATCCAGCAGGACATGGCAGTCCTGCTCCCTCGCATGGATAAATTCGATTTCCGACGTGATATTTTTTGCTCGGCCCAGTGCATCGGCGGCGAGGGCTTTTTCAAAATTGGCATAGCGGTTGGGCGTGTCGTGGAAGCGGGCGATGGTTTCGTGGAGGGTGGAGGCCGGGTAATCCTCCAGCTGGTTCTGGAATTTGCCCAGTGTCTCGGCCACGGTGCGGAAGTCGGTTTCGCTGCCGACCTGCTGCAAACAGATGGTATCTTCTACAAAGTCGTAGGCACGCCATGCGCCGCCGTCTGCATCCAGATAGCAAGTCGACCCCGACAAAGTTGGGATGACATTCAGCGTTTCCCGTGCTGGGTCGCCGCCCTCGGCAAGAATTTTCGCCCGCAGATGCCGGGTCACGCCGCAGACATTCTCCATCAGGCCCACCGGGTTAGTAAAGGTATCTGTGTTGATGCGCTGCAAAATAAAGCGTTTGGAATGATCTTCCCGCCAGACCACAAAGGTGTCGTTGATATGCCCCTCACCATAGTGGTGAGCATCGCAGAGCACAGGCCCGCCAAAATCAAAGGCATTTGCAGCAGACTGGAGCAGAGAAAAGGTAACGGATTTCATCATAAATTCCTCGTTTTCGTTATACTTCATGCCGTTTTGACGGGGCAGGGCGTTGTCCCTGCCGCACCTGACGGCGGTATTCATTGGGGGTCAAACCTTCCGCCTTGCGGAAGCATTGAGAAAAATAGCTGGGAGAGGAAAAGCCCATCAACTCGCTGATCTGCGCCAGACTGTAACCGGTGTTGCCCAGCATATGCTTGCTCTCCTCAATGCGGCGGCGGTTCAGGTAAGTAATGGGGGAAATTCCGTACTCCCGCTGGAAGGTGTGGGCCAGATAGTATTTGTTCAGGTGGGCAAGCTCTGCCAGCAGGTCCAGCGAGATATCCTCGCGGTAGTTGGTGTCCAGATACCGCTTGATCTCGGCGCACTCCCGGTTCTCGGTCGGGGCAGCCTCCTCCAGCTGCAGCGAAATGGTGGTGCAGCGCACTAGCCAGATCAGCAGTACCTCCAGCAGGTCCTGACAAACGGTCTCGCAGCCGTCTAAGCTGCGGTCGGCCTCGGCCAGCAGCATGTGCAGCAACGTGACCATCCGCTCCCGGTTCTCCCGGCAATTGAAGATGGCGTAGTTCGTATCCGCCTTGCTGAACAAAAACTCCATGCTGGCAACGCCCAGCACGATATACTCCAAGGGCGAGGCGTTCAGGCTAAGCTCGGTATGCTCCACCTGCGGGTTCACAATGACCATATCGTCCGGCTTTACCGGGAACAGCTGCCCGGCAAGGTAGAACTGTCCCTCGCCGCTGAGGCAGTAGAACAGCTCCGTGCAGGAGTGGGTGTCGGTGGTACTGTTCCAATCGCCGCCAAACCGGCTCTTGCTGATGTACAGCAGACGGAAGGATTCCCGCGGAGCGGGCGCGTGGCGGATATCAAAGCGCTGGGTACTCATAAATGGCTCCTTTTGAGGCGAAGAACAAAAAACATAAAAATAAAAGCAAGATACTAAAAATACGAGCCTAAAAACGATGCGTTGCTTCGTATGTTTTTTCTTATTATAGAGGCAATGAAGAAAAAATGCAAGCCCTGATTTTAGGCTAATTTTTATATTTTTGTTTCTCAAGTCCCTTCGGAATATGTCAAAATGGTTACAGGTTTGGGATTATGCTGAAACTTTTAAAAGATTTTTAGCACTTTTGCTGGAAGAATTTTTCAGAAAGCAATATCTATAAAAAATGAAACAACAAACCTCTTGAGCAAGGAAGCGAAAGAATTTATATTGGAGGCAGAAAAACACACAGCCCTTCGGGCAAAGCCTGTTTGCCCGGCTGTGTTTGAACGGAACAAAATGATGGAGGCAACACAGTATGAATCGTATTTCTCGTCGTAATTTCCTGAAGGCGGCCGGCGTTGGCGCCGCTGCACTGGGTCTGGCTGCCTGCGGCGGCTCTTCCAGCTCCACCGTATCCAGCGTGGCATCCTCCACAGCCGCTTCTTCCGCAGCGGCGGCTGCAGACGTTACCATCAAGGTAGCCGCCATCGAGACCGGCTACGGCGCTGATATGTGGAAGAAGGTCGCCGAGGCCTTTACCGCACAGACCGGCATCAAGGTGGACCTGACCACCGACAAGAAGCTGGAGGACGTCATCGGCCCCTCCATGCAGGGTGGCGACTACCCCGACGTTGTCCATCTGGCTACCGGCCGTGAAGCTGCCCTGACCGAGCAGTTCATCAAGGGCAACCTGATCGCCGACATCACCGATGTGCTGAGCATGACCGTGCCCGGCGAGAGCAAGAAGGTGAGCGAGAAGATCGCCGGCGGCTTTACCGACACCTCCCTGACCAACCCCTACGGCGACGGCAAAACCTATCTGGCTCCCATGTTCTACAGCCCCTGCGGCCTGTTCTACAACGCCGGTTTCCTGAAGGAAAAGGGCTGGGACGTGCCCAAGACCTGGGACGAGATGTGGGCACTGGGTGATAAGGCTGCCGCCGAGGGCACCTACCTGTTCACCTACCCCACCACCGGCTACTTCGACGCCTTCTTCTATGCGCTGATGTACGCTGCCGGCGGCCCGGAGTTCTTCAACAAGGCCACCCACTACACCGAGGGCATCTGGGACACCCCCGAAGCAAAGACCTGCTTTGATATCGTGGCAAAGCTGGCCTCCTACACCAACCCCATCACCCCCGCACAGGCCAACGATCAGGACTTTACCCAGAACCAGCAGCTGGTGCTGGACAACAAGGCCCTGTTCATGCCCAACGGCACCTGGATCGTGGGCGAGATGGCCGAGGCTCCCCGTGCAGACGGCTTTGAGTGGGGCATGACCGCCCTGCCCGCTGTCAAGGCTGGCGGCGACAGCTACAGCTACACCTGGTTCGAGCAGGCATGGATCCCGGCGGGTGCTGAGCATCTGGATGCAGCCAAGCAGTTCGTGGCGTACCTGTATAGTGACGAAGCCTGCAAGCTGTTTGCCGAGAGCGGCGCTATCCAGCCTGTGCTGGGCATCGCCGACAGTCTGGAAGGCGACAACAAGATGTTCTACTCTATCTATGACAACGGCGCAAAGGCCGCCATGGGCAACTTTGCAGCCTTCAGTGCCATCCCCGGCGTGGAAGTGCGCACCGTGTTCTTCGACCCTGTCAACTCTCTGGTGTCCGGCAGCATGACCGAGCAGCAGTGGATCGACGGCATCAAGTCCGCCAGCGACCAGATGCGCGCCAACATTATCGAGTAATTAAGCCCTGCCCAGCGGGGGCGGTTTTTACCGCCTCCGCTTTTTTGGGCTGTACAGTACCATCAAGAAAGGAGCGGTCAATCCCCTATGAGAACGGATAAAAGCCGCAAACGGTTCGTATTCCTCTGTGTGGCACCGGCTACCATCCTGTTTTTCCTCTTTATGATCCTGCCCACCCTCAACGTGTTCCGCATGAGTTTGTATGAGCGGGGTGCCTATTCTCCCAACGAGACCTTTGTGGGGCTTAAAAACTTCCAGCATCTGCTGCGGGACGCCCAGTTCATCCGCTCCATGCAGAATATGATCCTGCTGGTGGTAACGGTCACCCTGATCACCTTCGCCTTTGCACTGGTATTTGCCGCCATCCTCACCCGGGAGAAGATCAAAGGCCAGAACTTTTTCCGCATCATCTTCTACATCCCCAACATCCTGTCGGTGGTCGTCATCTCCGGCATCTTCTCTGCCATCTATAAGCCGGAAAACGGCATGCTGAACAGCATCATCGGCCTGTTCCGCAACATGAGCGACCCCATCCTGTGGAAGGGCGAAAAACTGGTCATCCCCTCCATCATCATTGCCATGGTGTGGCAGGCCATCGGCTACTACATGGTCATGTACATGGCCTCCATGTCTGCCGTGCCCATCAGCCTGTACGAGAGCGCCAATCTGGACGGTGCCGGGCGGCTGACCCAGTTCTTCCAGATCACCATCCCCCTCATCTGGACGAATATCCGCACCACCCTCACCTTCTTTATCATCTCCACCATCAACATGGCCTTCCTCTTCGTCAAGGCCATGACCAGCGGCGGGCCCAACGGCGCATCGGATGTGGCGCTGAGCTATATGTACAGCCAGAAAGACGCTGGCCTGTATGGTTACAGTATGGCCATCGGCGTGGTAATCTTCCTGTTCTCGTTTGCCCTGTCCGCCTGTGTCAACAAGGTCACCAACCGCGATACGCTGGAATTTTAAGGAGGGAAGAAGATGCAGAATACCACCGAAAAATCTTCCCGCTCTGCGGAAGGTCTGTACAAGTTTTTCATCTATTTTGTGCTGGTTCTGCTGGCCGTTACCATCATCGTGCCGGTGGCATGGGTGTTCATGGCCTCCATCAAGCAGAATGCAGAGTTCTACGGCAACCCCTGGGCACTGCCCGCCGGGTTCTACTGGCAGAACTTCGTCAACGCATGGAACGGCGCGAAAATGGGCGAATATATGCTCAACTCGGTCATCGTCACCGCGCTGGCGCTGGCACTGCTGCTGGTCGTTGCCCTGCCCGCCGCCTACTGCCTGTCCCGCTTCCACTTCAAGGGGTGCAAGGTACTGAACACCCTGTTCATGGCGGGCCTGTTCATCAACGTGAACTACATTGTGGTGCCCATCTTTTTGATGCTGCGGGACAGCGATGTGTGGCTGAAAGGCCATTTCGGCAGCGGCTTTCTGCTGAACAATCTGGTGGTGCTGGCGGTGGTATACGCCGCCACCGCGCTGCCCTTTACCATCTATCTGCTGTCGGGCTACTTTGCCACCCTGCCCCACGATTTTGAGGAGGCCGCCTATATCGACGGCGCAAGCTATTTTTCCACCATGACCCGCATCATCTTCCCCATGGCAAAGCCCTCCATCATCACCATTATCCTGTTCAACTTCCTGTCCTTCTGGAACGAGTATATCATCTCCATGACCCTGATGAGCTCCACCAAGGCACCCCGCACCCTGCCGGTAGGTCTTTTGAACCTGATGCAGGCGCAGCAGAGCGCCGCCCAGTACGGCACGATGTATGCAGGTCTTGTGCTGGTGATGCTGCCCACCCTGATTTTGTACATCTGCGTGCAGCGGCAGCTGACGCAGGGCATGACCGTGGGCGGCCTGAAAGGTTAAGGTGACAAACGATGAAAGCATACTGGAAAAACCATCCCGCCCTGCGCATGGTACTGATGCTGGTGCTGTTCGTGCTGGCACTGGTGCTGGTGGTGTCCGGCTGGAAAATGACCGGACAGCTGGCAGGGCTTGGCATCATGCTGGTGGGCGTAGCGCTGCTGCTGGCTGTGCTGGCCATCTACAATGCGACCTATCAGGATTGAGGATAAGAGAGAGGTAAAGGAGAATCCCTATGGATGAAACAAGAAAGTCCGGGCGCGTGACCATTCCCACAGACCTGGACGTTGTGCCCGAAACGCTGGAGATCTTAAAAAAGTGGGGTGCTGATGCCATCCGCGACTGCGATGGCACCGACTTCCCGCAGCAGCTCAAGGATGCGGACGCCAAGATCTACTCCACCTATTATACCACCCGCAAGGATAACGCATGGGCAAAGGCAAACCCGGACGAGGTACAGCAGTGCTACATCATGACCGGCTTTTACACCGCCCCCGGCGACACCGTGACCATCCCGCTGATGAAGGGCATCAGCCCGGAGCTGATGCAGGTGAACACCAACGACGACATCACCCGCTGGTGGGAGGTCATGGATCGAACCACCGGTCAGCCCGTGCCGCCGGAGCAGTGGAGCTACGCCGACGGCAGTGTGACCGTACAGGCCGCACCGTTCCATGAGTATACCGTCAGTTTTCTGGCTTACCTCATCTGGGACCCGGTGCATATGTACAACGCTACCACCAACGGCTGGACGAATTTTGAGCACCAGATCACCTTTGACGTGCGTCAGCCCAAGACCCACAAGTATTCCATGGAGCGCCTGCGCAAGTTCATTGCAGAGCACCCCTATGTTAACGTCATCCGCTACACCACCTTCTTCCACCAGTTCACCCTGATCTTCGACGAGCTGAAGCGGGAGAAGTTCGTGGACTGGTATGGATACTCTGCTTCGGTCAGCCCTTATATCCTCAACCAGTTTGAGCAGGAAGTGGGCTACAAGTTCCGCCCGGAGTACATCATCGATCAGGGCTACTATAACAACCAGTACCGGGTGCCCAGCAAGGAATTCCGGGATTTTCAGGCCTTCCAGCGCCGCGAGGTGGCAAAGCTTGCCAAGGAGATGGTGGACATCACCCACGCGTGCGGGTGCGAAGCCATGATGTTCCTCGGCGATCACTGGATCGGCACCGAACCTTTTATGCCGGAGTTCAAGACCATCGGACTGGATGCCGTAGTGGGCAGCGTGGGCAACGGCTCCACCCTGCGCCTGATCTCTGACATTGAGGGCGTGAAGTACACCGAGGGCCGTTTCCTGCCGTACTTCTTCCCCGACACCTTCCACGAGGGCGGCGACCCGGTGCGGGAAGCCAAGGAGAACTGGGTTACGGCCCGCCGCGCTATCCTGCGCAAGCCCATCGACCGCATCGGCTATGGCGGCTATCTGAAACTGGCCTTGCAGTTCCCGGAGTTCGTGGACTACGTGGAGAGCGTCTGCAACGAGTTCCGCGAACTGTACGAGAACATCAAGGGCACCACACCCTACTGTGTCAAGCGAGTGGCCGTGCTGAACTGTTGGGGTAAAATGCGGGCTTGGGGCTGTCACATGGTGCATCACGCCCTCTATTACAAGCAGAACTATAGCTATGCCGGTGTCATTGAGATGCTGTCCGGTGCGCCCTTTGATGTGAAGTTTATCAGCTTTGAGGATATCAAGAACGACCCGCATCTGCTGGATTCGTTGGATGTCATTATCAATGTCGGCGATGCCGACACCGCACACACCGGCGGCATCTGGTGGGAAGACCCGGAGATCTCCTCCGCTATCCGCAAGTTCGTCTGGAACGGCGGCGGCTTTATCGGCGTGGGCGAGCCCTCCGGTCACCCGTATCAGGGCCACATTCTCCAGCTTGCCAGCGTGCTGGGCGTGGAGGAAGAAAACGGCTTCACCCTCAACTACGACAAGTACAACTGGGAGGAGCACCCCGACCACTTTATCTTGCAGGACGCCGACCAACCCGTGGACTTTGGCGAGGGCAAAAAGAACATCTACGCCCTTGAGGGCACCGAAGTGCTGGTGCAGCGAAACAAAGAAGTGCAGATGGCGGCACACGACTTCGGAAAGGGTCGTGCCGTGTACATCAGCGGTGTGCCTTACAGTTTTGCCAACAGCCGCACCCTTTACCGCGCTATCCTGTGGAGTGCCCACAGCGAGGAGGAACTGCATACATGGTTCAGCTCCAATTATAATGTAGAAGTTCACGCCTACGTTAAGAACGGCAAGTATTGTGTAGTGAACAACACGTACGAGCCGCAGGACACCACCGTTTACACTACAGACGGCAGCAGCTTTGCTCTGCATCTGGATGCCAACGAGATCAAGTGGTATGAGATCTAAGTTCTCCTTTTCATAAACGAACACAACGGGCAGCTCTGTTACCAGAGCTGCCCGTTGTGTTTGCTGTATTTGCCGATAACGCAACCTGTGTCAATCGAACGCTGCAATGGAGATGGCTGGAAACGCAGAAATTCAGTAATGCGAGCGTAATAGACCTGCAGAAAAAAGAAACTGCCCGTGCGAGTATGCGTAAGATGGTGAAACACTTACTGAAAAATTTAAGTATCCACCGGTGGCATATGATAAAATTTGTATACTTCAATACGTTAAAGAAAGTTTGGAGAACCATTCAAAGAAATGCTCCAAACAAAAGCGGAATACAGTTATTTTGGCCTAGCAACGCTGCTTATATAGAGTGAAGCACTACTTATAAATAGTGGTGTCAGGAATTGAGATTTTGTGATACCAAAAAAGACACCCTCGCTTTTGATAGGAATCTCATGCGGGGATGTCCATATCTCAACGCGAAGGTGTCTTAATAACGAGGGTCAGATGCCACGGAACGTAAAGGTGAACTCCACAGGCTTGGTCACATCAGGAATATACTCCGGGTGGACATTGGCACCCCAGCTGTCATCACCGCCGACGCCCATCTGCTCGCCCATAGCACGGATGACCGTGTAATGGACCGGGGGCAGCTCGTAGGGATGCTTGGCACTCTCCATTTCATGGGGAGTGTAGGGCAGCGCAGAGAAGAACATGGGCTTTGCGGCATCTGCGGTAAACAGCAGCCCGCGACCCTTGCGGTCCACTACCTTTGCCCAGCGCACAGCGGTCTTTGCACCGCACTCCTGCGGCACAAGGTACTGTGCCATGTTGTCTGCGACCTTGTTCTGGTAAATGCCCAGCTTTGCACCATGCTGACGATCCCAGTAGGTCTCCGCAGGGCCGTTTCCGTACCACTCCACCGTGTCGTAGTCAGCGTCGATCTTGAACAGTACGCCGAACTCCGGCATTGCTGCAAGTCCTTCCACCGGGTCATAGTGCAGGGTGGTCTGGATGCGGCCATCACCGAACACACGGTACTGCAGGCTGCACTCTGCTGCGGGGCTGGTCTGGAGGTTATAGAGATAGGTCACGACCACGCTGTCGGCTTCCACCTCGCAGGTGGGGTTCTGGAGGATGGTGCCGCCATGAACAGACGGAATCTCCTTGCCGATGCCCTTGGCGGTAGCGTACAGGCTTGCCAGCTTCCACTGACCGCGAACGCCGCCCATGTTGTTGCCGCAGTCGTTGTCGGTGGGAGCGCGCCAGAAGTTGGGCCGGGGGATCTCCTGAATCATCTCCTTGCCGGCATAGCGGTAGGAAGTCAGACCGCCGTTCAGATCGGAGAACAAAACATCGAAATTCTCACCCCGGACACCGATGTTGTGTGTACCGTGCGTAACGGTAAACGGCGTGACCTTCTTGCTGGGAATGGAACGAACCACAGCGATCACACCCTGTCCAAAGGCGACTTCATGACCTTTCTTTGCCCAGC
>OLPO01000948.1_pt1 | contig 21247 bp, 36 predicted proteins | sample 1672831 | NCBI WGS metagenome assembly OLPO01 (sample SAMEA3136728, study PRJEB25190) | human gut metagenome
ACTTGTGACCCCATCCGTGTGAAGGATATGCTCTACCCCTGAGCCAATCGCCCGTGTGCTTTTCAGCGAAATTGATAATACCATGACAGCTCGCTTTGTCCAACACTTTTTTAAAAACTTTGGATCCGGTTGACTCATTTAGGCGAGATATCGTGCCACGTATCGTTGTGACCCCATGGAGACCGGTGGAGTCATGCCGCCTTTTTATGCAAAAGGCCAGACACATGGTCTGGCCTGCTGTTTTCCTGGTGGGCCCTCCGGGATTCGAACCCAGAGTCGACCCGGCGTCACGCGCCTCCCAGGCGCCTCTCGATGATGGCGCGGTAGGTGTCGGCGTGCTCGCTGGCCGCCGGCTTGAGGTAGGGCTGCGCCTTCTGATGCACGGTGCCAAGCTCTACGTCCGGCGCGTACTCGACGTTGGTTCCGATATACACAGCCTTCTCGTCCGGCCGCGCGACGTGGGTGATGGAGTTCCGCAGACGGCCCGTGTCCACCGGGCATATCGCCTTCGCGTAGCCCTCCGCCGCGAGGCCCACCTCCTCGAGCGCCGCAGCGATCGCGGACCCGATGGCGTCGACGGCCTCCTCCGTGTTGTCCTTTACGACCTCCAGGCCCATGCGCTCCCCTTCCCGGTAAAGAAAGGGCCGGGGTCTCCCCCGGCCTTCCCGTCGTCGGCGCTTTTACCCCGTGGGGTGTCCGCCGGCTTCCCGCGCGCCCAGGGTTGCGGTCCCTGTCCCTCGAAGCGCGCGGGCCTGATGGCTGCATGGTCGAGCCGCCGTCACGCGTCAAGCACCTCGCACCCGTAGCCCACGCGGCCCGACACGTCGACCTCGCACGCCTCGATGGCCTGTACCGGCACGCCGGCGCACCCGAGCGTGCAGCCGTCGTCGGGCTCGACCTCGTCGCCGCGCTGCGTGCAGATGTAGGTATCCGGGAACGTGAAGCCGAAGCCCAGCTTTACGGCGCAGTCGCCGCAGTTCGCACAAGTGAATAGCTCTTTCATGCCTGCCCCAATCTCTCTGCGGGCAGTGTCACGGCACGGTCACGCGGCATGAAAAAAGCCCCGCCGTGGCGGGGCCCGCTGTGATCTATTGGATTTTTACCTCGTGGGCCTTGTCCATCTCAAGCTCGATAGCAGACGGGCTCTCGCCTCTGAGGAAAAATGGAATCGGGAAGAAGTCAATCTTCCCCGTTTCCTTGTCGATGGCATACGGAGTGTCGCCCGGGGCCATCTTTCCATCGAAACCGAAACCGACGAACCAATGGTATTTGCCCTCGTATGCGCACACCGGGCCGTATCCGTCTACGGCCTCCTCTTCCAGAATCGGCTTTATGGCCTCTTCCAATGTGAGCATGTCAACCTCTTGTCGTCAGGCACTCGTCGATAAGATCGCCAAACTCGGCGTCGTCAACTCGCGCGAACTCCGTCTCCTCGGCCTTGATTATACCAAAATACCAGCTCACGTCCTCATCGCCGCTCTGTGGGTCTATGAACTTGATAGCGTTTCCCGTCTTTTCCGCAACGAAAACGTGTCGTCCGCTCTTGCCGCAAAGCGCATGGTCCCAGGAAACGGAGACCTCGGCCCTCGCGTCCCCGTTTACCGCAAGGAGGAATGACGTTATTTCTTTCTCCGGCTTATCGCCACCACGTTTCCAAGTGGCCCCCGGAAACACCTTTTTGTACGACTCGGCGCGCGCGAAGGGGTCATATGCCGATATTTTCCCCCACTTGTTCATCTTAACCGGCTTCGCAACGACGTCGAGCCCACGCCGTCTCGCCTCATACGCCGGAACGCACCTTTGGCAGTTGTACGAGTACCTGCCGTCTTTGTCCTTCTTTGTCTTAAAGTTCGGGTTGACCTTGGCAAGGTCGGAGCCTGCGGAATGCTCGCCCTTGATCTCCTTGAAAACGCGCCGACCGTTGACAATGGGCGTCGAACCGGGCGCAAGCGCCGTGTCCAACACCTTCTGCTGGTCGCCGGCACTCATCTTGCGGAACGAGCCGGACGGTATGCCGTAGTCCTCGAGCTGCCGCGAGAGCCGCTTTCGCGCCTCGGTCTTGGACACGCCTGCCGCATCCAGCTTGTGCTTGGTTCCTGGCATTTCCATAAACTCGGAGATGGTACGGTTCGCGGGCTTGGTGCCGTTTACGGCGGGCTTGCCCGCCTTCCATTCCTCGTAGGTCATGCCCTCGGGCAGGCGGCTGAAACGCTCGCCGTCGAGCACGTCGAGTCCGTCACAGCACGCCACCAGCGTGCAGCGGCAGTTGCACGTCTCGGCATACGGCGCCTCCGGGTCGCCGGGATAGCGGCACCCGTTGCCGAACTTCTCGCCGACCTCGACCTTCTCGCGGTCAATCTTCCTGTGGCTCGAGCGCGTGCGCAGGTCGAGCGTCGCCACCCATTCCTGCTGCACATTGATGCCGAGCCCCTTGGCCCTCTTGTAGCTGTCGACGCGCCCGGCGTTCTCCGCCGCCGTCGTCGAGGTCCGCGCCAAGCGCACCGCCGCCGCGTGGTTGGACCCCGCCACGTCCTGGATGCGCTTCGCGATCTTGGGTATCGACTCGCCGAGCAGCACGCCCTGCGTGATCTGGTTGGCTATGAGCCGGCGGTTCCACGCCACGTCCTTGGCGACGTTGACGGACGGCTTTGGCAGGTAGCTGTCGTGGTCGGTGAGCAGCCTCTGGACGGTTGACGCGTCCTGCAGTGCGTAGGCCGTGTCAACGCCCACGGCGCTCTCGACCTGCCACGTGCCATAGTTGTAGTTCTCGGCGTAGACCTCGGGCAGCCTGCCCTCGATGGCGGCGGCTGCGACGACGTTCGCGTGCGTCATGGCCTCGGCGCACTGCTTGAGGACGATTCGGTAGCGCCTGCCAGCCGCTATCTTCCCGCTTCGCCAAGACCTGTATTGCGCCTTGGTGATCTCGCCGGCCTCGAGACGCTCGCGCATCTTCTCGTCGTCGGCCTCGAACTGCGCCAGATGGCGCTTGAGGTTGGCGTAGGCCGTCTTGCTCGCCTCGCCGTACACTCCCGCCACCTCGCGCTCGAACGCCCGAATCTCGGCGTCTGAGAACTCGTGAGCGCTATCCTTCGCCATGCGCCGCCTCCAATCGTCGGCACGCATGGTCGCCCGCGCATAACGGAAAAGGGCCCCGACCGAAGCCGGGGCCCTTCCCTACTCGCCATCTGCCTCTAGCATCTGGCGCACCTCGTCGCGCCAGCGCTCGGGAACGCTCTCGAGCGTGCGCTTGCCGCTTTTCACGGCGCGGTAGTAGATCTTCGCCAAGTTACTCACCTCCAACGATGTCGCCGAGCTCGAGAAGGGCCTCTTGCGAGTCGGCGACCTGCTGCTGGAGCGATGCAATCTGCTCCTCCATGCTCATGCCGTCCGCCTCGTGTGCCGTCCAGACGGTGTCAAAGTCGGCCTTTGCGCCATCGACCGTCAGCTCGCCCGTCGGGTCGGTGAAGTGCAGCTCCTCGTAGGTAAACACCTTCACCTTGACGGAACCGCCCTCGCCGCCCTTCTCCTCGCGCTCGCCCTCGGCGATGCCGCGGCGCAGCCAGACGTCGGTCCCCGCGATCTCGACCGTCTCGGGCCTCTCGCCCGTTCGCTCCGACTTCACAACCATATTTTTCCTCCTAACCCACGGCCCTCGCCGCGTTGAATATGCACCGCTTGACGTTCATCTGGTGCTCCATGACAGCCGTTTTCAGCCAGCCCCAGTAAGAGCACACGCGCCTCGCCAAGCGCTCGGTGCGCCTGCGCATGTAGCGCGCGAACGCGCGTCGCAGTCGTTTCCAGAGCCTCTTTCGCAAGTCGACCCGGCGCCCGCGAGCGCACCAGATGCGATAGCCCGCGAAGTCGATGGGCTCGGCGCCGTTGCGCCTCACCTTCCACGGCTTCAGCGACAATCCTAGCCGCCCCAAAACGCGTGCGGCGATGGCCGCGGCCTTCCTGAGCGAGCGCTTTGAGTTGCCGAGAAAATAGCCGTCGTCGGCGTACCACACCTGACATCCCGCGAGCCTCACGCGCTTGCCGCGCCGCTCCTTCGCCGCCTCCTCGACCGCGTGGTACGCGAACGAGATCACGAGCGCCGCCAACCGAAGCGACAGGTAGCTGCCGAGGATAAGGACGCCGTTCATCGTCGACAGCAGCGAATGGAGCAGGTAGAGGACCTGGCTGTTCTTGACGTAGCGCGCCACCAGACCCTCCACCATCGCCGTCTGCATCGAGCCGTAGCAGTTGCGGATGTCGACGTGTACGTGGTAGGCGAAGCGATGAACCGCGCGCCTGAGCTTGCGCATCCCCAGCGCCGCACCCTTGCCCTTGACGCCGCTCGACACCTGCCAGAAGCCGACCTTGGCGGCAAGGAGCGGCTCGAGTGCCCCAACGCACAGGTAGTTGCACACCTGCCGCTTGATACTCTCGACGCTTATCTCGCGCAGCTTGCCGTTGTTCGGGTCGTGCTTCAGGTAGGTTCGAATCGGCTCGAACGTAAGCGTCTCGGTCGAGAGCTCTAGCCAGATGCGGTCGACGAACGCCGTCTCGGTGCCGTATTCGTCGGCGACGCGCCAGCCGTTCTCCTTGCCGGAGTCGCTTTTCTTCCATCGGTGCAGGGCCTCGACGACGCTCTTGCGCGTGAACTCGAGGCCCTTGCAGTAGGTTTTCATAGATCAAAGCTCTTTCTGTCTGTCATACGAGCGTTCGCCTTGCGGTTACCAGCCCGTGAGCCTTGCGGACAAATTTCACTCAAAGGAGTCAGGCTGAGCCGCGTCCCGCCAGAAAGCGGCGGGCGCGGTAGACACGGTGCGAGTAGAGATTTATAGACAGATTGCCGGGAGACGAAGTTCCAAGTGGCCCTACCGGACCGGCTCCGCGAGTCCGCGCAACGAAGACCGGCATACGAGCCGTACCACAGGCTGCCGAGGAACGGGACCAGACGGATTGTGCCCTTGACCTTACCTCCGGAGGTGTCGAAGTAGAAGTAGTCGCCGACACCGGTCGTCGCCGAGCCGCCGAGCCCCTTGCCCAAGATGAGGCCGTTGACGAACTGGATGTCGAGCATATAGCCGTCCGCCGTCGGCATGCACGCCGCCGTCGGTGTCACCCCGTCCGCCACGGCGTTCTTCTTCTCATTGCGAGTGTCGGGGTTGACCGCGATACCGAAGCCCGTCCCATCGGAGACGAAGAGCGTATCGCCCATGAACTCCCACAGGCCCAGCCCCGTCTCGACGCCGCCGACCTTGAACGGATGCTTGCCGTCCTTCGCCACCTGGCCGTCACCAACGAGGGCATCGGTGTTGCCCGTGCACCACGGCGCACTCTGGAGCCATGTGTTCACGGTCGTGTCGAACGCCTTGGCGACGTCCATGAGAAGCGCCACGTTGCCGTCTGCGAGCGTCTCCTTGCCGCCGACAACGGCACCGTCGAACACGTCGCATGCGGCTGCGGCGCCTCGGTCTGGGCACGTGGTGCCCGTGTCGGTGCCGTACATCATCGACGCACCCACGGGAATCTTCGCCGCCTGCTCGGCGGTGACGACCACGCGCGTGACGCCCATCTCGGCGAGCGCCGGGTGGACCTGGATGTTGAAGTCCGTGCAGCCCGGGAAGTCCACCTGGGAGGACTTGCAGAGCGTCTTGGTCAACTGGTGGAAGTTGATATACCACTGGTCGTAGACGCTCATGCCCGAGTAGCCCGTGGTCGCGGTCTTGCAAAGGTCGACGAGCGAGTCGTGCGACGTCGTGCGGTTGGCGACCTTCGCGCCCGAGACGGAGCGCGGGCGCCCTTCAGCGTCGATGCTCATGGGGTATGTCGGCGTCAGCATGTACGGTCGCAGCGTGCCGTCCGGCAGCAACGCCTTGGGGTTCGGCTGCGAGCCGCTGAATCGGCTGTCGGACCACGAGACGAGCAGGTTGCCGTTCGTCAGCACCTCGACCGCCTGCCAAACGACCGGCGCGATCTCGTAGACGTTGTTGCCGTGTCCGTTGTCCACGCGCGAGAAGCCGTAGTCGACGCCGTCGATGGCCTCGACCCACGGCACGCCGTCGGCGTCGGCACCGGCGTTGGCGGACACGTGGAACCACGGGCCGCCCTCGGTGTCGAACGGGTCGACAGCCGCGCTCGTCGCCGTCGCGGGCACGAACTCGGTGGAGGCCACGCGCTTCGCGGCGGCGCTCATGGGCTGGATGTCGGTGGGGCTGCCCGCCGGGATGAGGAACGTGTACACCAGCCCCGTCTTGTGCTTGTCCACCATCGCGGCGACGCTCTCGTTGGAGTAGCGGCCCGTCGAGGCGTCGCGCTCGAGCGCCTTCTGGTCGCCCAGATTCTTCACCGCGCCGACAAGCGCCCACACCGCCTTGTCCGATGCCAGCGGGTCCGCGTAATCGAACCCCTCGGTTGCCTGCTCGGTTGCCTGCTCGGTTGCCTGCGTATCGGCCATTTAGGCACCTACCTTTCGCGTCTGGCAAATCTTGCCGTTTACCTTCTTGAGTCCCAGCGCCGTCACGGCAGCCGCCGAGTCGATAATCGACTGGTAGTTCATGGCTGCCGTCTTGGCGTCCTTGAGCGCCGCCTGTGCGTCGGCGAGGGCCTTGGTCGAATCCTGCTCGCGCTTCTGCTCGGCAGTCTTGCGTCTGGCCTCCGCCTCCTTGCGCCCCGTCTCGTTTTGCCCGCGCTCGGTCTCTTTCTCCTTGCGCACGGCCTCGGCATCGGCGCGGCCCTTCTCCGCCGTTGCGACAGAAGCCTTGAGCTGCTTGAACTCGTTGTTGACCTTGTTCACGCTATCCGCCGCGTCCGTCGCGGGCTTCTTGAGCTCCGCGATCTGCTTGGCGGTGAGGTCGCTATATCTCAGCGCGTCGCCCTTCGGCACGCCGACGACCAGCACGTTGCCCTCCATCGCCGCCGTTGCCTCCGAGCCCGAGGCAAGAGTCGTGGCGCGTGCCCCCTTGACCTCCGCGGCGACAGCCTTGTCGCGTGCGGCCTCCGCCGCCTTCTGCGCGGCCTTGGCCTCGTCTCGCGCCGTCTCCGCGTCCTTGATGGTGCGCTGGTCGCTCGGCTCGTAGATGTACTCGGCGGGCTTGGCTCGCCTCTTTACGTCCCAGAGCGCCTCGATGCGCGTGCGCCCGCCGTATGCCTCGTCCGTGATGTAGGCCCATGCGTACACGCGCCCAGCCGCCTGGAGCAGCTCGTCGGGAATCTTCGCCTTGCTGTCGGCCACCGCAACCGTGTAGCACGTCCCCGTGGTCGACTTGGCGAAATGCACCTGCTCGCAGCCGACAACCTCGACCTCGCGCCCGGTGTCCCACTGCCACAGCTCCCCGTCAAGCACCTGCAATGCCGCCATCACTCATCACCTTCCTCGTCCTCGTCGCCCTCCTGGGCACCCTTCGCGTTCGCCGCCAGGGCGGGCGGCAGCGCTGCCATGCGCTCCTCCTGCTCCCGCTGCTTGCGCTCCAAAATCTTCGCCCTCTCGTCGGGCGTGATGTTCGGCAGCTTTCGCAGGATCGTCTCGTCGTCCAGATACTCGGCCTCCAGGCACACGGTCTCGACCTGCTCCTTGGTGTTGCTGATGCGAGTGTGCGTGAACACGGGCGTGTCCTCGATGCCCTGGAGGGCGAGGATGTCCATGATACCCTCGCGGATGTGGCGCTCAAACTCGGCGGCCTCCTCGTCCATCGGCTGGTATGCCGCGTCGATATGGTCGTTGGTCGCACCCGCCGCGATGGTGTGGACGTCCAGCGCGCCGAAGTCCTCGTAGATGTCGGCCTTGATCTGCGCCAGCGTCTCCTTGCGGCCCTCGACGGGCACCTCCTGCGTGTACGGCGTCACGGACTGCCCCTGCTCGGCGTCGACCTCGGCCACGTGCGTCAGCTTGAGCTTCGCCCTCCACAGGTCGAGGTCCCTGTCGTCCATGCCGCCGGCTCCGTTGATGAGCCAGTAGATCTGCGCGCAGTCGCGCGTGTCGTTCACCAGTCCGCTCTTGATCAGGTCGTAGGCGTCGATGCTCTCGCGCATGCCGACGAGCGTGCTCTGGTGCGCGTCGCTGCCCCAGACCGCCACGATTGGCAGACGGGAGTAGTTCTCCGCATCGACGGCCAGCTTCATCCCGTCCGCCGGTATCTCCCGATACGTGACCTTGTAGGCGCGCTTGGCCTCGGCCACCTCGAAGTCGAAGCCGCTGCCGCCCGACACCATCTCCGTGTAGCCGTCCTGCTCGTAGAGTGTCGCGTGCCACGGGTGGTCGGAGTCGAGCCGCCAGAACCTCACGCCGGCGTATAGCGCCCCCGAATACTCGTCCCACACCGGGCAGAACTCGTCGGCGGTGAAAACGTCGATGTGGTCGAGGTTCCAAAACGGGAATGACACACCGTGGATGAGCGCCTTGAGCCCCATCTCCATGACGTCGTCGTCGAAGCGGTCGCCAAGCCCCTCCTTGGTCGTGTCCTTGCCGCCCGCCGAGACGTCCACGAAGCTCACGCCCTTACCGAGCGAGTACGTGCAGCGCTGGACGTTTAGGCGCTTGAACAGGTTGCTCGCCAGCCTTAGCTTCGAGGCCGTGAAGTCCTCGGCCTCGGCACCGGAGCACGAGTAGATCTTCTGCACGAAACGGTTGATCGTGACGTTGTGCTGGCGGTAGTACTCGTTCGCGGTGACGGCGTTGCGGTACATCTCGCTCGACATGTGCCGCTCGATGGCATCGGCCGCGAACGCCGTCGCCGACGCCGCCGCCTTGAGGTCGCCATCGGTCACCAAAGGCCCCTTAGACAAAGCCGCTACCTCCCTTCAAAAAATGGGTTTACCTGCCGTTTCGCAGGCTTGTACATGCGCAGTGTTGCCACGCCGTAACGGAGCGCGTCGCAGCTGTGGTCCTCGACCTTGACGGGCCTGTCGCCGTCCGCCTTGGCGTCCCAGCAGTAGCCGCCGAGCTCGCCTATCAGCCCCGTGCAGGCGTCGGAAATGCGCACCGTGCCGTTGCCCAGGCACACATCCGTCTCTCGTATGCCGTCCGCGACGTCGTTGCGCCCATTCTTGGTCTTGAACCCGGCCTGCCGCATCGCGGCGATGAAGCTCGTGGCACTCGGGTCGATGATGAACTTGGGCGGCTTGCTCAGCCCGCGCACGAAGTCGGCCATGTCGGCCACGTAGTCGGCGTCCGTCTTCTGGTGTCCCGTGTCGCGGCCCGAGTAGCGGTACTCGTCCACCACGTGCCACACCTTGCCGTCAAATGCCCACAGCAGCGCCGCGAAGGCGTTCTGCGTGCCGTAGTCGCAAGACACCGCGTACTTGGCGGCGCTGCCCGTATACCGGCTCTCGAGGGCACCTTCCCACCCGGGGTAGACCAGGCCCTCGGCCAGCGTCCACTTGCCCAAGATGTAGCGGTCGTAGTACACGCCGCTGCCGTAGTCCTTGATGAGGGCCTCGATGACATCCGGTGCCAGCGCACCGTCCCAGATCGTGTAGTCCTGCCTGTAGATGTCGCTGTCGCCGTCGAGGAACCGCTTGAACCAGTGGTTCGGGCTGTCGGGGTTACAGGTGCCGTCGAAGCGGCTGTGCTCGCAGCGCAGGCGGCTCTTGAGCATCTGGAACACGTCTTCGCTCCACGTGGCGACCTCGTCGCCGTAGACCCACTCGAACGTGGCGCCCTGAATCTTGGATACGCTTGTCTTCTTGTCCGCCCCGAGGCAGTAGACCTTGCGCCCGAAAATCTGGGCCGTGTTGTCCCGCCCGATCTGGCTGACGACGTCTTCGCTGTAAAGTGAGCGCATCGGCTCGAGGATGTTGCGCTCGAGCGTCGAGCGGGTGTTCCCGATCATCACCGCCAGCCCCTCGCCCCTCATGGCGAGAAGCCTCTGCGGTATGGTCACGGCTATGTCGACGTAGCTCTTGCCCGAGCCCGTCGCCCCGCACTTCACGTTGTAGCGGTGCGTGCAGTTGGCGAGGTACTCGCGCTGCATCCTCGTGAGCGGCATCGGCTACTCGTCCCCGCCGATTGAGGACGGCACGGACAACACCAGCTCCTTGGCGGCCTTGAGCACCGCCGTGTCGGTGGTATCCATGATGCGCTGCGCCTTGGCGTACTCCTGCGGGTACTTGCGCTCCAAAAGCCACGCCGCCGCCTGCCAGCTGTCGCCGCTCGCGTCCATGATGCGGCCCACGAGCGTCGCTTTGCGCTCGACTTCGGCCTTTTTTAGAACGTGACACAGTTGACGCTGATTGTCTGTTCTGGGGTGGTTGATCCAGCGGCTGTATGTCTCACGTGCGACCCCGAGATACGCGGCGATGTCCCTGTCGGTCATTCCGGCACGGCACAGGCGGACGGCATCCTCGATGCCCTCCTTGGTCAGTTTTTCACGCCCTTTTCCCGCCACAAAATCACATTTCCGCTGGTAGATAGCCATGTGGAAACGCGAACGTTCCCACCTTTTTACGCACGTGGACAAGCGCGTGCGTTTGCCCACGAGCGTAAAAAGGGGGTAACGTTTAAAGAAAAGGCCCCGGTTTCCCGGGGCCTTTCGGCTACTCGACCTTGGTCGACTTGATTCTGATCACCTCGGCCAGCCTCTCAAACGTCTCCGTCCAGCTTCTGCCGTCTGTGCGCGGCCTGTCGTATGCGGTTGCTCTCCGCCTCTTCCTCGAGCCGCCTCTTCCGCTCCGCCAGATAGCACCCCTTACACAGTCTCCACTTCTTCGCCTGCGCCGACGTGTCGAACACGGGCCGCGCGTCGCACACGATGCACAGCCCATCCGTTCCGGTCGAGAAGCGCCCGTACCGCTGCCGCGCGTGCCTCACGGCGCTCGGCGTCACCCTCAGCTCCGCCGCGATCTCCGCCGCCGTCCGCTCCGGGTGCGCCTGCATCCGCCTTATCATCTCGTCCGTCCAAAGAACGTAAGAGGAGCGCCCCTTCCGGAGCGCCCACTCGTCCCTCAACGGATGTGTTGACTTTGTAGATGGGCCTTTTGGCCCATCTCCTACAGGCTGCCTACACGCCATTCGCATACCCCCTCGCGCTCGGTTTGCTTCGGCTACCATACCAAGCGCCGGGGACCACCTCACGCACAGCGCTTGATTATCGCCCCGCACTTCGGGCAATGGACGGCCTCATACGCCAGCATGTCCCCGAAGCCGATATGCTCCCAAATCCGTCCGTCCCATCCGCAGTCGGAGCAGTGGAAGTAGCCATCGGCCATCCGCTTGCCCGGGATGAACGGATCCTGCTTGTGCTCGACAAGGTCGTGGCACACCGGACGGTCGATTAGGCCGGCCACCTCCAGAAGGCTGTCGGAATCGAAACCCTCCACCGCCTCGCCTCGATAGAACCCGACGGTGTCGGCCGCGATGAACTCGTCGACGTAATGGCGGTTCGCCGCGAGCTCTCGCAGGTTCTCAGCTACCTCGCGACGCTTCTCATCGCTAATCCTCATACAGAACCTCAAGCCCGTACGCGACGGCGGCATCATGCTCGATGCGGCATCCGCGTGCGTTCTCCCAGCCCTTGCAGAAGTAGGCCGCATGGCACAGGCTCATGTTCTCAAGAGATTTCGCGAGATAGCAGAGCGGAACCTGCACCACGCCGCGCTCCTCCATAGCCTCGTCGCTGTACCACTCGTCAGTGAATAAGGTGTTCACGAACTCGTAGCCCATCTCACGCAGCTTAGCGTGCGCCTTGTCCCTCGCCTCCGCGATCTCCTCGTCGGTCTTGCCGGCCATGGGCTGAGAAATCATCGCTCGTTTAGTCAACATAGCTCACCCTTTCATTCCATAGATCTGCGGCGAACTCCTCGGCGTACTCATAGTCCGTCCGTGCGCCGCATCCCAAGCAGCTCACGTAGAAGGTGCGCAGACCTTGATACTTGCCCTGCTGCATCTCAGCATCGCCACCACAGAACGGACAGGGCTTCAGCTCGATCTCGTCCATCAGTCCTCCTTGCGCTGGAATCCAAGTTGCTCGGTTATGTCGTTCTCGTTGAACATCCACGCGTACATATCGAACACTTCATCTGAGCCGTCGATGACGACCCTCCGTACGTTCACCTCTTGCAGGCGGCCATCCTTGCACATGACCACGGCAACCGGCTGACGGGTTTTACCCGTATCCCTGCTGCTCGAGGATATGCAGCAGTCAAGGTCAGTGGTCGTCTTGTCGAATACGCCGACGAGCAGCGCTTTCTCGTAGCCGGTCTTCGAGTCCGTCTTGAACATCTGGACGAAGCACGGCACCAAGTCGTTAGTTAGCATCACTCTCACCCTTCAAGTTACGTCCGCAGAACGGACAGTAATTAATCGGGATGCTCCATGCGTACGGCGGGTCGGCAACGATGACGTGCTCGCCGGTGCTCGTCTTGTTAATCCACATCTCGACGCCCTCGCCGTAATCGCCGAAGTTGAAGCGCGTCGGGCCGCACATCACACAGCCGTTAGACATCGTCCTCACCCCTCAGCTTGCGGATGCGGTCGGCGATGTCGTGCATGACAACCCTTTCGCAGGTTTCGCCTTTGTCGGCGATGCACGATGAGCAGTTGCACGCATTCTTGCCAAAATAGGCGCAGGCTTCGTAATTCAGCGCGTCCGCGCCCCTGCCCAAGTCCTCTTCCAGCTTCTTCCATGTGTCTGGCGTGGTGAGGTACACGAGTGCCGGATCGAGTGCAAATCCACGGTCGGTAATCGCACGCCATTTGTTCGACCATCCGTCACTCAAATCAAAGTCCGTGGTGAATGTCCAGCGCACGATGCTATATACGTTCCCGACACGGTTGAACAGCGCCACGGTATCTAGAGGTATCTCTCGTCCCTCGGCATCTTTCGGCAATTCGATACTCATAGCCCAAACTCCTCGTAGTCGCGGCACTCGCCGCACTCGTCCTCGCAGTACAGCAGGTTCTCCATGAGCCACGCCACGGCCCACTTCGCCAGCCGCCAGAAGCCCTCCTTGCGCTCCGGCGCCTCGGCGTCGAAGGCGCGCTCAAACTCGAGGTGGCAGTAGCCGTAGTCGACGTGGATGTCGCTGCTGCAGAAATGCCTGCAGTTCCCGCACATCCTGGGCTCGCAGGCCCCGCCGAAGTGGCGCTCGATGGCGGCGTCGGTCACCCCCATCGGGTAGCCGCCGACCCTCGAGTCACTCATCGCAGTCCGCCCCCCCTACGCTCTCGTCGAGCAGGTCGATGGCATCCCCGACGGTCGCCTCGATGCTCGTCAGCTGGCGGCGCAGGTTCTGCACGAGGTTCGCGCCGGCGACCTCCGCCCTTCCCGCCTCGTAGGCGCGCTCGATCATGTCGGTCACCGCGACCTGCATCGCCGTGTCGTTGTAGCCGCGCCTGACGTGATACTTCCCCAGGTAGGCGTGCGCCCTGTCCTGCGGCCTGCACTCGCGGTCGAAATGGAACACCTCGACCGCGTCGGCCTTGATCTGATCCAAAGTCTCCATCACAAACGTCCCCTCTCTCGGTTCCTCTCGTTGCAGCGCTCGATTGCCGCGTCCACGTCCTCCTGCGTGAACCCCTCAGCGTCGAGCAGGCTGACGACCGCCTGGACCACGTCCATGCACTCGTCGATAAGGTTCTGGCGGTACTCCCTGCGCGCCGTCATGATCGGGCTGAGGCGCATGTCGTCGCAATCCTGCCAAGCGCCGTATACCTCGGCCGCCTCCTAGAGCGGCTTGAGCGCCTGCACCTTGGGTACGTCCGGCTCATCGAGCGCCCCGAACTCGAACCTGTATCCGTCGCGCATCAGATGCGCCTCCCTTCCGCCAGCGCCGCACGCATGACGTTGACCTCTCGGCCCGACTCACTCCTCGTTCCGAGGTACACGTCCACGGGCCGCTTGCTCGCATCCCTTCGCGCCACGTTCTCGCACCACCCGCAGCAGTACCTCTGGTTCCTGTACGCCGTGCGGAACCGCCTGCCGCACTGCCCGCACACGAGCACGTAGCCGCCGCGCCGGTCCCGCGACTCAGCCCTCATGGCGCGCCTCCCAGTAGTTGCACCTCGCGAGCCCCTGCGTGGCGTGCACGAAGTCGGTGCAGCGCATGCACGTGTACCGCTTGCGGCCCTCGCCGGACGCCGTCATGACCGCCTCGCTCACGGCGCAGAACCCGCACGTCTCGCAGCGGGCGCTGCGCGGCCCCTCGTCGTAGATGCTCGCGGACCCCTTCGGTCTGCCCATGTTCTCGTTCCTCTCGGCGTCCAAGCTCATGACGCCCTCCTCTCGCATGCGGCCCTCGCATCAAGCAGACGCCGCGCGTCCTGGTACGCCTTGAGCGCCACCGGGTCGGCGGTCGTCCCCCTCGGGGCCTTCACCTTCGCCGGGTCGATACCCGGGTGTTCCTCGCGCCACCTGCGCTCGAGCTCCGCCCTCGTCTGCTCGGGCGTCCTCGTCGGCTTGAACGTGGCCGCCTCGACCTCCGAGGCGGTGGGCTTGCCCCTCGCCCGGTCGTCGGCGTCGATGCGCTTCTGGCGCCTGGACCAGTCGAGCGCGAGGGCGCCCCAGTTGCTCACCGGCTGGCCGTTGCCCTTGATCCAGCCCTGAGACTCGAAGTAGGCCCAGAAGGCGTCCGGGTCGCCGCTCAGGCAGTTGGCGCCGAAGTACTCGCGGGCCTCCTCCAGCGACGGCGGCTCGAACTCGGGCGGCGCGGCGGGGGCATCGCCCCCATCACAGGACAGCTCAGCACAATCCAGTTCAGGACAGGACAGGACAGGACAGGTTAGGTTAGGGTTTTCACTTTCCGAAACCTGCGTTTCGGGTTTGTCGGAAACTGGTTTCCCGTTTGAAAAACCTAGGTTTTCACTTTCCGAAACCTGCGTTTCGGGTTTGTCGGAAACTGGTTTCTTGCGCGGGCGGCCGCCCTTGCCGCCCCTGCCGCGCGCGTCCTTGGAGTTGTCGATGGCGTTCTTCATCGCCTTGAAAACGCGGCGGAGGTGCTTCGGAAGGTCGGCCTCGACGCCGTGCAGCCCGTACATCATGATCGCGTCGGCGAGCATCGCGCGGTCGCGCAGGTCCTCGGGGTCGCTCGCGTCGAAGTCGTCGTAGACCTCGGCGAAGCTGTCGAACACGGTGAAGGCCATCAGAACCACCCCCAAAGGATTGAAGAGAAGAAAAGGAAACCCGCGGAGAAGGAGGCGGCGAACAGGGCCGCCTCCCAGTGGTCGCGGATGATGTCTGGTACGTGCCTCATCAGAACGGGATGTCCTCGTCGTACACGTCCAGCTGCTGCTGGGCTGGTGCCGGCTGCGGCGCTGCCTGCTGGGGCCGCTGCGGTGCCGTCTGCGGGGCCTGCTGGTAGGCCTGCTGGGCGTTCCATTGCGGCGCGGGCTGCTGGGGCGCCGGCTGCGGGGCGTACGCCTGCGGTGCCTGCTGGGGCGCGTACTGCTGCTGGTAGCCCTGCGGCGCATACTGCGGCGCCTGCTGGCCGTTGGGGTTCTGGCTCATGAGCACGACCTCGTCGGGGATGATCTCGACCTTCGAGCGCCTGCCGCCCCCGTTCTTGTCCTCCCAGGAGCTGTAGCGCAGCCTCCCCTCGATTGCAACCTTCATGCCCTTGTGCAGGATGCGCGAGAGCGCCTCGGCGCGGTTGCCGAACATGGTGCAGTCGACGAAGTTGGGATAGTCCTCCCACTCGCCCGTCTGCGCGTTGCGGCGGCGGTCGTTTACCGCCACGCCAAAGGACAGGACCTGCGTCCCGCCGGCGGTGGCGCGAAGCTCGGGGTCGCGGGTGAGGTTGCCGCTGATGTTCACTCGGTTGATGCTCACTGCCCGTCCTCCTTCGCGGTCATGTTGTTCTTGATAAACGCGACAAGGCGCGGCCCCTGCATGTAGCCCAGGCCGCTCACGCGGCGACCATCGGGGATGTCAAGCGCCTTGACGATCACCTTCGCCGTGACCGGGCCGATGCCCGGGAACGAGCGGGCGAACTCCTCGACCTTGAGCTTTGCCGCGATGGGTGCCTCGATGGCAACCTCGGGCGGGATGTTCCCCGCCTTGCAGGCGGCCTTGAACGCGGCACGCTCGCGGCGCGTGTGGATGGCCTTCGCCATCGCCTCCTTGCGCTGCTCCGGCGTTCGGAGCGGCGGTAGGTTCTTCTCCTCCATGTCCTACATCCTCTCGACGTATCCGTGAATGTCGTTGTCGACCATGACGGCCCTCACGCGACGTAGCTCGTCCGCCGTGGCGCACTCGATGACCACGCGGTAGCCCCTCTGTGGTGCTGGAGCCGCATCCTCGGCCACATCCGGCTCGGGGCGCGACGGGACCACCCGCACGCACCTCGGCACGCCCAAGGGCGGCTCTGGCTCCTCGACGGGCATCGGCTCGGGGTCGGGCGGCAGCGGCGCGGGCTCTGGCGCGGGCGACATCGCCTGCTCGTAGGTCGACACGAGCGCGGCGGCCTTGGCGACCTCCTCGTGGTGCGCGGCGACAGCCGCCGCCACCTCGCCCGAGTCCATCGGCAGCGTCCTCGTCCACCACGCCACGGCCCACGCCTTCTCGTCCTCGTCCGCGTAGTCGAGCCCGTTGACGAACTTGAACTGGTGCAGCAGCTCGCCCACGCGGCGCTCGATGATGTTCTTGGCCTTGACCTCGCCGAAGCTCGCGTTGAGCCACCTGTCGTCGGCGATGCGCTCGTAGGGCACCAGCGGCCCCATCTCGCCCGCGAGGTCGTAGTAGTGGCCCTTGAGCGCGGTGAGTCGGCGGGTCCTGCACTCGCCGTCGTAGCGGTCGATTTCGGCCTTGTACTCATCGGATAGCTTGTCGATGGGCGCCGTTATCTCGCCGATGGTCTTGTCGAACGTCTTGAGCAGGTCGCTGTACTTCTTCTTCGCGGCCTTGCGCTGCGCCTCGATGGGCTTCTTCACGTCGTTGACCGCCGCGCGGTACTTCTTCGCCGCCTTGAAGTCCTCGTCATTCTCGATGTGCTTGACGTCCACGTAGTCCGCCAGCTTCTCATCGACGTTCTTCTTGAGCTTCGCCAGCTTGTCCTCGAGCGTGTCGTCGATGGCGAGCGACGCCACCAGCGTGTCGAAGTCCTCCTCGAGCGGCACGGCCTCGACCGCCAAAACCTCGTCTGCCATTAGAAGCCTCCCAGCAGGTCGTCGTCGGTCGCATACTCGGCGGGCGCGGGCTCATAGACGGGCGCGGGCTCCGGCTCGGGGGCGGCGGGCTCGGACTGCGCCTTGCGTGCCGCGATCTCCTCCTCCATCCACGAGGCCGCGCGGCGCGCCTGCATGAGCGTCATGTCGTGCATGGAGCCCGACGTGCAGCCCACGGCGGCGCAGATGGCCGCCATGGCCCCGGCGCTGTCGAGCGCGGTCGCCGCCATAAACGGCTTGAACAGGTCGCGCACGGGCTGCAGGTCGGCCACGGGCTCGACGCTCTCGGCCTCGACAGTCTGAGTGCCGGCGCGCATGTCCTGCGCGACCTTCTGGTCCATCTCCTCGCCCGTGTACATCCCGCCGAACTCGTCGGGGTAGGCCAGACGCCACGCGCCGGCCTTGGCGCACTTCTCGATCATGACGCCCGGCATCTTCGCCCAGTTGCTCTTGCCGGTGCTGTAGTCGGTGAGCGCCAGCTCGACGTATGCGGGCTTCTTGCCGTCGGTGAACGCGACCTCTGCCCAGCCGCCGATGAGCTGCTCCCCGATCATCTTGTAGACGGCGGAGCCCTTCTTCTTGACGACCTTGCCGTCGCGGAGCACCACGACGCCGCTGTCGATGCCGCCGTAGTTCGGCTGCTTGTTCGCGCGGCGGTTTAACACCTGGTAGTTCGTGATGATGCTCGCCGGGGCGTTGCCGTACTTGACGAGGTAGACATCCTGCGTGAACGGGTTGAGGTGCTGGCGGTTGCAAAGCTCCACGCACAGCGCCAGCTCGCTGTCGGTGGCGTTGGGGCACAGGCGCTCGCGGATGTCCTGCGAGGTGAACTTGACGGGCCTGCCCGCATCGTCCTTGTACTCGATGATCCCGTTAGCCATTGATGGTCACCTCTCCGTCCTCGATCTCGACCTTCTCGATGTTCACGCCTGCCAGCTCGGCGAACACGCCGCGCGGCCCGTTCAGCTTGTAGATGTGCTCCATGCGGCCAGCGCTATCGACAATACGGTCGTAGATTTCGAGGTCCTGCGCATCGGCTCCCAATAGCTTCAGACTGAACAGAAGCCCGTAGGCGATGCCGCGCAGGCACGCGGGCTTAAGGCCCCTTTTCCCTATCTCAGCGCCCTTCTCGTCCGCGACGAGGATTAAGTTCGTGGCAAACTCGTCAAGCACCTCGAACGCATCGCCATCGACTTGGACTTTTATGTGCATGTACTCCATTGCTTAATCTCCGTTTCTACTTTTTCTCTTCGGCTGGGTCTGCCCAGCCGCGATATACCTGTATGTCCATGTGCGGTTCGATTCCGCGCCGACGGGGCCACTTGACCACGTGGACCTCGGCCACCTGGCTGTCGTCGCCCCAGACCGCCCCGTTCATCCCGTCCATCACGAGCTTGGCGATGTTGTCCGCGTCCGGCTTGAACGTGTTCAGTTCCGACGTGACGCGCTTCGGCCTCGACACGGGCAGCGGCTCGTACACGTCGATGCGCACCGCGACGGGCACCCTGAACGGGAACAGCAGCCCCTTGAGCTCCGGGTACGCCTCCCGCATGGCCCCGAGCGCCGCGTCGCGGATGGCGGCCTCGTTGCGGATGGTCTCGTTTGGCGTGTACATCCGGGCGTGCCTGCGGTCGAGCCTGTGGCGCTGCTTGCCCGCCACGAACGGGACGGTGAACGCGAATCGCCTGCCGATCACAGTACCGACCCCATCCCGAGCGCCACGCGGATGCCATCCGCCGCGAGCAGTATCGCCCGCAGGACGTAGGGCATGAGCGCGTACACCGCGAACAGGAGCGCGATGTACGCAGCGCACCTAAGCAGCCTCGATGCCATGCGTTCCCTCCTCGATCCACTGCTCCACCCATTCCGGGCGCACCATGCGCCCTACCTTGCGCCCCTCGGGCAGCTGCGAGCGCAGGCGGCCCGCCTTGCACTCGCAGCGCAGCGTGTCGTATGGCACCCCCGTCACCCTCGACGCCTCGCGCAGCGTGTACATCAGCTTGTGGCGGATGCCTAGCTCGTCGGCCATCTGCTGGAACGTTTTGGCTCTGCTAGAATCCATGAGTGACCTCCTTTCAGGTCTGGAGCCGTCCCCGCTTTCCACACCGGGCGGCTCTTTTTTTGCTTGCTTTCGGGGCCTCGCCCCCGGCACGGCACCGGTAGGGAACGTCCCCGCGGATGGTTATCGGAGAGCCGCGGGGCAACGGTGCCGCCCCGGGAGCGGGGCCCGCGGGTTGCCTGAGCGGCAATACCTGCGTTTCCGCGTTATTCGCGCGGTAGGCTTCGGGCCATGATTCGGAGACAGCCGACATATCGACCTAGGCACGCGAAGCCGGAGGCGCCTTTCAGGCGCGCCCTCCGGTCGGCGCTAGCGCTTTTTGTGCGCTCCTCCCTCATCGGGACGCTCAGCTGGGCCGCGGGCTTCATCCCCGGCATCCCGGGACTCTTTGCGCAGATAGCGCTTCAGCTCCTTGATTCGCTCATCGATCAGATGCAGCTTGAGGATGATCGCGAAGCACCACGAGGCTAGGCACCAGAACCCCCAGTCCCCCATCACTGCTCGCCGCCCTTGAGGTGGAAGCGCGTCCACTCGCCCGCGGCGATGCCGACCTCCACCGGCTGGATGTCAGGGTCGATGGCGTCGATGCTGTTCATCACCACCGTGCGCTCGACGAAGCACATGGTCGCCTCGTCGCCGTGCATGAGTTCGTCCAGGCGCCCGCGGGCGTCGAGGAAGGACTCGAAGGCCTCGTGGTGCCAGCCGCCCCCGTCGTCGCACCAGTTGACGATGGCCTCGATGCTCGCGAAGCCGCTCGGGCACTCGATCTCGAATGACTTCCCGCGCGCTTCGTACCTGATGTTCTCGCGGCGCATCTTCACGTCTCCCATGTCGCCCTCCCTAGCGCTCGTCGAGAGCCTCGTCGCGGCTGATGTCGGTGAAGTCCGTCGACCAGCCGATGCCGTGGGCGGTGAAGCGCACGGAGGTGTACGCGTAGTAGCGCGTGCCGGCGATCTCGGCGCTGTCGAGGTCGCCCTCGACCATGCTCACGGCCCTCGGCGTGAAGCCGAACAGGATGCAGATGCGGTTCGCCACCGATTCAGACGTCTCGGACATGGCGCCGTCGAGGTCATCGTTCGGCGCGAAGGTGACGGGGCAGTTCTTCTTGGTGCTCATGTCGCCCTCCCCTACAGCTCGAAGTCGGAAAAGTCGCGGGCCTCGACGGGCTCGGCCTCGACCGTGATGGCCTCGGGGATGTTCCAGCCGCCCAGCTCGATGTCGATGTAGTTCTCGTTCATTGTTCTCTCCGTTTCGTTTGTGCCCTAATTTATTTAGGGTCGATACCCAAAAAAATATTGCCGTCAATGCCGAAATGCTTTCCCAGCTTGTCCGCCATCGTTGGCGTAAGCTTGTCCGCTTGTGCGTCCTCGATGGCCGTTAGCGTCGGTTCGGTAATTCCAAGAGCTGCGGCGATTTCTTTCTTCTGGAATCGCTTGACTCCGGCTTCTCGAAACTCCTTAAGGTTTTGCATCCGCTCCTCCTTTCGTTGACCTAATCATAATCTAATTTGGGTTGAACCACAACTACTTTTTGCTTTAAACCAAAATTATTTTTGCTTAGGATAAAGACAACGCAGTTAGGAGGCGCTATGGAATTTGGTGAAAAGCTCCGGTCGCTACGTACGAAAGCAGGATTAACCCAGCTAGACATTGCCGAAAAACTTGACGTGTCGGCAGCGGCCATTGGGGCATGGGAAAACGGCCGAGCAAAGCCTCGCCTAACAAAGTTAGGGCAGCTTGCCGAACTTCTAGGGACGAGTGCAGCCGACCTCATGGGAGAGGACGCCGCCGAGGCCGCGATCAGCGGCACGTCGCGCATGGTCCCCCTGCTGGGCTTCGCCCACATGGGCGAGCCGTGCGACGAGGGGAACCTCGCCGACGAGGTCGAGGTCCCCGCCTCCATCGCCGACGCGCACCCGCGCGGCTTCATGGTCCACGCCCAGGGAGGGTGCATGGACAACCGGTTCCCCCACGACGCCCTGCTGCTGGTCGACCCCGACATGGAGCCGGTCAACGGCCAGCCGGTGCTCGCCGAGACGTCCGACTACGGCGCCGTGGTGCGCAACTACACCCGGGGCCGCTCGACCGTGATGCTCACGGCGGACAGCC
>OLPO01000953.1_pt1 | contig 21219 bp, 15 predicted proteins | sample 1672831 | NCBI WGS metagenome assembly OLPO01 (sample SAMEA3136728, study PRJEB25190) | human gut metagenome
GATACATGATATGATGATGTTCGAGGATTGCGGGAATTGCATAGCAATGGAGCAATCCGGTTACATCATATGTATGAAAAAGAGTACATAGAGGAATACACAGGTACAGTAAAGAGCATCAATGCTTGACATTTGTGCATGGGGTAGGGGATAATGTACAGGATAACAGGAAATGTTTGTAATGATAGCGAAAAGGCAGTCGGATAAAGGATATGTGCGGGAATCGCACAGTAAAAATGCATAGCAGGAGGAAAATCGGATGATAGGTATTATTGGAGCAATGGAAGAGGAAGTTGCAGCTCTGAAAAGTGAGATGGCAGATGCTAAAGTGACAGAGTTTGCTTCCATGACATTTTATAAAGGAACTCTTTGTGGGAAGGAAGCGGTTGTCGTAAGAAGTGGAATCGGTAAAGTTAATGCGGCAATCTGCGCGCAGATCCTGGTGGATAAATTTGGCGTAGATACGCTGATCAATACAGGTATTGCAGGATCCCTGGATGCAAGAATTGACATTGGTGATATGGTGATTTCTACAGATGCGGTGCATCATGATATGGACGCAACCATATTTGGAGATGCAATCGGCCAGGTGCCAAGAATGGATACACGCACATTCCCGGCAGATCCGCATCTGGTAGAGCTTGCAGTGAAGGCAAATGAAAAAGCAAATCCGCAGATCCATACATTTACAGGAAGGGTCGCAAGTGGAGATCAGTTCATTTCTTCCGGAGAAGTGAAAGCACGTATCGTGGAGAATTTTCAGGCTCTTTGCACAGAGATGGAGGGAGCCGGAATTGCGCACGCCGCTTATCTTAACAAAGTTTCGTATGTCATCATTCGAGCAATTTCTGATAAAGCTGACAACAGTGCAACGATGGATTATCCAGAGTTTGAAAAACAGGCAATTGCCCACAGCGTGGCGCTTGTAAAGGAATTGCTCCCGATGATTTAAAATCAGAGAATAAATGATTCGATAAAATATAAGAAAAAATACCATAATCTGCGGTGTGCAGATGTCGCTTTATGGGGAACGGTTTTTCGCCCTTCTTTTGGAAAATCCATTATAATTGGTGCCAAAAGGAGGGCTTTTATCATGTTAGAATTAATGTTAGACAGACATGTGATCTATGTACTGATGGGAATGAGTGCATTTGCCGGAGTTGTGTCAAAGGTGGTCGTTGGAAGAACACTTAGGAAGCTGGTGGCAGCAGCGGAAAGTATGGGGAAGAGTAATCATCCGTTGATGCGGCTTGTGCGGGCGAAATTCGAGCACACCTGTATGATCAGTGAAAAGGTGGAAAACGTAGGCGTATTTGTGGACAAGTATCTCTATGAATACCGGGTTGGTGGAGTCAGGCTCCATGCATGGCGGCGGTTACAGATGGCAGGTGCCGGACTTTGTCTGATTCTTGGCGGAGTTGGCGCAATCATAAGTTATCGGATTAAAGGGGCGACAGAGCAGACGGCTATGATCGGCGGAACCGGCGTGGCGATGGCGTTAATCGTATTCTTGGTACATATGCTGACGGATGAGGAGTACCGGCTGGAGGCAGTACGAAATTATATGGTAGATTATCTGGAAAATATTTATCAGCATCGCTATGAAAAAACATACAAGAAAGAAGTTCTGGCAGAAGAGGCAAGATCAGCAGAAGCGAGAATAGAGGAGAGTGCCAGAACACAAGAAAATGCAGGAATGACGAAGAATACCAGAATGCCAGAAGAAGAGAGAATGGGTGAGAATACCAGAATGCCAGAAGAAGAGAGAATGGGTGAGAATACCAGAATGCCAGAAAATACAGGAATGGGTGAGAATACCAGAATGCCAGAAAATGCAGGAAGGGCAGAGGGTGATAACTTGCCAGGTGAATCTGTGAATCAGAAGAAGCAGGAACCAAAGCAGGAATTTCCTGGATCTATGGACAGTCTGCTTTGGGCGATGTATAAGACAGAACCGCTGCAGGTGGAAGATGACCGGAAGGTCAAAAAGACAGCTATATCGCAAAAACCAGGTAAAACAGAAAAAATAGAAAAAACAATAGAATCGGAAGAGACAAAGGCGCAGGACGAGGCAAACAGAAATCAGCGTATCCGAGAAATCCTGGAGGAGTTTATGGCTTGATAATAAGAGACTGATTTGTTAAAATATAGATAACGGCTCAAAGTTAGTTTTGTGAAACAAGGACTGTCTGTGAGCTGTCACATTTATAAGAAGAAAATTATATAGATTTCTTCGAGACAAGAACTAGAACGTAACGGGTAGCATAAGGAGGACGAGTCCAATGGGAAGTAAAGTAACATTTGATTATTCAAAGGCAGATGCGTTTATCAGCGCACATGAGATGGAATCTATGAAGAAGATTACCGAGGCTGCGAAAGCTGAACTCCTGGGAAGGGAGGGAGCAGGAAATGATTTCCTTGGCTGGATCGATCTTCCGGTTGATTATGATAAAGAGGAGTTCGAGAGAATCAAGAAAGCCGCTGCAAAGATCCAGTCAGATTCAGAGGTGCTGGTAGTAATCGGTATCGGAGGATCTTATCTTGGCGCAAGAGCAGCAATCGAATTTCTTGGACACAGCTTTTATAATGTAGTATCAAAAGAGATCCGCAAAGCTCCGGAGATTTATTTTGCCGGTAACAGCATCAGCAGTACATATCTGAAACATCTGATCGAAGTGATTGGAGACAGAGATTTCTCAGTTAATATCATTTCCAAATCAGGAACAACAACAGAGCCTGCAATCGCATTCCGTATTTTCAAGGAGATGCTGGAGAAGAAGTATGGCAAAGCTGAGGCTGCTAAGAGAATCTATGCAACAACAGACAAAGCTCGTGGAGCTCTGAAAGGACTTGCTGATGAGGAAGGATACGAAGAGTTCGTAGTACCGGACGATGTTGGAGGACGTTTCTCTGTACTGACAGCTGTTGGACTTCTTCCGATCGCAGTCAGCGGAGCTGATATTGACAAGCTGATGGAAGGTGCAGCAGAAGGAAGAAAATTCGCACTTGAGAATCCATTTGAGGAAAATGACGCAATGCTCTATGCAGCAACACGTAACATTCTGCTCCGTAAGGGAAAAGCGGTTGAGATCATGGCAAATTATGAGCCAAGCCTGCATTATGTATCTGAGTGGTGGAAACAGCTCTTCGGAGAGAGTGAAGGCAAGGATAAGAAAGGAATCTTCCCTGCATCTGTAGACCTTACAACAGATCTTCACTCTATGGGACAGTTCATTCAGGATGGAAGCAGAATCATGTTCGAGATAGTTATGGAAGTGGAGGAGCCGACAGAGCAGATCACAATCGGTGAGGAGCCGGTGGATCTGGACGGACTGAACTACCTTGCAGGCAAGACAATGGATTTTGTAAATAAGAGTGCTATGAATGGTACGATTCTTGCACATACAGACGGACAGGTTCCGAATTTGAAAGTGACAATTCCGGCGCAGGACGAGAAGTCACTTGGACAGTTATTCTATATGTACGAGTTCGCATGCGGTGTCAGCGGATATATTCTTGGAGTAAATCCATTTAATCAGCCGGGTGTTGAGAGCTACAAGAAGAACATGTTCGCACTTCTTGGAAAACCAGGATACGAAAAAGAAAGAGAAGAACTTCTTAAGAGATTATAAGAATGGCAACGATATACGAAAAATTAAAAGCGTATAGCGATTCTGACTATTATGGATTTCACATGCCGGGGCATAAGCGTAAGATGCATATGTCCTGGGATGCGGATCCTTATACTGTAGATATTACAGAGATTGAAGGCTTTGATGATCTTCACCATGCAGAAGGAATCCTGAAAGAGGCTCAGGAACGGGCAGCCAGAATCTATCATGCAGATGAGACACATTTTCTGGTAAATGGAAGTACAGTTGGAATTCTGAGTGCTATCGCGGGTGTGACGAATAAAGGAGATCAGATTCTTGTGGCGCGCAATTGTCACAAATCGGTCTATCATGCAATCTACATGAATGAGTTGAATCCGGTGTATCTCTATCCCCGGTTTGATTCAGAGTTACAGTTGAATATTGAGATATCCGCAGAGGATGTGAGGAGGGCCCTTAATCGGTATCCACAGATCCGAGCAGTCATGATGGTATCTCCGACTTACGATGGAATTGTGTCGGATGTGGCCGAGATAGCAAAGGCCGCACATGAAAAAGGACTGCCGCTGATCGTGGATGAAGCACACGGGGCTCATTTTGGTTTTCATCCCTATTTTCCGGAAAATGCAAATCAAAAAGGCGCAGACATTGTGATCCACAGTGTTCACAAGACACTTCCGGCATTTACCCAGACAGCACTTCTCCACATGAATGGAAATCTGGTGAACCGGGAAAAGGTGAGACGATATCTGCATATGTTACAGAGTAGCAGTCCGTCTTATATTCTGATGGCGGGAATCGATCAGTGCATGGAGATGCTGGATCATCACTGCGAGGAAGTTTTTGACCCGTATGTGGAGCGTTTGAAGAGATGTAGAGAAGAACTTGGAAAATGTGAACATATCCGGCTGGCAGAGACCAAACATTATGATAAGTCAAAGCTTGTATTATCAGTAGCAGGACTTACGAAAGGATTTGCGGATACATATGGTGCAGAAGCAACAGGTATTCAATTGCAGGAAGATTTATTAAATCAGTACCACCTGCAAATGGAGATGGCCGCGGGGACTTATGTGATTGCCATGACTTCGGTCGGGGATACCGATGAAGGAATGAAACGGCTTATAAAAGCAATTTATGAGTTGGATAAGAAATATAAACCTTTACAGGGGGCTTATAACACTGTAGATTCAGACATAGTGCCGGGAGAAATCAAAAAGTCGCAAAAGAAAGAAAAAAATTACGATATAGAACCGGGACATCTGCCACAGGCGGAAGTAATCTATTCACCGGCGCAGGTCATCAGCATGAAAGACGCAGGGGCAGATGGGTTTCAGGTTGTGCCATTGACACAGAGCGAAGGCTACATTTCCGCGGAGTATGCGTATCTCTATCCACCGGGGATCCCGATGCTGGTGCCGGGGGAACGGATCACAGCGCAGATCCGGGAACATTTTCAATGGTATATGGAAAGAACATATGAGATACAGGGAGTAGAAAAAGAAGGATACATAGAGGTATGGACGCATGGGTAAGATATATTATATAATGGGCAAGAGTTCATCTGGAAAAGATACATTATTCCGGAAGATCAAGCAAGAGCTGCCGATGCTTCAGACAGTGACGCTTTACACGACCAGACCGAAGCGGGAAGGTGAAAGAGAAGGCGTCGAATACCATTTTGTGACAGATGAACAGATGCATATTTTCGAGAGACAGGGAAAGGTTGTTGAACTTCGTACTTATAATACTGTTCACGGAGCATGGAAATATGCTACAATAGAAGATGGACAGGTCAATCTGGCAGAATCCGACTATCTGATGATCGGAACGCTGGAGTCCTATGGAAAGTTAAAGAAATATTACGGAGCGGCGTATCTTGTTCCGGTGTACATCGAAGTAGAGGACGGCGAGCGGCTGAACCGTGCACTTACGAGAGAGCGGCAGCAGGAAGTGCCACGTTACGCGGAGATGTGCAGAAGATTTCTCGCAGATACGGAAGATTTTTCCGAGGAGCATCTGAGAGCTGCGGGAATAAAGAAGCGTTATTACAATGATGACCAAAAAAGATGCTTAGATGAAATTATAGAGGACATACGATATGGGAAGTTTTAAAGATGTAGTAGGACACAGAGATGTAATTCAATATTTGCAGAATGCAGTTGCCGAGAATCGGGTATCACAGGCGTACATTGTGAATGGCGAGCGCGGAACCGGAAAGAAGATGCTGGCAAAGTTATTTGCCATGGCACTTTTATGTGAAGAACATGGACCGGAACCATGTAATAAATGTCATTCCTGTGTACAAGCAGAATCGAATAACCATCCGGATATTATCTGGGTGACACATGAGAAGCCGGGATCCATCGGAGTCGATGATGTGCGCACACAGATCAATAATACAGTTGCAATCAAGCCATATCAGGGCCCGTATAAAGTTTATATTATTCCGGAAGCTGATATTATGACGGTACAGGCACAGAATGCGTTATTAAAGACGATTGAAGAACCGCCACAGTATGCAGTATTTATTCTGCTGACGGAAAATGCAGACGTATTGCTTCCGACAATTAATTCCAGATGTGTCATGTTAAAACTTCGCTACATCAAAGATGCACTGATTAAAAAATATCTCATGGAGAGAATGGAAGTACCAGATTACAAGGCTGAAGTCTGCGCTGCATTTGCACAGGGAAACCTTGGGAAAGCTATCAAACTGGCAGGTTCCGAGCATTTTAATGAGCTCAAGGACGAAGTCCTGAACCTGATGCGCCATATAAATGAGATGGATATCAGTGAGCTTGTGGAGGCAGTGAAACGCTGCACTCTTTATAAAGTTGAAATCAACGACTATCTTGACCTGATCATGGTATGGTACAGAGATGTCTTGTTATATAAAGCGACAAGGGAAATAGATAAGGTTGTATTCAAAGATCAGATCGACTGCATGCGTGAGCAGGCAAGACGCAGTTCTTATGAAGGAATTGAGACGATTCTGGACAGCCTTGACAAAGCAAAAGCCAGATTAAAAGCAAATGTTAACTTTGATCTGGTCATGGAGCTTTTGTTCCTGACGATAAAGGAGAACTAGATTTATGACAAAAGTAATCGGAGTAAGATTCCGCCAGGCGGGAAAGATCTACTTTTTCTCACCGGGGAAATTAGAGATTAAACCCCAAGACCGTGTCATCGTAGAGACGGCTCGCGGTGTTGAGTTCGGAAAGGTTGTGACAGGTCCGAAAGAAGTAGAAGACGACAAGATCACACAGCCTTTAAAATCTGTGATTCGAATTGCAAACGAAGAGGATTACAAAAAAGAAGAGAAAAACAGAGAAAAAGAAAAAGAAGCATTTAACATCTGCTTAGAGAAGATCCGTAAACACGGTCTGGAAATGAAGCTTATAGATGCGGAGTATACATTTGATAATAATAAAGTGTTATTTTACTTTACCGCAGATGGAAGAATTGATTTCCGTGAGCTGGTAAAAGATCTGGCAAGCGTGTTCCGTACACGTATCGAGCTTCGTCAGATTGGTGTCCGTGATGAGACGAAGATTCGTGGAGGCATTGGTATCTGTGGAAGACCACTTTGCTGTCACACGTATCTGTCTGAGTTTGCACCGGTATCGATCAAGATGGCGAAAGAGCAGAACCTGTCTCTGAATCCGACAAAGATATCCGGAGTCTGCGGCAGACTGATGTGCTGTCTGACTAACGAAGAAGAGACCTATGAAGAGCTGAACCGTCAGCTTCCGGGAGTTGGAGATCATGTGACGACGCCGGAAGGACTTCATGGTGAAGTTCAGGCCGTTCACGTACTGCGTCAGATCGTAAAGGTTATTGTGACGCTGGATAACGATGAAAAAGAAATCCGTGAATATCCGGCAGGTGAGCTGAGATTCAAATCAAGAAAGAAGAAAAAAGATGCAAAGCTTTCGAAAGAGGAGTTTGCACAGTTAAAAGCTCTGGAGGAGAAAAATGGTGCCTCCAAGTTAAATGATGACTAATAAGAAGCCCGATGAGCGCCTGGATGATCTCCAGGTGAAGGGCTATGAGATTATACAGAAGCCCGGTCGGTTCTGCTTTGGCATGGACGCCGTGCTTCTGTCTTCCTATGCAAAAGTAAAACGTGGGGAACGTGCACTGGATCTTGGGACCGGAACCGGAATTCTTCCGATTTTACTGGAAGCAAAGAATCCGGGACTTCATTATACAGGTCTGGAAGTTCAGGAAGAAAGTGCTGATATGGCAAGAAGAAGCGTGGCACACAACGGGCTGGAGAACAAGATAGATATCGTTACCGGTGATATCAAAGAGGCAAGTCACATATTTGGAAATGATTCGTATGAAGTCATTGTATCCAATCCACCGTATATGATTGGAGAACACGGCCTGAAAAATGATAACGAGGCTTTGTATATCGCAAGACATGAAGCGTTATGCACATTAGATGATCTTCTGCGAGAAAGTGCAAAAGTACTGAAAATGAAAGGACGTTTCTACATGGTGCACCGTCCTTTCCGCCTGCCGGAAATCTTTACAAAAATGTGCAATTACGGAATCGAGCCGAAACGCATGCGTCTCGTCCACCCATATGCAGACAAAGAGCCAAACATGGTTCTTATCGAAGGCCTCAAAGGCGGAAAACCACGCCTCGCCGTAGACCCGCCGCTCATAGTCTACACGAAAGACGGGGAGTATACGGAAGAAGTACTGAAATTGTACGGGATGAAATAAAAGGAGAATTATATGTCAGGAACATTATATCTGTGTGCAACTCCGATCGGCAACCTGGAGGACATGACATTTCGCTGTGTCCGTATTTTAAAAGAAGTTGATTTGATCGCAGCAGAGGATACCCGCAATAGCATTAAGCTTTTGAATCATTTTGATATTCACACACCGATGACCAGTTATCATGAATATAACAAGATTGCAAAAGCGCATACGTTGATCGAGCACTTGGAAAATGGTGAAGATATTGCACTGATCACGGATGCGGGAACACCGGGAATCTCCGATCCGGGTGAGGAGCTGGTGGCAATGTGTCAGGAAGCAGGAATCACTGTGACAGCAGTTCCGGGGGCAGCAGCTTGCATCACAGCGCTGACCATTTCCGGATTGTCCACAAGAAGATTCGCGTTTGAAGCATTTCTTCCGACAGATAAAAAAGAACGACAGGCAGTGCTGAACGAACTGATGGAAGAGACAAGAACTATGATTATCTACGAAGCACCGCACAGACTGGTCCGGACATTAGAGCTTCTGCTTGCGACCTTGGGTGACAGAAGAATCCGCATTTGCCGGGAGCTTACGAAAAAGCATGAGACCGTCTTTGCAACAACGATCAGTGCGGCAGTGGAATATTATAAAGAGCAGGAACCAAAAGGGGAATGCGTGCTTGTCATTGAGGGTAAGAGCCGTCAGGAACAGATAGAAGAAGAACGCCAGAAATGGGAAGAAATGTCCATTCAGGAACATATGGATTATTATATGGATCAGGGGATTCAGAAAAAAGAAGCAATGAAAATGGTCGCGAAAGACCGGGGAGTCGGAAAGAGAGACATTTACCAGGCGTTGTTGTAAAAAAGTAATGATGGATAAAAAGCCTGAATTGCAGTAGTCAGGGGAAGACAAAGAAAGGGGCTGATCAGATGGCAAGTCTGACATTAAAACATGTAGATCGCGCATTTCCGAATGGATATGAGGCAGTAAAGGATTTAAATTTCCAGATTGAAGACGGAGAATTTGTAATATTGACTGGCCCATCCGGGAGTGGAAAAAGTGCTGTTATGCGCATGATCGCAGGTCTTGATGAAGTGAAAAACGGAGAGATATGGATTGGAGACAAGCTGGTCAACAGTCTTCCACCGGAGGAGCGTGGAATTGCTATGATTTTTCAGAATTATACTGTGTATCCGCGAATGACAGTTCTGGAAAATGTAGAACTGGGCTTAAGACTTCGCGGCATAGATGAAAAAGAAATAGGAAAACGGACACTGGAAGTGATGGAACTTCTGGATCTTGTAGAAGTCCGATTTGCAAAAGTAAAAAACTTGTCAGATCTGTGGAAACATCGGACCGCGCTGGCGCGTGCCATGATTTTGGAGCCAGATGTAATCCTCATGGATGAGCCACTTCGCAATGTAAGTCCCAAATTTCATAATCAGTTGACTCAGGAGCTGGTGGAATTGCAGGAGAGAACCGGAGTTACAATACTGTATGCTACAAAAAATGTGGAAGAAATGGCACTATTGGGAAAACGAAAAGTGATGGTGTAAAATAGACGAGAAGAATTTAGAGAATAGAGGAAAGATTACGTGAGAAACACTTGCGAAATCTTTCCTTTTGTGTTATCCTATGAATACTTTTAGAAAAGATTCTATATTTTAAAAAGTTCTAAGCCGTAAGGTATCTCATTTCGGTGTTTCAGATTTCGAGACAGTAATCCGACATGAAGAAAAAATGTTACTATATTAAGTTGTTTGTACTATGAGTACAGGGAGGAGTTGAATGATATGTGTAATTTATCAGAAGGTATTGAAGAAAAGGGAATGAAAAAGGGTGAATAAATGGTTGGACATATGTCATGTGATGTGCTAATATATACATGTATACAATCTGAAAATAAAGGTAATTATTCAGAAGAATATAATTACAGGTAATCAGGAGGACTAGACATGTTGAAATTATATGACGGCGGTGCGTATCTGGTAAATGGCACCGAGATCATTACGGACGAAGCAGAAGTAAAGGCAAAGACAGGCCGTGAGGTATCCAAGGAGGAAGCCAGAACGCAGACAATGGCTTATGGAATTCTGGACGCTCATAATACATCAGGCAATATGGAGAGACTGCAGATCAAATTTGATAAGCTGACATCTCATGACATTACATTTGTCGGAATTATTCAGACAGCGAGAGCTTCAGGACTGGAGAAGTTTCCAATTCCATATGTATTGACGAACTGTCACAACTCACTCTGCGCGGTCGGCGGAACGATTAATGAAGATGACCACATGTTTGGACTGACTTGTGCGAAGAAATATGGCGGTGTCTATGTACCGCCTCATCAGGCAGTTATTCACCAGTTTGCCCGTGAGATGCTAGCAGGCGGCGGCAAGATGATCCTTGGATCCGACAGCCATACCCGCTATGGAGCACTTGGAACGATGGCTATGGGTGAAGGCGGACCGGAACTTGTAAAGCAGCTCCTGAATAAGACATATGATATTAAGATGCCAGGTGTGATTGGAATTTATCTGGACGGAGAGCCGGTCAAAGGCGTCGGACCACAGGACGTGGCACTTGCAATTATCGGCGCAACATTTGCAAATGGTTATGTAAACAATAAAGTTATGGAATTTGTCGGACCAGGTGTGGAGAAGTTAAGTGCTGATTTCCGTATCGGAATCGATGTTATGACAACAGAGACAACTTGTCTGTCTTCTATCTGGAAAACAGATGATAAGATTAAGGAGTTCTATGAGATCCACGGCAGAAGTGAAGATTACAAAGAACTGAATCCTGGTGCAGTTACATATTATGATGGTATGGTCTATGTGAACTTAAGCGAGATCCGCCCGATGATCGCAATGCCGTTCCATCCGTCAAATGTATATACAATCGACGATGTACGTAAGAATCTGAAAGACGTGCTTCACGATGTAGAGCAGAAAGCACTGGTGAGCCTGGATGGTGCTGTGGATTATTCACTTCAGGATAAAGTGATTGATGGAAAACTTTATGTGGATCAGGGAATCATCGCAGGATGTGCCGGTGGTGGATTTGAAAATATCTGCGCAGCAGCAGACATCATAAAAGGTCATTACATTGGCTCAGATGAATTTACATTTAGTGTATATCCGGCAAGTACACCGATCTATATGGAACTTGTGAAAAACGGTGCAGTTGCGGATCTTATGGAAGCAGGAACGATTGTAAAAACAGCATTCTGCGGACCATGCTTTGGAGCTGGAGATACACCGGCAAATAACGCATTTTCTATTCGCCACTCTACAAGAAACTTCCCGAACCGTGAAGGTTCCAAGCTTCAGAGTGGACAGATTGCATCCGTTGCACTTATGGATGCCCGTTCAATTGCAGCAACAGCAGCAAATAAAGGCTTCCTGACACCTGCAACAGATATGGACGTAGAATACAAGGGACAGAAATACCACTTTGACCAGAAGATTTATGCAAATCGTGTATTTGACAGTCATGGAGTGGCTGATCCGGATACAAAGATCAAGTTCGGACCGAATATCAAAGACTGGCCGGCAATGTCAGCACTTCCGGAGAATCTGGTATTGAAAGTTGTATCAGAGATTCACGATCCGGTTACAACAACAGATGAGCTGATCCCATCTGGAGAAACATCTTCTTACAGATCCAATCCACTTGGACTGGCAGAGTTTGCACTTTCCAGAAAAGATCCTGCATATGTGGGACGTGCAAAGGAAGTACAGAAAGCACAGAAAGCAATCGAAGCAGGCGAATGTCCGTTAGAGGTATTGGAAGAATTAAAACCGGTTATGGCAAAGATCCAGGAGAAATATCCGGAAGCAGGAAAAGGAAATATCGGAGTCGGAAGTACGATCTTTGCAGTAAAACCAGGTGACGGTTCAGCAAGAGAGCAGGCAGCTTCCTGTCAGAAGGTGCTCGGTGGCTGGGCGAATATTGCAAATGAATATGCGACAAAAAGATATCGCTCCAATCTGATCAACTGGGGAATGCTTCCATTTATCACAAAAGAAGACGACAAGAAATTAAGCTTCAAAAATGGCGATTATATCTTTGTACCGGAAATCAGAAAAGCAGTGGAAAACAAAGATGCAGAGATCAAAGCTTATGTAGTCGGAGATACATTGAAAGAAGTCACATTTACACTTGGAGATATGACAGACGCAGAAAGAGAGATTATTCTCAAAGGTTGTCTGATTAATTATTATAAGGGCTAAATAATCCGATAGGTAAAATTCACGTTCTATGTTCCGTTGCACTGGGAATTACGCTGAATTTTATCTTGCGCAGTATTTTCGGCGGTAATATAATTGAATAAACGAATGTAAATAAAAGGCGGCACTTATGAAAAAAAGTGACGCCTTTTTGTAACACTTGAGATATTTTGGGACTCTTATATGTAGAAGAAGTAATAATACTTTTTACACTGGGTATTGGGGAACGGCAATTGGATAAGTCAATGGAGGAGTGTGGAGAACTTCTTGAGAAAAACAAATTGAGGAGGAAAAAGAATGAAATGTGATGCAAAAGCATTTTCAAAGCTATATGAGCAGGTCTATCAAGACCTCTATCGCTACGCGCTTTGTCTGATGCGTGATCCGCATGAGGCAGAAGACGCGGTGAGTGCGGCAGTGTTATCTGCTTATGAACATATACATAAACTTCGAAAAGAAGAAGCTTTCAAGAGCTGGATTTTTACAATTTTGTCAAATATATGTAAGAAAAGATTGAAACAGGTGGCGAAAGAAGGAATACAGCAGACAGAAGATTTTTTCCCGGAAGGACAGGTGGAAGGAATTCATGAAGAAGATGTGGGACTTGCGATGGATGTGAGAAATGCATTTTTTATTCTTTCAGAAGAAGAGCAAATGATAGTCGGGCTGTCAGTGTTTGGCGGTTATAACAGCACAGAAATCGGGAAGACCCTAAGCCTGAAGCCGGGAACTGTCCGGGTAAAACGAAGCCGGGCGCTGGAGAAGATGCAGTGTGTGTTGGATGGGAGGACATTTTATGAATAAGAATGAGCAGGACATGATTCGGAAAATAAAGGAAAAGTCAGAACAGGTTCCGGTGCCGAAAGCGCTTGAACCGAGACAGATTGAAGCAAAGCTTGCAGGAAAGAAGAAAAAAGTGTGGACTCCGGCGAGAATCAGTGGGCTGGCAGCAGCATGCCTGGTGCTGATCGTAGGAGTGATGGTATACCAGAATTATTTTAAAATGGAAGACGCGACTCGAGATGATAAGATAGCATGCAGTGATGTGACGATCAGTGACAGTACGAAAGTAGAAAGTGCGGCGGAATATAAGGATGTCTATGCATATTTGGAAAAATATAAGAAAGATCAGGAAAGAGACAGTGCATACACTTCAAGCGGGGCAAGATCATTGAATGATATAAGAGTCGATGAATCAGCTGACAGTAAGGCAAGCGGAGATGCAGCACAGAATATTGAAGAAAGCAGTACTGCAGCAGCGGACACCGGAATGGCAAGCGGTTCTTATTCTGAGACAAATGTACGTCAGGAAGGTGTGGACGAGGGGGATACAGCTAAAACAGATGGAACATACCTTTACGTGTTAAAAGATAAGAGCGATCAGATTGCCATTATAGATACCCGTGATAATCGGATGAAGCAAACGGCTACTATAACAGTGGAAGATGTTTCTGAAATCCAGGAAATGTATCTGGACATTGAAAGAAATCAATTAGTCGCAGTGTGTGACGGTTATGTGGGCGGCAAATGGAATGATGATGATTATGGATATGGTCAGAGGGCTAATACGACCGCAGTAACTTATGACATTTCAGACCGGGAAAATCCAAAAGAAGTTGGCAGGGTCAGTCAGAGTGGATATTACAATTCTTCAAGAATTGCAGATGGATACTTATACTTATTCAGTGATTATTATGTAACACTTGATGGTATAACGGCGAAGAATCCTAAGTCCTATGTACCACTTGTAAACGATAATCTGATCAAAGAAACAGATATCTGTCTTCCGTCCATTTCAAAGGCAGATATGTATTCGATCATCACATCAGTTTCTCTGGAAAATCCAAATGAGACAGCGCACAGTAAGGCACTTTTGGCAGACGGTGGCAATTTATATGTGAGCAACGATAATCTTTATTTTTATGAAAATGTGTGGCAATATTCCGGAAAAGATGTGACGACAATCCGAAAAGTTTCTTATGAAAGTGGGAAATTGACGGCTGGGGCACAGTGCAAAATAGACGGCTATATTAATGATTCATTTTCTATTGATGAATATGATGGATATCTGAGAGTTGTAGTGACCGATGGCGACACGAACAGTGTTTATGTTTTGAATCAAGAACTGAAAGAAACCGGCTCCATCAAAGGTCTGGCAGAAGATGAGAGGGTGTATTCCGCAAGATTTATGGGAAAGGCAGGATACTTTGTAACATTTAAAGAGACGGATCCGTTATTTTCCGTTGATCTGTCGGATCCGAAAAATCCAAAGATCATAGGAGCGTTGAAGATACCTGGATTTTCAGATTATCTGCATCCGTATGGGAAAAATAAGCTTCTGGGTATTGGGATGAATGTTGATGAAAAGACTATGTCAACAGATGGCGTGAAATTGACGATGTTCGATATTTCCGATCCGGAAAATGTGAAAGAGGAGCAGACTTATGTCATTGAAAATGTGTACTATACAGATGTTTCTTATGATTATAAGGCAGCTTTAGTAGATGCAGAGAAAAATCTGATTGGTTTTGCTGCAGACAGCGAAGGCGGCCGGGAGTACTATACATTTTCTTACGACGAAAAACAAGGATTTACATGTACGATGCATGAGGAAATCAATGGAAATAATATGAGGATCACAAGAGGTATTTATATAGAAGATACGCTTTATGTTATCCAGGGAAATATTATAGAAGCGTATAGCCTGAAAGATTTCAAAAAAGTGGACGATATCATTTTGTAACATTTTTGTAACAAAATCTCGTATGTTTTTGACAATAAGACTGGTGTATGATAAACTTGTATCTGTAGAATTGTCAAAAAATTTGAGGTGAGAATATTGGATAAATATGAATATCGGGTAAAAACCGAGCAGATGCTCGAACATTACGAAAAGAAACAATTTAGAAAAGCAATGGAAATTGCCGATACAATAGACTGGAGAAGGGTGAAGAGCCCGGCAATGTTAAATACAGTAAGCGAAATCTACGAGAATAACGGGGAGTTTCAGAAGAGCCGTGATACGCTTATGATTGCATTTGACAGAGCACCGTCCAGCAGAAAGGTTGTGTATCGTCTGGCAGTACTTGCCCTGAAACTGAATGATATTAATGAGGCTTCGGACTGTTATGAGGAATTTGTAAAACTGGCACCGAGAGATCCGAATCAATTCATTTTGAAATATCGGATTTTGAAGGCACAAGGGTCCGATCTGTCAGAACAGATTTCGGCACTGGAAGAATTTAAAAAGGCAGAATATATTGAAAAATGGGCGTATGAGCTCGCAAAGCTATATCATGAAGCAGGCATGACCTCAAAGTGCCTGGAAGAATGTGACGATTTGATCTTGTGGTTCAGCGAAGGAAAATATGTATATCAGGCAATGGAATTGAAGATGAAGTACAAACCACTGACACCACTCCAACAGGAAAAGTACGATGAGTATAAAGGTGTACCGAAAAAAGAGCCTAAGAAAGCAGTGGATAAAAAACCTGAGCGAGCTGCGCTTAAGGATGTAAAGAGTATTCCACAGGATACTGTATCACTTCCAAAAGAACAGATTAAAGCAGCGCAGGAAGCAGCAGAAGCTGCGGAGGCAGAACAGCAGGAATCAGGAGCCAATACAACAGAAACTGTGGATGGTCTGGATGCAACGAGAAGAATTCCGACAGCAGAGCTTGGAGAAGCATTGAAGGCAATGGAAGAAAATGCCAAGGCAGACAAAGAAGTTCTGATAGAAGAATCGGTTTTAGAAGAACCAGTTTCAGAAGAGCCAGTTTCAGAAGAGCCGGAAGAAGCTGTTTCAGAAGAACCAGAAGTTGTAGAAACAGAAGCACCAGTCATTGAACCAATCGGAAAGGAAACTCCGGAAGAAGCTCGGAATGTCAGAGAGTTAGAAGGAATTCTTCAGCATGCGGCAGAAGGACCAAAAAAGTCTATTACGACAGTTGTGAAGGGTGCGACACTTCAAGAAGCACTGGCTAATGGCGTGGCTATGGCGAGTGGAATTAATCCGGAAGACCAGAAGAAGATGGAGGAACGAGAAGAAGAACTCCGCATTGAAGGTCAGATGAAGATTGAAGACATCTTGATGGAATGGGAAGCTAAGCAGAAGGTAAATGCTGAGGCGATCGCAAAGCAAAAAGCATCCGATGAAGAACGACTTAGAAAAGAGAGAGAAGCACTGGAAGCCCGCCGTGAGGCAGAAAGACTTGAGGCAGAGAGACGCGAGGCAGAAGAAATAGCAAGACGGAAAGCAGAAGAAAAAGCCCGTCAGGAAGCAGAAGAGAAAGCACGCCGTGAAGCGGAAGAGAAAGCTCGCCTTGAAGCAGAGGAGAAGGCTCGTCGTGAAGCGGAGGAGAAGGCTCGTCGTGAAGCGGAAGAGAAGGCTCGTCTTGAGGCAGAGGAAGCAAGAAGAAAGGCATTGCTTTCTGATGATATCAGACAGCTTGTGGAAGAGCTGGAAGATCGTGTGACAGCACAGGAGAAAGAAGAGGAAAATTTTGATATAGAAGAGGAACTGGAGCTTGCAAAAGCAGAAGGGGAATCTGTTGAAGAAGAAATTGTAGATCAGTTTATTTCAGAAGAAGAGCTGGACGATATTGTGGAAGAACCTGAAGAGTCTGAAGAAGAACCTGAAGAAGAGATTGTTGAAGCAGTTTCGGAAGAAGAGACGGAGGACGAGGATTCTGAGGATGAAGATGATTTCGAAGAGGAAGAGTTTGAAGACGAAGACTTTGAGGGTGAGGACGAAGAGTTTGAAGCAGAAGATGAAGTCGACGCTGTAGAAGAAATCGAAGAAGTACAAGAAGATGAAGAAATTCCGGAAACAGAAAACCAGGATGATTCGGAAGACAATTCTGAAGACGAGGATGATTTCGAAGACGAGGAATCCGAAGACGATGATTTTGAAGAGGAAGATGGATTCGACGAAGACGATTTTGACGAAGATGGCTTTGCAGATGAATTCCCGGAGGAAGATGAGGAAGAAGTAGAGGAATTCGATGCAGAGTGGAATGAATTCCCGGAAGATGAATCCGAGGACGAAGACGATTTCGAGGAAGAGGATGATTTCGAGGAAGAGGACGATTTCGAGGAAGAGGATGATTTCGAGGAAGAGGATGATTTCGAGGAAGAGGATGACTTCGAGGAAGAGGACGACTTCGAGGAAGAGGATGATTTTGAGGAAGATGATTTCGAGGAAGATGACTTTGAAGATGAGCTTCCTGAGATTCCGGATCCGGAAGACCTTGAAGGAGACTTGGAAATTGAAGAACCATCTGAGGAAGAGATTCAGCGCAGAATTAAGAAGTCAAAAGGAAGTGGAGTTCCATTTGATACCGGATTTGTTGTAACAGGAAGATATGACTTAAGTGCAACCAGTGAGATTGGACTGAAAGCCGGACTGACAGAGGAGCAGAAGAAATTATTCTCTTACTTCGTACCGGTCAGAGGAATGAGTGAACAGATTGTTGCAGTACTTGATAATGACAGACGTGCCCAGAGAGAGGGAACTTCAAGAACCGGTAACTTAATGATTATTGGCCGTAAAGGATCTGGAAAAACAGTACTTGCAGTAGATATTGTAAAAGCAATCCAGAAACAGAGAAATCTGAAACAGGGTAAAGTTGCTATTGTTACAGGTGAGTCACTGAATAAGAAAGAACTTGGCAATATTATCCAGAAGCTTCGCGGTGGAGCGATCATCATCGAAAAGGCTGGTAAGTTGAATTCCAGAACAATCAAGGAACTGAATGCATTGATGTCAAGAAAGACCGGAGAGCTTCTCTTTGTTCTTGAAGATCAGAGAAAACCTCTGGAGAGAATTATGACAGCTAATCCGGATTTCAAAAAGAAATTCACTTCTAAGCTTGAGCTTCCAGTATTCATCAATGATGAGTTAGTAACATTTGGTCAGACTTATGCGAAGGAAAATGGATATAAGCTTGATGAAATGGGAATTCTGGCACTTTACAGCCGAATTGATGTAATGCAGCGTGAAGATCATGCGGTTACAGTTGCGGAAGTAAAAGAAATCATGGATGAAGCAATTAAACATTCACAGAAAGCAAATGTAAAGCATCTTGCAAGACGTGTATTTGGAAAATCTACGGATTCGTCAGATCGCATTATTCTGAAGGAAGAAGATTTTAAAATTTAATGATATAGTGAATGTAAGTGATGAAGCAGGGATACAATTGTAGAAAATTGTATCCCTGTTTTTTGTCTGGAATCGAGTGACATAGATTGAATTTTGTGTTCCGCTAAGGTATACTTAAGATATTGAAATCCGGATGAAATGTGAGGGAAGTTTATGGAGAAAGAATGGAAAGCTTATGAAATCGGAGAATTAGATCAGTACCTTTTCGGACAGGGAAATCACTACGAAATTTATAAGAAGCTGGGTGCACATATGGTGGACGACGAAGGGCAGGAAGGAGTTTATTTTGCTGTCTGGGCACCGAATGCGAAATCAGTGTCTGTAGTGGGGGAATTCAATGACTGGGATCGCACAAGAAACCCTATGACAAGGGCGGAATATATCGGAATTTACACATGCTTTGTACCGGGAGTAAAAGAAGGCATGATGTATAAGTTCTGCATTGAGACGATTACAGGGGAGTATCATATGAAGGCAGATCCGTATGCCAATTATGCAGAACTTCGTCCGGGTACAGCATCAAGAATAACGAATATTGAGAATTTGAAATGGACCGATAGTTCCTGGATGACTGCACGGGAAAAATGGAACCACAAAAAAGAACCAATGTCTGTATATGAGGTTCATATGGGTTCCTGGAAGAGACACCCAGGCACAGAGGACGAGGGATTCTATACTTATCGTGAGTTTGCAAAAGAAATCACAAAGTATATGAAAGATATGGGATATACGCATGTGGAGATCATGGGAATCGCAGAACACCCATTTGATGGATCATGGGGATATCAGGTGACAGGATATTATGCGCCGACAAGCCGTTATGGAACACCGGAAGATTTTGCGTGGATGATCAATTATCTGCATAGAAATGGAATCGGTGTCATTATGGACTGGGTTCCGGCACATTTTCCAAAGGACGAGCATGGACTTGCCGAGTTTGACGGAACAGCAACTTACGAGTATGCAGATCCAAGAAAAGGGGAGCATCCGGACTGGGGGACGAAGATATTTGATCTTGGCAAGAATGAGGTAAGGAACTTCCTGATTGCCAATGCACTTTTCTGGGTGGAGCATTTCCATATTGATGGACTTCGCGTTGATGCAGTTGCTTCTATGCTGTACCTGGATTATGGAAAGAAAGACGGAGAATGGGTTCCGAACCAGTATGGAGGTAATGAGAACCTGGAGGCAGTAGATTTCTTCAAGCATCTGAACACAGTTGTACTTGGAAGAAATCCGGGTGCACTTATGATAGCGGAAGAGTCTACGGCATGGCCGAAGGTAACCGGAGATGTAGAAGACGGAGGTCTTGGATTTAGCCTTAAGTGGAATATGGGGTGGATGCACGACTTTACGGAATATATGAAGCTGGATCCGTATTTCAGAAAAGACAATCATCATATGATGACATTTGCCATGAGTTATGCGTACAGCGAAGATTACATTCTCGTACTGTCGCATGATGAGGTTGTCCATTTGAAATGTTCCATGATCAATAAGATGCCAGGACTTGGATTTGATAAATATGCGAACCTGAAAGCAGGATATGCATTTATGATGGGACACGCCGGAAAGAAATTGTTGTTCATGGGACAGGATTTTGCACAGCTTCGCGAGTGGTCAGAGGAACGTGAACTGGACTGGTATCTGTTGGAGGAGCCGGAGCATCAGGCAATTCAGTCATGGATGCGTGATCTACTCCACATGTATAAAAAGAAACAGGCACTTTATGAACTGGATCAGTCATGGGAAGGATTCGAGTGGGTCAATGCAGATGATGCATACAGAAGCATTTACAGTTTTATCCGCCATTCTAAAGATGGAAAGCATAACCTTTTGTTCGTGATCAACTTCACACCGATGGCAAGAGAAGATTACCGTGTAGGCGTTCCGAGAAAGAAGCAGTATAAGCTGATTTTGAACAGTGACGATGTGAAATATGGCGGAAATGGCGAGAAGAGACAGAACATTTATCATGCCGTGAAGAAAGAATGTGATGGAAGACCATATTCATTTGGATACAAATTGCCGCCGTATGGGGTAGCAGTTTTTGAATTTTAAAATATATAATAAGAGAGGCCAGCTCGAAAATATAACGAGAATCACTCAATGATTTTATCACCGCCTGGTGCCACTTTTATTATGTGATTTACGCCGGGAGGTGTGGAAGAGAAACAGGGAGATGGAATTTGAGTATTCCATCTCCCTGCTAAAGTTATGAATTAATTTTATTCTGCGTTTGTAGAAGTGTCGTTATCAGCATTGTTGTCGGTGCTGCCTGTATCGGTGTTGTTGTCCGTATTTTCTTCGACTGCGTCAGTGCTATCTGTATTATCGGAGTTTTCGGTATCATCGCCTCCGAACAGATCTTTGAAAAATCCTACGATTTTATCCCAAAGTCCTTCCTCTTTTGCCTGATTTACGGCATCGTTTGCTTTGGCTTTTACGGCATCTAATGTGCTGTCGATGATTGCATCATTTCCGAGTGCTG
>OLPO01000954.1_pt1 | contig 21208 bp, 18 predicted proteins | sample 1672831 | NCBI WGS metagenome assembly OLPO01 (sample SAMEA3136728, study PRJEB25190) | human gut metagenome
GGATGATCGCATATAACATTCTCCGTATGATCGGTCAGGGCACAATTGGAGGACGGGCACCCCGTCAGAAGAGGGATGTTAAACGCCGTCGTTTACGCACAGTTATCAGCAACCTGATTATGATGGCAGGACATATAACCATGCATGCACGCCAGTTGATAACCGGCCTCGGAAGAAGCAACATCTGGCGACATATATTTTCTGATATCTGTCAGAAATATGCTGTCACAAACTCATAAGTAACAAAGCAATTTTATAGCAGGCTTATTTCGTGTACCCTTTTTTGCCCAGTGACTGCTTTTGTTCCCGGTGCTGATACAGAAAAAGCCACAGAAGTATGCTCACATCATGAAACAAACTTACCTTTGGAAGATTGGTTCTCTTAAAGAATGAACTTCACGGATTCAGGTTAGTTGCTAAGTCTCTTGGTGTGGTGGTACTGTTACCAATGGACTTAATGGGAGCCGCATAGCCTTCTGGTTCAACAGGAGAATCATCCCAGCCATTTGCAAAGGAATATAAGACCAGTCCCATCTTCCCGAACAGTCGTTCCAGGAAATCTGGATCTGACGTTGCAATTTTCCCAATGGTTTTGATCCCATAACGGTTTAACATCGTTCTGGTAGATCTTCCGACATACAAAAGGTTAGCTGCAGGAAGATTCCAGACGATACTCTGGTAATTTTCTTTATGAAATTGGGTGATCGCATCTGGTTTTTTATAATCGCTTCCAAGCTTAGCAAAAATCTTATTCCACGAAATCCCGATACTGACTGTGATCCCCAATTCCTTTTTTACACGGCTTCTAATCTCATCTGCAATCTTTTTTTCATCCCCTTTTAAGGCGGTACTTCCAGTCACATCCAGCCACGCTTCATCACATCCATAAGGCTCCACCAGATCGGTATACTCTCCATAAATCTCCTGCAGCATGGAAGAAAACTGTAGATAAAGCTCCATTCTGGGCGGAACAACAACCAGATCCGGACAGGCACTTCTTTACCCCCTTTTGCGTAGCAGTATAATTTGCTGTCAGAACAATCCCACGTCTGGATGCCTGATACGCTTTAATCGCAGGCTTGTTCAAAACTCTGGACCAGTACGCAGCGATCTGGTAATGTGCAGACCCACATACAGCCTCCATGTGATATGATTTCTTCTGGTATTCCACACCTTTCCATGATTATTGGCAGACGTCTTGGTATCCAGATTATCAAGCATGCTTCATCTATCTGTTCCTATCAAAATATCGTTTTGCAAGTTATCAAGACGCATTCTTCTTTAATTCAAGGATTTTCTTCCTGATTTCTTCTATAACTAATTTAAACGCCTCATCGTTTTTTCCCGTTGGATCTTCCAGTCCCCAGTTATCGTCAAAAGGCCTGTCAATAAACGGACACCCTACATTGCATCCCATGGAAATCACAATATCAGGCGTGGGGATATCGCAAATCAGTTTGCTGTACTGACCATCTGCTTTCATATCTATTCCATATGATTCTTTCATAATCCGGACCGCATCCTGATTGATCTGCGGTTTTGTCTCTGTACCAGCCGAATAGCTTTCAAATACATCTGATGCCAGATGCTTTCCGAATGCTTCTGCTATCTGGCTGCGGCATGAATTATGGACACAGATAAAAGCTACCTTTTTCTTACTCATAGAATAGTCCCCTTCCTCTTATATCTTACTCCTTTTCCATAATTTTACAGTTTCTCCTGGTGCTCGTTTCATTTTCTGCTCCAGCTTCTTTCCATAATTTTCCTTCTTTGTAGTGCTTCCGGCAAAGCGCCACATAGCTTTCATTGGAGCCAAGCATGATCTGCGCACCCTCCCGTACAATTTTTCCATTTGCATACCGGGTATTACACTGTGCACGCTTTCCACACCAGCAGACAGTCGGCACCTCTTCTATGACATCTGCAATCTCCATCAGACGTCTGGAGCCAGGAAATAAGCGGTTGCGGAAATCGGTGCGCAGTCCATAGCAGATCACTGGAATATTATAAAAATCCACAAGGTCGGACAAAGTGTCTATTTCCGCTTCCGAAAGGAACTGTGCTTCATCTACCAGAACTGCATCCACTTTCTTTCCCTGATAACTGTATTCTTTATTTCCTTCTTTCCAGGTTTGGGAAATCTCTTTTAAAAATTCATCCACGTATTCTGCTGAAGCAGACAATCCCATACGGGACTGGATCTTGCGTTCTCCATCCCGGTTGTCTGTTCTTGGTTTTAACAAAACGGCATACTGACCGCGCTCTTCGTAGTTATAACGGACCATTAGTATGTTTGCTGATTTCGAGCTTCCCATTGCTCCGTAGCGGAAATATAATTTTGCCATTTTCAGACTCTCCTTATGCTCAGTGTTCTTTCAAAAGCTTTTCCATATAGCTTTTCCTTCTATCAATCAAATTTCAGAACCAGTTGTCCGTCGATCCAGCTTTTCTGATCCGCCTGATGTATTTTATCATCCGCTTTTAAATTTCCAATCAAAAACGGGGATTTCGGATCATGCAAAGCATAATTCTGACGAACCGTTTTGGTATCATAATTAGCATAACAATATTTGCATCCATGAAGGCAGGTATTATATGCTCCAATATCATTTCCCATAAAACAGGCACATTCTTTCCGTAGTGGCTGCTTTTTTGGTATATCCAGCGTGGTATGGAGGGCTTTTTCGTATGTTTCCTGTGTCATACAGCCATTGCAATCTGCCCCATAACAGGCTAATTCTGTTCCTTCTCCACAGGGATATACTTTCATTCCATGTGCCGCGGCTATCTGTATCATGGTTTTCCCAAGTGACAGACGTTTTTCTTTTGGTACAGCTTAGGCCTCCGGAAAATTTCTTCTCACTTTCTGGTACAGGTCGATGAAACTGATCACGCAGGTATGGGTATAGCCCTCAAGGGCTTGTGCGATCTGTGTAAACTTTTGGATATGGACCTTTGGCGTATAAGTCTCATTCAGGAATATAGGGTCATAACGCCATCCCATGGAATCCGGTCCTGTAATCTCAGCCAGTTGCCGAAATGTATCTATTACCGCTTCTACATCTGGAGCCAGAGGCTCTATTTCTTTTCCATAAGGGGTAATGGTAACGAACCAGTACATTCCATATGTTTTCAGTAAATCCATGTGTGAAAGCATAGGCGCCGGATTTTTCGAGCAGAACGCAATCAGATCTACCACGGAAGGCGAAAAGATATATCTTGTTACCTGCTGCGGCTGGTATGGATTCCGAACCATCACGTAGCCCTCTTTTATCCGGTTACACAGCCATTCCGAATAAAACGCCGGGATATCCGTCCGCATACCGGTCTGAATAATCATAAATGTGTTCCCTTCTTTTTTATGTCAGCAAACTCTCTTACACATTATTTCTCATTTACAAGCTTCCCTGTCATATGCTCAATTCTGATTGCAAATAGCTGGACACGGCTTCTTGCAGAACCATTCATTTCTTTTTCTACTTCTTCTACTGTAGGGTAATATTTTTCTGCCAGTTTTTGAAGACGGTCTTCTATAATCTTGGTATCTGTGATTTCTATAAGGATAACAATCCCAGGAAAATAGTGCAAGTAGTATTCTTTTCACAAATAAAAAAGTTTTCCAATATTTATGCAAGTGAAAAGGGACTGTTTCCAGCCCCATCAGACTATATTACACATAAAAAATATTCAAGTTAAAGGATTTCTTTACTTTTCTCCGACACTGCCAAACATCTCTTTGAGTTGTTCATACTGTCCCTCATAATCTAAATCATCAATAGCATTGTACTTTCTACATTGAATGATTGCATTTTCTTTTCCTGCCTCGACCTCTGGATCATCATAGCAGTATTCCAATCCAGCTTCTAATTTTTCAAGTTCTGTCATATTTTGGGATTCTCCTATTCAAATTTTTTATATCAAAATACGGATTAAATTTTCGTCTGCTGTATTTTTTCATGTCAAGTCTTTGTATGTTTAAACTGTTTACTGAATTTAAAATGAACTTCTTTCAAGGTGCGCGACACGGTTTACTTTATCTAATAAAAATATCTTATCTTTTTCTGATGCCGTACCATTTTCGATTCTTGCAATTGTCTTTTTTTCTTTTATTCCCAAATCATTTAAAATCTGCGTAAACAAGCCTGCAATTGAAAAAGCGGTACCAGCTCCCGGAAGAAATCCTCCTACGGAAAGCATATAATTTAAAATAGTTCCGATTCCTGCTTTTTCCATTCCTGCTTCAGCAATTGCATTATTATATTCTTTGATTTTTTCTTCACATTTTTTGTCATCCAGAAATGCCAGATCCTCCAGTATTTTTTTCAAAGTATGGGGAGTATGGTATTTCTTTTCGTAATCCAGAATATGTTTCAGATCTACAGTGTTTTCAGATCTCAGCAAACAAATACTATGGTTCTTTTTATTCACACGTTCACTATATTCTTTCATATGCTCCAGCTGATTTTTTCCAAGATAATTATACATATTTAATATATCCCCCAGTAGTGTCGCAACACCCAGGTCGGAATAACTTCCATTTTCCTGCTCGATGCAAAATGGAAAATACGTAGCGTGAAGAGCCGTTGCAATGTGAATAGCAGGAGCATTTACTGTCATTTCAAATTCAATGTTACTTTTGTTGTGCTGTGGAAGTAATAAATAATTGTTTACCCCTATACTTGAAACAGACAGCGGACTATAACTTGTCAGCAATTCATAACTTTCATTTTTCGCTCTTATCGGCCATAAAAGCATATCTGCAAACATTTTTGCTAACGGATCTTTCTTTTTTGCACAGTCCATGCAAAACTCTTTTAAGACTTCTTCTTTTCCTTTCCAGATCTTCATGTACTGCTTTTCCAGCTCACAATAATACATGGCCATCAATGCATTAATCCCCCTCTTAGAAACAATGCAATTTGGATTCATCCCATACATTTCATCCAGAATATTTTTATCGTATCTACTTTCGGTGTTTGGCAGGAGAATAACCAGTTTTTGATTTTCTATAAGTGTATATAAATCCTTTACTGTCAAATGTTGCTGTTCTAAAAATTTTTCAAAATTCATTTGCAGGGGAAACGCAATATAAACTGTATCATACAGAAGTACTGCACTTCGGATATTTACGTTTCTATTTTGCCATATACTAAAATCCATGTAGCACTTGGTTTTTTCGGGATCAAAAAAGCGCAAGGATTCCCTTGTCAGATTTCCGGAATAGATCTTTTGAGCATTGGAAAACCAGAACTCAGAATCTTCTATGGAAAATTTGTATCTTGAGTCTGTACATGCCAAATCTACTGTTTTTATCAGTATAGGATCTGATAGGTGTTCATCTATCTGTATTTCTACATCGGTAAAACCGTTTTTCATATCTAAAAGAAATGTCTTAACTTCCTTTTCTTTTTCTTTTGATACCGTATGTCCCAGGATTAATTTTAAACATACGCCATTTTGGAAATCTACTTCTATTTTCCGAAAATCAATGTCTGTAAAGCGGCTTACAAGAAGACTCTGCAGCATTTCATTGTTAAGAAATAGCCCCTGATTATCTGCTGTGTTCTTGATCGGCGTAATTTCTTCTCTTATATTATCAGGTTTCTCAATTATCAGTTCCACATCGTCTCCAACCTGGCGAATCGTATGCTCAAAATTTTCTTTTATTTCATCATAAAGTTCAGGATAGTTTAAAAGCTGTATCGCATATTGTCCAGTTTTTAATAAATAGATGTGGGTCTTAAGACCGTAATATTCCAGACGTAGTTTAAAGTCCGATCTTTTTATACTTCCACTGTCGTTCTGTTTATCATTCATACCGCATTCCTCTTTCTTACCTATAAAATTTGAGAGTCAGAAATACTGTCGAAATAATCATCTTCCTATGCCAACATGAATAATTATAATTCTTTTAATACTTTTTTTATTGTCTCCAGAAGCACCGAAACCTCTACAGGCTTTGAAATGTGACCGTTCATTCCTGCAGCAATCGCCTTCTTTTTGTATTCCTCAAACGCATTTGCAGTCATGGCAAGGATGGGAACCTTTGCCTTTTTAGGATTCTTTAAGGAGCGGATCTTTCTTGTGGCTTCGTATCCATCCATATTTGGCATCTGGATATCCATTAATATCAGATCATATTGCTTCCTCGATACTTGCTGAGATCATCTGATACTGTTCTTTTTCTAACTCGCCATAAAACAGGGTCTGTTTTATTTTTTCAAAACTTTATCCATATGTTTTCTCTGTAACTTTCCAAAAATATTTGAAAAGGGACTGTTTCCAGCCCCTTACTTCCTGTAAATTTCCTTACAGATATGAACAACATGACAATTTGTGCCCCGGATATCTTTAATCTGCATACCACGGTGGTTCATTTATATACCGAATAGTTCTTCTCCAGGCGCATGCCTCGCACTTAAAGCATCCCATTTCGGTTCTTCCATCGCTATATTCAATACTTCGCTCCTCATGTGGTTCAATTGTTCTATGAGTGAAGCAGAAATGCTCTTTATTATTTATTGATTGTCCGTCACACTGGATAATTATATCTAAAAAGTTTACAGCTTCTGTAATGTCTTTAAATCCATTAATTTCCTCAGGTTCAGGATCCTTAAAGAGTAAAATACGTGGCATTTATTTCTTTGTCTATTACTTCTTTATGGCCTGTTGCCTTCACTGCTTTCTGTGCTGCAAATACTGCACCGCAGATTTCACAGTATCTTACTTCCGTTAATCCATCTTCTGTGCAGGTCGCTGCTACTTCTGACAGGTTTTTGTCAGTCCTTTTATACTTATATAATTTTCAAAATATTTACTTTTCTGCCAAAACTGCTTCAAATCCTTCTTCTGCTTTTCTTACTGTGTCTTCTATGATTTTCTCTGCAATTGGTTTCAGATCCATTTTTAAGATCTGACCTATTACTTCCTCTTGTTTGGCTTCCGGTACTTTATATAAGGTAAAGCAGCATTTCAGTAATCTTCTTAATTTATTCTCCATGGTAAAATAGAGGTCGCATTTTTTTGCCATAAATCCTCTGGTGATTCCGGCAGAGGCAATGTCCATTTCATAAAAATCTTTCAATTCTGCTTCTTTTATATATTGTGAAAAAATATGCTGAATCTTCTGCGCCGTGCTCATATAAATATATTCTGAAGTAGTAGGAAGAGAATATCCTACCACATATAATTCCCTCAACGGTTCTGACAATTCGGCTATGTACATCTGTATCGAAACTTCTACTCCATAGACAAGCAACGGATCCGGAGTTTCCCCTAATAATTTCTCCGCCTTATCAAACTGGCTTCCAAACATTGTTTTGACCAGGGTAAGCAGCAAGGCTTCTTTATTATCAAATGCTGCAAAAAAGGAAGAGGGGGACATCCCGGCAGCCTTTGCAATAGAGGCTGTTGTTGTCTTCTCGTATCCATTTTCCAGAAATAATTTTACTGCTGCATAGATCATTTTGTTTCTTCTGACGATTCCTTTATGTTGTAATCCTTTTGGCATTTTTACATCAATCCATCCTTGTAATTATAATTTTGCATATACTTTTGATTATAATCAATTATATATTGCTTTAAAGTTTTTCGCAACTATTATTTGGATAATTTGTACAAAATTTCCACATTATATTTATGAAAAAAGACCTATGAAAAATGATCGCTCTTTTTTGCAGGCTTTATAAAACAAAAAGAATGCAACACATGAGCTGCATTCTTTTGTTTTGTATCTACATTCCGCATTATTCTAACTACTTATCAATTTTCATTCGATATACCCCCACCCAAACTGAAGGTCATATCCCTTGTCTCCGGCATCAACAGCTTTATTTTTCAGATAGTCCAGTACTTTTTCCTGCGTTACACCTGGATTCTCCAGCAGGTACCCTGCTACAGCTGCACTTACTCTGGGGACCGCATAGGAGGATCCTTTCTGATCTTCATAACTTCCGTTTGCGCTTACATATACTGCTTCACCGCCAAGATACCACAGCGAACTTATGGGATTCCCGTTTTCATCAAGATCAGCTCCTGCCACGCCGATTACTTCTTCCCAGGCAGCCGGATATACCTGGCTTCCAGAAGGTGTCTGGAAGCTCAGGTTTCCGGCTGCAGCCAGTATCAGGACTCCGTTTTCGCTGGCATACTGAATTGCTTCATGGAGGAGGTTCGAATCTCTATTCAGTGTCCAACTCATATTAAGGATATCTGCATGGTATTTATCTACGCTGTCATAGATGGCCTGGATGATGGTATTATCGTCTGTCTGATTTTCAGATTCCCCATCAAAACACTTTAGCATGACCAGATTTGCATCCAGTGCCTTTTCCAGCAGGATTTCACAGACGCCTGTTCCATGTCCGCTGTTGTCAGAAAGGTTATCGCTGCCTTCCAGATAATTCCACCCTGTAATGTTTTCCATGTTGCAGCCTGAATCCAGAATACACACAGTTACCTGGGATTCACTGTCTGCAAGAACCGGAGTATATGCTCCGATTGCAGACATAAGGCACAAAGCAATTAATGGAAGTTTTGAAAAAATTTTTAGTTTGTGTTTCATAGCATCTTTTTTGTCAAATTCAATTGATCAGTCAGTTTTTTGTGGCTAATTTATTCTTTCGGAGCCAGAGGTTCTGTTGGCGCCGGGGCGTCCGTTGAAGCCAGAGCTTCCGTCGGAGCTGGTGCGTCTGTCGGAGCTGGTGCGTCTGTCGGAGCTGGTGCGTCCGTTGGAGCCAGAGCTTCCGTCGGAGCTGGTGCGTCTGTCGGAGCTGGTGCGTCCGTTGGAGCTGTGGATTCCGTCGGAGCTGGTGCGTCTGTCGGAGCTGGTGCGTCCGTTGGAGCAGGTGCGTCTGTCGGAGCTGGAGCTTCTGTTGGAGCTAGAGCTTCTGTTGGAGCTGGAGCTTCTGTTGGAGCAGGTGCGTCTGTCGGAGCTGGAGTTTCTGTTGGAGCAGGGGCGTCCGTTGGAACTACAGGCTTATAGTCGACATGAATATAAATCATCAAGTTTTCAACAACAGCTTCTGAATAGTTTACTGTATCTTCCGGAGTAAAGGTAAGCTTATATGCAAATTCTTCACCCTCTTTAGTGATGACTTTGTCCTCAACAGGTGTTGCCTTCCAGGTTCCCACAATAGTTTCGCCAGTAATTGGATTTTTCGCTTCAACCCAGCCATTAATCTCTGCATTTGAAAGATAACTTCCAACCACATTTCCTTCATTATCTATTGAATTAAATAGTTTTCCGCTGAAATCTTTACACGTCAATGCAGGTACCGCCTTCTTTACTTTTACGGTAAATATCTCTTCAATCGGTTCTACATTTTTTGCCACGCTTTCATCAGCAGGTTGAAAAACTGCTTGAAGCTTATAAGCGTTTTCAGTAACTGTCAGCTGCTTTTTCTCGGATTCTTCAAGCTTCCACTGCCATTCTCCGGCTGTTTCCATCTCTGCGACCTTCACCTTGATTCCGGATATCATATCTTTTGCAATCAGAGTTTTCTTTTTCGCTCTGTCCGGTTCTGTTTCTGACGTCAATCCATCTGAAAGCATCTGCCCATAAATCAGGGTCAGTTTTTCCGGGTCCGGAGTTCCTGTAATGTCTGCTTTGGCTTTTTGAATCTTATAGGGCAGGATCGTAATTTTTTCTTCACTTTCCGGCCATCTGTACAGTGCAGGATTCTTAAGTTCCATCGTTACATTGTACTCTCCAGCATCTAAATGCTTTTCATTTTGAACTGTTTTATAGAATTCCGTTTCTGGAATAACCGGAGCCTGTTCCTGCCCATTATAGACCATTTCCGGGATCTCAGGAGGCGTCACCACTGCTTTTATTGTGGATACGGTTACTTCTGCCTGAATTGTTTTAAATCCAGCTGTATTTTCTGGAATAAACAGCATTGTGTATCGGATTTCACCCACCTGGTCAAGTATTGTCTCAGGATTTTGCCATTGCCAGGTTCCTGGAATTTCTTTCTGATTGTATGTAGCTTTTCCATCGGTTAAGACCGGATCCTTTTCTGGTGAATTTTGGATATCCTTTAATCTGGTACCGATTTCAAATTCCTGTGCTACGGTTGGCACAGTTTCGATCACTGGCGTGATCCAGTAGATAGAGGCTGTTGTTTCGGCTGTAGTATCCAGAAGCACATACAGATTATCTGCGTTTTGGTCGTCCCGGATCTTATAACCGCTGAAGGTAACTTTCAGGTTTTCACCAGGTGTTTCCTGTTCAAACTTAAATATACCGTCTGTCAGTTCCAGATTTTCCAGTTTCGTACCGTCACCAGCACGTGTCAGTTCATGGGTTCCGGTGGTGGTAACATTGCCTTTTTCGTAATCACGGCTGTCGGCTTTACAGCTTACGCGGACACCAATCTGCGTTCTTACTGGAAGGTCAAATTCTACAGGAAGATAAATGTTGGCTTCAGAAGGCGTAAATACAACCGTATAATTTGCATTATCGGTTCCGTTATTTTCTCCAGATGGTTTTACTTCCGGAGTCTTCCAGCTGAATTCCCCTGTTACTTCCAGCCCATTCCATGTTACTTTTCCGCCTTTCAGGACGCAGTCAGATAACGGTTTCTGATATTCCAGAATGTTTGTTTCAGGTTTCGTTCCTAACTCCGGTGTAAGCTTTCTTATTATAGCCTGATAGGTTCCGGTTTCTGTATAGGTATTCCCAGTCGAGGTTGTAACTACTGCTTCAATGGCCAGGGTATATGTGTAAGCATCCGCCAGAGGTTCTCCTTTTTCCTGAATCTTTGCCGTAATGGAGATCAGGTTCTGGTATTCTTTCAGGAATTCATTTTGTCCCAATGCTTCGTTAATAACAGAAACTGTGGAGTTTTCTACCTTTTCTTCCATTTTTTCTATTGGCAGATAATTTTCAATGGAATCCTCATAACCTCCGTTAATTATTTCTATCAGCTGGGACAAAATCTGATCAGCCGGAACTGGCTCACGGATACTTGCTGTTGTTTCAGCTGTAGTATCCAGAAGCACATACAGGTTATCTGCATTTTGGTCTTCCCGGATCTTATAACCGCTGAAGGTAACTTTAAGGTTTTCACCAGGTGTTTCCTGTTCAAACTTAAAGATACCGTCTGTCAGTTCCAGATCCGTTAGTTTCATACCGTCACCGGCACGTGTCAGTTCATAGGTTCCGGTGGTGGTAACATTACCTTTTTCATAATCTCGGCTGTCAGCTTTACAGCTTACGCGGACACCGATCTGTGTTTTCACTGGTAATTCAAATTCTACAGGGGTATAAAGCTTTGCGCTGTCACCATCCGGTATAAATGTCGCTTTGTATTTTGCGGTTCCGTTATCTTCTCCTGCAGGCACAAGCTCCGGTTCATTCCAGCGGAAGCTTCCGGTCACCTTGTTTTCTTTGTAGGTCACTTCGCCTCCCGTAAACGGACTGAGCGCCAGTTTTTCCTGATATTTCAGGTTTCCAGCCAGTGGCAGTACCGAAACCTCAGGTTTCATTTTTTCCAGTACGAAACTGCCCTTGGCAGTACCTTCCCATTCTTTTCCAGCCAGACCTTTATAAAGGATATCTGCCCAGTAAGTATAGATATACTGGTTTTCTGTCTCTTCTACTTTGTCAGAGAGCACCACATGGAAAGAAATCCGGTTCCCATACAGCTGATACACATTTTCCTTTTCCAGGATTTCTGTCAGTCTTCCAGTGATTTCTGCCTGAAGCTTTTTGGGGGTATTTTCCAGTGGAAGATACTTTTCCAGGGAGTCCGTATAATGATTGGATAAAACTCCTGTTATAGATTCCAGTATCTGCTCCGGTGAAACTAATGGTTCCCACTGTGCATAAAGTGTACTGTCTTCTTTTAACTTACGGTCAAATTCATACGGTTCCCCGCTTCCATCTGCTGTCAGATACCAGCCTTTAAATACGTAACCAGGCACAGACGGATCCTTTGGTGCTGTTACATCCTGCTTTTCTGTGGAGTAAATGGTCTTATAAACCCCGTAATCGTCTAAATTATAATCAAATGTGATCTTATGGCGTTTATAGGCCCGAAGGACCAGCGTGATATTTCTCTGTGGCATGGTAAAGGTGATTTTATTCTTACCAGTAACGCTGTATTTAAAGTTATCATATGTACTGACGACTTCCAGGTCACTGTAATCCGGATCCAGCACAGTCCGTATTTCCACTTTCGTTCCGGAACGGATCTCCTCAGAACGGATCAGCACATTTCTAAAAAATGATTTCCGATATGCCTTAAAAGTCCTGATTCCGTCTCCAGCCTGTATGACAAGCTGTACCTGACGGAGATCAAGTTTCAGGTAGACGTCTTTCTGGCTCTCCCTGCCGGTTATGGACAGGCTGGTCTTCTGATCAGGTTCGTTATTTACGGACATCATCACCGCCTGCTGTTCCCCGTTAAAATCCCGTTTGTTTATGGTGAGGTCATAGCTGCCGTTCCTCTGCTTCTTAAATTCCTTCACGGTACCGTCCGCAGCAGTTACCCACAGCTTATAAGTGGTATCTGCTTCTTTCCCGTTCAGGCTTATGTGATAATTTACCTGGCTGCTTTCACCCGGGAATCTGTGCACATAAAGATAATAAGTAGTTTCATAATTTTGGTCATCCGCAAAAACTTTATATCTTAAGGTTCCATTTTGCGCATCCAGTGAACAGTCCTTCACGGAACCAATTCCGGATTGTAGGGAACCGCCTCCATTTATCCACTTACATTCCATACCTGCCAGTTCCGGATAAGCATCTTTTGCTTTCTGGATGATCTGGTTTAAATTCAGGCTGACGGTTTTCCACTCTGCTGTTTTCTGGCCTGTACTTAGATAACTGGTAAAAGTGTTCTGATAAACCAGGGCATTGTCCCAGCCGGCAGGATCCAGTCCCCATTCGTCTGCACACCAGTCCCTGAGCACGACTTTTATCGTGTGGTTTGTGGTTGCAACATAAATTTTTTTACTAAGATGGAACCTGCTGACCTGCTTTTTCACGATAGCAGATTTGCTGTTGTTGGTATAAGTTACAACCAGGTCCAGTTCTGCCTTTTTACAGTTATATTTTGCCGCTAGGCCCTGATCCAGATAAATAAATCCGAGGCTGGTGTTGTTCTTTCCGTTTCCCACATAAAAGAGTTTTGCCAGGGGATCTTTGGCCGATACTGCTTTCCCATCAACTTTCAGATTCTGGATCTGAAGGGAAATACCTGCATTCTTCTGGGTCGCCAGAACGAAGCTTTCTTTGCATGTGCCTTTCGCCATATCCCAGTTTTTCATCGGAATGGAAGCAAAACCGAAGGAATCTTTTTTGTCTGCATTTTGGGACACAACCTTCCACATGTCAGCCAACGTGGTCTGGTTCATATAGGAAAAACCGCTGGAATAGCTTTTCGACCACAACGGCCATCTACCGCTGTATACGGTCCAGCTCTTTTTCTTGGTCTTAAAGATAAGCTTGACTTTCAGCTGAAGCTTGACAACCACATCAATACCGACCTCAAATTTCAATGCGCCCAGCTCTGTGCTTGCACCGCTTACCAGGTTCGCTGTGTTATAATAGAAGCCAGACAATTCTGCGTAAGCGTAGACGCTGCCTTCTATGCTGGTGGAGATGAAACCGCAGAAGGTAATGGAAATCGTAACACGGATTCCCACCCTTGCCCCTACTTTACCAATCAGGTAAACACTGCTGGTCACACTGCTTTCCAGCTTCTGTGTATAGGAGCTTCCTTTAAACTTCAGGAACTTATACTCAAATCCAATGCGTTCTCCGCTTTTTACCTCAATTTCCACGCCAAAAGTTGCCAGCACACCGACCTGGCCCACAAGGTCAATATCCACACCCAGGGTAATGATTCCGTAGAAAGAGAACCGCAGCTTCAAAAGAACGACGTTGAAAATATCATTGTAGACCAGGGAGGAATTTACAATGGAACCAACTGTCTTCATCAGTTCGGAAACATTTTTGTCATACTGGCTGTAGTCGTTGGAATCCTTTAACCCTTCTGGTTTTACGATTTCGGAAAGTGTTTTCTTCGCATCATTGAACAGCTTTACAGAGCCGCCGGAAGATGCGGTAACCGTAAGGGAAATCTTGGATGTGGAACGTAAAGTTACGGACATGTCGATCCAGAATTTTCCACCTTTTACATTGGTCTGTACGGACAGGCTCTGGGTAAAGGACAGCTTAGGTGAAATGGTAAGAATTGTCTTTGAACCGTTCTTAATGGCTGCACTTGCCGAGATACTGATCGTCGCAGTTACGTTGCTGCCGGATGCAGAGATCTTTACGGATGGTTTGCCCGGCTTCAAGGTGGCATTCATTCCTGCCAGGGAATAAACCCCTTCCCCGTATTTTTCATTGATCATCTTCTGGGTTTCCTCAGAAGTCATAACCGCCATCAGCATCTGGGCTTTTAATTCCTCGTTTTCCTCTACCTGGCTGACGATTTTGGATTCCACTACCTGGAGTTCTTCTTCGGACAGCTGGCTCTCCAGATCTACATCATCTGTAGTGTTTACATCAAAATCTGCCAGGTAATCCTGTGGATCGGCATATCCGAACCAGATCCTTGTCTGATTCCCTTCGCTCTGGACATCCACAACCTGGGCAAAAAGCACATATCCGTCAAAAGAGCCTTCGGTATAGGAATCCATGCTCTTTTCATCCCGGCCGATTTCGCCGTCATAAAAGGCTACGATTTCCCCGGGCTCATAGTTAAGCGTCCCCTTTACAAGAAGTTCCCCAGGCTCATATGCCGGAGTTTCGGTTTCCGGTACATCCGCTTCTGTTTCAATTTCCGGTTTTTCTTCGGAAGGAAGTTCTTCATTTTCTTCTGTTGTTGTGAAAGGCTCATCCGCTTCCTGCCGGGAAAGAATTTCCTTTTCTTCCTCCTGAAGGAGTTCAGCTGTTTCTTTTTCTGTTTGTCCTGCTGTTTCTTCTGAATTTTCTTTCTCAACAGCAGGGGTGTAGGATATTACCTGGTCCCAGAGAATATAATCGATATCTTCTGAAAAACCAACAATCTCCACCTTCTCTTTATAAACAGAAACTGTAACTGAGCGAACATCTTTGGAATAATCTGCAAAATTAATTTCTTCAGGAAGCCTTACTGTAAATGTGGCTCCCGGCTCAAATCCTTTTTTTCCATCTTTTTCGTAATATTCACCGAAAATGGAGAAACCGTTCGGTGTCTTTTTTACAGACAGGATCGGATCCAGATCACCGGCTCCCGGCTCTAAGGAGACAGCAGACAGAACCTCGTCTTCTGTCATTTTGGTATCTGTAATCAGCGGGATCTCTCCCTGCCAGTCGAAATCATTTAACTCCGCACAGCTTCCATCCTTTTCCTGGCTTACGGCTTCGTTGGAAGTAAAAAGCGCATACAGAGTCATATCTTCCTGAACTGGCTCTGTATATGCAAATGGTTCGGTACACGTTTCATCACGGCACCATCCGCCGAAGGTATAGCCGTCCTTACTTGTAGAAATGCTGGATACCGGTTTGGAAAGAAGTGTTTCCCCTTTTGCAAAGGTAAGAGGTGCTGCCGGTGTACCACCAAACGTTTCAAAGGTAACAGTCACAGCTTCAGCAGCATCTGTAAATCCTGCATATAAGGTCAGAGGTCCGTTCACACAGTCAAACTGGGAATATGCTTCTGTGCAGGCTGCATCCTGATACCAGGTAGTAAATATGTATCCTTCTTTTTCCGGCGTGATCCCGGTAACATCCACCGGAGTTCCGGGAACTGTCTGACGGACAGCCACTTCGCTGCCATCAGCTACAAATGTAACGGTGTAAGTTTCCAGTTTCAGAGAGCTTGCTGCACCACTTGGAAGGTTTTCACTGCTTCCGTCTGGTTTTTCCAGTTCCAGTGCTTTTCCGGACTGGTTTGTTACTTTACAGGTGGCGTAAACCGCCAGGGAACTTACCGGTTCTTTTACTTCCACACCTCCGATGGTTCCGCTTCCTTCCAGTGTTACTGCCTGGCCGCCGTTTAATTCCAGTTTGGAAATATTCGTTTCAGAATCAATTTGCAGGGAAGACTCTTCTGTCTTTTCCCCGGCTATCAACAGCTGGTCTGCTTTCACACCAGTGAAGCGGATCGTAGTACCCTGGCTGATGTCCAGTGCTTTCGCAGTAACATTAGATAGCTGGATCTTTGTTGTATTGCGGATTGTGATGGTTCCTGCTGTGATGCCGGAAAGATAAACCGACCCACATGCAACCAAAATGGATTTGGAATCATCCGACACCCTTAGTTCATCGGCCTGTTCCTGGGATGTGATCACGTAATCGTAACCAGCTGTATCAATTCCATCCAGAAACCTGCTATCCACGGTCGTTTCTGCCTGATCCGAAAATCCCTGATTTTCATTTCCTGCAAGCACAGTACTTCCCATTGTGATTGTCAGCATAACTACCACCAGAAAGAGTGCAATTGTTTTTCTGAAATGCTTCATACATTTCCTCCTCCCTTTTGGCAATGCTTTTGTCTTTTCTTGTAATTACAATGATATTTCAACTATTGATTATAGTCAATTATATATCATTTGGCACCTTTAAGCAACTGTTATTTGACAATTTATGGCAAATTTCCAATAGAAAAAGGAATGTTCACTCTGAACAATCCCTTTTTATAAAACTTTATTCGTTTTTCACACGATACAAAGGATGCTTCTTTTTATTATCAGAAACAGCAACCCTACTGCTATTGCATATGTTTCTCTACCCGTTTTTTCTCCAATCTGTCACTGATTCCTACAGCAAAGTAAAGTGGCTCCCCGATATATTCCAAACAATCCGAAGCTCAATAGAACACCTCCGATGATGCCTGTACACCATTGTACACCATATAATAATCTTCCACATATCATAAACAAGGAAAAAAGAACAGAAAAAATATTAGTTTCTTTTCGTAACCAGTAATTCGAACTCCTATGATTTGCCTGATACATAAGCGAAAGCATGACACTTAACGTTAAAAAGGTAGTTGAGGATGGATATGAGGCTTCCAGGACTCCCTCGATCAGAACCGGGCGGTAATTAATGGGAACCATTTCAAAAATCAGATATCCCAAGATTACCAGTATATAGTATATTCCAAGCAAAAGAATATCCCGGTCTACCTTTAACAGGCTTCTTCTTTTTATAAGCTGGAATAGGCCAAGACCTCCAAATCCGATACAGATAAAAAACGGTATCAATCCAAGCCAGTCTGTAAGGTTATAGATTCCCCTATGTACACCAGTTAGCTGATGAAACCAACTGTTAAATGTGGCAAATCCGATGGAATTTTCCGTAATGTGCAGGTGGCAATCCAACCAGAAGTTCAACCTCATATATTTCCTGTGTTGGAATATCCTTGCATTCTTCGCGATAGAATAATTCCCTGGCAATGGCAAACAAGGTCAGAATAAAATACCGTTCATCTTCTGTCTTGTCCTCCAGGTATAAGAGTCTTTTACTGGTAGGCATGTAATATTTTCCTGCGTATTCAATCACCTCTTCCTGTTCTCCAGGCATTTTATCTAAAATACTAATGCCTGAATTAAACTCACAGTTTTCTGTCTTAATCAACTTGTTACCGGTATCAACTGAAATTATCATGCAACATTCTCCTTTCAAAATCTCAATGTCAAATTGTTATACGTCATGTATACGTCTTTACAATTTCACTATAGAGATTTTGGAAAATCTGTGTCAATAGGATTTCTGAAATAATTAATTTTCTTTGTATTCCGCACAAACAAGCTTCAAAATCTGTTCACTTTCACCTTCATACCCCCATAAAATGCTTCCGACTGCCTCAAAAGCCTGTTCCCTCCAGCGAAAATAAGTAGTTCTATGAACCCTGGTATACTGTGGAAAATGCTGCTCCAGTTTATCCAGGATCTCATCAATGTTTTCCGGCTTGGATGCAGACAAATAGCTATAATAAAGTACCCAGTAATAACGCTCCCCTTGTGGATGATATTTCCGCATCAGTTCCACCGCCTCGTCAATCAGGCGCAAATACTGGTTGGAACGGCTAATTGCAGCTACACGTTCTTTTTCAGAGGCCAGATCCGTATCCACATCCATCCCCGCCTGGTAAATACTATCCAGAAAAGAATCTACATCCGTACCGTATTCCGTATGAAATCTCCTTTTTACCTGATTGATCTTAATCTGCATTTGCCAGTTTACTACCCTATAGATTTTAAAAAGTTTTATGATGTCATGAAATTCGGTATTCTCTTCCCCTTTGTATTCTTTCGATATTACTCCTGCTCGTCCTCTTGACATTTTTCTGCCTCATCCTTTCGTAATTTCATCTTTTGTTGAAACGCCTTCTCCATTTCGTCGTCCACCATACTAGCTCTGATAAGGCAGCAATACATAAGCGTAATCACCACTGCCACCAGAACGAAGAACATAAGCCAAAATATCCACATTCTTTTATCCCTCCGTTTTCATAATATGGAGTGGTTCTTTACTCTCCTACTTATAAATAATAAATATTTTCGACGAAAAGTGTAAAAATTTGAAAATAAATTGCGATTTTTTTTAGATTTTCTCGATTTATAAAAGAAATGGAATTGAAATGTGATTACTACTTTAGATTTGCAGGGGGTGATGATATAAAATGATGTCTGTATCATCATCGGGAAATAGTTGAATCTCTATAATAAAATTGCCATCCGATCAGATATTTATCCAACCAGATGGCGACAACTTCTTCATTTATGCAGACAACAAGTCCGCATTTTTAATAATTTCTTCAATCTGTTTCTCTTCCATTTCCGCTACATCAGCGATCTGGGCTGTCGTATAGCCTTTGCTGTGCATACTCATAACAAATTTTATTGTTGTAGCTTCTGTAGCAGCTTTTGCAGCTGATTCTCTAATACCCATACTTAAATTACACATAACACTCACATCCTCTCTGAAGTCTTCTAACAGAATAGGATATTTTTTATTTTTTATATTCAATATCCCATTTTTTTTAGATCCACATTGCGAAAAGTATTATAATCCCATCCTTGTTTATATGCTTTTTTTATAAAAGTGTCCGTAAACTTGCCTTCACCAGCTGTTATCCCCACACATCTATTTGGTTCTCTGAAAGTTACCTCATCATATTTTTCATTTAAAATTTTTTCTTTAATCATTTTTTCTTCTTCAAGATAATCAATTACTGCTTGACTTTGTATTTTTCCTTCGTCAGTTTCTGAGAAGAACAATCTTTGTAAAACAAGTACTTTTTTTGTAATTTCTGTTCTATTTCGACAAAATTGATATTCTTTATTTCTTATACCTGTATATGGATATAACTTTAACATAATCTTTGATCTATTGTTTTCATCCTTATCAACAACATTTTGAATTATATTACTCTTCATTTTTTTTCTAAAGCCCATGAATTGTATTTCATTCGCCAAGTGTTTAATTTCGGAAATATCAAAAAAGTAAGCAGCCTCATAATCATTAAAGGCACTAAATATTCCGATATCAGCACTCTTTAACAGATTTGCAAGTTCTCGGGCTAAATACCGTTTCTTATCTCCCATCTTTTCAATTTTTGATTTTTTCTCTTCGTCCATATGGTTCCAAACAAAGTCTTTGTACTTTTCTGCTTTGTCATGTTCATAAATCAAAAAGTCGTTTTTGTACTTTTCTAATTTTTCTGCTTTTTCCTGTTCACTTAATTCTGAAGCAGAATTAACCATTTTCGAATACTCAAAATATTCGCTCTGTTTCCAACAGTTTTCGGCATATTCATAATACGCCAGTATTGCACTGCTGCTTTCTTTTTGTCCTAATGCAAAAACACATGTTATTTCGTTTAATTTATTTGCATAATCCCTTTGTAAATCCAATAATTTACAAATACATATTTTATTCTGAACCTTATATTCAACATAATATACAAGCCCCGTAACCAATGTACTTCCAAATACCCCTGAAGCACACATTTCCAGTATTTTTTTGACAGATGTCGAAGGCTGTTTCAATAACCATAAATATATATTCTTAAATACGATATAAACAGAATCATTACATTCAAACAAAATACCAATTAAACATTTGGCTATTGCCTTGATCACAAGTAACAAACAATAACATAATTTAAAATTCATCTGACATTCTATATATAATATGATACTGAAAATTGCTAAAATAAACGAAAATTTAATCGCCAATACCTTGCTTTTTATTTTATCTCACTCCCTTTTTAATCTTTTCTGTCAGAAAATTCAATTAAAAACAATTCATATTTTTTATAATAGAAGCCTCCTTACACGTTATCTAAAAAGACTTTTCTTCTTTTTATCTCAGTCCACTGAATTAATAATATCATTTTTATTTCTTACAGAAAAATTGCCCTCCAGTCAGTCACGCTCATTCCAACCAGACGGCAATTATTTTTATACCAATAATAATTCAGAATCCTTAATAATCTCTTCGATTTTTTTCTCTTCCATTCCTGCTACATCAGCGATCTGAGCGATTGTATAACCCTTGCTGTGCATTTTTACAATCATTTCTTTTTTACCAATCTCAATTCCAGTTTCTTTAATTTTCTGACTTAAATTACACATAACACTCACATCCTCTCTGAAGTCTTCTTCCATTGGAATATCATATTCATTTCCGATGATATTCAGTTTTTCATTTACAGATAGTTTCTGAGATAACAATGCTCCAAGTAATCTATGTAACTCGTATTTTTCTTCATGTTCAGGAAGCTCTTCTGCCAGTCCGATCATGACAATATTAATCAGATCCAACTTTCCCTTCCAGGCATGCGAATTGACAAGACTATCCTTTACCAGATGAATATGCTCCAAACTATTTTCCGGCATGTTCATACACACCCAGATGGAATAAACACGTTTGATATCATTATAATTTGAATTTGAAAAATCTTTTTCTTTCTGTGAAGAAATCATGCGGCTCACATAAAAAATCGCTCGGTTTAAGATTTCATATTTCTCAGGCTCATCCTTTTGCGCTTCCACATTCACAATAATCTGTGATAATCCGTCTTTCATCCGAACATAAAAGATAATATCAAACCTTATAGTTCCTTCATGAAGCTCCTGATTTTCTGAATTAAAACCTACGACTCGCTGACCATCTTTTTCAACAACAGTATTCGTAAGTCCCGGTTCCACTGGAACAGTGTTGATAAAGGGCTCGCCCTCAATGTAAGATATTACATCT
>OLPO01000961.1_pt1 | contig 21134 bp, 14 predicted proteins | sample 1672831 | NCBI WGS metagenome assembly OLPO01 (sample SAMEA3136728, study PRJEB25190) | human gut metagenome
TTAGCACAGTAGTGCTATCGAACGAGAACCAAACTTGCCGAGGTTGGGAAGCCCCCACCTCTATAGGTGGGGGAGGATGTCACTGTATCGGATCATGGACTTCTTGTGGGAGAAAATGTTCCTCCGATCCTGGGTGAGTATGGCGGCCTGAATCTGGGCGTGATGGAAGAACTTGGATACACCGTGAGAAAGAAGGATGAAAACGGAGATCCGGTAGATGAGATCGACTGGGAAAAGACCAGAGCGGTTCAGATACGAAGCAATTATATTTATATCAACCTGAAGGGAAGAGATAAATACGGAATTGTAGAGGCGAAGGACAAGTATGATCTGGAGGAACAGATCATTTCGGATCTCTATTCTTACAGGGATAAGGCAACCGGAAAGCGTGTGGTGGGAATTGCCATGCGAAATAAGGACAGCGTTGTTCTGGGACTTGGGGGAGCAGAATGCGGGGATATTATCTTTACGATCAATGAAGGCTTTAACAGGCTTCATGGAGATGGGTTATCCACGGCGGAAGGATATGCACAGACATCGGTTACCCCTGTTTTCCTGGCTGCAGGGGAGGATATTAAAGAGGGAAAGATCACAGACAGGGTGATCCGGCAGGTGGATGTGGCGCCTACCATCGCGGAGATCCTCGATGTGAGAAAGCCTGAGCAGTGTGAGGGGGCCCCGGTTTATCAGATACTGAAGAAATAAAAGATCCTGAAAAATTTTCCTTCCTGGCTCTTGACAAAAGACAAAATTGGTAAGATAGTAAACTTCAGACAAATATCAGAGAAAAAGGATGGAAACAGATCATGATACCAAAGGACCCGGTAATGCTTTTAAGTTATGTAAATACACAGCTGAGGGATTTTTATAAATCTCTGGATGATTTCTGCGAGGACAGAGGCCTTGTGCGAAAAGAGCTGGAGGATAAGCTCGATATGATTGATTATGCTTATGATCCGGCAGTGAACCAGTTTGTATAAAAAATCAGGAACAGGAAAACGATGTTATAAAGATAGCCGCAGTGTAGAGATATTGATCTGATATCGATTCTACGATGCGGCTATCTTTGATTTTATTTAACAGTTACTTTAACAGTTGCTTTCTTTTTGCCGGAGAGAATGGTAATGGTGGCCGTGCCTTTTTTTCGTGCAGTGATCATTCCCTGAGAATTCACAGATGCAATTTTTGAGTTGGAAGATTTATAAGTTATTTTTTCAACTGTGGTCAGTGGAGTGCGGGATATTTTTAATTTGTAGGTCTTTTTCAGTTTCAGAGAAAGACGGGATGGGGAAACAGTAAGTTTCTGAGTTGCGACTGTTTTTTGCTGGACTTTTATTTTGGCAGTAGCCTTTTTGCCGCTGGCAAGCGTGACGGTGATTTTTGTGCTGCCTGGACGGATTCCTTTGATCTTTCCGTGGGAATCAATGGTGGCAATTTTTTTGTTCGCAGAGCTGTAAGATTTTACTTTGTCACCTTTGGCTAGTCCGGTTACTTTGAATGCAGTAGTAGTCTGATCTGTTTGCAGAAGAATCGAGGTCATGTTGAGTTTAATGGTTGCTTTGAGCTGTGCTATAGCAGCTTTTTCTGTTTTTCCACAGTATGCACAGGTACGCTGTTTCTGGCCTGGCTGAAAAACTGTGGCGGATTTTACAGTTTTCCAGGAACTCCATTTATGAGATTTCTCCAGGATCTGAAAACTGATCTTGCGGGAGCCTGTATAGGAACCCATGCCTGTAACCGTAACGGAGGCAGTTCCTGGTTTGATGTTATTGGAGTATGTCAGTTTGTAATCTTTATCCAATGACAGAAGTGTGTCGCCATTTTTTACAGTTACTTCAGGAGTCTGTTCCCTGCCATCGCAATAAACATCATCAACTGTGACAGTAAGTGTATCTACAGAGATTTCAGGTGATGTGACAGTTACTGTGCAGGTGGCCAGAAAACCGCCGTCAAAAGTTTTGACTGTGATAATGGCTGTACCAGCGGAAACTGCTTTGACAGTACCGATATCGTCAACCGTGGCAACAGTTTCATTGTCGGATGCCCAGAGAACATCTTTGATCGTGGCATTTTCCGGTGATACGGATGGAATCAGGGAAAAAGTTTCTCCGGTCATCAGAGATTTTTCAGGCTGATCCAACTGGATGTTTTCTACGTAAATACGTTCCGGAGCTGTTTCCCTGGTGTCGGAAGAAGCTACTGTTTTTTCTCCGGATTCATCTACAGGAGAGTAGATTCCTGTATCAAGGTTCTGGCTTTCTGGAATGTAGGTATTGTAGGTTTTTCCGGAAGTCAGAGGAATATCATTGTAAACAATCTTTCTGGTGAGAGTATCTCCGTCGTACTCTTCTACTTCGTAGGTCATGGAGCCGGTATCGTTTCCTGTCAGTTTCAGATAATAATCATCTCCGCAGAAGGAAACATATTTGGAGTCGCCATCTACATACATAAATATGTCGTTGTAAGAGGTATCTACAATGTTGTTTACAATGGAACCGCATAAATTATGGCTGCCGTCGTATACGTATACATCTACCGGGCAGTGGATCTTTGCATTGGTGTTTCTTCTGGAAGAACTGGAGGATTCGACTGCTTTGGTGTACATAGTATAAACACAATTGGAAAAAGATCCAAACTTTGTACGGCTCATAAGGTCTGTTACGGTTTTGGTAAAGAGAATTTCAGCTACTTCATCAACGTGTTTGCCCCAGGTTTCATCATAGACATTTTTTACTGAAGCCTCGGCCACAGATTTTACCTGTTTTGCAAAAGCTTCCATATCTGCACTGGCTATACCGATGATTCCTGAACAGTTATCCTGACTGATAGTGTAATTCAATGTTCCGAAGGCCCCGAAGCTGATGTCACCCCAGCCATAGTTTGATACGGAATAGGTGAAGTTGATCGTACGGGCTCCTTTTTTGGTAGCAGCGGATATGGAGAAGGAGGCAGTTAAAGTTTGGCCAGTTATTGTGGCCTTTTTACTGATTCCCATTTTGTCAAAAAGTTTTTCCAGAATTTTTTGACTGACAGGATTATTCCGATCTCCAGTGTAGGAGAAGGAAGAGGAATTGATGGCCACAGCCATATATCCGGATAAGAAATCATACAGTTCATTTTGCTGCTTAGTAGTAAAATATTCGCCCAGTTTCGGATCTCTGGTGAGAATATTTTTGTTTTTAAGCATTTGCTGGGCTTTGGTCATGTTCTGGACGCGTTCTGTCTTTTCTTTACGTTTTTCTGCTTGTTGACGGGTGTAATCCTGGTTATAAATATACAGTGTGCTGTTTGTGGAATGCACATATGAGTCAGAGTCCCCATAACATATGGAGAATTCAGCAGTTAATTTTGTGGTGGATTTTTCTGGAACAAAATTGGATGTAATGCTGAATTCAGGCGTTAAGATAGTTTTGGTTTCGGGTGCTTTGATTCTTAAAGGAGTTGGATATTCTATGAATGAAGTAAATCCTGTTTCTTTAAAATGAGCTTTTAATGGGGAATTGGTATTCATTTTTATTCCCTTAACAGAGACTGTATAATCAGCAAGCAGCTTTTTTAGTTCAGCCTCAGAATAAGCAGAATTTTGGCTGAATTTGCATGCGATTTTTAATGTACCTGATTGGGAAGAATGGTTGTATTGGCCATTTTCATACGTAAAGGTGTTTGCACTTGGTATAAAGTTTACGATTATATAAGGAGTGACAAGGTTTGCTGCTTCTTCCATATGGGTAACTCTGCTGTTTTTGTAGGTGAAAACAACGATTTTGTCCTTGCTGTTAACAAGGATTGAGGTTGCCTGGGTAAGATTGAAATCAGAAGCAACAGTATAATTTTTTCCTTCTATATTAATTGTGCCTTTTTCTGCATTTACACCGTCAAGATGTCCACTGATATAAGTGGTTCCTTCCTGGATAATTTCATGAAATGGAATGTTGTTGGCATTTGCGTAGGTTTCGGCCGCAGAGCAGGAATAACCTTTGATCACAAGATTTTTCCAGCCCTGGAAAGCTGTATCTGCAATGGAAGTTACGGAACCAGGGATGAAGGTTTCTTCCAGAGCCTTGCAGTTGTAAAATGCGTAGTTTCCGATGGAGGTCACAGAATCCGGAATGGATACAGAAGCCATATGAGTGTTGGAAGTACTTTCTACCCTTGCCAGATTATCGGGAATATTTTCCATACCAGGTTCCAGAATCAGTTCGCTCAGAGCACTGGCACCGCCAAGAGGTCCGTATTTACTGTCATAAGTACTGGAGCCACCGGTTTCACAGGAAGTAAGATTAGCCGGAATGGTGAGACTGTTAACCTGTGTATTTGCAATGAAAGAGTATCCCAGTTTTTTCAGTTTGGAAGGAAGGGTGATAGATTTCAGTGAAGAACAGTTACAAAAAGCAAGTCGTTCAATGGTGGTAATAGCATCGTCAAGCTCTATACTAACCAGAGAAGAACATCCGGAAAAAGAGGAATCACCCAGGTATCTTACGTTTTTGGAAAAAGAGATATTTTTCAGAGCAGTACAGTTGCTGAACGCACTGGACTGAATATCGACATAAGCACCACCCTTATTGTTGTCCGTAAAAGAAATGGAAGAGAGGGAAGTACAGTTTGAAAACGCGAGGTTTCCGATTGTATTAACCGTTTTTGGAAAAGTAATCTCTTCAAGGGAAATACAGTTTTGAAAAGCTTCATAATTGATTTGTTCAAGATTTTCTGACCAGCGAATGGAAATCAGTTTTTTGCAGCCGGAAAAAGCATTGTCAGAAATGACAGTGACAGAATCCGGAAAGGAAATATTTGTTAATTTTGCATTGTTTTTAAATGCATATTGACCTATGGTGGTGACAGAGTCAGGTATAGAGATGGAGGTCAAATGTGTGCCGGAAGTACTTTCCACTCTTGCCAGATTATCGGGAATATATTCCATGCCGGGTTCCAGAATAAGTTCTTTTAGAGTGTTAGCACCGCCAAGAGGTCCGTATTGACTCTCGTAAGTACTGGAGCCGCCTGTTGTACAGGTAGTAAGCCCTGCCGGAATGGTGAGACTGGTGATCTGTGTATTTGCAATAAAAGAGTATCCCAGTTTTTTCAGTTTGGAAGGAAGGGTGATAGATTTCAGTGAGGAACAGTTGCAAAAAGCAAAGCGTTCAATGGTGGTAATAGCGTCGTCAAGCTCGACATTAGTCAGAGAGGAGCATCCGGAAAAAGAAGAATCACCCAGATATCGTACATTTTTAGAAAAAGAAATATTTTCCAGAGCAGTACAGTTGCTGAACGCACTGGACTGAATATCGACATAGGCACCACCTTTATTGTTGTCCGTAAAAGAAATGGAAGAGAGGGAAGTACAGTCTGAAAATGCGGAAGGCCCAATGGTATTGATTGTTTTTGGAAAGGTGATCGCTTCAAGGGAAACACAATTTTCAAAAGCTTCATAATTAATTTGTTCAAGACTTTCGGACCAATGAATGGAGATCAGTTTTTTGCAACCATAAAAAGCACCGTCGGAAATGACCGTGACAGAATCGGGAATGGAAATGTTTACTAACTTTACACAGTTTTTAAATGCATATTTACCGATGGAAGTGACAGAATCCGGGATAGATACGGAAGTCAGATGCGTATTGGAAACACTTTTTACCAGAGCCAGGTTGTCGGGAATACATTCCATTCCGGGCTCCAGAATTAGCTCTTTCAAAGTATTGGCATCGCCAAGAGGACCAAACATAGTGTCCGAACTGGAACCACCTGTCGCACAGTAAGTAAGTCCTGCAGGAATGGTAAGACTGGAGATCTGTGTATTTGCAATAAAAGAGTAGCCCAGTTTTTTTAATCTGGAAGGAAGCTTCACAGATTTCAGTTCATCACATCCATAGAATACAAAATTACCGATTTCCGTAACTGTGTTGGAAATGACTACACTGGTAATTACAGGGTTGTAGGCAAAGGCACTGTCAGAGATTTTTGTGACAGTATAGTTATCAATTTTGGAAGGTATCGTTACTTCTGAATCACCACCTGTATATTTTGTGATCGTGGCGTAAAGTCCGGAAGTAGTATACTGGAATCCATCATCAGTTACATTGCTGCCGGCTGAAAGTACACTTCCGTCATCAAAGTCATTATCGGTAACCGGTTCTGATACAACATCAGAATCGGGTTCCATCGGCAGACTATCTGAAAAATTATCAGAAAATTCCGGCGAGATTTCATCAGCAGGATATTCCGTATCTGCTTCAGGAATGTCTGTATTTGCAAGGTCAGGTTCTGCATCAGATACAGAAGAATCCTGTTCTTCATCAGAACTTATAAAGTCAGAAATATCTTCGGTGTTTTCTTCTGTGAGGAGATGGGATTCCTCGGTGATTCCGGTGGAGTCTTCTCCAAAATCCAGATCTTCAGCCAGAACAGCCGACGCAGGCTGCAGACACATCAGTGCCGCAAGTGTACAGGCAAGGAACTTCTTTTTCATAGTGTTGGTCCTCCTTATGATAATTTTTTGTGATCAGGGCATCAGCGCAATATACTGTTTCAGCAGATTCAGAGTTTCTTCTTTTGTGTAGACAAGAGGGCTTCCCGGCAGATTTTTAATAAATTCGCTGAAAATCTTGCACAGGGAATGTTCCTGAATATGGATATTGCAGCAATATGCTCCAAAAACAAAAGCGTTGGTTGTATAAATATGAATTCCGGTGGATGTGACATATATGGTTAAGTAGTCTGGCAACTGCAGGTGAGTGGGGCGAAGAATCAGTCCGGAAATAGTTTCATCGGAAATTTCTTTATACAGGGTTTTTAGCATTTGACGGATATCATCAGGATCCAGTGGTGGAACATACTGAGGTGGCATATCCTGCAGAACGCAGGTTTGTGTAAGATCAGACAGACCTTTTTCTGTAAAAACAGTAAGGTAAGTGATCTGATCCTGACGTAGTACGGAAAAATGCTGTTCCACAAGCTCGTACATAGGATGATAGGGCATATCGTTGCTGTTCAGATATTTTTTGATGATTGCAGGTGTTATATAGCGTCCGGGACAGGGCTGTGACATAAAAACCTGCATGGTATCCGGTGAAGTGCCGGCAATGTATTCCTGAAGGACTTCCATAATATTAGAACTGCACTGGATGAGGAGATCGCAGTTTTGCAGTTTCGTTTGAAAAAAATTGCGATAATAAGAAATTAATTCTGTGTTGTCACTGATCCTGGCAGTACTCAGATCTTCAGAAATCTGAAGCAGGCAGGATGGGGTAATGATATAGTAGATCAGAGGAGAAGCTGTAACTGCGTGCTGGTTTTCTGTAAAGTAATAAGGTTTATAACTGCCCCGGGAAGCAAGACACAGAGGAATTATGGAACCGAGCTTCTTTAGATTTCTGCGAGCCGGATTTGGAGACAGAGTACTGCTGACACGGCGCAGATAAAGAAGTTCACTGACTGAAAAATGATTCTCATTCAACCATAATTCCATAAATTCCATAGTAAGATCAAGTTTCTCTGGAAGGAACATCTGGATTTCTACATCTGTGTGATGAGATACTTCGTAGATTAATACTGAACGGATAATACTGCGAACAGCGTATTCTCCGTTGATCAGAGAATCGGTCAGAGGAAGCGAGTTTACTTTTGGGGGCGGAAACATGGAGAAATCAACAGATGCCAAAGTATTCAGAAAATCACAGACAGCCTGACGATTTTCATAGGCATCCTCACCCTGTAGACTGATGTCATGCAGGCGGAAAAATTCCTGGCGTTCTTCTGTGCACAGACCAAAATAACGGGCCAGTATCTGCATGGCTTTATAAGAAAGAATCCGTTCATCTTTCAGGGCTTTGTGGATTGATGTCCTTTCAATTCCTGCATTGCGTGAAATTGAAGCAATGGATTCTCCACTTTGATCGATAAGTTTTCTGAGGTAGTTGCTGAATTTTGACATAAGGATCCTCCTGTTTATCGAGTTGTTAATCGTATTATAAAGCTGGAAAAAAGGATTTTCAATTTGTGACGGAAACTGTGACAGATGAATCTTATATTTGAGCACAAATATGAAAGTTTAACCAAATCAAGTAAGTCCCCTGCGGGGTTGCGAAAAGCAATAAGCAGTGGGTGGGGACTTGCTTGTATCAGGAAGAGTGCAAGCTCCTCCTGATAAACTGCGGAGCAGTTATTTGGTGTAGAGCTACGTAGCGAAGCGGATTGCGAATATCCGCTTGACAATTATTCTTTTTAAATAGATTAGCCAGACAAAACAATTATAAGATTTTGTTTCCGGTTAAAAATGCTTGTAAATCTAAAAAAAGTGTAAAATTCACAAAAAACAGTTGCATTTTTTGTGCAGATGTATATTATGTATAGTTAGCCGACTAATTAAAATATATGGCGAATATATTTATGAACAGGCAGCAGAACGGAGTCAGAACAGCTGTTTTGTTTATGAAAGGGGTGACAGTGTGTTTTGTGAGAAGGAAGATGGGAAAGAAAAGCAGAGCAGCTTTTTAACTTTATTTATGAAGGTAGACCGACATTTTATGACGAAATGTTTTGGACAGATGCAGGAGCTTGGCATTTATCCGGGACAGATCCCGGTCCTGGGACTTGTTGCCAAGAAGGATGGCTTAAGCCAGAGGGAGCTTGCGAAGATCCTGAATATCAAGCCGCCCACGGTAAATGTTTCCGTACAGAGACTGGAGAAGGCAGGCTTTCTTTATAAAAAGCCGGATGAAAAAGACCAGCGTGTGACCAGGATCTACCTGACAGAAAAAGGAAAAGAGACCAAGGCAAAGGCACTGGAGCGGATCCATAAAAATGAAGCAGTGATGCTGGAAGGCTTCAGTGAGGCAGAACAGTGCCTGCTTCGGAGATTTCTGGAGCAGATCCTTGCAAATATTGAAAAGATCCAGCCGGAGGAATTTACAGGAAAGACTCCGATGGAGGAAATAACAGAAAAGGAGGAACAGAAACGTGATTAAACTGATGAAATATCTGAAACGTTCAGCGGGCTATATCGTGCTCATCATTGCGCTTCTTTTTCTTCAGGCATACTGTGATCTGTCGCTGCCGGATTATACATCCAAGATCATTAATGTAGGAATCCAGCAGAACGGTATTGAGGACAGTGTCCCTGAGAAGATCAGAAAAACATCCATGGACAACCTGAAATTGTTTATGGATGAAGCCGATGTGAAAACCGTTGATAAATTTTATGAGGAAGATGGAGACAATCTGGTATTAAAAGATAAGGTTTCCGAAGAAGACAGAGATAAGCTGAATGATATTTTCGGCAAACCGATGGTGATCGTTTCCACTCTGACCTCGGATAGTAAGGAAACCAAAGCAGCTCTTGCAAAAATGGACATTCCGGAAGGAACGGACCCCATGGAAGCACTTTCCCAGATGCCGCCAGAGGCACTTGCTGCAATGAAGGAACAGGTCAGTGAAAAGATCGACAAGATGCAGGATTCTATTATCACACAGGCAGGTGTTTCCTATGTCCGTGCAGAGTATGAAGCAATGGGTGAGGATGTGGATGCCATTCAGATGGATTATATGAAATCCACCGGCCTGCGGATGATCCTGATGGCGCTGATCACTATGATGGCAGCGGTCTGTGTGGTATTTCTTTCCTCCAGGGTTGCTGCTTCTCTTGGACATGATCTGAGAAACAGTGTTTACAATAAAGTAATCGGATTTTCCAGCAGAGAATACCATAAATTTTCAACCGCTTCCCTGATCACAAGATGTACCAATGATATCCAGCAGGTGCAGCAGGTAATGGCCATGCTGTTTCGAATCGTTCTGTACGCGCCGATCCTTGGTGTTGGCGGTGTGCTCCGTGTGCTGAATACGGATGCATCCATGACATGGATCCTTGGCGTAGCAGTGGCACTGATCCTGCTTGTGATCTTTGTGCTGTTCCAGGTGGCAATGCCCAAATTTACGATCCTGCAGACTCTGATCGACAAGCTGAATCTGGTTACCAGAGAGATCCTTACCGGTATCCCGGTAATCCGTGCGTTCAGTCGTGAGAAACATGAGGAAGAGCGTTTTGAGGAGGCCAATGCCACACTTACCAGAACAAACCTGTTTGTAAACAGATGTATGACTTTTATGATGCCGACCATGATGCTGATCATGAACGGAGTGTCGGTTCTTATCATCTACAGTGGCGCACATGCAGTTGACAACGGAACCATGCAGGTTGGAAATGTTATGGCGTTTATCCAGTATGCAATGCAGATCATTATGTCATTTTTGATGATCACCGCCATGTCCATTATGCTTCCAAGAGCCAATGTTGCAGCACTTCGTATTGATGAGGTCCTGAAAACAGAGGTCAGTGTCCATGATCCGGAGAATCCGGTGAAACCAGAGGCACAGACAAAAGGAACCGTAGAATTCGATCATGTAAGCTTTGCTTATCCGGAAGCCGGAGAGAATGTCCTGACTGACATTTCCTTTAAGGCAGAAAAAGGTGAGACCGTTGCCGTAATCGGAAGTACCGGAAGCGGAAAGAGTACTCTGGTAAATCTGATCCCGAGATTTTATGATGCAACAGAAGGTGCTGTTAAGATTGACGGTGTGGATGTCCGTGAAATGACGCAGAAGGATGTACGTGAGAGACTGGGATATGTTCCGCAGAAGGGAATCCTGTTCTCAGGAACCATCGATTCCAACATCCGTTATGGAAAAACGGATATTTCAGAGGAAGAAGTAAAGGAAGCTGCCCAGGTAGCACAGGCAGAAGAATTTATCGTTACAAAGCCGGAGGGCTATGAGTCACCGATCGCCCAGGGCGGAAGCAATGTTTCCGGTGGTCAGAAGCAGAGACTTTCCATTGCGAGAGCCATTGCCAAGAAACCGGAGATCTTTATCTTTGATGACAGCTTCTCAGCACTGGATTTCAAGACAGACAGTACATTACGTAAAGCACTGAAGGAGCATACAAAAGATACAACAACGATCATCGTTGCACAGCGTATCAGTACCATTCTCAATGCAGATAAGATCATTGTACTGGATGATGGCCGTATGGCAGGAATCGGAACACATAAAGAGCTTATGAAGAACTGTGAGGTATATCGTCAGATTGCCATGAGTCAGCTTTCAGAGGAGGAATTGGCATGAGTGAGCAGAGAAGACGAAAAGGGTCTATGGAAGGCCGTGGAATGCAGCCCACCGAAAAGGCCAAGGACTTTAAAGGGGCAATGGCCAAACTGTTCCGTTATATGGGACGCTACAAATTCCGTTTTATGCTGATGTTCGTATTTGCGGTAGCAGGTACGGTATTTAATATCGTAGGTCCGAAGATCCTTGGAAAAGCAACCACAGAGCTTTATAAAGGACTGGTTGCCAAGGTTAACGGAACCGGCGGAATTGATTTTGAGAAGATCGGAATGATCCTTCTGTGGACACTTGGATTATATCTGGCAAGTGCACTGTTTTCTTTTATACAGGGATTTGTAATGACCGGTATCTCCAACGATGTCACATATAATCTGAGAAAAGATATTTCAAAGAAGATCAACCGTCTTCCTATGAATTATTTTGAGAGCCGTACCAACGGTGAGATCCTTTCCAGAGTGACCAATGATGTGGATACGCTGCAGATGAGCCTGAACCAGAGTATGACACAGCTGATCACATCTGTGACAACACTGATCGGTGTCTTTATCATGATGCTGTCTATCAATGTATGGATGACACTGGCAGCACTTTTGATCCTGCCGGTTTCCATGCTTATCATCAACAAGGTAATGAAGCATTCCCAGAAATACTTCCAGGCACAGCAGGATTATCTGGGAAGAGTTAACGGCCAGATCGAGGAAAACTTCGGCGGACATGATGTTGTACGTGTATTTAACAAAGAGCAGGATGTTCTCACCGAGTTTGAACGTGATAACGGAAAGCTGTATGAGTCTGCATGGAAATCTCAGTTCTTTTCCGGAATGATGATGCCGATCATGCAGTTTGTGGGAAACCTGGGATATGTAATGGTTGCGCTTTTAGGTGGTATTTTTGTGATCAAAGGCAGGATCGAGGTTGGTGATATCCAGTCTTTCTTCCAGTACATCCGTAACTTTACACAGCCGATCCAGCAGATCGCTCAGGTTACCAACCTTCTGCAGTCCTCTGCAGCAGCTTCCGAGCGAGTATTTGAATTCCTGGAGGAGCCGGAGGAAGAACTTCAGCCGGAGAATCCGGATTCTATTGAGGGACTGGAAGGAAATGTACAGTTTGAGCATGTAAAATTCGGCTACAACCCGGATAAGATCATTGTAAATGATTTTTCCGCGGATGTGCATGACGGTCAGAAGATCGCTATCGTAGGACCGACCGGTGCCGGAAAGACAACCATGGTCAAACTTCTGATGCGTTTCTATGATGTAAACGGCGGAAGTATCAAGGTTGACGGTCATGATGTCCGTAATTTCAACCGCAGTAATCTCCGTGAGATGTTTGGAATGGTACTGCAGGATACCTGGCTGTTCTCCGGAACCATTATGGAAAATATCCGGTACGGAAGACTGGATGCAACCGATGAAGAGGTGATCGCAGCTGCAAAAGCGGCTCATATCCACAACTTTATCATGCAGCAGCCTGGCGGCTATCAGATGGTTCTGGATGAGGAGACCAGCAACGTTTCCCAGGGCCAGAAGCAGCTGCTCACCATTGCAAGGGCGATCCTGGCGGACAATAAGATTCTGATCTTGGATGAGGCCACATCTTCCGTAGATACCAGAACCGAGATGCAGATCCAGAAGGCCATGGATAACCTGATGAAGGGCAGAACCAGCTTTGTCATTGCCCATAGGCTTTCCACCATTAGAGATGCAGATCTGATCCTGGTTATGAAAGACGGAGATATTATCGAGCAGGGCAATCATGAAGAACTGCTGGCACGAAAAGGATTTTATGCAGATCTTTATAATAGTCAGTTCGAGAAAAAAGAGGCACAGGCATAAGCTGATAGAAAGACAAAGTGTTATTATATAAAAAAAGAGCGAAGCGGATTCCGAACGTCCGCTTCGCTTTTTTACTCTATACATCCGTTCCGCTTTCAGGTATAATTCTGTAGTAAGGACTCTGAAACAGGGCTTTCAAAAAAGGCTCCGGAGTATCCATAAAAAATGAAAGAAACGGGAGGATTTTACCATGATCATAACAACAACACCATCGGTAGAGGGAAGAGCAATCCGTGAATATAAAGGAATCGCATTCGGAGAAGTGATCACAGGAGTGAATGTTATCAAGGACCTTGGCGCAGGTCTTCGGAATTTTTTCGGCGGAAGAAGTGCCGGATATGAGGAAGAGCTTCAGAAAGCCAGAGAAGAGGCACTGAAAGAGCTGGAGCAGCGCGCGGCAGCAATGGGAGCCAACGCAGTGATCGGTGTGGATATCGATTATGAGGTGCTTGGCGCAGACAATGGCATGCTGATGGTTACAGCAAGCGGAACAGCGGTAGTGGTGGATTAAGGCGTATGGCAGCAGTAAAAAACGGACGGGAATATCTTACACATGTGACAGAAACTCTGCGTCACCGGATCACTCAGCTGAATGATTCCATAGAAGCAGGTCAGAAAGAAATCGAAGGGATGCACGAGTACTACTGGGAAAACTACACAGAGATGGATCAGTACGGCTATGAGAACTTTGATAACCAGCAGGCACTTCTCCATGAGATTAATGCAAGCAATGAGAAGATCGAGCTGCGGCGCAGGTTCCGGAAAATGATGGATTCTCCATTTTTTGGAAGAGTAGATTTCTGTTATGAGGGCGACGATGAGCCTGAGATCTTTTATATCGGAATTGCAAACCTTGCGGAGGAAAACGGTGGCCTTCCACTGATCTATGACTGGAGAGCACCGGTGTCCGGACTGTTCTATGATTTTGACAAAGGGCCGGCATCCTATCAGGCACCTCTGGGGGAAATCCATGGAGACATTGCTGCCAAGTGGCAGTATAAGATCCGTGGTGGAAAAATGATCTACGAGTTTGAAAGTGATGTAAAGATTGACGATGAGATCCTGAAGGCAGAGCTTGGAAGCAACGGAGACGTACAGTTGAAAAACATTATCCGTACGATTCAGAAAGAGCAGAATGCCATTATCCGAAACACTTCGGACCGGATCATGGTGATCCAGGGAGCTGCAGGAAGCGGCAAGACATCCATCGCCCTGCACAGGATCGCCTATCTTCTCTATCATGACAGGAAAAATCTGAAATCTTCTTCTGTGCTGGTGCTTTCACCCAACGGAGTGTTCTCGGATTATATTTCCCATATTCTGCCGGAGCTTGGAGAAGAGAATATCCGGGAGATGAGCTTTGATCTTTTTGCCTATAAGAGACTGAAAAATACAGTGTCAGACTGCGAAGACCGCTACGATCTGATCGAGCGACAGATCGCAGGATCGTGCGATGAGAAACTTCTGAAGGAAAAACAGTCCCGGGATTTTCTGGACCGCATGGAAGGGTATCTGGTAGAACTGGAAGACAGCCTTATGAATTTCCGGGATGTGGAACATCGTGGTGTAGTCAAAAAAGAACAGGAGATCATCGAGCTCTTTTACTTTAAATTTATGGATATCCCGCTGCTTTCCAGAATGGATGCAGTGGCGGAGTATTTCATTGATGAGGTGGAAACGCTGAAGGGATTTGACCTTCCGGAGGAAGAGCGGGAGGCAGTGAAGAGCCGTTTTTACCGGATGTATGAGACAAGAGATCTTTATGTGTTATACAATCGTTTCCTGAGGCAGGAGGGATTTCCGGCGCTTCCACAGGTACAGTACGAAAAAAGAAAGCTTCGTTATGAGGATGTGTATCCGGTTCTGTATCTGAAATACCGGTTGGAAACCCAGCAGGAGGACAGTGGTGTCCGTCACCTGATCGTAGATGAGATGCAGGATTATTCCAGGATCCAGTATCTGATCATCCAGAAGCTTTTTAAATGTAAGATGACGATCCTTGGAGACCGGGAGCAGACCATGGACGGGGATCAGCAGGATGTACTCACATTCCTTCCGAAGATCTTTGGAAAAGATATCCGCAGGATCGTGATGAACAAGAGCTACCGTAACACTATTGAGATCGCTTCTTATGCAAATCAGCTTGCCGGGATCACAGAAGTGGAACTGTTTGAGCGTCATGGAAAACCGGTGGAGGAAAAAGAATTTCCGGGGCTTATCGAGGCATTGGAGCGCGTGGTGAAGGAACTGAAACTGGAGAAGCAGGCAGTGACGGAAGCTGAAGCAGACAGAATGAAAATGGCAGATATGGAGACAGCCGGTGCGGAAGGCCAGGAAGAATTTTCTTACGAGACAGCAGCGGTGATAACGAGAACTGCAGATGAGGCAAGAGAAGCATACTATATCCTTCAGAAAAAACTGGAAGCAGAAGGATTTGATACAAAGGAGCGGCTGTCCCTGCTTCACAGAGACAGTACAAACTTCAAAAAAGGTCTTACGGTTACCACCTTTTATATGGCAAAAGGCCTGGAATTTGACCAGGTATTTTCGGTATTTCCGGGAGCAGACCGAAGCCCTATCGTGCAGAGAGCCAGATATATTGCGGCAACCAGAGCGCTTCATGAATTGTATATGTATGAAATAACAGAATAAAAAATAATACAAAACGCTGTAAAAGGAAATCGTGGTACAAAATTCCTTTTACAGCGTTTTTGGATGATTTTTTGATAAAGAATTAAAAGATATAATAGAGTTGTTCTATTTCATGTTTTCACAGAAGATTTCTTCCATAGATCCGGTAAGCGGGACACCAAGTTTCCGTAAGATTCCGTCCAGAGCGTGGAAAACGTCGCGTACATTGTAGAAAGTTGCATTGTTTCCCATGTGGCCGATGCGGATGACCTTGCCTGCGAGAACATCGAAAGAACCTGCAAGCATGATGTTGTAGTCTTTTTTGACTCCGTCCAGGATCGCAGCGGCTGTGGTGCATTCCGGAACTTCAAAAACAGTTACAGTGTTGGAATAGCCGCTGTGGAGATACAGCTTAAGTCCGGCTCCTGTGATGGCCTTTCGGGAGGCTGCGGCGATTTTGGCATGGCGTGTAAGGATCCCGGGATCATCGGCAATGTTGTCAATAGCAGCCCGCAGGCCATAGATATCGCTGATCGGCATGGTATATGGAAACCATTTTTCTTCATAATAATGTGCAAAGGTTGTGAGATTTGCGTAGAAAGAAGCAATGGGTGTCTTTCTTTCAGTCATTGCCTTCTTTGCATCGCTGCTGACTACAACAAAGGTAAGTCCCGGAGGTGCGGATACCACCTTCTGTGATCCGCCGCACATGATATCAATCTGACATGCATCAATGTTCAGTGGTTCGCCGAAAGAAGCAGAGACAGAATCTACAACGGTAAGGATTCCATATTTTTTAAGAAGGGGACAGATGGCAGCGACATCGTTGAGCATACCACTTGGAGTATCGCCGTGAACTACGGTTGCATATTTGTAATCATGGTTATCTGCAAGAAAATCTTCCAGTTCCTTCACATCGAGGGTATTCCGGTAATCTCGGGTATAAAGTTCCGGTTTGCCTCCGTACATGGAAACAAAATCGGCAAAGCCTTTTCCATAGATACCATTGTCGAGAACGAGAACCTTATCTCCAGGCTCAGTCATGGAAGCGATGGCAGCCTCCAGACCAAGAATACCCTCACCACTTAAGATGAGGGTTTCATTGGAGGTGTGGAGAAGAGCGCTGATCTTCTCACAGGTTTCTTTATAAAATTCGACAAAATCTTCGTCCAGATCCGGGTTGGTGCATTCCAGGCTTCTTGCCAGACGGACATTTTCTGCGACCTGTGTAGGTCCCGGTGTCATGATCTTATACATAAACTCACCTCTTGTTTTCTTTGGTTATTTATTTTTTTAATCCGGTTTTTCTTGCTGCAAGGTTTAATGGTGTGATCACTACGAGAACGATAACTGCTGCAACTCCAATCTGTACCAGGTTTCCAGGAATAGAAGATACAGGTGCCAGAGGGTTTCCGTAGATGATAACTTCTGCGATGTAGTAACCGACAACCTTGATCACGCAGGCTGCTGCGATGGCGATCACATACCATTTCATGTTCTGATGTTTGTGGTCTTCTGTGATTTTACCTACGGTGAATCCCATGATGCCTACGATGATAAGGGTAAATGGTGCCCAAAGGGTCCAGCCGGAGAGAAGGTCGAACAAGCCCATTCCGATTCCGCCTGCGATGGCTCCGGTTTTCTTTCCAAATAAAATGGCACCGATGAAGAGCGGTACATTTCCAAGGTGGATTAGTCCGCCGTTGGCTGCAATTGGAAGCTTGACATTAATAAATGCTGTGAAGATATAAGTCAGTGCAACAAATACGGCTGTGATGGTGAGAAACTGAACAGATGAAAGTTCCTGATCGGTTCCCTGAGATGTCTGAACTGCTTTTTCCATAGTTATGAATCCTTTCCCGAAAACATCTTTATATAGATGTCCTCTTTTCATATGTTTTTGGTTGGATATACTTTACAACATGAGTGTATACGAATAAAGACACAATTATCGAAAAAAAAAAGGGGACAGATTAAAAGAAAACAGAAATTCCGCAGAGGCAGTGTAAAATCGGAAATACAGGATCAGAAGCAGAATAGAATAAGATAGGCACATCTGGGGAGATTATTAATATAGGAAAAATTCTGTACGGAATGGGATATTTGTTTACAGGATATTCATAAAGTACAGGGAGAAATCAATTGACAAAGTTGTAATAAAATCGTAAAATGTAGCAAAGAGTGTGTTCAGGAGCGAATATTCCGGACACACTTTGTGACTGATGATGATTATGAGGAGGATACTATGAAGAATAAAAAATTTATCGCACTTTTAGCTATGACTGTTGCTCTTTCTGGTGTCATGACTGCATGTGGCTTCGGAGGAGATAAAAATGACAGCGTGGTTGTGGAGGCTACTCCTACTCCTGCACCGGCGAAGAAAGCGAAGGTGACACCGACTGTTGCAGCAGATGCACAGAATACAACTTATACATCCAAAGATAAATCCGTAGCGATCAAGCTTCCGGATGCAACCTGGGCCAATAAATCCGATGAGACAGATATGTTAAGCTTTGAGTCTCCGGATCAGGGTAAGATCCTGATCCTTCACGGTTCCGGTGCGGATCTGGAGTCTGCAGTAATTCCGAATTCACAGGATATGGCCGTTTCCATGACACAGGCAGAGAACATGGTAAATGGAACGGACTTTGAGATCCAGGATTATAAGTCAGACCAGAAAGATGGAATCAATATCTATTCCTACACTGTAAAATACAAGGATACAACCAAGAGTGATGGTTATGTATATGCCATCAATAAATATTTTGTAAATGACAGCGAGTATTACAGCCTTGTGGCATCTGTTAAAAAAGAGGATGCTCTGAAAAAGGTTCAGGAGTCTGTCGACAGCTTTGCAATCCTTGGTGATTCCACTCTGAAGAGTGCGGCAAATGGTTCCGCAGCCAAGACTGCCGGTAAAGGTAATGCAGCAGCTTCCTCTGACGGAAGTGCATCTGCAGATGGTAATGCAGCAGCTTCTTCTAACGGAACAGCAGCAGATGGAACTGCAGCTGCCGACGGAAGCACATCTACAGACGGAAGTGCAGCATCTGACGGAACATCTACAGACGGAAGCAGTACATCTGACGGTTCTTCCGATGGAACTGCATCCACTGACAGCAGCTCCTCCGGTGCTATCGTAAATGGCGGATTTACAGATGAGCAGCTTGGCAACACAGATGAGACAAGAACCATCTACAGAAACTCCGATGGTAAACCACGTGTTATCGTTCCGGACGGAAACGGTGCATGGATGGATAACGAAGGAAACCGTTTCACCTTCTCTTCTGAGAATGACTGCGATGTATATGAAGAGGATGGAACAAGCTTCTACTGGCATGGTGAGGCTGCAGACGTATACTATATGCCTGTACAGTAAAGCCTGGAGCAGCAGGAGATTCGGTTAGATAAGAAATCCGGGATCACAGCTTTTGTGGCTGCGGTCCCGGATTTTTTGTGTCATATTATGTCAGAGGCGTATACTTATACAGGAAGACATGGTATAATGTGAACGCTGCGGGCGATGGAACGCCCGGAAAATATTTGGAGGTTTTTATGGAAGCATACAGCGATTTTGCCAGAGTTTATGATATCTTCATGGACAATGTGGAATATGAAAAATGGGCGGAATATCTGATCGGAAGCCTTAAGGAATACGGAATTGAAGACGGGATCGTGCTGGAACTTGGCTGCGGGACCGGAGTGATGACGGAACTTCTGGCAGAGTCCGGTTATGATATGATCGGTGTGGATAATTCCGAGGAAATGCTGGGCGAGGCCATGGAAAAACGGGCAGAGTCCGGCCATGAGATCCTTTATCTGGAGCAGGATATGCGGGAGTTTGAACTTTACGGAACAGTGCGGGCTATCGTCAGCGTCTGTGACTGTATGAATTATATTACAGAGGAAGAAGATCTTCTTACTGTATTTAAACTGGTGAATAATTATCTTGATCCGGATGGAATTTTTATATTTGATATGAATACGCCGTATAAATACCGGGAAATACTTGGAAATACGACTATTGCGGAGAATCGGGAAGAGGGCAGTTTTATCTGGGAAAATGAATTTGACGAAGAGACAGGAATTAACGTTTATGATCTGACTCTGTTCCTTCCAAGAGAAGACGGACTTTATGAGAGAGATGAAGAAATCCATTACCAGAAGGCCTATGAGCCGGAGAAAATCCGGGAATTGCTTGAAAAGGCAGGCCTTATCCCTCTGGCAGTTTATGATGCATACACCAAGGATGCACCGAAACCGGACAGTGGAAGACTGACTTTTGTGGCAAGAGAACATGGCAAAGGAATTTCGGCAGAAGAGAAATAAAGGAGGAAATTTTTTTATATGAGTGATTATATTGTAAGAGCAACAGCGGCAAACAGCCAGATCCGTGCGTTTGCGGCTGTGACAACAGATATGGTGGAGACAGCGAGACAGAATCATAATACCAGCCCGGTGGCAACAGCGGCACTGGGACGTCTCCTTACCGGTGGTGCCATGATGGGAGCGATGATGAAAGGGGAAAAAGATCTTCTGACTCTTCAGGTAAAAGGAGATGGTCCGATCGGCGGCATCACTGTGACAGCAGACAGCCAGGGTCATGTGAAGGGATATGTGGAAAATCCGGATGTCCTGCTTCCGGCGAATGCACTTGGAAAACTGGATGTAGGCGGAGCGGTAGGAAATGGAATGCTTCGGGTGATCAAGGATATGGGTCTGAAGGAGCCTTATGTGGGACAGGTTGCCCTGGAAACGGGAGAACTCGGAGATGATCTTACGTATTACTTTGCAACCTCAGAGCAGGTTCCGTCTTCCGTTGGCCTTGGGGTCCTGATGGAAAAAGACAATACCGTGAAACAGGCAGGCGGTTTTATCATTCAGCTGATGCCCTTTACCGATGAGAAGGTTATTGAGGCGCTGGAGAAAAAAATCTCTGAGGTGCAGAGTGTGACCAGCATGCTGAATCTTGGAATGACACCGGAAGACATCTTAAATGAACTTCTTGGAGAATTTCATCCGGAAATCTCTGAGAAACTCCCTGCAGAGTTTCATTGTGACTGCAGCAAAAAGCGGGTGGAAAAGGTGCTGATCAGTCTTGGGAAGAAGGAACTGACCTCCATAATCAACGATGGAAAGCCGGTTGAACTCAAGTGCCATTTCTGTAACAGCGGATATACCTTTACGACAGAAGAATTGAAAGAAATTCTGAAAAAAAGCCGATAGGAGGACGTTGGTAATGCGGGATGGTTTTATAAAAGTGGCTGCATCAACACCGGAGATCCGGGTAGCAGATGTGGATCATAACAAAAAACTCATCTGTGAAGGCGTGGATCAGGCCTGGAAAGAGGGCGTTCAGCTTCTGGTTTATCCGGAACTCTGCCTCACGGGCTATACCTGCGGAGATCTTTTCTGGCAGGAGGAGTTGCTGGAGAAGGCCCGTCAGGGGTTAAGTGAGATCGTTATGCACAGTCTCGGAAAAAAAATGCTGATTTTTGTGGGACTTCCCTGGGAAATGAATGGAAAGCTTTACAATGTGGCGGC
>OLPO01000962.1_pt1 | contig 21124 bp, 25 predicted proteins | sample 1672831 | NCBI WGS metagenome assembly OLPO01 (sample SAMEA3136728, study PRJEB25190) | human gut metagenome
CTACTTAACTCATTACATAATACTGTAGATGATGCTTTTTTTATAATCTCAAAATCTTTATTTAAAGCTATGTCCATTAAAATAACTCCCTTTATAAAGTTTAAATAAATCTATCTATATTAATTAAATTTTTTATATCTTAAAGTAATATATACTCTCCATATTTATATATCTTAGTTACTTAAAATTAGTTCTTCTTTTAAATTTTTAGTTTCTTTTATATATTTTTTTAAAGTTTTAGAATCTGTTAGTAAATTTTCTTTTAATAATATATCATGTGTATATAGTAATAAAGTATGTTTATTTAATGATGAACCTCTAAGTTTTCGTGATATAATTTTTACACTTTCTTCATTTTCACATACAAAAATAACTTTAGGTCTTCTTTGGATATCTATATAATCATATCTCCACTTTCCTTTTTCCGAAAGAAAATGCTCTAGTTTTAATATTTTTCTATTAAATCCTTCTTTTAAATCTTTATCTCTTATAATTAAAACTAAGAAATTTTGATTTATATTACCAGCTATACTCCACTCAAAATCTATATCAAGTTTATCTCCTAATGCTCGTCTTTGATTAGGCCCTGCACTTTCATTTATAATATTAAAATCTTTAAAACTTTCCATCATATTTATGTATATATCAACTACTTGAAGGCTTTTTATAACTTTTTCTGCACTTCTTGATATATTTCTAAATTCCCATCTAGGAACTTCTATATTAAAATATTCTATAAGTAAATTAACTCCATTTGGACCTATAGCGTATATAGTATTTTCTTCATTTCTTTCATATTCTTCATCTACAAACCCTTTTACTAAAATAAAATCTTTGAAAAAATCAAAATCTACTAATTCTTGAAAATTAAAATCAATGCTTATATTGTACTTTTTGTTTATTATATCTATTATTTGTTTTTTTGTAGCAAATTTGAATTTATATAAAAATAAGCAAATTTCCTTAACTATATTTTTATCAAACCTTTCTAGCATATAATCAATAGCAAGACTATATTCTACACTGTTTTTTATATTTGAAAAACATTGTTTATAGCTTTCATCTATATTATAAGTTTTTATGTCCGATATATTAAAATACATATATCTCTCCTCCTAAGTTATAAAAATTCCCTTCGCTTGAGCGACGTGTCGGGGAAACACTTCATCTCGCCAACGATATATCCTTGCTAACGCTTTGAGCAACGTGTTGGCGAAGTATTTTGGATACATCCGTTGATTCAAAACTATCTTAAAACTTCTACAACTTTACCTCTAAATTTTCCATCACAATTTTTATTTATAGTAAATAATACTTTTGAACCAACTTCTACATCTATGTTCTTATTTATAGATGGTGAAAAATAGCAAAGAACATCTTTACCAGGAGATACAGGTATAAAACATCCTGTAGGAAATAAATCCTTTATAATACCTTGAAGTTTAGCACCTAGTATTACATCCTCTTCATTTTCTAAAGGATATGTGTAGTCATTTAATATTTTATCTATCCTACCTATTACCATATTTTTTTCTTCGTTTATTTCTACTGGGATATACTCTACTATTTTCCCAATATAGTCTATTGGCTTTAAATATTTTAATTCATCTTTAGGTATGCATATTAATGGATTATCCCCTAATATAAATACTTCTTCTTCAAAAAAATCATTTTCTCCGTACATTAAAATTGTAGATTTTATACTTTCTTGGTTATCAAGAGCCTTTTTAAGTTTGTTTATCATAAAATACTCCCCTTTGCATTTAAATTGCCTATTAGTAATAACTTTTAATTTATCTATATTTTAACATATTTTTTATATATTCTCCATTTTTCACCAAACTTTCTTAATAATATCTCTATAAAAATTTGCTTTACTCAAAAAAATGCCATAAGTAGAAATCATAATCTAAAGTTAATTCCTATTTATGGCCATATAATTTTTAATTATTCACTTATATTATCATCCTCAGGCTTCTCAGTTTCTGTTTTTTCTACCTCAGGTTTATTAACATCCGGTGTTGATTCTTCAGGTTTTATATTTTCTGGCTTTGTTGTACTACCTTGGTTGTTAGTCTCTGGCTTTTGTGTAACTGTATTATTTGTTTGTGATGTAGATGGCTTTTGTGTAACCATATTATTTGTTTGTGATGTAGATGGTTTTTGTGTAACCGTATTATTTGTTTGTGATGTAGATGGCTTTTGTGTAACTGTATTGTTTGTTTGTGATGTAGATGGCTTTTGTGTAACTGTATTATTCGCTTTCGATGCAGACGGCTTTTGTGTTACACTACTTTCTTCTTTTTTAACTTCTTCTACATCTGAGTCATCATTATCCATATCATCATCCTTTTCTTCTTCAACATCCTCAATTGCATCTTCTTCTAACTCTAAATCTTCTTTAGGTTCTTCAATTACATGTTTAGGAGTTACATAATTATCATCTGCTGAAGATATAGTTCCTTGGCTCATAGCAAATCCTGCAGATGCAAGTACAGCTATAGCTATCCCACATAATATAATATTATTTTCTTTTTTCATATTCTCTCCCCTTAAAATAATATAAATTTAATAATTATTTATGATTATATTACCATATTTTATAGTCTTATTCCATATTATAACTATTTAAAATTTATTTATATCGAATTATATATCCTTTTTTGGTTAATAATTATAAAAAATTCGCTGCGCTTGAGCGACGTGTCGGCGAAACACTTCATGTCGCCAACGATATATCCTGATTCGCACTACTGATATATCAATTTATCAAAATATGAAAGGATAATAACTATGAAAAAATTTATCACATTTATTGTAATATTAGTATGCATTTTCCCAATAGGAAAAATTTTATTAAATACTATACCTAATAACCATAATAAAAATCAAGAATCATCAATTGACAAAACTAATCCACAACCTTCATCATCAAAAGAAAATGAAAATTCATCTACACCTACTGATAACTTTGTAGATATAAATAAAGATGAATCTAATGAAAATATACTAGTAGATGTTGGTGATAATGAATATCTTGTAGCAGTTGATTCTGCTTCTAAAGAACTTGTAATTAATGAAAATATATCTGACTCTAATAAATACATAAAAATTGACTACAAAGAAATACTTCCAGTTATAAGTGATATTGAAGATTATAAAAATCTATCAATCCCTCAGTATATTAGCTTATACAATAAAATTTCACCACATATAGATACAAATATGTCTTATAGTGAACTTCTATCTCTTGCATCTAGTATAAATATTAATGATTTAAAATCAAACTACAGTGAATTTATAAAAATACAAAAAAACAATGACTAGCTTCTAGTCATTGTTTTAATTTTATACTTCTTTATAGTTTAATTAATTTATGTCAAATTATTATTCTACAGATGGTGTTTCTATGTTCGATAGTGATTGTTCTACTAAACCTGTTGATGGTACTTCTTGTAATACTTCTTGTTCTGTTGGTTTTTGTTCCGGTACTTTTGGCTCTGTCGGCTTTTCCTCTGGTATTTCTGGAGCTACTTCTGGCTCTGTTGGCTTTTCCTCTGGTACTTCTGGTACTACTTCAGGCTCTGTCGGCTTTTCCTCTGGTACTTCTGGTACTACTTCCGGCTCTGTTGGCTTTTCCTCTGGTACTTCTGGTACTACTTCCGGCTCTGTTGGCTTTTGTTGTGGCTTATTTTGTAATGTTGATGTATTTGTTTGTGGCTTTGAAGTTTGTTTTAAAGTATTAACTTTTGACTTAACTTTTTCATTAGATTCATCCTTAATCTCAATCTCTTCTTCTTCATTGTTTTCATCAACTATAGCCACATCTGTTTTTGGTGTATTTATAGAAGTGCTCTCATTACTTGCTAAAGTTTTTTCAGAAATAATAGTCGGACTTTTATAATCATCATCTATAAGATTAAAATCTCCTTGTGCCATAGAAAATCCTGCTGAAGATAAAGCTGCTATAACTACCCCACCGACTACTATCTTTTTCTCTTGTGAATTCATAATATACTCCTTAAAATAAAAATTTTCTTCAAATAATTTCTATCTTTTAAGGTTAAAACCTTTAAATTCACCCACCGCAAATTCAACAAAATTAATATAAGTTAAAGTTTAGTTTTACTTTTTTATTATAAGTAAGATACTTTATCTTATAAATTTACATATTTTATATGTAAGATTATATCTATATATAAAATAATAGCTAGAATATAAATTATATTCTAGCTATTATTAATCACTCAAAATGATTATTTCTCTTCTCCAAATATAAACTTGTGCCAAGCCTCTAAGTTAGGCTCTTTGTCCCATTCTAATACCCATCCTTTTTGTTTATTTATAATATGACCATTTCTATATTCTTCTAAAGGAAATTGAAACTGCTCTATATCCTTATCATTAATCTTAAGAACTGTATAAGCTAAGTTCATCATTTCCATTGGGCTTATATTAGTTTTGGTATTATTTAAAATAATTTCTGCACATTTTTTATAAGTTTCTACGCCTTTTTGTGCAAATTCCTTGTATACACTTTCTGCAACTTCTCTATGTCTAGCTTCTCTATGAAATGCACTATCAGTATATCTTATTCTACTAAAAGCAAGAGCTTGATATCCATTTAATCTTTGAGTTCCTGCTTGTGTTAAATATTCTTTTTCCCCTACACTATCCTTATCAGAATAGTAATTATAGCAAGCATCAATCATTGAATTAATTGATTCTAACCCACTTTCTGGAACATCGACAACAACTCCACCAATCTCATCTATAATCTCCATAAATGAGCTAAAATTAACAGCTATATATTTATCTATATCAAGGTCAAAGTTTACCTTAAATACTTCCTTTAAAAGATCTATCCCCTCATATGCATAAGCATGAGTAAGTTTTTCTGTTGAATATCCTGGTATATCAACATAAGTATCCCTTGCTATTGAGCTTATTCTAATATCTTTATTTTTACTGTCTATAGTTACAACCATCATACCATCTGATCTATTCCCTTTTTCAACATATTCTCCATCTGTTCCAACTAACAATATATTTGTTATTCCTTCAACCATAGTACCTTGTTCTTCTGTATTTTTTACAGCTTCATCTTTTACGTACATCTTGTTCAATTTAAAATATACATATCCAAATCCACTTAAGCAAATTGTTACTATTACCCCAATTAATATAAGTGCCACTCTCTTAAAATGCTTCATATTTTATCTCCTTTAAATCACTATTATATATGTCTTATATATATTAACATATTCTATCTAAATAATCACCTATGGTTAATAAAATATATTATTTTAGTTACATCCATTGCTTAAAAATTGGCATTATTTATTTAATTTGGATTTTTTATATACATTAAGTATTAAAAAATAAAAACAAAGCTATTTTATATTATATAAGCATCACTAAATCCTTTACTTTTAGCAACATTCAAAATATTTATAGCATTAGACCTTTCCTTATAACACCCTACACAAACCTTATATAATCTTTTATTATCTTCAATATTATACAACTTCAAAAGATTATCCTTAATTACCCTAGCAATAGCCTTAAGATTATCATCATTATTTAAATCTTTCTCACAAAAATTATTAGATATAAAATCAACCTCAAGTAAAGCTGCTTTCATAGAAGTATTCTTTAACACATATAACCCCTTACTTAATTTTACTCCCCTATTTCTAATATTAAAAATACCAGAAATTTCATTACACAAACTACTACAAAACTCATTAAGATGCTTATCATTATTATTATACTGCCAAACTTCCACACCTCTAACACTACTATCACTAGCAGAATTAATATGAATAGATAAAAAATAATCAGCACCAAAATTATTAGCAAACTCTACCCTATCACCTAAAGAAACATATTTATCAGACAGTCTAGTAAACCTAACATCCAAATCAACTTCCTTTAACATAGATTCTAAATACTTTCCAATTTTTAATACAACATCAGACTCCTTAGTACCACCCTTACCTACTGCACCTGGATCATATCCACCATGACCTAAATCTATAACTAACTTTTTCATAGTAATCCCCCCATTATTTATTTTTTTAATACTTTATTTTTAATTGTACCTTCATAAGTTTTCAATACTTAAATAAAATACTTTTTATAAATTTTGTATAATCAAATGTCTAACTATTTCTCTTACTATATAAATATAAAATTCACTTCGCTCATAGCGCCAACGATATGAAACTTGCTACCGCTTCGTTCATATCCGTTACTTAAAATTTACTTTACTTGAGTGATGTGTGATTTAAATGCTTTATATCATATAAAAATATTTTTTAGGAGGTAATAAATATGTCAGTTATAGAAGGTAAAAATCCAACTTCACTAAGAATGAAATTTGATTTAGGAAAAGATGAGCTTACAAATAAAACTAAAGTAAAATCTAAAACTTACTCAAACATTAAACCCGAAGCAACTTCTCAAGCAATATACGACGTTGCAACTGCATTAGAAGGACTTCAAGAATTTCCAGTACTTGAAGTGGTTAGAATTGAAAATACAACATTGGCCTAAATTTTATTTTGTTTATAAATTAAATAATCATAATCTTATTTAATGTTGATGGCGCCAACGATATGGCTTCGCTGCCACTTCAGCCACATCCGTTGCTTAAAATCGATAATACAACATTAGCATAGTATAAGGAGGTAAAATATTATGGAAATAAAAACAAAATTACTTATGACTTTTAAAAGCTCAGATGATAAAAAGGTGTCTATCACAGTTGACAACCCAAGAGAGGATTTAACAGAAACTGAAATAAAGGAAGCTATGAATACTATAATAGAAAAAGATATATTCTCACCTAATGGTGGCTCTTTAGTATCAGCAGTTTCAGCTAAGGTTGTTCAAACTGATACTACTGACTACGACTTAGTTTTATAAACCATGGAGTCAAGTTTACAAACTCTTGTGGCTAATGTAGGATTTCCTATAGCTATTAGTATGTACTTACTAGTTAGAATTGAAGGAAAACTAAATAGCCTTACAGATAGTATAAACAAGCTTTCAAACAATATAAATATAATAAAATAAGAGGGATTTTCCCTCTTATTTTTCATTAATAATATTATAAATCTGAGTTCTACTCATACCAAATCTTTTAGCAGTTTCATTATAATCTCCCCTAAAACTTTCCCTAATCTTTCTGTTTCTATATAACTTATTAACCATCTCAAGAGTTGGAACATAAAACAAAGTACCACCATGCATTTGAACTAAATACTTAAACCCTTCAATACCAATATTATCAACCAATTCTTTATATCTACCAGGAATATCTTTAGCAGTTAAATGCTCTAACATAAAATCACCTATCCATAAATTCTATAATTAAGTCCCTTACCCCTAACCTCAATATTAAACTTATCACACATTTCTAATATCCTGCTGCCAATAGCCTCATCAATTTTTAATAAATCACTTTTATACTTTTCAGTACTTACAATAATTGGCTTATTGTTAAAGTACCTATAATTTATAATCTCAAAGATAATATTAATATCTGAAGGTGTAATATTACCTTTAAATAAGTCATCAATTAAAAGAACCCTTGCATTTTTATATCTATTTAAATACTTATTATAAACCTCACAGTCCAAAATATTTTGCTTAATATATGTCATATCCTCCCTGTAGTTCATATAAACCACACCAATACCATTTTTCATAAAAGTATTAGCAATTGCCAAAGATAAATGACTCTTACCACAACCCGATTGTCCCATAAAAAGTACAGAATTACATCTTTCTTTTTCAATATCTTTAAAAGAGTTAGCATAACATTTTGCAAGAGTATAAATATTTACAGCAAAAGCATTTCTTGAATAATCAAAATTATCAAAAGTCTTTTTAGAAAACTCCTTACTTATACCACTATGTTTTAAAATACTTTCAGCTTCCCTTAAAGCTCTACACTCACAAGGAACTGCTTCATTATCAATTAATATAAAAGTTCTATCATTACACTTATTACATTTATAACTCTCTTGCGTATCTAAGTTGTTCTTCACTTGGCTTTTTATAAATGTACTCATCCTCTTTCTCATATAATACGGTATGTTTGAATTCTCTAGTTGTTTTAATGTCGCTTCCATTTGACTTTTCCCCTATATTTTTATTTTCTTTTTTATTTTTGTTTTCTTTTTCTTTTTTCTTTTGTGTACTTAAAGTATACCTATCGTTATACTTATTGTTATCTTTATCATTTACTTTATCTAAATAAATTGCCTCATCAAATAAAGAAACTATCTCATCCTTTGAAATACTTGGCTTTATAAACTCAAGCAAAGACTTATCATCAACATTTTTAAGCTCACTTCTAACACAATCTAACATTGGCTTTCCAAGCTTATTTAAATTGTACTTTCCCCAATTCTTAAGACATATCTCACGAGTATCATTATTGTACTTAATAAGCCCATAATTATTAATAAACCTATCCATCAAAACATTAACACTTTCTATAGAAAAACCTAACTCAAATGCAATTTGCTTTTTAGTAATCTTATAAACACCAATTTGAGTAGTATTTGGATTTGTCAAAAGATATATAAAAAATAACTTGTCCTCAGGTGTTAACTCCTCTAACACCTTTGGATCTTTCCAAAACTCAACATGAACATGTCTGTAAATTGCCATAGCTACCTCCCAATCCTAAACACTCTGCTAGTTGATGTTTTTAAATATCCATCAACAACCTCAGGAAGGTCTTCTCTTAATTTTTTAGTATCTACACTAGTTTTAGTAACACTTTTCCAAGTTATCTTTCTTTCCTTGCAAAATCCTATCTCATATTCTTTTAAATTACTTTGAAGCTTATGCTCTATAACCTTTTTCCTGCTTTCAAGCTTAGATATACTTGAAACAATTTCATCATATTCCTCTATACATTCATATAAACTTTCATCTAATATAACAGTTTCATTAATACTATTTGCATAAGTCTTTCTTAAAAACTTACCACAATCATCACTTCCAAAAGGCAACTGACAATTATTTAAATCATCTTTATTACCCTTAAAAATATCCACAAACCTCTTCATCTAAAAAATCCCCCTTTAATTTTTTAATAAAATATAACTGACCCTTACCAGTTACATAAGTTGTAACCTTTATAGCTATCCCCTCAGAAGTTGTAATAGCCATTTGTCTAGTTTTAAATAAACCCATATCAATATAAACTTGCTTTGGTTGATTTTCACCATTTTGCTTCATAATATAGCCCTTTTCCCTAAACCACTGAAATAACCTATTTCGTCCAATATCTAACCCCAAACTATTTAAAAGCTTTGCAAAAGCACCAATACTTATACTATCATCACTTTGTGCAACAGTTTGTCCAATATTTATATATGGCTTATAATTATTCAAATCATTTATAAGCTTTTCACAATAAGTCTTTTGCTTTAAATAAGAATCTAAAACCTTAACTAAAAAAGTCTCATCCTTTACATATCCACCATCATTTCTTATAGAAGGCAAAACCTCATCCATAACCCAAGACTCAAACTTTTCAGCCTCTTCTTTCTTAGACTTAACAATAAGACGATATAAATTCCCTTCACTTATAAAAGCCCTTTGAACAATTTGAAAACTCTCTGTTCCATCCCTTCTTCTTCCAGTTTGTACCCTGGTATCGTGAAACACGATACCAGGGTATTTGCAATGTCTTTTTATAGCATCATTAGGATTTTTATAACCTAAAATCCTTGCAACTTTAATACCTTCAAAATAAGGCTTATTGTCAATACTTATAACTGCAACATCCCCAAAATCCTCATTAGTAAAAACCTTTAATCCATTCAAGTTTATCCCCCCTGTTTTTATTATTTTAAGATTGCATTATCAAAAAAGATCTCATTAATTTCATCAAAAGTCAAATTTAAAAATGAAACAACCCTAGCAGTTTCCTCAATATTAAAAAGACTTTTACCATTTTCCTTGTAATTATAAGTTTGCCTTGAAATTCCTATACCATCAGCAACTTCATATTGTTGATATCCTTTATACAATCTTGTTCTTTTTAATAAATTTAAATTCAATTATGTCCACCCCTATTTGATTTATTTCTTGTTTATATTTATATCTTAACGTTTATATATATTTGATGTAAACAATTTTCCTAATTTATAAAAAAATTTTGACACAATTTATCAAAAATCATAATAAATTATTCGTTTTTGTAACATTTTTAATATAATCAAAGTAAAAATTCGCTACGCTCATGTCGCCAACGATATGACGCTAGCTAACGCTTCGGTCACATCCGTTGCTTAAAATTCGCCGACGAAAAAATACACCCTTATGGGTGTATTTTTTTATATTTGGCTATGTTTTAAACGAGTGTTGAAAATGATACAATATAATTAATTTCGCAATTGTTATATAATGCAAAGTAAGAATAATTATGGTAACCTATATAAATAGGAATTTATAAGGAGGGGATATATGTCAGATAAATTAGTTAAAAATGGAAATATGAGCAAAAACAAATGGATTATAGGAATAGGTCTGGTAATAATTATAGCGTTAGTAGGAGTAAAAGGATTTATCAAACATCATGAAAAGTTTGATGGAGCATGGATAGAGGGAAAAATTAATGGGAATGTATTTTCCATTACAATAGAAAATAATGAAAAATTCTCAGAATTAGATTATGCAAATCTTAAAAGTATTTGTCTATCAAATAGAAAAGATGGAATTGATATTTCTTCAGAGGAAGCTATTAAATTAGGTAATCCAACAAATAATATGATGATGAGTCTTTTTTATGATACAGATTTAATATCAACTAAAGTTTATAAGTATAACTTATGGATAGGCAATAATACAGGATATATTCAAAATAAAAAGGATGATAAAATATATAAATTAAATAGTAATGAAAATAAGTTTTTTATAGATTGTTTTTTAAAATACTATAATGAAGAAGATATAAGAAAGATAATATCTAATAAATTTTAGTTTAATGAACAATTTTAATATATTACGAACTAAAAATGGGATACCTCTTTTGAGATATCCTATTTTTTATTATTCAAAACTTATCTAATTTCAACATTGTGTTAAAACATAGCCTTATATTTTTAATTATATATTTCTATTTTTTGTTAATACTCTATGATAAGTAAAATTAATATAAGTCAAGAGGTGTTAAATTGGTAATAGAATTTTCAGGTTTAATATTATTAGGAATAACATTTTTATATTTAGGAATTTCAACTATATACAAGTACATAAAAAATATTTCAATAAACTACAAGTCAGAAATTTTAAATCTTTTCTTATTTTTATCTATATTATTTATAATATCATTAACATTATTTCCAATAAGACTTGGATATAAATTTGAAGGATTTGAAATATTTAATATAGTTCCATTTAAGATAATTATAACAATGCTTTTTGAATATCCATTAGGACAATTTATCTATAACGTTATAGGTAATATAGTTTTATTTATTCCCTTTGGATTTTTTATATACATTAAGTTTGAAAAAAATAAAACTAAGGCTCTTTTAGCTGTGTTTATTATGACTTTAGGTGTGGAATTTATCCAAGGTTTTATTCCATATAGATTTTGTGATATTGACGATATAATTTTAAATACTTTTGGTGGATATATAGGTATTATCATATATAATATATTATTCTCAAAATTTAATAACAAACTAAAAAAAATACAGATTACTTAGTAATCTGTATTTTTTTCTTAAATATATCATTTTAATAGTAATATAACTATTTCGCAGTAGCTGCTACTTTTTCTTTTGATGCTTTAGATTCTTCTTTAATAGCTTTACTTTTTAAAAATTCAATAAGCCCATCTCTAAGCTCGGGTCTTTTTAAAGCAAAGTCTATTGTAGCTTCTAAAAACCCTAACTTATCCCCTACATCATATCTTCTTCCTTCAAAGTCATATGCATATATAGCTTCATGAGTAGCTAGTGTTTTTAATGCATCAGTTAATTGTATTTCTCCACCTTTACCTGGTTCTTGATTTTCAAGTATATCAAATATTGCAGGTGTTATTATGTATCTTCCTAATATTGCTATATTTGATGGAGCATCTTCAACATTTGGCTTTTCAACCATGTCTTTTACTTTGTATACTCTATCTTCTATATGTTTAACATCAAGTATTCCGTATTTGTCAGTGTCCTCGACAGCAACTTTTTGTACTCCAAGTACTGATGTTTTATATTCATCATAGGCATTTATAAGTTGCTTTAGACAAGGAGTTTTAGCATCTACTATATCATCTCCAAGAAGTACTGCAAAAGGCTCATCTCCGATAAAGCTTTTTGCACAGTGTATAGCGTGTCCAAGTCCTTTTGGTTCTTTTTGACGTATATAATGGATGTTTACCATGTTTGATATATCTTGTACCATTTTAAGCATTTCAGTTTTACCTTTTTGTTCTAGTTCTAGTTCAAGTTCTACACTTCTGTCAAAGTGGTCTTCTATTGACTTTTTGCTACGACCTGTTACTATTAATATTTCTTCTATTCCCGATTCTATTGCTTCTTCTATTATGTATTGTAGTGTTGGTTTATCAACTATAGGAAGCATTTCTTTTGGTTGTGATTTTGTTGCAGGTAAAAATCTTGTTCCCAGTCCTGCTGCTGGTATTATTGCTTTTCTTACAGTATTTTTCATAATTTTACTCCATTTATATTGATTCTATTTCTAATTCTGTCTCTTTATTTTTAAGTACATCTTTAAGCTTTTCAAGTGCTGGAACTAATGTACATCCTATTATAAAGAATATTATACTAAATGAGTCAATACTCATTGGTGGTCTTGGTATTTCAAGAGATGTAGGACCCATTATAACTGAGTATATAGATCCTATCATAAGACCTATAATACAGTATATAGTTTGTGACCTAAAGTTTCTAAGTAAATGTCTTACTGTTCTTACAGTTAATAAAATACCAAGTAAAACCCCAAATCCAAATATTAATATTCCTGGTAAGTATTCAAAGTTTAATTTTAATATTTCTTTTACACCATTAAGTATTGGTGCATAAAGTCCAAATATTAAAAGTATTGTTGATCCTGATATACCAGGAAGTACCATTGCCGATATTGCAATCATTCCAGATATAAATATATATCCTATAAATAATGGATTTAAGTTATCATACTTTATAGAGAAACTTTGACCACTACTTGTAACTGGGTTAAAGTAAGTCATTGATCCTACTACAGTTATTCCTATTAAAAGAAATATAATATTTCTTTTATTGTTACTTAATGTTTTTCTTTCTGATTTAACTATTAATGGAATAGATGATATTATAAATCCTAAAAACAAAGAATTTATTTCGTATATATTTTTTTCAAATATATTTGTTATAAATAATACTGATAGTATAAACCCTGTAACCCATCCTATTCCTATTTTAGATAGAAATTTAAATGATTTTATTCTACCACTTTTATTGCTAGATATTAGGTTGTTTAATGCATTTACAAAGTCATCATAAAAACCTAATATAAATGCTATGGTTCCTCCTGACACTCCTGGTACACTGTCAGCTAAGGCCATACAAAATCCTCTGATAAAGTTTAGTATATACACAGAAGCCTCCTTTTTATTATATATAAGATTTAAGTAATTCTAAATCTCCAACAATCTTATACTCTATATTATTTGGTATGTAAATAGTTTCTTCTTTATTTAAATCTATTTTATCATTTCCATCTGTTATATAACCATTTCCATTTATAACTGTATATGAATGAAAATCTTGATTTACTTTATCTTCATATAAACCATTTGATAATATTTTTTCTACTGTAAAATAAGGAGTTTCTAATTTACTAAAGTTTTCAATCTTTCCACCTTTATTTTTACCATCATAGTCTATAACATCTAGAGACTTTTCTATATGCATTTCTCTATCTCTTCCCCAGTCGTACATTCTGTATGTAACGTCACTACTTTGTTGAACTTCTATTAATTTAAGTCCACCTTCTATAGCATGTACTGTACCTACTGGTATATATATCATATCACCAGGCTTTACACTTACTTTTTCTAAATAATTTTCTATGTTTCCTTCTTCTATTATTTTAGAAAAAGATTCTTTATTAAGTCCAGGCTTAATACCACATATTAAAGATGCATCTTCTTTTGCATCTAATATATACCAGCACTCTGTTTTACCATTATCATTTTCATGTATTTTAGAGTATTCATCATCTGGATGAACTTGTACTGATAATGTATCATTTGCTTTAATTACTTTTATCATAATAGGAAGAGTATTTCCTATTGAATCTAATAATGTAGTTTCGCTGTCTTTAATGGTACATAATCCATTCTTATGCGTAGATAAATTCCATTCTTCATATCCCCATATTTTTTCACTATAGAATGGATTTAATTTTAATATTTTACTCATTTTATTCTCCCTAAAACTCTATTTGCTCATTTCACAAACGAATAAGATTTACTTTGCTACATCTTATTCCATTGCTTAAAACTATATTATTTCAAATTTACTACACGATATCTTAATTTAAAATAATATCTACTACCTTTTCAACATTATTTTTATAACTATTTAGTTTCTTGTAATTAATGCTTTTATTTAATCTATTTTTTATCTCTTGTATATCTATATTAGCTAACTCTTCTTCTTTTATAGATATACCTAAGTTATTTTCTTTTATCTTTTCTATATTAAAAGTATCCTCCTTAGCACTTGGTCTTTCTATAAGTACTAAATTTGTATGTCCTAATATAGCTTCAGCTATAGTTCCCCAACCTGCTTTTGTTATTACTATATCACTAGCTGCTATATAATTTTGAGTATCTAGTATATCTATAGGTAACTGTACAATATTGCATTCTTTTTCAGTAGTTATATCTATACCAGATGTAGTAAATATTGTTCCACCAAAGTTTTTTATATTTATACAGTTTAAACTAGCTGATTTTCCACAAGTTATAAATATACTATTTCCATATTCAGATTTTATTTCATCTATCTTTGATTTATCAATTTCTCTACATACAAATCCACCGTTATATACTTCATTTGCATTTATATAATCCTTAGCCAAGCATAAATCATATTGTATGAATTTGTTTATATATGAGTAAGCTACTCTAAATTTATTTATTAGAGCTTCTTCAATATCTAAATGTTCATACTGCTCTATCCAAGTGAAGTTACTTATAAAGGTTACTGGTAGATTTAATTTATTTCCTACTATACATCCTATATGGCTGATATCACATATTATAGATTTTATATTTAATTTTTTTAGTTCTTCTACTTCATTGTTTACTATATCACCCCAAGATGATATAAATTCTACTAGTTTACTTTCTACTTTTTCTTTATCTACTTCTAGGCTATTTTCTTTATTAATTAAACCTATATCAGTTACTAGATCTTTATATATAATTCTAGATTTATATTTTGATAGATATATTCTAGCAAAGTCATTTTGTTTTTTACCACAAGCTATATAGATATTATATTGTGTATTTTTTAATATATTTTCTATTAAGCTTAAGCATCTAGTCATATGTCCAAATCCATGTGATGATATATATACTGCTATGTACACTTTACCACCTCCAAGAATTCATTATAATCTCTAATATAGTCTGATTCATTATACTCTAGTGATGATAGTACTAATAGTACTGCATCATTAGAATGTTCAAAGGTTGTTCTCCATACTTTTGGTGCTATGTATATAGCTTCATTAGGGCTATTTAGTTCATATATATTTTCATTAATACCATCAAAGCATTTTATTTTTAAACTTCTACTTACACATATTAATACTTGTTCAGTATTATGATATGCATGTGAACCTCGATTACTTTCAAACGGTACATTATATGTGTAAAATATACGTTTTACTTTAAAAGGTATATTTGTATTCTGTTCTAATGGAACCAAATTTCCTATTTCATTATTTCCGAAGATATTTAAGTTAAATTTATATATGTTTTTCATATCTATTATGAATACTTTCTTTATAAATTAGTAATAATATAGAATATAAAAGGCCATTATAAAGTTATGACCTTTTATATTTATATTATTTTATTAATCTCTATTAAATAAATCTCTAGTATAAACTTTCTCTTCAACATCCATTAAATCATCTGATAACCTATTTGATACTATCACATCTGATATAGATTTAAATTCTTCAAAGTCTTTTATTACTCTAGAATTAAAGAAATCTTCTTCTTCTAATACTGGCTCATAAACTACAACATCTATACCTTTTGCTTTTATTCTCTTCATTATCCCCTGTATAGAAGAAGCTCTAAAGTTATCTGATCCACTCTTCATAACTAATCTATTTATACCTACTATTTTAGGTCTTCTTGCTATTATCATATCCGCTATATGATCTTTTCTAGTTCTATTAGCATCAACTATAGCTCCTATTATATTATTCGGAACATCTTCATAATTTGCTCTTAATTGTTTTGTATCCTTTGGTAAGCAGTATCCACCATATCCAAATGAAGGATTGTTATAGTGGGAACCTATTCTTGGATCAAGTCCTACACCTTCTATTATTTGCTTTGTATTTAATCCTCTTACCTCTGCATATGTATCTAATTCATTAAAGTATGCTACTCTTAACGCTAAGTAAGTATTTGAGAATAATTTTACAGCTTCTGCTTCTGTTGAATCTGTAAATAATATAGGTATATCTTTCTTTATTGCACCTTCTGCAAGAAGGCCTGCAAATTTTTCCGCTCTTTCTGATTGTTCTCCAACTATTATTCTTGAAGGATATAAGTTATCGTATAAAGCTTTACCTTCTCTTAAAAACTCTGGTGAGAATATTATATTATCCGTTTCAAACATTTTTCTTACTTTTTCTGTATATCCTACTGGCACTGTTGACTTTATTACCATTGTAGCATCTGGATTTATTGATAATACATTTGCTATTACTGCTTCTACACTTCTAGTATTAAAATAATTTTGTTCTGGATCATAGTCTGTTGGAGTTGATATTATTACATATTCTGCATCTTTATATGCTTTATATGCATCAGTAGTTGCTACTAAGTTTAAATCTTTAGTAGTTAAATACTCTTCTATTTCTTTGTCAACTATCGGAGATATTTTATTATTTATCATATCTACTTTTTCTTGTATTACATCTACTGCCATTACTTCATGATTTTGAGCTAGCAGTATTGCATTTGATAAGCCTACATATCCTGTTCCTGCTATTGCTATTTTCATTTTACTTCTCCTCATTTAAATTTCTATCTTTAAATATTATAAATGTTTTATATTTTATTTTAGACTAAAGCTGATTCTGTATCTTCTTTTAATACACTTTCTTCTATGTTATAAAACTCTTTATACCAAGTAGCAAATTTTTCTAACCCTTCTTCTATAGAAGTACTTGGTTTAAAATCTATTGCTTTTTCTAAATCTGATGTATCAGCATAAGTTCTAACTACATCACCAGGTTGCATTTCCATATAATTTCTAATTGCTTTTTTTCCTATTTTATCTTCTAATACTGATATGAACTTTTCTAATTGTACTGGTTGATTATTACCTATGTTATATACTTTATATGGTGCAAAACTTTCACTTAATTTATCTTTTGTTTCATCCCATTCATGATTAGATTTTGGAGCTAATGGTAATAATCTATATATACCTTCTACTATATCATCTATATATGTAAAATCTCTTTCCATTTTACCGTGGTTAAATACTTTTATAGGCTTGTCTTTAAGTATTGCATCAGTAAATGAGAAGTATGCCATATCAGGTCTTCCCCATGGGCCATATACTGTAAAGAATCTAAGACCTGTAGTTGGTATTTTATATAAATGGCTATATGTATGAGCCATTAATTCATTCGATTTTTTAGTTGCAGCATATAAGCTTACTGGGTGATCTACTTGATGTTCTGTAGAGAATGGTGCTACTTTATTTCCACCATATACTGAACTAGATGAAGCATATAATAAATGTTTAACTGGGTAATGTCTACAGGCTTCTAGTATGTTTACAAATCCAATTAAGTTCGAATCAACATAAGCATATGGATTTTCTATAGAGTATCTTACTCCTGCTTGTGCTGCTAAGTTTATTACATAGTCAAATCTATATTTTTCAAAAAGATTATCTATATCTTCTTTATCTTTTAAGTCTATTTTAAAAAATATAAATTTTTCATATTCATTAAGAATACTTAAACGACCTTCTTTTATTTTTATATCATAGTAGTTATTCATATTATCTATACCAATGATCTCATATCCTTTGTCAAGTAAAAACTTAGATAAATGAAACCCTATAAATCCTGCAGCTCCTGTAATCAATATTTTATTACTCATTCTATTTCTCCTTTTGTTTACTATTTTGTAGTAATCTTCAATTTATTTTCTATATTTTTAGGTATTTTCTTTATAATGATATCTTTAATTATATAATATTCTTCAATATTTAAAATAATAGATATTTGTATATAAGAAACTATACCAACAATAATCTGAACAATTAGTTTTAATCCATGTGCAATAGGTACTAAATTAATACATGCAACTACCCCACCCATAATTAATGAAGCAACTAATGAAGGAATTAAATCTTTAAATTGCTCTTTATACCTATAATTAATAAGTTTTTGATTTGGGTACATATTAATCATAGCCATAACTATCCCCATAATTCCATTTGCTGCTGCTACGGCATATACATTTATATTTAGTGTAATTATCAATACTATAATACCTATTGATTTTTTTACTATTTCATATTTAAAACAAATATCACTACGTCCTAAAGCTTTAATAGCTTGCCAGTTTGCTGTTTGAATAGGTTGCATAGCAAAATATATACATCCCCATCTTAAATAAGGAATGCATTCTAACCATTTATCAGTAAGTATTAGTGAAATTAAAGTTTCAGCTACCATACCCAAACCTACCATTAATGGAAATATAATGTACGCAGTTGTCCTCATAGATTTTCGTGTAAACTTCTTTACTTGCATAATATTTGAATTACATTTAGCTAGTGCTGGAAATAATACTCCATTAATCGATGTATCTATGTTAGATATAAATAATTGAGGGAATTGATTTCCTCTATTATAATACGCTAAATCAGAAGAAGAATAAACCTTACCTATTAATAACGATCTTAACTGAGAATACCCAGTATTAATCAGCTGAGCTGCTGTTAATTTCCATCCAAAACTCATAAGTTGTTTTGCAGAATTAAATGAAAACTTTAATTGAGGATGCCAGTCAACTGTAATAAATAAAATAATTGTATCTACTAATGAATTTATTAAATACTGTGCAACTAATGCCCATACTCCAAATCCATAATAAGCCATATATATTCCTATAATACCTGATAATATAGTACCTCCTAATGTTGAATAAAAAAACTTTTTAAATAACATTTTTCTCGATACATATGCTTGCTGAATAGTATTAATGCTCGATAATGGTAACTTTAATGCAAGAATTCTCAATACCCATACTAATTGATCATTTTCATAAAATTCAGCTACTTTATTAGAAAATATAAATAGTAATAAATATAGTAGTAAAGAAACTATAAAACTACAATAAAATATAGTACAAAAATCAGTTTCATCAGCATCACTTTTTTGAATTAATGCTTCTCCAAAACCATTGGAAACAAATACATTAGCTATAGTTATAAAAACCATTATTAATGAAACTAATCCATATTCCTCTGGTAAAAGTATTCTAGCTAGTATTACTGAAATAAAAAATGATACACCTTGTGCCATAATTCTTTCAGCAAATTTCCAAAATAGCCCTTTAAATATATTTTCTTTTAAATTTTTTTCTTTCATAATATTAACCCTTTATCTTATAATTATTTCTTCTTTTTATCTCATAGTATATCATTACTGGAATTATTATTAATGAAGGGTAAAATGCATAAGTTTGTGCAAGTGAAATATTTATATATATACATATAAACGAAATATAATCAATCCAATAACTATTTCTATTTATTAAAAATGGATATAATCCTAAACTTATAATAATCACTGATGGAATTATACCTATTGCTGCAACAAATCTTATCATACCTGCGCCAGCTACATTGGAGGAATATATTGAGTTATTTAACGCCATAGTTAATTTATCATATCCTACTCCCCATGGATTTTTCATTATCGTATCTATATATATACTCATCGCTCCCATTCTTGCTGCTCCTGATGATCCTTGATCTTTGAATGTATCATTTATTTTATTCACAATAATTGTATTATAAATACTATTCTCCTGATTTATATATAAATCCGTTAAAAAAAATATAGCTAATATAAATATTATAAATACTATAATCCGCCTAATTTTTCTTTCATTAATAGAAAAACGGTTAACATTAAAACTTTTTATTAAATAATGAACCATCAAGATTAATAATCCAATAAAACCAGTTGTTGATCCTACTGATATAAGAGTTATCATAATAACTATGCAAAAAACATAATACATTTTATCGGTTATATTTATTTTTTCTCTTTTAAAGAATAACATATACATACAGCTGATTAATACTGTTTGATACCTTCCTGGTTCTGAAAAAATCCCATTATTTCTAGCTCCAAGGTCCCATAAACTAGTTCTATATACATATATCCATTTTCCATAAAATATTCCATTATATGAATACGCTTCACTTGGACTAAATATATTTGTAATCATCTTTGGATTTATCAAAGTAACTTGCCAAAAAATCAAACTAATAATTGCCAGTATAAAAATAAATTTTACATATCGATTTACAAATTCCTCTTCATTAAATAAATATGCAATGAATACAATCAATATCTGCCCACTCCAAAGTATCCAAGTATCAATTCCAATTCCGCCATTATTGATAAGACGAACGTAAAGTACACATGTTAATAAAAATCCTGAAATTCCTATTGTAATATGTTTTCTATACTTACTATTGAAAATAAATAGAATAAAATACAGAGCAAGTATTCCATACAAAACCATATCTGGTTTGCTTTCAAACCAAAATGCTCCATTTAAAGAAACCATTAA
>OLPO01000970.1_pt1 | contig 21020 bp, 19 predicted proteins | sample 1672831 | NCBI WGS metagenome assembly OLPO01 (sample SAMEA3136728, study PRJEB25190) | human gut metagenome
TCCTCACTCTCAATCTGAAGAACTGCCCCGTGCATGGATGCAATCTGCGCACAGAGCGCCAGCCCGAGTCCCACGCTGCCAGCCGCCTTTGCCCTGGATTTATCTACCATATAAAACGCTTCTGTTACATGCGCAATCTCCCCAGGCGGAATTCCCTTCCCATCATCCCGCACCGAAATCCTCCTGTCATCCGCTGTCACCCGGATCATACCGCCAGCTATCGATGCTTTGCAGGCGTTATCAACCAGATTCATCAAAAGGCTCATCATCAGATCCGGATCTATCCGCTGTGTTGTCCCCGGCTTGCAGGAAATTTCCATCCGCACTCCGGCCTTCTGACACCGAAAATCGGTCAGATCCTTCAGTTTCTTCAGAAAAGAACGCAGTTCTATTTCCTGTAATTCCAGCGTATGCTCCGCACTCTCATACAGCCCGGTCAGCTCCAGCATTTTTTCTGACAGACGGGCCAGCCTCTTTCCCTCACTGTGAATGTAAGTCAATGCCTGGATTTTGTTTTTCTCCGCCAGCTTCACGGTCATTAATGTCTCAGAATACCCAATAATCGCTGTCAGCGGAGTTTTCATCTCGTGTGACAAACTGCCAAGCAGTCGCCGCTGTTTTTCATTCGTCTCCCTCAGCGACTGTAAATGCTCCTCCACCTTCTCAGCCATCCGGTCAAAGTTCGCCGCAAGTTCATCAATCTCATCCGTTCTCGCACCACGCCTGCGCAGATGTACACGGCTGTGATACGCACCGCCTGCGATCTCCTCTGTCGTCTTGTTCAATTCCAGCAACGGATGCAGGCTACGGTAAAGACCTCCATATAAAAAAATCCCAGCCAACAGCAATGTCAGAACTGTCACCATGGCTCCCTGTTCAAGAAGCTGTTTTGTACGCGCGTAAATATCCGTCACATCTCTATAAACAACTACCTCGCACTTCTTTCCCGCCTGCATAAATTCACTTTTTTCACTGTAAAAGAGGATCAGCCTTTTCCCGTGGACAGTCTGCACGCTTGAAACGTTGAGGTTGAAATAGTAGTCTTCCTGGCTTTGCATGTTCCTTAAATTTTTTATATCATAGGTATACGGTGTCCGGTTATACTGTTCCTCTCCATCCAGAAACAGTGCCCCATCTGACCCGAATATGCTCCGAAATTGATAGGCTAGCACACTCTCCTTCACCCTGCTGTCGCTTTCTCCGGTCATTTTCTTTGTCTGAACTGCGTCCCGGAAGCGCTGCATTTGCAAATCCATCTGCGCCGCTTCGTACTGAATCACATCCTGTAGGCTTTCTTTTTGCGTCTCATATAAAAGCCATCCCAGAAGCCAGACTGACAGCAGCACCATTCCAACCGCTGCCTGCACATAAATTTTTCGGAACAGCTTCATTCCTCCACCTCCAGTCGGTATCCAATCCTCGGAATTGTCTGGATGACATCCTGAAAATCCAGCTTCTTGCGAATCCGTCCTACATGCGCATCGACCGTCCGCGTCTCTCCTTCAAACTCTACATTCCAGAGTGCATTGAGCAACTGCTTGCGGGTTAGCGCCTTATTTTTATTCCGTACAAACAGCATCAAACAGTCAAATTCCATTGGCATCAAGTACACTTTCTCACCGTCTTTTTTTACCACACGTTTTTCCGGATAAATTTCCACATTACGAATCCGGATACAATCTTCCTGTTTTCCTTGCCGCGCCATCACTTTTTCCAGCCGCACAAGCAGCTCCAGCATCTCAAACGGTTTCACAAGATAGTCTTCCGCACCTTCAGTCAGCCCTTTGATCTTGCTCTGGATATCACCTTTCGCTGTCAGAAATATGACCGGAATCTGATATCCGGAAAGCTCCGGCAATAATGCAAAGCCATCCTTCCCAGGCAGCATGATATCCAACAGTGCACAATCATAATTATGCTCCTTCTTCAGCGCTTCACTCACCTCTATTCCATCTCCAAATACTACCGTCTCATACCCTGCAACCTCCAGGTTCATACAAATCAGGTCACGGATCGCCGCTTCGTCCTCTATTACTAAAATACGTTTTGCCATTTCTTCACGCCTACCTTTTCATTTTACATTGAAAAAATGTTGTTCCACAAAAAACTCCCATAAAAGTATAACATAGAGTTTTAAAAATGCACTGTAACCAACTTGTAATTTCTATATTTCCAACTACAAAATGTATAGCATTGTTCGAAAACAAAAAAGACCTCGAGAGACTGGACAAACCAGTCTGTCAAGGTCAATTTTTACGTTTGGACAAATTTATTTAGTTGGTTGGGCGATTTGCCCTTTAACAGGATATTTCACTTTGCCTGCTGACAATATTTTGTTATTTATTCTTCTGTGCAATTGCTGCCTGCGCTGCGATACACTTGAGAATGGTTTTTTCTCATCCGTATTTGCCTCCATAATTTGTTTGAGTAATTCGAGTGAGCGTTTCCGATGTTCATGGATGGTACTGCGCACAAGGTTATTTCTCTTGCAATTTCCGCATCACTCATATCCATGAAATAGGATAACAGGATAACATTCCGCTTCTTTTCTGTCAGATTTTTTAAGGCTTTCGCAATCAAAGCATCTTTAATCTTACACCATCAGGGAAAGCATTGAACGGTATTAAGTAACCTTGGGAATTGAAAACAAAAGAATAATCGTTTTCCTCAAACTAATCTCTGACTCCTTATCCTTTGTTCGCTCTGGATATGCCTTATCTCCTACAGCCTCTTTTCAATTTCATCAAACGCATTAATACAGATTTCTCCGACCTCTGCCAGATCATAGGCGTCAAACGCTGCCGGAAAATTACTGGAAAATAAAATCTGTGAAGATGCTGGAAATTCTTCATCTCCCTCCCAAAAAAGGAATCTCAGATAAAAATTTTCAAATATCTCCAGTTCATACCCCTTATCAGCCATATGAACCTGCGCAGCGCCAAGAGCATCCATAATCCGTTCCATTGTTTCCAGTCTGTTCCCATATTTACGGTTCAATCGAAAAATGCATCTTCCCTGAAACTGCCGATAATACAGCTCTCCGGATGGAAGTTCACGATACGCACGAAAATCCCCGTTGTATGGAAACACGCTGGCGTTCAAAAGATACCGCAAAACCAATATTTTCGCATAAATATCTTCTTTCAGCGGATAAAAACACATTTCCGTTTCTTCATGGCTTACCCGAAAATCCGGATAGGAAACATGGTAATTAACACCCATAAAAAATATGATAAACTCCGATTTCTGAACGTCGTATGCAATACCCAGTCGGTTACTGATCTCTATGGGATCAGCCTGCCGGTATTCCTCTATATAAAACTCATATGGCCTTCTCTCCATATTGTCTTTTGCATAATCAAACGGCAATTTTTCATCCTCCTGACTTTCAGCCTTCTTTCTTACGATCTGTTACCTTCAATATCGCTTCCTGCGCCTCAATCACATAACCGCATTCACAGACCGCATCCTCCATGATTCTTCCTCCCAACAAAAATACTTCTATGTCCCTGCCGCATTTTGGGCAAATCCTGTCCTCGATGATTGGCGATCTGTTTTTATCTTCACATCCGAAAGCAATCATAAGTTCTCTCCTCCCATTCTCTGTACAATATCTTTTACTTCTTTTACGAGCTCCGGGCTGCAGTCATACGGGGATTTTCCCAAACGGTCCGCCTCCATAATGCTGGGATGATAATGAATAAACCCAAGAAAATCTTCCGCTGGAATTTTCTCCAAAATAAACTGCTCATCCTTTTCGTCCCGGATTTTACTTGCCACTACCCTTACTTGTTTTACGCCCAGTTCCAATGCGAGGCGTTTTACATTCCGGTATGTCTGGATGCTTCTGGCGCCGGGCTCAATCACTACAATAAACTGATCCATTCCAGATGTTGTTCCCCGCCCCAGGTGTTCCAGTCCCGCTTCCATATCGAGAATCACAACGTCGTCCCGCTGAAGCACCAGATTGCTGATAATCCGCTTTAAAATCGTATTCTCCGGACAGACACAGCCGCCTCCCGCCGTATCTACTGTTCCAAGCAGAAGCAGCCTGACTCCATGATACAGTTTTCCATATTTGTCCGGAATATCATTCACTTTAGGATTCAATACATAAAAAGTATTATCCTTGTCCGTCCCTGTCCGTTCCTCGATCATTTTTCGCATTTTAGAAATAGGCTCGATGGAATCTACCATATCCTCCGGAAACCCTAATGCCAATCCCAGATTCGCATCCGGATCTGCATCCGCCGCCAGCACGTTTCTTCCTGTTTCCGCAAACACTCTTGCCAATGTAGCAGCAAAAGAGGTTTTCCCCACGCCACCTTTTCCGGTCACTGCAATCTTCATATGTTTACCCCCATCCTTCCATGATGCTTATGATCTGTTCCTCATAATTACCTTTGTACTCTTCCATTTTTCCAGCTATTCTCACATTGCTCTCTGCACAGGATTCGGGAAATTCCCACACATGATACATAAGACCTCTGTGCTCCCAGTCAATGCTTCCGCAGCCATCTTCTTCCGTATACTGGTATTCTTGTCCTTTATCCCGCAGATAAGCCTGCAGTTTTTCTAAACGCATCTTCTCTGTCTCCTATAAGCCAAGCTTCTGCACAATATCATGGAGCGCGCTGCGTACAGGTGAATCCTTCGGAAGTCGGATGATCGGTTTTCCATCACAGTCATACTGATACACGTCCTGATCCTGCGGCACAACGCCCAAAAGTGTTAAGCCCTGTTTTTCAACTTCTTCCATAGTACCTGCATCGAGCTTTCCTTCCGGAGCCCGGTTCACAATCAATCCCACCGTTTTCGGTTTGAAATTCAGTTCCTTCATCAATGCCGCAATTCTGCCTGCAGCCTGCACACCTCTTCTGGAACAGTCGCTGACTAAGATCGCAATTTCCATTGTCGGAATCAGTCCCCGGCTGATATGCTCCATACCGGCCTCATTATCTACCACCACATATGGATAGTGGCTCTGCAGCTTCTGTATCTGTGTTTGTACCAGACCGTTTACAAAGCAGTAACAACCCTGCCCCTGTGTGCGTCCCATTACCATCAGATCATAATCGTCTTCCTCTGTAATGGCGTCTGCCAACCGTGCTTCCAGATATGCCTGCTTCGTCATTCCAGCAGGGATCTGATAGCGGCTGTCCACACCGGCTCTTTCAATTTCCTCCCGCAGTTCTCCCAGTGTGCATTCGATCCCCACACCAAGAACCTCATTCAGGTTCGCATTTGCATCCGCATCCACTGCCAGCACCGGTTTTTTCCCACTTTCACACAAATACTGAATCAGCAGACCTGTCAATGTTGTTTTCCCTACGCCGCCTTTTCCTGCAACTGCTATGATATGTCCCATTTTGTTACCCCGCTTTCCATTTTATACATCATGTCCTTTTTCTGAACATAGTGTTGATTTTCAACGTCAAACTCATTATAATAAACCTATCCGATAATTCAATCGTCAATATTTTCACATTGATAGGTTTCTGAACAGAATCTGAAAATTGTATATAAATTACAGGAGAGCCTTATGGATAAAACACATAGAACCGACCGGCGCACCAGATACACGCGCCAGGCCATTAAAGAGATTTTGCTGGAAGAACTGAAAACCAAGCCATACAGTAAAATTACCGTGACAGAGATATGCAAAAAGGCAGAAATGAACCGGGGAACTTTCTACCTTCATTATTACGATATCGATGATGTTCTGAACGACATTCTAGAGGATTTTCTTTCAGATACGTCCGGCGTTCTGGATCATATCCTCTGTCCTTATAAACAGACCTGCACCTATCCGTTCTGTGAAAAAATCCGTTCCTCATCCCATTATCAGGTGCTGTTCTTTGATGATGTCACATCCGCTCGTATGCTGGAGAAACTGGCGGATCTCGGCAAGGAGGATTTTGTTACGCACCTGATGAAGAACAGCCTCCTGACCTTTGAAGAGGCGGAAGCTGTCTTTTATTTTCAGATGAACGGATGCCTTGCGATCAACCGCATGATGCTCAAAAATCATTGCAGCGACTGGACGAAAATACAGCACACCATCGATCAGTTTATCAAGGGAGGATTAGAAACCTTCCTGATCCATGACCAGCGCGAAGAGCTTTTGTAGAATATAATCTCAAAAAATGAGTAAAGCGGACATAAGCATCCCATCCACCGCTTAGCGCTCCGCGCACTTGAAGCGGGGGGAATGCTTATCTGCGTTCAATTTCGACAGCAGAATTTCTCCAACCGTAACTGCGTCCTCCATAGTCAGATAGCAGTCTGCGCTTTTACTTATATAAAATTTTCCGGACGCTTCAAACTCTTCATCCGCAAGCCACACCTTCAGCCAGACAGGATAGTTTGGCAGAAAGTGAAATACTGCACACAGATCGGCGTTGCTGTCTGCAAATTCTGCCCCAAGGGCTCTGCAAATCTTCCGAATGCCATCCGGTGTTTTTCCATTCAGAAATCTCTGAAGTCCCTTTTCCATGTCATGGTCAAACTTCGTCCCTCTGATAAGACCATCCTTTAAGCCTCCAAACGTAATGATCTGATCAGAAACCGCAGTCCCGTCTGCCAGAGCCAAATAATGCAGAATCACCAGTTGATGCCATTCCTCAAGCCTGGGAGAAAATGTATATTCAGGAACTGCAATCCGAACCGTTTGGTTCAGGCTTTGTAACTCCAATACTCCATCACTTTTGTGTAAGACTGCTCCGCTTCTTTGTGCTATGCTATCCGGGGACAGACGTTTTACCTGTTCCTTTGCGGGACGAAGCATCTCGCTAAAAGCCCTGTTGTGTGGAAGCGTATCTTTAAAAAAGCTATCCATTTTTTCACATCCCTTCCGCAGCATCTTTCAGCACCTTTGCAATATCTCCCTTAATGACCATTCCCTTTTCCTCTATGTCTTTGGGCAGGAAATCATATTGTTCGTTTACGGCAATATAATAGGCATCCGGAAGGTTTAGCGTCAGATTCCAGAAAGGTTCCTGTATAAACATTGGCGTCATTCTCCCCACCCCAAGTTCCAGGAAGAGTATCTTTTTCTCTTTGTTATTCATGATATACTTTGAGATTTTCTGATATTGTTCATCGTATTTTCTTCCCTGCAGGAAATTACCGTAACCGCGCACCCACGGAAACGCCTCCGCACCGCAGACCGGACAGTGCGGGATCAGCTCTTCTGGAATACTTGTGCCGTCTCTCATGGCCTCTATCATTTTTTCTACGGGCTTTACCGCATCCCATGTCCGGTCGCAGCACTGTTTGGAACACTGGAAAAAGCGATGATCCCCCTGGATCTGCGCCACCTTCTCTTCGGGATAAATCTTTACAAACTGTGTATCCTGATTCGTGGTCAGAATAAAGAAATCTTTTCCCTGCAAAATGGCGTCCAAATCCAGATAGGGTTCCCTAATAGGCGCGGTCTGCGTCGTATGCAGGAAGGTAGCCAGATAAGCCCAGAATTCCCCACGTGTCTTATATGGATGCCCCATGCCTGCAAATGCTCCCTGAAACCCGTATTTTTCTGCAAACTTCCCGAAATAACGGCGAAAGGACGGCGTATCCTCATAGTAAAAATCCCCGCCTCCCGCGGAGGACAATCCGGAAGCTCCTCCAACTACAATGCAGTCGGCTTCTTTTATTTTTTCGTTCAATTTCTCAATCTGCTTTTCATAAGGCAGTGGCTTTCTATCACTTAATCTGACCGGCGTTTTTCCGGCGGCATACCTTCCATAATATCTGGAATAATTCATCTGCGTCTGCATAACCAGATTTTCATACATACTCATTTTCATTTTCTCCATCCTTCGTTTCTTTCTTCCGTAGCCTTCTTCAGCCGTTCCAATATCTCTGTCATGTCTCCGCCAAGACCATAGGATTTTGCCGCAATCTCATTCGGAATATAGATCTCGCCTTTATTGATCGTAATATAAGCAGCATAAGGCTCTTTCTTAACCAGATTCATCAGCGGCGCCTTGATCAGTTGATTTCTCCAGCCGATTCCCAGCTCCAGAACAACCAGCTTTTTCCCATGATACTTCTGAACAAAATTCTGAAACCGCCTCTGTATCTCCCTGTCTGCCGCCGTTATATATCTCTGGGGCGAATGACCGCCCATAGTCCCGCCGCATTTCGGGCACCTGGGCACAAGCTCCGATGGGATTTTCATGTTCTTCTCGGACGCTGCCATTTCCGGGATCAGCGGAAATAAGGGATACAAGGTATCATGGCAGCCCTGCTCGCACTGCATTTCTTCCTTCAATCTCCCATATGCAGTCCGGGGAAAATCCGGCAAGTTCAAAATGATTTTCTCCGTTGGAGGTCACAAAGAAATACGGCTTGTCTCCGATGAGTGTTTTTAATGCCTCTGTATTTTGGCTGCCCGTATAGCCAATACTATAGTGATAGATCAGCCTGCTCAAGAATGCCCATTTCACTTCTTCCGAGGGCCAGTCGGCAAAAAGCCCCGAAAGGATGTTCCGAATCCCATAGGCTCTTTTAAAATCTCCGAAAACCTCTTCAAAAGCCTGATTGTCCGCAAAAATATGAAGTCCCTCCGAGATGGAAAATCCGTTGCTTGCACCGATTAAAATTGCATCTGCCTCTTTCAGTTTCGCTGCTATTTCTTTATATTCGCCCATATAATAATCTCCTTTTCATGCATCAGTTTCTTGACACTCTGTATAGAAATGATTATACTGTATATGGCATTCAAAGTCCTATCCAACATCATGCGGATAGGAACAGTTCTTTACAAATGCTCTGATTTTGTATAACACCTTTATGGAGGAAAGCAAATTGACAGTAAGAAAAACAGACCGAAGAACCATCATGACCAAAGGTATGATCAAGGATGCGCTTCTGGAGCTGCTCCAGAATACACCCTATGAAAAGATAACCGTTACCGCCCTGTGCAAGCAATCCGAGATTACCAGAGCCACCTTTTACCTGCATTATAATAATATCGACAACGTTTTAGATGAACTGCTGGACGACGCCCTCCGGCTTACAGAGCTTGACGCCATCCAGCCGCTCCCCTCTGCCATCTCCAATCGGAGCATAGAAAACGAAAAAAACATCGAAGAAAGAAACCCGGATCCCGACGCCCTGCTTCCTGCCTGTCAGCGCGCCGCCAGCAACCCCAAGTATCGAATCCTTTTTCTGGACGAAAGCTTATCCCATCATATGCTCAGGAAACTGTATCAAATGCAAAAACCGCAGCGTATTCCGGAAATCATGAGAGATTATCATCTCAACGAATGGGAGGCAGAAAAAATTTTTCTTTATATGCTCCATGGAAATTTTGCCGTAAATAAATCTCTTGGGTGGGATAAAAATGAGGACTGGTACCATATACAGAAGGTCATAAAAAGACTCTTAAACCCCTGATTCTGGTTCAATTTTTGTTCCTTAACCGGTTTCCATATAGACTTATTCCGGCTCCCCAGCTTTTCACAGAATTTCGGATTTTTATCCATTTTTCGTATTCCTTTTGCTGCATCCGTTCACTCACCGCTTTTCCTCTGACTTATCTTTGCTGCATTTCCATGTTTTCAGTATAATTACAATAAACATATATCATCTGTGCCGGTATGCTTACGGTCTTACTCGTGAAAAAGCAAGTGAAAATAACCTGCATATCTCGCTCTGATCAGCGGTCGTCACATGTTCATTCATGCAAGCATGATGTCCATTTTCCTCGTCGCCATGACAAAAAAAGAGACCAAACAGCAACTCTTACGAATTAACTGTTTAGTCTCTTTGATTTTAGATGAAAATTCTTACTTCTGTAACACCCATCTTATTGACCTTGTGATATTCCGGATGATGAGACATCCAGTCTCTTACATCATCTCTGGTAATATATATGGTCAGTCAAGTGTGGTGCCTATATCCGTTCCTTGTGTACCCATCATCGTGCAGTAGAGAATACAGATTTAGCAGATACTGCTATTGGGGAACATATCGATACCCGCAGGCTCCTGCGGAACGGAAACCGCCTCATAGACCTCAGCAGGATTTTTCTCGTCACAGCGCAGATACAATTCTCCTCGCGCATAGCTATCAATTCTGTTGCGAACAGACTCAATCCCTTCTTCAATTTCACAATCCCAAATTGATGATCGCGGAAACGTGAGGTACAATATACCTGTAACTTTGGAACAATTTGTCCCGAAGGTCAGAGGTTCTAAAACAAAAGCAGAAATATCGTGAGGTTTCTGTGACATTTGGGTGCTACACTAAAAATGAAGGAGTGTGATACCATGCGAATTTTAGTAGTCGAGGATGATCGACTTTTGAATAATACTTTATGCTATAATTTGAATACTGCGGGCTATACGGTTGATTCTGTACTGACAAAATCAGCGGCCAGTGGATTCTTGACGAAGCAGGACTATGACCTGATTGTGTTGGATATAAATCTGCCGGATGGGAACGGTTTTGACTTCTGCCGGGAGGTAAAAGAACGCCGTCCTGATACGGCTATTATCTTTCTGACTGCAAATGATATGGAAAGTGATATGCTCAAAGGGTATGAACTGGGTGCAGAGGATTATGTGGCGAAGCCTTTCCCTATGAGCGTCTTTCAAAAGAAATTGGCGGTAGTGCTGGGGAGGCTGACAAAACAATATGGTGGTGATACTTATGAGGATGACATACTGACCATCAATTTTTCAGAAATGAGTGCTACTCTATCAGGAAAGCTACTTACATTCACGCCACTGGAATATCGACTTTTGAAAATCCTGATGAAAAATCCACAGATCGTTTTGACACGGCAAGTCTTGTTGGAAAAACTGTGGGACGCAGACGGAAATTTTGTGGATGAACACGCTCTGACTGCGGCTATCAGCCGGGTACGAAACAAAATCGAAACACCCGACCGTCAGTACATCAAAACGGTATATGGTATGGGCTATATGTGGATCGGAGGGGCACTGAAATGAATGTGCGAAAACTTTCCGTCAACAAAGCCTGTATCTTTTTAGCTGTTCTCCTGCTGACGGCAATGGTGACGGTTTCAGTGGCTTTATATGCGTTTACCCAAGATATAACCGCTGTTTGGTATGTACTATTGTTCGGCATCTTTGTGCTGTTTTGCTCTATTTGTTTTATGGTGCTGGTTCGCCGCAAATTGTCGATGTTCTCCGATGCTTTTTGCAGTTTGATGGATGATATGTTGTCCGGGAATATGCAGCTGAAACAGACTGTGGAAGAAGAAAGTCTTTTCTATAAAATTGAATATCGGTTGAACCGTTTGTATGAAGTCATGCAGGAAAGCAAGAACAGCATTGCACAAGAGCGGGCTGACTTGCAAGAACTGATTTCCGATATTTCCCATCAGGTCAAGACCCCGATTGCGAACTTGAAAATGATTAACAGCACCCTGCTTGAAAATGAAGTCCCTGTGCAAAAGCAAAAGGAGTTTCTCACAGCACAGGCCACCCAACTTGATAAACTGGATTTTCTCATGCAGGCTATGATTAAAACCTCGCGTCTGGAAACAGGTGTAATTTCTCTGGAAAAGAAAAGCCAGCCGCTTTATGACACGCTTGCCGCCGCATTGGGAGGTATCCTTCTGAACGCCGAGAAAAAACAGATCAATGTTCAAGTGGACTGCCCGGAGAGCTTGATCGTTTCTCATGACAGAAAATGGACAGGTGAAGCGCTGTTCAACATTTTGGATAATGCGGTGAAATATACGCCGGAGGGCGGTCAAATCCGGGTTTCGGTTGAAAGTTGGGAAATGTATGTGAAAATTGACATTGCTGATACAGGCATTGGCATCTCAGAACAGCATCAGGGGGCAATTTTCAAGCGGTTCTATCGGGAGGACATCGTACATGATGTAGATGGAATTGGTATTGGTCTGTATCTGGCTCGTGAGATCGTAACCTTGCAAGGCGGTTATATTCGGGTAACATCCGAGGTTGGGAAGGGGGCAACCTTTTCTGTTTTCCTGCTTCGAGAACAGAGTAAGTACGCCGAAGAATAAATGTCACAGGCTTATGACATTTAGAACCGAATTGTCCAAAAATAATTTATAGCTCGTGACATTCCTGTGAGGTTTGGTCGTTACAATGGGCTTAACGAAAGAAAGGATGGTGTTCTTTATGAGCATTTTGCAAACGACTGAACTAAAAAAATATTATGGTTCAAAGCCCAATATTACGAAAGCACTGGATGGCGTGACCCTCTCCATTGAGGATGGGGAGTTCGTGGCTATTGTTGGTACTTCTGGCAGTGGAAAATCCACACTTTTGAATATGATGGGAGGATTGGATACTCCAACTTCCGGCAGTATCAAAGTAAAAGGAAAAGAATTGTCGAAATTCAAGGATGAACAGCTTACCATCTTCCGCAGACGCAACATCGGTTTTATCTTTCAGAATTACAATCTTGTTCCTGTGCTGAACGTCTATGAAAATATTGTTTTGCCGGTGGAGCTGGATGGTGGTACCGTTGATAAGCATTTCATGAATGAAGTTGTGAAAATGCTGGCTCTCGATGAAAAGCTGAACAGTATGCCTAACAATCTGTCCGGTGGTCAGCAGCAGCGTGTAGCGATTGCCCGCGCCCTTGTTTCTAAACCGGCTATCATCCTGGCCGACGAACCTACTGGAAACCTTGACAGCAGAACCAGCAGCGATGTATTGGGTCTTTTGAAAATGACCAGCCAGAAATTTCATCAGACCATTGTGATGATTACTCATAACAATGAGATCGCCCAGCTTGCCGACCGCATTATTCGTATTGAGGACGGCCGGATTTCCGAGTAAAGGGGGCGAAAACATGACAGATATTTTATTTGGGAATAACAACAGACCTGTCTTGAAACTTCTGGCAAAGCGCTCGTTGAAAGCTCAAAAAAATACGATTGCGGTATTAGCAATCATGCTTGCTACGTTGCTTTTTACCAGTTTGTTTACGATTGCCATTAGCTTGCAGACTGCTATGCAGGAAAGTAATATGAGGACAACCGGCACTTCTGCCCATGCTGGTATCAAGCGTTTATCCTGGGAAGAATATGAGAAGCTGTCATCGGATACAGGAATAAAAGACATCGGATATTCAATTATCATAGGAAATGCCGTGGGCGATGATTTCAATAAGACGCCGACGGAACTGCGATATGGTGATGAAACTTATTCGGAACTGACCTTTAATACTCCTGATACCGGACATCTGCCGGAACAAAAAAATGAGATCGCCACCAGTCGTATTGTTCTGGATGCGATGGGACTGCCGGATAAAGTCGGTACACAAATGGAGTTGACCTTTACAACCGATACGGATACATTTACCGATACCTTTACGCTTTGCGGCATTTGGGATGGGGATGCTGTGGCGTACCGTCAAACAATGCTATTATCCCAAAAATATACAGAACAGGTAGCTCCGGTCATCCACGGGGAAACGGACGGAATAACCCCACCTGTGGGAACCGGTTATATTGATGCTGTTATGATGATGCCTACGGCATGGAATATTGAAAAGCAGGCATTAGAGGTGACTTCCAAATACGGTTTAGATGAACGGGTAAGTATTAACGACGCTTACGGAATGGCAACGGTCAGTCTTTCTTCCATGCTGCCCCTTGTGACCGGTATTGCGGTTATCTTTATCGCAGGTTATCTTCTAATCTACAATGTGTTTTATATTTCTATCGCGCAGGATATTCGGTTTTATGGAATGTTGAAAACACTGGGAACCACCGCAAGACAAATAAGGAAAATCGTTTATAAAAAAGCAATTAAGCTATCTCTTATGGGTATTCCTATTGGACTATTGTTGGGATGGCCGATTGGTCGGTTGTTGCTGCCTGCGATTGTAAATATGCTGACGGATGATATAAGGATCGTTACTACGGTAAATCCATTGATCTTTTTGGTAGCGATTGTCTTTTCCGCAATTACAGTTTTCATTAGCTGTCAAAAACCTGCGATATTGGCGGCTAAAGTTTCTCCGATGGAGGCACTGCACTATATTGAACAGACTGGTGGAAAGAAAAAGCAGCGGCGCAGTAAGCATATCAGCACAATGATGATGGCAAAGAACAATCTGACTCGAAACAAGAAAAAAGTAATGATCGTTACTTTGTCTTTTGCCCTTAGTATTGTTCTCTTGAATAGCGTTTATACCTATGTGACCTCCTTTGACTTTGATAAGTTTGTGGCTGATTTCAGCCTTACAGATTTTACAGTTTCCGATACAACAGTAATCAACAATTATGCTCCATATAACACAGCGAATGTAAGCCAAGATTTTATTAGCCAGACAGAAAGTTTGAATGGTCTTGAAGATATAGGAAATATCTACTTATGGACTTCCAAACAGCCGCTTTCTGAAAACGACCTCGCCCGATTACAGGAACTCTCTGCTTCTTCCAGTGATATTGCAAATGAACTGGAAAATTATAGGGTTCGACAGGAACATGGTGTGAATGTATATGGCTTGGATGATTTTCCGGCAGAATATGTACAGGTGTTAGACGGTGAACTAAACACGGAACAGTGGAAAGCTGGAAACGGCGTGTATGTAACTCCGTTGCGAATGATGGGTGATGGTTCTCTTTGCTTGTATAAACCGGGCGATCAAATTAGCGTGACACAGCTTGATGGTACAAATAAAGTGTATGATGTGCTGGCTATAGTAAGTATTCCAAACGCGTTACAAACTCCTTTGCAGGTAGACATGGGATTGGACTATATTTTCCCAACCAATGAACTTTTGGGGAATATGGTATTCGCCGACCAGCCGGCCATGAAAACAATCTTCAATGTGGATGAAGAACACCAGCTTGCCACAGAAAACTGGCTGAAAAATTACACTACGAATACGGATATCTCTCTGGATTATCTTTCAAAAGTGACCCTGCGGCAGACCTTTGACGGGATGATCAATATGTACCGTCTTGTGGGCGGCACTCTTTGTGCGATATTGGCCTTGATCGGCATACTGAACTTTATCAACTCCATAACAACCTCTATCCTGTCCCGATACAGAGAAATTGCAATGCTGCAATCGGTAGGTATGACAGGACGGCAGGTTAAGCAAATGCTAATATATGAAGGAATTGGTTATTCCCTCTTGGGTCTTTTAGGTTCTCTGGTACTGTCCGTTGTGGCAAGTCTAACGGTCATTCGAATGACAGGTGCGGAATTAACCTATTTTACATGGCATTTTACCTTGCTTCCGGTATTTCTCTGTATTATCCCTCTGATCCTCATTACAGCCATTGTTCCTTTGGTTTGCTATAACAAAATGGCACAAAAAACGGTGGTAGAGCGGTTACGCATTGCCGAGTAACACTACGGAAGATACTGCAGTAGCTGGTTAATCCCCGCTACAAACTCCTTTGACAGTGTGTTTTTCCAATAGGCGCTATTAACAAAAAAGACCCTGAGGGGCTGGAAAATCCAGTCCATCAAGGTCTAATCTTACGTTTGAACAAATTTATTTAGTTGGTTGGGCGATTTACCCCTTTACAGGATAGATCACTTTACCCTCTCACAAATATTTTATTATTTATTCTTCTGTGCAATCGCTGCCTGCGCTGCGGCCAGTCGGGCAATCGGTACGCGGAACGGGGAGCAGGACACATAGTCCAGTCCAAGCTTATTGCAGAACTCTACGGATGTCGGATCACCGCCATGTTCGCCGCAAATACCGATGTGGAGCTTCGGATTTACGGATTTGCCAAGCCGGATCGCCATCTCCATGAGCTTGCCGACGCCGTTCTGGTCAAGCTTTGCGAACGGATCGTTCTCAAAGATCTTTGCGTCATAATATGCATTCAGGAACTTGCCTGCATCATCACGGGAGAAGCCGTAGGTCATCTGAGTCAGATCGTTCGTGCCGAAGCAGAAGAAGTCTGCATCCTTTGCGATCTCATCTGCGGTCAGTGCTGCACGCGGAATCTCGATCATGGTACCTACCTCATACTTGAGATCCACACCGGATGCTGCGATCTCAGCGTCTGCAGTCTCTACGACTGCCTTCTTCACATATTCCAGCTCCTTATTGTCACCAACGAGCGGGATCATGATCTCCGGCTTTACGTTCCAGTTTGGATGTGCCTTCTGTACATTAATCGCCGCACGGATGACTGCCTGTGTCTGCATCTTTGCGATCTCCGGGTAGGTGACAGCCAGACGGCAGCCACGGTGACCCATCATCGGGTTGAACTCATGCAGGGAGTTGATAATGTTCTTGATCGTCTCAATGGACTTGTGCTGTGCGTCAGCCAGCTTCTCGATATCCTCCTCCTCAGTCGGTACGAACTCATGAAGCGGCGGATCCAGGAAACGGATCGTGACCGGGCAGCCCTCCAGTGCCTCGTAGAGCTTCTCAAAGTCGCTCTGCTGTTCCGGAAGAATCTTTGCCAGTGCAGTCTCTCTCTCTTCTACCGTCTCAGAGCAGATCATCTCACGGAATGCCTCGATACGGTTGCCCTCGAAGAACATATGCTCGGTACGGCAAAGGCCGATGCCCTCTGCGCCAAGCTCACGTGCCTTCTTTGCATCATGCGGTGTATCTGCGTTGGTACGAACCTTCATAGTGCGGTATTTGTCTGCCCAGCCCATGATTCGTCCGAACTCGCCTGCGATCGTCGCGTCTACCGTCGGGATAACTCCATCGTAAATGCAGCCGGTAGAACCATCAATGGAGAGCCAGTCCCCTTCATGGTACTCTTTGCCTGCCAGAACAAACTTCTTATTTGCTTCATCCATTGCAATCTCAGAGCATCCGGATACACAGCAGGTACCCATACCACGTGCCACAACAGCTGCATGGCTCGTCATGCCACCGCGCACGGTCAGAATACCCTGTGCGCTCTTCATGCCCTCGATATCCTCCGGAGAAGTCTCCAGACGTACCAGTACGACCTTCTCACCACGCAGGTTCCATGCTTTTGCATCCTCTGCGGTGAATACAATCTTTCCGCATGCAGCTCCCGGAGAAGCAGCCAGCGCTCTTGCTACCGGAGTCGCTGCCTTTAATGCTGCCGCGTCGAACTGCGGATGCAGCAGGGTGTCAAGATTACGCGGATCGATCATTGCTACTGCCTTCTCCTCGGTAATCATTCCTTCGTCTACCAGATCACACGCAATCTTCAGTGCGGCCTTTGCGGTACGCTTACCATTTCTCGTCTGCAGCATATACAGATGACGATCCTCGATCGTAAACTCCATATCCTGCATATCTCTGTAATGATCTTCCAGTGTATTGCAGATATTTGTGAACTGCTCGTATACTTCCGGCATAACTTCCTGCAGCTGTGCGATCTTCTGCGGAGTACGTACACCGGCTACGACGTCCTCGCCCTGTGCATTCATCAGGAATTCACCCATCAGATGCTTCTCACCGGTCGCCGGGTCACGGGTAAATGCAACACCGGTACCTGAGGTATCGCCCATATTTCCGAATGCCATCATCTGTACATTAACTGCCGTACCCCAGGAATACGGAATATCATTATCGCGGCGGTATACATTTGCACGCGGATTGTCCCAGGAACGGAATACCGCCTTGATCGCCTCCATCAGCTGTACCTTCGGGTCTGTCGGGAAGTCTTCGCCGATCTTTTCTCTGTACTCAGCCTTGAACTGATTCGCCAGCTCCTTCAGATCCTCTGCAGTCAGTTCAACGTCCTGTGTCACGCCCTTCTCTGCCTTCATTTTGTCGATCAGCTCTTCAAAATACTTCTTGCCGACCTCCATAACGACATCGGAGAACATCTGGATAAATCTACGATAGCAGTCCCATGCCCAACGCGGATTGCCGGACTTTGCAGAAAGAACCTCTACAACCTCTTCATTCAGTCCAAGGTTCAGGATGGTATCCATCATACCCGGCATGGATGCACGCGCTCCGGAACGAACGGAGACAAGCAGCGGATTCTCTTTGTCACCGAACTTTTTCCCGGTGATGCCTTCCATCTTCTCAATGGCCTCCATGATCTGGTCCATAATCTCGTCGTTGATCTTTCTGCCATCCTCATAGTACTGTGTGCAGGCCTCTGTCGTAATCGTAAAGCCCTGCGGCACCGGCAGACCGAGATTGGTCATCTCCGCCAGATTTGCGCCTTTTCCTCCGAGAAGATTTCGCATATCTGCGTTTCCTTCCGTAAACATATAGACCCATTTTGCCATGTTTCATATTCCTCCTAAAATGAATTCAAATAACTGCCTGAATACCACTTTTTTCCACAACAGTATCCAGTCAGCGCCTCTGTATCTTATTGTAACATATTTCTACATGCAGTCAAGTTTTTCTGTGATTCTTTATGTATTTTTTCGCATCCACGCGTGATTGTTTTGTTAAACTTTTGTCATTTTACCGAATTTCAGCTGGTTTTTCCACGTTTTGCATACATATGTGTTTCCCCCTCACCTCTGCCCGCACCTGCTGCACCGCCATACACGAACCAGAATCCTGCAGGGATGCCGGCAGCAGTCGCCAGTTCAGGAATACCGACAAAGCATCCAGCTGATATCACAGGGTGCAAAATGCCCGGCTTCATTTCGTAAGCCGGGCACATAATTACCGTATTTTGCTATGTGCATTGAAAGCAGAGGACATGCTGATTCGAAGCTTATCGGTTAAAATTCCATCTTCTTCTCAAAGTAAGCCTTCAGATCCTCGATCTTCACACGCTCCTGCTCCATCGTGTCACGATCGCGGACGGTGACTGCACCGTCGGTCTCGGACTCGAAATCGTAGGTCACGCAGTACGGAGTACCGATTTCATCCTGTCTTCTGTAACGCTTTCCGATATTTCCTCTGTCATCAAACTCACAGTTATAATATTTGGAAAGCTCTGCATAAATCTTCTCTGCGCCCTCGTTGAGCTTCTTAGAGAGCGGAAGTACGCCGATCTTGACCGGTGCAAGCGCCGGATGGAAATGAAGCACAGTACGCATATCCGGCTTCTCCTCGGTGCCGATATTCTCCTCGTCGTATGCACTGCACAGGAACGCCAGTACGACACGGTCTGCGCCAAGCGAAGGCTCAATAACGTACGGAATATATTTTTCCTTCTTCTCATCATCGAAATAGGACATATCCTGTCCGGATACATTCTGGTGCTGCGTCAGATCGTAATCGGTACGGTCTGCAATGCCCCACAGCTCACCCCATCCGAACGGGAAGAGATACTCGATGTCAGTCGTTCCCTTGCTGTAGAAGCAAAGCTCTTCCGGATCATGGTCGCGCAGGCGCAACTCATCCTCTTTCATGCCGAGAGACTTCAGCCAGTTGAAGCAGAAGCTTCTCCAATACTGGAACCACTCAAGATCCGTCCCCGGAACACAGAAGAACTCCAGCTCCATCTGCTCAAACTCACGTGTACGGAAGGTAAAGTTGCCCGGTGTGATCTCATTACGGAAGGATTTTCCGATCTGTCCGATACCAAACGGCAGCTTCTTTCTGGAAGTACGCTGTACGTTCTTAAAGTTGACAAAGATACCCTGCGCCGTCTCCGGTCTTAAGTAAACCGTGTTCTTCGCATCCTCCGTAACGCCCTGGAAGGTCTTGAACATCAGGTTGAACTGACGGATATCCGTAAAATTATGCTTGCCGCAGGTCGGACACGGTATGTTGTGCTCGTTGATGAAATCGGTCATCTCCTGCTGAGAAAATGCATCGATCGGCTTTGGCAGCTCAATGCCCTTCTCCTGACAGTAATCCTCGATCAGCTTGTCTGCACGGAAACGCTCGTGGCACTCCTTACAGTCCATCAGCGGATCTGCAAATCCGCCAAGATGTCCGGATGCCACCCAGGTCTGCGGATTCATCAGAATCGCACAATCGACGCCGACATTGTACGGATTCTGTGTGATGAATTTCTGCCACCACGCTTTTTTTACATTATTCTTCAGCTCTACGCCCAGGTTTCCATAGTCCCATGTATTTGCAAGGCCACCGTAAATCTCAGAGCCCGGATACACAAATCCTCTTCCCTTTGCAAGTGCCACAATTTTGTCCATAGTCTTTTCCATACTGATCCTCCTCAAACCAGATTTACCGGCATCCATCCGGCATAGTATTTATGATAAACATGCATTGCATGTCTATTCCTGATATATAATATACACCCGGCTCGCCGCAGCCTTCTCGTCAAAGCTCTTCTCTTCTCCTATATAGACCTGCTTCGATGGCAGCTCCAGGCCTTTGTCGGTCGCTTCCTCTGCGGTCTTCCCGGTCGCGTTCACATCGTCAGACGCAAGCACCTCTGCATTGCTGGTCGTGTACAGCACATTCCCCGGCACGTGCACCTCGAGCGGTGCGGTCACTACGAGTACCTCCGCCGCCATTTTTTTGACGACTTCGCTTCCGGAAACAGCCGAGCCCTGCACAACACCATTTTTCACCTTTTTAAAAGATCCGTCAAAAAGATACCCTTCCAGCTGTGCATTGATCATGGAACCGCTGTAGAATTCTACATTATTAAATACCGCATAGTCATTCGCAGTGGCATATTCCATCACAAGATGCACCTTTCCGTCATCCGACGCTTCGTAGCTCTTTACCTGAATCGTATTCTCGCCGTGTTTGGAATTATAATCCGCCACGTCGGATGTGATCATCTTTTCCAGTTCTGATGCACTGTAGTAGGATTCATCCAGTGTGTCCTGCACATATTCCGTGATCACACCGTCCTCGCTGATGGAGATCGCCGCATCTTCCTGTGGCTCCCATTTCTGCTGCCGATCCAGCATCTCACAGCCGCCAAGCAGCATTACTCCCAATCCAAGTGCCGCTACAGCCGCTATCTTTCCTGCTCTCATGTACTTCCTCCCGTGCATCCCAGTCTTTCGTGCCGGCGCCTTCGCACCATCTCTGTATTATACCGTCATTCCCGCTTTGTTTCAACCATTGTTTTTAAAATATCCAGGGATTTGAAATTTCGATCCAGATAGCGATTGAAATGGTTCTGTACCCGGCGAAATTCCCGAAACGCCTCCGGTGTAAGCGTAAACCCGTACAGCTTCTGAAGCGGA
>OLPO01000975.1_pt1 | contig 20993 bp, 19 predicted proteins | sample 1672831 | NCBI WGS metagenome assembly OLPO01 (sample SAMEA3136728, study PRJEB25190) | human gut metagenome
AAGCCGGGGCTAATACTTCAATTATTTTAGGACATTTTCAAAAACGCTTGACACACCTTTTTTATAAATTTTTATATTTTTTTTGAAAAAAGATGTAATTCCCGAAAACCCGCCAAAAATGCGGGTTTCCAGGTCCTTCACCACCTGCATTTTTCTCTTTTTCAACAATTTTCAAAAAAATATTTCAAAAAATATTTCATTTTCACAGTCAAACATACAGGTATTTTTCAGTCACAAATACCGAACTTCAATTTCCGGCTCTTCCCTTTTATGCAGCTCCATCACCGCATAACTTGGTCTGCGGCCTTCCTGTCTCGGAAAAGAAAGGCTTCCCGGATTGATCACCAGTACACCATTTTTCTGCTCCACCACCGGCTTATGGGTATGTCCGAAGCAAACGATCTCACAGCCTCTGGCCGCCGCCTCTTCCGAAACCCCATAAAGATCCATGGACACACCATAATTGTGCCCATGAGTCACCATGATCTTATGCCCTTCCAGCAAAATCTCATCTTCTCTTGGAAGATCACTAAAAAAATCATTATTTCCTGCCACAATGGTACAGGGACATTCTGCCAGCGCTTCAATAAAAAATTCCCTGCCCTCCACGTCGCCGCAATGGATCAGATAATCAAAGGGCTGTTCCAAAGCTACTGCCATCTCCAGTGACTCATCTCTCCCATGAGTATCACTGACAACCAGCACCTTCATCGCAATTCTTCCTTTATTGCCTGCAAAGCTTTTCCTCTGTGGCTGATTTTATTTTTTTCTTCCATAGACAGCTCTGCAGATGTACAGCCGTATTCCGGCAGGAAAAAGATAGGATCATATCCAAAGCCATTGGCTCCCTTTTCCTCATATCCTATACGGCCTTCCATGGTTCCGCGCACAGTTTCCACTCTTCCATCTGGAAAAGCTGCTGCAATAGCACAGACAAAACGGGCTGTACGCTGCTCATCCGGCACGCCATCCAGCCTCTGGATCAAATTTGCATTCTTAATATGATAGTCTGTATTCTCGCCCATATAACGCGCAGAATAAACTCCCGGCTCCTTATTCAGATAATCAATCTCAAGTCCAGAGTCATCAGCAAGCACAATTTCACCATGACTGGTAAGCTTGCTGATGGCAGTCGCCTTGATCACTGCATTCTCTTCAAAGGTTTTGCCATCTTCCACAATATCCGCCTGGATTCCAGCCTCTTTCATAGATACCACTTCTGCATCCAGATCAGACAGAATTTCACGGATTTCTTTCATCTTATCCGCATTTCCTGTTGCAAAAATTATTTTCTTCATTTATCCGTGCCCTCTTTCTTTTCCTGTGCCGCACGTCTTGGAGGCTTTGGTCCCAGGAACTGGTAAAAATACGTTTTCAGCATTCCGTTATAGATTTTACGGTTCTTATCCGCCTTGCGTCCAATGTCATTCTCAGCTTTGTCATAAGAAGTGATCAGGTACATAGACCACTTATCCAGGCCTCGGTAGCTCTCACCGATCTCGCGGTAAAGCTGCGGCAAAGCCGCTTTTTCTTCCAGACGCTCGCCATAAGGTGGATTCGTAATAATAAATCCGTAAGGCTTCGGGTGATGAAGCTCCTTCACAGGACGCTGCTGAAAATGGATCAGGCTTTCTACTCCTGCCATTTTCGCATTTGCCCTGGCTGCTTTCAGCGCCTCAGCATCAATATCATAGCCCTGAATATCTGTCTCGATTTTCAGATTCACTCTGTCCTGAGCCTCTTCTACAGCCTCATACCAGCATCTTCTCGGCACAACATGCTTCCAGTCCTCGGCAAGGAAAGAACGGTTCATACCCGGTGCAATATCTGCAGCCATCATAGCCGCCTCGATTGGAAAAGTACCACTTCCGCAAAAAGGATCTACAAGACTTCTGTCCTTTTTCCACGGAGTTAACATAATCAATGCGCTGGCAAGGGTCTCTGTAATAGGTGCCTTCACGGTCATCTGGCGATACCCTCTCTTATGAAGAGAAACACCGGAAGTATCGATTCCAATAGTTGCCACATCCTTCATAAACGCCACACGGATAGGAAAACTTGCCCCATCCTCCGGGAACCAGGACACGTTATATACGCTCTTCAGACGCTCTACAATGGCTTTTTTCATAATAGACTGGATATCAGACGGGCTGAACAGCTTACTCTTCACTGAATTGGCTTTCGCAATCCAGAATTTGCCATCTGCAGGAATGTAACGTTCCCATGGCAAAGCTTTCGTTGCCTCGAAAAGCTCATCAAATGTCTCGGCTTTCACTTCCGCAACCTTCAGAAGAATACGCTCTGTGGTACGCAGAAAAACATTGGCATCTGCAATTCCCTGGGCATCTGCCAGAAAAGTAACCTTACCATCCTCCACCTTGCTGATCTCGTAGCCAAGATCCAGTATTTCTCTTTTCAAAACCGCTTCCAGACCAAAATGGCAGGGTGCGATCAGTTCAAATCTTTCTGTACTCATTCACCGTTTTTCCCTTCTTAAAGCACTATGCTTTTTACAATATTTCCGTCAAAATCCATGATGGAAAAAACACCGTCCTCAAGCATCGCATAGGTAGGCGGGTTTCCTTCTTTCGGAATGGATACGGAACCCGGATTCAAAAGAATGTATCCCTCCATCTGCTCTGCTTTCAGCACATGTGTATGACCATGGATCAGAATATCTCCCTCGCATAAGGGCGGCAGGTTATTCTGATTATAAACATGTCCATGAGTCGCATAAAGCGTCTTGCCGTCAATTGCCAGAATGCAGTAATCTGCCATCACCGGAAACTCCAGAACCATCTGATCCACTTCTGCCTCACAATTGCCGCGCACAGCATAAATTTTGTCTTTCATGGCATTCAGCATGGGAATCACCTGCTTAGGTGCATATTCTTTTGGCAGATCATTTCTTGGTCCGTGATAGAGCAGATCGCCCAGCAGAACCAGGCGCTCTGCCCCTTCTTTCTCAAAAACATCCAGCATTTTCCTGCAATAGTAAGCAGAACCATGGATGTCAGAAGCAAACATATATTTCATAAACTTGGTTTCTCCTCTGTTTTTAGTATTCGAATTGTCTCTCTCTTTTTCGGTTTACATAACCTCATGAAAAGGACATTTTTCTTCTTTACATTATCATGCCTTGATGGAAATTACAAGATAGTACTCTTTTGAATTTTTTCTCATATATCGCATATCAGATTTCTCCCTCTGTACTCCTTCATTCCCCCGATCACCGTTTTTGTCTTATATCCATTTCGCGCCAGAATCCTGGCCGCCTGAAGACTTGCCCCGCCCCGGTCGCAATACAGAACCAGTATTTTACCTTTTGGAAAATCATATGTCTGCATTTCTTCAAATTTCTCATATGGCACATTTACCGCTCCCTTTATATGTCCGTTATGATACTCTTTTGCATCTCTTAAATCTATGATAAAGGAATCCTTCCGTCCAACATAATAATCCAGCATTTTTCCGGAAATCGGCTCTACAGGAAACATGGAAAATCCCCTTTTTTATCAGTATATCCGCAAATACAAAAAAGGTGCCAAAATGCACCTTTTTTAAGTATTGCTTTTCGCAACCTCCGCAGGGGACTTACTTGATTCAGTTAAATATGAAACAAGATCAGAAATCCGTTGTACATCTGCGGACTATTTCGCATGGAACACACACATTCTTTTCAATTTGTATTTCTCTCTCAAGAAGGTCTATCATCCGTTCCACTGTCTTTTTGCACATCACGCCCAGCTTACTGTCCACCGATGTAAGCTCAGGATCACTGCTGATTGCAAGAATTGAGTTATTATATCCGGCAACCGCCAGCTCTTCAGGAATCGCCAGTCCCTTAATCTTTGCATACTTTACTGCTCCGATTGCAATTCCATCCTCCGTTGCAAGGGCGCTGTCAAAATCAAGGGTTCGGTTGTATTCAAGCAGCATATCCCGCGTATATTCAATATCATTTCTGGTCTTGAATTTCAGATTTCCACGAATGGGATATCCGGCGTCCTGCAATGCAGCTTCGTATCCAGCCATTTTCTGTCTGGCACTGTAGGATTCTGAATCATACATAAAAAGAATTTTCTCTTTTCCTCTCCGGATAAAGGCTTTCGTCACTTCATAAGTAGCCTGAAAATCATCCGCATAGGTGCAGTAAATATTATTGCCTGAAACCTTTGCGTTAATCATAAATACCGAAGCCTTTTCTGCTGCTTCCCGAATATAATCTGTGTCAGATTCATCTTTGCCATTTCCTGCATATGTAGAACCAACCAGTATCAGCGTATCTGTTTTCTTAGACAAAAGGAGTCTGACATAATCCTCCTTTTCTTCCTGTTTAAATCCACTACAGCCAAGAATACAGTCATATCCATGAGCATGAAGATTTCGCTCCAGATAAGACACTGCTTTTGCCATATAGATATCGTCAATATTTGGGCAGATAATCCCAACTGTTTTCATCGAACCAAGGCCCAGGCCTCTGGCAAACGCATTCGGCGTGTATTCATTTTCTTTCATAATCGCAAGAACCTTTTCTTTTGTCTTCGGGCTGACTTTCGGACTGTTATTAACCACTCTGGATACTGTTGCGATAGAAACATTTGCCAGCTTTGCAACATCATATATATTCACTGTCGTTCTCCTGTTCGTTCTGATAATAATAGAAAATAAGCTTTCTGATATCAATCATTTTACAGGTCAAACCCAAAATAGTCTACTGCATTATTGTATGAAATTCCACACACGATTTCCTTTAAAGTCTTATAATCAGCCGGATATTCTCCATTTTCCACCCATCCGCCAATAAGCTCGCAAAGAATTCTGCGGAAATACTCATGTCTGGTATAGGACAAAAAGCTTCTTGAATCAGTAAGCATGCCAACAAAGTTTGCAAGCAGTCCCAGATTTGCAAGTGATGTCATCTGTGCGATCATACCGGTTTTGTGATCGTTGAACCACCATGCACTTCCCTGCTGAATTTTACCTGCTGCCTCTGTTCCCTGGAAGCAGCCAAGGATTGTTCCGATTGCTTCATTGTCATTGGGATTCAGGGAGTACAGGATTGTCTTTGGAAGTTCATTTGATGCGATCAGGGAGTTCAGGAAATCTGCTGTCTGTGCACTTGGAGCATAGTTATTGATACAGTCATATCCGGTATCCGGTCCGAGCTGCTCATACATAAATGCATTGTTGTCTCTCTTGCATCCATAATGAATCTGCATCACCCAGTTCTTTTTATGATATTCTTTTCCAACAAACTGCATAAAAGCTGTCTTGAAGATCATTTCTTCTTCTCTTGAGATGCTTTCGCCATTCAGTCTCTTTTTTAATATCTCATCTACTTTTTCTTCTGCTGCAGGCGCATACATAACATATTCCAATGCATGGTCAGATACGCTGCATCCCATCTGTGCAAAGAATTCCATTCTCTTAAGAAGGGCTTCTTTCAGATCTGCGAATTCTGCAATTTTAACTCCACTTACTTCAGAAAGCTTTTTCATGTATTCCGGATATTCCGGTTTTTCCAGATTCATTGCCTTGTCCGGACGCCATGCAGGAAGCACTTTTACCTCAAAGCTGTCATCCTCTGCAAGAACTTTATGCCATTTCAGATCATCTACCGGATCATCTGTTGTGCAGATTAATTTTACATTGGACTTGCGGATAATGTTTCTTACAGACATATCATCTTCCTGAAGCTTTTTGTTGCACAGGTTCCACACTTCTTCGGCTGTATCTCCGTTCAGATATCCTGTATATCCGAAATATCTCTGCAATTCCAGATGGCTCCAGTGATAGAGCGGATTTCCGATTGCTTTCCCAAGAGTTTCTGCCCATTTCTGGAATTTTTCACGGTCACTGGCACCACCAGTAATGTAGTACTCATCTACTCCATTTGATCTCATCTGACGCCATTTATAATGATCGCCACCAAGCCACACCTGGGTAATATTCTCAAACTTACGGTCCTCTGCAATTTCCTGAGGATTGATATGGCAATGGTAATCTACAATTGGCATTGTCTCTGCATACTCATGATATAATTTTTTTGAAGTTTCTGTTGAAAGTAAAAAATCTTTGTCCATAAATGCTTTCATAAAGTAATTCTCCTCTTCTTTCTATCCATTCCGGGGAAATGTAAGGTCTTACATTTTATTTACAGTATACGACAAATAAATGTCATTTTCAATTCATGAAGTATTTGCAGAACAGACAAATTTTTGCACTATACATTGTGTATTTTTACCATTTTCAGCTTTTTTCCCATTTCCTATTGACGTTTCCGTTTTATTGATGTAACTTGAATGTAAGCTCTTACATATATTATTTTCACATAAAGGAGGTTGTCGATTTCTTGAAATCTTTTATTAAAATTAATCCTTCAGATAATGTAGCCGTTGCGCTTCAGCCTCTGGCGAAAGGCACTGTGATCGAACTTGATAATTCCACACTCACTCTTACAGAAGACATCATGCAGGGACACAAGTTTGCATTAAAAAGTCTCAAGCCTGGTGATTCCATTATTAAATATGGTAATCCCATTGGACATGCAACCGCAGAAATTTCTGCAGGTTCCTGGATTCATACTCACAATTTAAAAACAGGGCTGGGAGATCTTCTTACTTATACATATAACAAAACTATCACAGAGCTCCCACACCGGGATCCAAAGTTCTTCCAGGGCTATCGCAGAAAAAGCGGTGGGGTTGGTGTACGCAATGAAATCTGGATCATTCCTACAGTAGGCTGCGTTAACAATGTCGCATCTGCTATTGAGAGAGCCACGCAGAAGTACATGACAGACCAGATTGATGGTGTCTGTGCTTTTCCACATCCTTACGGATGTTCCCAGATGGGTGATGATCAGAATAACACACGTCAGATTCTTGCTGATTTAGTGAACCATCCCAATGCAGGCGGTGTTCTGGTTCTTGGACTTGGCTGCGAAAACAGCAACATCGATGAATTAAAGAAATTTATCGGGGACTATGATCCTGAGCGTGTACGTTTTCTCGTTGCCCAGGAATGTGAAAATGAGATCAGTGATGGTATTGAAACTGTCAAAGAACTGATTTCCTATGCATCCTCATTTAAACGTGAACCAATCAGTGCATCTGAACTGGTGATCGGTATGAAATGCGGCGGCTCTGATGGTTTGTCCGGAATCACGGCAAACCCTACTGTTGGTGCATTTTCTGACAAACTGATTTCTATGGGCGGATCTACAATTCTTACAGAAGTTCCTGAAATGTTCGGCGCTGAGGAATTACTTATGAACCGCTGCGAGACAGAGGATCTGTTCAACCAGACAGTTGCCCTTGTCAACAATTTCAAAAACTATTTTAAAAGTCACAACCAGACCATTTATGAAAATCCTTCTCCTGGAAACAAAAAAGGCGGTATTTCCAGTCTAGAAGATAAATCTCTCGGATGTACGCAAAAATCCGGAAGTGCACCTGTTATGGGAGTTCTTTCTTATGGAGAACCTGTAAAGGAAAAGGGATTAAACCTGCTGAGCGCACCTGGCAATGATCTTGTCGCCTCTACTGCCCTTGCTGCCTCCGGCGCACACATTGTACTTTTTACAACCGGACGCGGAACACCTTTTGCAAGTCCTGTACCTACAGTTAAAATCTCCACAAACAACCAGCTTGCAAAAAAAAAGCAGAACTGGATTGATTTCAACTGTGGAGTTATGGTAAATGATACTCCTCTTGATGAGCTTTCAGAAAATCTTCTGGACTTTGTCCTTGAGATTGCATCCGGAAAGAAATCAAAATCCGAAGAAGCAGGTTTCCATGATATGGCAATCTTCAAACAGGGCGTTACTTTATAAAACATAAATCGAATTGCGGAAGCAGCATAGCTGCGTAGCAATCCGGGTATCAAATGAGTGTCAAAAGACCTTTTGACACTCATATCATTATATATGAGGAAAACCTAAAATGAAAAAATTATCTTATGCTGTTTTAAAAGAACAGGGCTATGATGGATACCTTCTTGAATCAGCGCCGGAACGTGTACTTCAGTTTGGTGAAGGAAACTTCCTCCGTGCATTTGTAGATTATTTTATAGATGAGTTAAACGAAAAAGCCGGATTCAACTCCAAAGTTGTTCTGTGCCAGCCAATCGCTCCAGATCTTGATGACAGGTTCAACGAACAGGAGGGTCTTTATACCTTATTTCTCCGTGGATTCCAGGATGGCAAAAAAATAAATAAAAAACGTGTTATCTCCTGTGTAAGCCGTTGTCTCAATCCATATAAGGATTTTGAAGCAGTTCTCGCATGTGCAGATAACCCGGACCTCCGTTTTATCGCATGTAATACAACAGAAGCCGGAATTACTTATGATTCTTCCTGTCAGTTTAATGATGTTCCGGCTGGTAGCTATCCTGGAAAACTTACTCAGTTTATGTACCGTCGTTTCCAGAAATTCGGTCAGGAAGCCGGCAAAGGATTTATCATTCTTTCCTGTGAGCTGATCGAGGATAATGGAAAAGAGCTTGAAAAATGTGTATTAAAATATGCAACGCAGTGGAATCTCGGCGAAGACTTTATCAACTGGATCAAAACTGAAAACATCTTCTGCTCTACACTTGTAGACCGTATTGTAACAGGTTATCCAAGAACTGAAGCTGCTGCAATCTGTGAAGAACTTGGCTATGAAGATAACTTGATCGACACAGGTGAAATCTTTGGCTTCTGGGTAATCGAAGGTCCTCAGTCAATCAAAGACGAATTCCCGGTTGACAAAGCGAACCTTCCAATCCTGATCACAGACAATCACAAACCATATAAGCAGAGAAAAGTACGTATCTTAAATGGTGCACATACCTCCTTTGTGCTGGGTGCCTACCTTGCAGGACAGGATATTGTAAGAGACTGCATGAACGACGATGTAATCTGTGGATTTATGAACAAAACTATTTATGACGAGATTATTCCTACTCTGGACCTTCCAAAAACAGAACTCGAAAATTTTGCTGCAGCTGTTACAGAACGTTTCAAAAACCCATTTATCGACCATGCTCTTCTTTCCATTTCTCTGAATTCTACATCAAAATGGAAAGCACGTGTTATGCCGTCACTCAAAAAATATGTAGAACGCAAAGGTACACTTCCTGCATGCATCACAGCTTCTTTCGCCTTCTACATTGCATTCTATAACGGATATGCTATGAGCGAAGACGTACTTACAGCAAAAAGAGCAGCTAATGAATACACTGTAAAAGATGACAAGGCAGTTCTCGAATTCTACCTTGCACATAAAGATGATTCCGCAGCGGATCTTGTTCATGCAGTCTGCACCAATACTTCCTTCTGGGGCGAAGATCTGACACAGATTTCCGGATTTGAAGCAGTTGTATGCAATTACTTAACTCAGATCCGTGAAAATGGTGCGTATGAAGTAATGAAAGCACTGGCTTAAATTATATTACAGAATCATAAGTTCTTTCCATGATTGAAAGCGACGGTGCAGGACGCGTGCAGCGTTAGAGCGTGTCTGAAAAATCATTCCTGATTACTCATCAAAAACGTCTGGCATACATTAAACCTCCCAACATGGGCGCAGAGTCAACAGACCCTGCGCCCTTTCTTAAAATATTTTAATATCTGGAAGTAGTATCTTCCCCTGACTCGTAAGAATTGCGGCTCTTGTTTTTGCTGCTGTTTTTTGTGTAAGAGTTCTTGCAATCCTGAGAATTTATCTCACTTTCATAAGATCTGTTTGTTGCATTTTTGCTGTTCTTGTTTTCAGACTCATAATTTTTAGCCATTTGAGTATTCCTCCTGTTGAATGCCGCTGTCCACGTTCTGTTCCGCATCCAGCAGCTGTTTTCAGATTACTTTGTGTATTGTAACCAATTGCAGAAAGAATATTCATCAAAATGATATTGCTTTTTTTTCCAATTTATATTATAATTGACTTTGTAAAAGAATTTACCCTTCAAAAATTTTTTTACATAACCCCTTATTTAATTATTTATACTCCCCTCGAAACACCCGGTAGCTCCCCTACCGGGTGTTTCTCTTTGGATTTATAAGGGTTTGCGGGATTTTGGGGTTCACCATTCTTGTAATATTTCTGTAATATTTAATAGATATGTCCAAAATATGTCCAAAATTCTATTTTCCGTCCAATCTTGGCTCTCCAAAATAACCCAAAATGAGGACAGTTTTATCACTGCCTCCTACAATGCTGTCCCTTTCTTTGGAACAAATAAATAACTCATATCCGCGTGTTCCAGTTCAAGCAGCGAAAGCTTTCTATCAATTCCTCCGGCATACCCTGTCAGACTTCCATTTGTGCCTATCACACGATGGCAGGGAATGATAATAGAAATTTCATTGTGTCCAACCGCACCTCCAACTGCCTGGGCAGACATGCGGGATACATTTTTCAGCTCTGCCATTTTGCGGGCAATTTCTCCGTATGTGATCGTCTGTCCATAGGGAATCTGCAATAAAATCTTCCACACTGCCTGTCTGAATGTTGAGCCGTCCGGATGGAGTGGCGGCGTAAATTTCGGTTCTTCACCGGAGAAATACACATCCAGCCATTTTTTTGCTTCCGTGAGAATCTCTGTTTCCTGTGGAATATGCTTGTCTGGAAGTGTATTCCCAAAATATTTCTGTCCTTCAAACCATAGACCAGTAATTCCCACTTCATCTGCCGCCAGTAAAATACGCCCTAACGGCGATTTATATTTGTATGTGTATATCATATTTATACCTCAAAAATGCATGAGGTAGTGTCAACTTCATACCTCCAAAATCGGCTCACCCCCAGTAAAATCAACGATTCTGGGCTATATAGCCTTTACCTCCCCTTTCTTTGGTTTAGGTGACCTTAATTTTACGTTGGAAAACCTGTCAAGGCCGGGCTGAAAGCCCGTAAAATTCAGCCTTGACGGGGTTTCCGTAAGTAAAATATACTTGGTCAGCACCAAGGAAAAAAGAGATAATTTTTTCTTAATTCGTTTTACACTACCGTCGTTCAAACAACATGATCCTTAAATGCTTTTCATTGTCAACACATCAATTCGTAAAATAAAGAAAATCCCCACATGGTCTCTCGTAATTATTAATCAGCTTATTCATGACCTGACCATTGTAATACAATGTGGCGGAGCCGCCGCCGTCCAGGTTGTAAGCGTACTGACAGCCATAGCTGTTGAAGATATTAACAAGATCCCAGTGGTTCAGGCCGGCGTAACTGCCAGTGTCGGTGACAAGAAGCACATAAATGCCAGGTTTCACCATTCCCACAGCAGTTCTCGGATAATATTTGGCTGTTTCTGACCAGGCCGGCTGGGCCTGTCCATCTTTGATCAGGATTGGGCCAAAATTATAGGTATCTTTTACCCCCTCTTCCAGAAGAGCTTCGCCTTTCAATCCCTGCTTTGGTGTATAAATAGTGCCATCATACCTTACAGCCATTACACTGTAACTGGTCTCATAATTTCCATAAATCACACCATTCTTGATGCACATTCCAAGAGGTGACGGCCGCCCTGTCTGGTAACTAAACGCACTTCCATTCACTCCGATAATACCCCCATTACCAGAAACTGCACCGGAGGTAGTCTGTCTGGCACCACCATAGCTTCCATAAGACAGAGCAGATTTCAGCTGTCTGGAATTTTTGATCTTTATCAGCGCTACCCAGTAAGGAACATTATGTGTGAATTTTCTGCGCAGATCAATATTAAGAGAGCTGCTTTTATATGTATAGCGGTTATCATTCACCTTCACATCCGGTCTGGTTTGTCCTGTTCTTCTCCCGCTATCATTTACATAATATTTCCCCACCCACACATTTGTATACAAAGCACCTGTTTTCTTATCAAAATAATAACGATATTCACCAATTTTCTGCCATCCTGTTGCCATTCTGGAATTAGGAAGGAAATAATATCGCTTTCCTCCGTAGCTTAGCCAGCGGTTGGCAATTGCAACACCTGACTTATTAAAATAATAAGAGTATTTTGTTCCAGTAGCCCAGCGGTTACGGAACATAATGCCATTCTTCCGGTTATAATAATACCGTTTTCCGCCTGATTTCAGCCAGCCTGTATAGCGTTTGCCATTCTTTGTGCTGTAATAACGCTGACCTTTGTAGGTAATTTTTCCCCAAAGCAGTTTTCCCTTGGAATTATAAAAATAATAGTCTTTCCCCCGCTTCACCCATCCATGCTTTTTCGAAGTGATACTCACAGTCGTATTGGAAGCCTTCACATAAGAAGCGGCCCACACCGAAGAGGAACACATGGTAAATATCAAAAACAAAAAACAGATAATCCCAAAGCTTCTTTTTTTCAATTCCTTCTCCCCCTCATTTCAATAAGAAAATCGTAACGGTTCAGTACCTTCACAGTTACACGCTCCGTAATGCACCGAACTCACTAAACCTTTACTTTCTGGTTATAAAAAATTACGGGGCAGACAAATTACTTCGTCTGCCCCGCTGTATTTGCCTTGCTGCAGGTAATTATTATGCGGTCGCCTGCTCGCATAAATTACTGATTAAGCTGCCGGTGTCTCACTGTCATCCAGTGTATCTCCAGCCATATCTGTCTGCTCTTCGGACTCAGCAACACCATCTGTCTCCGCACTCTCAATATCACTGTCGCCTGTAGCAGCGATCACATCGTCCAGCCATCCCTCAGGCATGCCTGCGTTGGTCAGATTCTCTGTGATTGCATCCATATTCATGGAAGCTGTATAAGCCTCAACTTCATCATCATTACTGAAATCATAAACATCTGTCAGAGAAGCAACATCAACTGCGGCAAGTGTCTCACCGCCATTGCCGCCGGTCAGAGAAACTGAACCAAGAGTCGCACCACCTGCTGCAATAGCAAGATTCCAGTCAATGCTGTCCTCATCTGCACCATCGGCTGTAAAGATCAGCTGCATTCCACCAAATGGATCATAGGAATTTCCATCTTCATCTTCCACAGGTGCTCCGGAAATTGTGTAAGTTCCCTTCCAGATTCCGTCCTGTACTGCCTTGGTATCATAGTCTGCAACATCAATAACAGCAGCATCTGCGTCACCGGAAGAAAGCGTGTAAGTTCCGCTTAACAGATCACCATTCAGCTCACCGCTTCCTTCAATGGCAACCTTGTCATCTCCGGAACCCAGCTGCATGGAAAATCCTCTCTTCTCTCCATCCGCTGTACACAGATATCCGAAAAGCTCTTCCTCCTGCTCATCATCATTCAGAAGGAACTGGCGTCCAACAACCTCTCCATCACTGTCAACCCATGCCCTTAAAATAAATCCGGACTCGTCGGTCTCATCAGCTTCTGTATCCAGATCTTTCTCCATATCCTCGATTGCTTCCAGGAAAGTCTCATAAGTATAATCCGGATCATTCATGGCTTCTGTCCAGGTCTCAATAAGCCCCTTCAGTTCTTCATCAGACTTGGCTGTATCCAGAATCTGCTGGAACATTGGAAGTGCCTCTGCCTGTGTAACATGTCCTTCCAGAACGCTAAGCTCCTGACTTACATCTCCTGCAACAGCTTCCTGTGCTCCAGGATTCTCAGCATCTGCAACATTATCAAAAATAATATCTGTGTATCTTGTAAGAATAGATGTCACTAAGTCTGCTTCCGGAAGGTTCTCCAGAGTGGAAAAATAACTGTTCATGCTATCTGCCAGATCAAGACTCGTGGTAAAGGAAGAATCCAGTTCCTGATCTGCCTCTTCCACAGCTTCCTGAGTCATCTGCTCCATGTTCATTTTAATATAGCCATCACTCAGCTCCGGAATTCTCATATAAATTTCAGAATTCTCTGTATCAAAATAATATTCTATTGTACAGATCTTGGTTCCATTTACATTCACATCCATAAACTCAGTCATGGACTTATCAGACATGCTTACATTTCCACTGATGGAAGCATCCGCCAGCCAGGAGATATCCACAGGAGAAAGCATTCCCAGAATTGCTTTTCCACCATCTTCCAGACTGACCTTTATTTCCGCATTTCCCTTAACTTCTTCTGTATCCATTTCAGAAAGGCTCTTTGCGTAATCTGCACCAAATTCCTCGATCATTTTGGCAAAGGCTGCTTTCTCAGTTTCCTTGTAAGAATCTGCTGCCCATGTGGTAGCCGGTACTGCACTGATTCCCATAAGGGATGCTAACAAAATTGCGGTAATTTTCTTTCTCTTCATAAGATCCTCCTTTGGTATAAATCCTTACGGATTCTGCAATCTTTCCGTTGCTGTTCGCTGGTAACATTCCCAACTGCTCTCATTACCAGTTAAGCAGCCAGTTTCTGTCAATGACCCGTTACAAACCATACAATGATCCATAACAGACATATCTGACAAAACAAGTTAATATCAGAATAGCATTTGCCGAACTTATTGTCAATAACCCATAAATATTCTGACGATTTCCGTGACAAAAAAGTATTACTGTTCCATCCGTGACCAATAAAACAAAATTTTTTCCCACAAACAAATCCTATAATTCCGGACAGGCTCTGATAAATCATATTGTACCATTTACTCCCCATTATCCTGTATAATATAACTATCCAGTTTTTCCATATACCTCTGGTCACGCTCAACAGTAATCACAATCACGTCATCCGGTTCATATTTATCCAAAAGCTCCTGGTCAAAGTCATCAATTCTCACAAATATGGTTTTCTGATAACGATAGGGCATGTATTTTTCAAGGCGGAGGCGAAAAGAATCCCCGATCACCATTAAAGTTTTCTCATTATCCGAATTGGATTTAAACACTTTCAGGATCTCCTCGCCGCCTTCGCTCTCCTCTTTTTTCACCTTGTAACGGATACCATCGTGAAAATACTTCAACCCATATTCCCTGTCATCATCCAGCTCTTTATATCGCCCGATCATCCTGGACAGATCCCCCCTGCAAGGCTTAGTCCCGATCATAACCTGAATATCTTCGATGGGCAGACTTTCACCTGTCATATCCTGTACAATTTTCTCGTTGGTAATATATCCGCCTAAATTGTTCATGTGAGTATCATATTTTCGGAACAGCTGGTATTTTTCAGTAAACTCCCTCAGATAATCTGCCAGAAAATCAAATTCCACGTCGGAATTTTCTTTCATATATTTTGCAAAAGTCTCCATTCTGGAATCCCCGATTCCAATCACCTTTGGCTTCTCCGGCATATACTTCGAATAAAGTGTCTCTTTGTTGGGAGCCACGTAGTAATGGAATTGTTCCACACCCCTGTCCAGAAACCAGTCCCGCACTTTCGCAATTCCGGATGCAATTTCCGCACTTTGTTCCAGTGTATACACATTGGTTTTCTGGTAATCTGCCATGGCATTTTCTCCCTCCCTTTCCGGCAGGTAAAACAGCCAGTTATCTTCTCCGATCACCACATCCCCGATCTTTGTATTGCGGAAAAATTCCGTATCAATAAAGTTGCAGAACTTCACCAGGTCATTTTTAAAGGGCACATGATCCTTATAATACGCCTCAAACTGCTCCGGGAAGTCTCCCAGAGATTCCAGATTCACCTCCGGAAATTCAGCCAGTTTTCTGTTTTCATTGTTTTCCGTATCAAATCTGCCGGAAAATCCAGTCCACACCACTCCTGGCAGAACCAGACTTCCTGCAAATAATACGATCAGAATTTTCTGTTTTCTCATATGCTTCCTGTTAAAATCTGAAATAAATAAACGGGTTATAGCTGTTATTTACAAGTGCTGCCACACTCAGCCAGAAAATCACCAGACAGGCGATCATTCTCGGAACTGTCACCATTCCATTGGCAGGGATTTTTCCATCTGAATGTACCCGGACCTTCTCATATATCTTCTGCAAAACTCCTGCAAATAAAATACCCATAACGATCAGAAAGATCATTTTGCTGTCAAGATATGCAGAAAGAAGAATAGTTCCTCCATGTGCCACAAACATATTTCTCACATAAGTGAAAAACAGGGAAATATTTTCTGCACGGAACAGAATCCATCCAAAAAACACTGCGGTCACCGTGTAGCCCCAGCCCACAATTCCAGGCAGTTTTTCCAGTTTTTTTCCAAGCCACACACGTTCCAGTATAAGAAAAAGGCCATGATAAAGCCCCCAGAGGATAAACGCCATTCCAGCCCCATGCCACATTCCGGTAAGGAAAAATACGATAAGCAGGTTTCGATAGGTGCATGCCGCGCCTTTGCGATTTCCTCCCAAAGGAATATAGACATAATCACGAAACCAGGAAGACAGGGAAATATGCCATCTGTGCCAGAATTCCTGCACAGAACCAGCTATATAGGGATAATTGAAATTCTCCTGGAATTCAAATCCGAACATTTTTCCAAGACCAATGGCCATATCGGAATATCCGGAAAAATCGTAATAAATCTGCATCATGTAAAGAATTGCGCCCAGCCACAGAGCCTTCCTGGATACCGCGTATGGACCATATTTGAAAATTTCATCCACCACACGGGCAAAAGAATTGGCAAGGAGAACCTTTTTTCCAAGTCCCCAGCAAAAACGCATTATCCCTGCTGCAAATTTTCGGATAGTCTCTTTTCTTCCTGTAATCTGAGCTGCAATGTCGCGATATTTTACAATAGGTCCTGCGATCAGCTGTGGGAAAAAGGAAATATACAAAAGCATATGCCAGAAATTATGCTGTGCCGGCACCTCTCCCCTGTACACATCGATCACATAGGACAACGCCTGGAAAGTATAAAAAGAAATTCCGATCGGAAGCGCCACCTGAAAAAGAGTGGTTCCTGTTCCATCTGCTGAAAAAAGTCCGGTTATGGCTTCTGTCAGAGTTCCAAAATACTTGAAATATCCCAGCAGCCCCAGATTAATAATCAGAGTTGCCACAAGAATCTTTTTTTTCCTGGTCTGATATTTTTCAATCAGAATCCCGCCGGTAAAATTCACTGCCACTGAAAACAGCATAAGAAAAACATAAAGTGGCTCTCCCCATGCATAAAAAAGCAGACTGAAAAATACCAGGATTCCATTTCGGATTTTTCCGGGACTTATATAATATGCTGCCAGTACTAAGGGCAGAAAGATCCATAGAAAGAGCATCGAGCTGAAAACCATGTGTATCTCCTTTATTTTTCATTCCAGAGCGTGTTTGTCTGTCAATGCTCAGTATTATAACATAAAAGACCCTCCCCATACCAGTATCCTGAAAAAATTCACATTCTGGTATGAGAAAGGTCTCCGTTTTTAGAACTGAGAGAAAAAAGTCAATCAGTTCTCACTTATTTCGTTTTATAACTGCACAGAATTTTTTTCGCGTGCAGATTGCGGGAATGATCTGAGGCATCTCCGCCTCATTCCAAGCCACTTACCAGATTTTGGAGTCCACAGCAGCGCGCTCGATTGGCAGGCCTTTCATATATCTTTCCATGAACATATTAAAGCCTTCTACACCCTCCGGATCCGGATTCAGGGTGCTTCCCTGATTTCCTGCAAATACCTTGGTATCCAGGAAGTCTTCCAGGGTCTCATTCTCCTCTTTGTTTACAAGATAGGAAGCGAGCACTGCAATTCCCCATGCACCGCCTTCACCGGCAGTCTCCATAACAGAAACCGGGGCATTTACAGCATCTGCAAGGATCTGCTGTCCAACACCTTTTGTCTTAAACAGTCCTCCATGACCAAGAAGACGGTCAACCTTTACCCCCTCTTTCTTAAACAGGATGTCAAGACCAACTCTCATAGCGCCAAGGCAGGTGTAAAGATTGGTTCTCATAAAGTTTGCAAGGTTGAATTTGCTCTCTGGAGAACGTACAAACAGCGGTCTTCCTTCTGTAAATCCAGTCATATGCTCGCCAGAGAAATAACAGTAGGACAAAAGTCCGCCACAGTCCACATCTCCTTCCAGAGCCTTGTTGTATAAGGTTCCGAAAAGCTTGTTCATATCAGCTTCCATACCCATTGCTTCTGCAAACTCACGGAAAATATTTACCCATGCATTCAGATCAGAAGTACAGTTATTAGAGTGTGCCATTGCAACCGGATGTCCGGATGGAGTCGCAACCATATCAATTTCAGAATATGGCGCAGATAACTCTTTCTCCAGAACAATAGATGCAAATACAGAAGTACCTGCGGAAACATTTCCGGTACGCTTTGCAACACTGTTGGTAGCTACCATTCCTGTGCCAGCATCACCTTCCGGCGGACACATAGGAATTCCGGCTCTCAGCCTGCCTGTTACATCAAGAAGCTTTGCTCCCTCTTCTGTCAGGCAGCCAGCATCCTGTCCTGCAACAAGACATTTCGGCAGAATGCCGCGAAGCTTCCATGGGAATCCATAAGAAGCAACCTGCTCATCAAACTGCTGAACCATTTTTTCATTGTAATCCCTGGTAGTGCTGTCCACTGGGAACATTCCCGCAACATCGCCAATTCCAAGAACTCTTTTTCCAGTCAGTTTCCAATGTACATATGCCTCCAGAGTGGCAATGTAATCAATATCTTTTACGTGAGGCTCGCCTTTTAAAATTGCCTGATACAGATGTGCGATACTCCATCTCTGAGGAATATTATACTGAAAAAGTTCGGACAGTTTTCTGCTTGCCTCTCCCGTAATATTATTTCTCCAGGTTCTGAACGGAACCAGAAGATTTCCTTCTTTGTCAAATGGCATGTAGCCGTGCATCATGGCACTGATTCCAATAGCACCAACGCTTGTTAGCTCTACACCATATTTCTCCTCTACATCCTTTGCCATCTGCTGATAACAGTCCTGCAAACCGGACCAGATATCTTCCAGACTGTATGTCCATACACCATTCTCATAGCGGTTCTCCCACTCGTGTCCGCCAGATGCGATCGGTGCATTATTTCCATCTACCAGAACTGCCTTAATTCTTGTGGAACCAAACTCGATTCCAAGTGATGTCCTGTTGTCCAGGATTGCCTGCTTTGCTTCTGCTGCTCCCATGTGTAAAATCCTCCCGTTGTCTTTTTTATAATGTGTAACATTCTTCACTGTTCAACCCAACGCCGTAAACAGGCTCCAGAGCGTGTTTGCCATTCTATGCGTTTTTACTTTCGAAACGCAATTTCATTCCAGCGAAGCTCATTCTTGAAGTTACGGATTGTAGTATCTTTGTCAATGTATAACATTGCTGCAGCCCAGTCACCCATCTGCTCGGCTGTAAGATCATAAGTAAAGGCAGTATGATGTGCTCCACCTGCAAGGATCCGCCAAATCCATAGCCCTTCTCCATAAGTCTCTGGATTACCAGTCCCGGAAGCTGCTTCAGTGCTCCAAGATCACCGAAATGAGTTACGATTGCCTGATAGTTTTTCTCTTCCAGGAATTTCTCAAATCCTATCTCAATTCCTGCCTGTACTGCTACATGACGTTTGAATTCTTCCGGGTCTCTTCCCTCAGAAAGAATGTCATATTTATTATAATATTCTTCCACAAGAGCGTCAATATCTCCCTTGAAAACAGCGTTCACATATTCTGCGATTTCATTTACCGGATAGTCATCAACTTCCCAGCCAAATTTAATCTGTGCTTCTACCTTATCCCCCTCTGTAACGGCAACATTTCGCATATTATCGGCCACACGGCAAACACGGATGTGGCTGCTCTCCATAATGCCAACAGCAGTTCTCATCCAGGAAGCCAGACGCTCCTGAACCTTTTTGTCAGACCAATGTCCCACAATTACCTTTCGCTCGATTCCCATGCGGGTTACCATGTGACCATACTCGCGAAACATAACCTTGTCTTGTTTTATTACAAAGTCTCAATCAGCGAGTCAATGTCTTCCATTTTCGTTGCCCAACTTGTTGCAAAGCGGACTACTGTATGGCTATCATCATATTTTTCCCAAAAGCTGAACTTCACTTTTTCGCCCAATTCCTCCATCTTTTTATTTTCCAGAATAACAAAAATCTGATTGGTTGGGGAATTAATGAAAAATTCATAGCCCTTCTCTTTTAATGCAGCTTTCAGTTTTGCAGCGGTTTCGATAGCATTTTTGCTAATTTCCAGATACAGATTTCCTGTGAAAAGAGTATCAAACTGAATTCCAAGCAGTCTGCCTTTCGCAAGAAGCGCTCCCTGCTGTTTGATCATAGTGAAGAAATGTTTCGGTGCTTTCTTCGGGAAAACTACTGCTTCGCCGCACAGGGCACCAACCTTGGTTCCTCCGATATAAAATACGTCTGTATAATTTGCAATATCTTTCAAAGTCACATCTGTCTCGGCCACCAGTCCATAACCCAGTCTGGCTCCATCCAGGAATAACGGGATCTCATATTCCCTGCATACACTGGAAATATCTGCCATTTCCTGCTTTGTGTAAAGAGTTCCGTATTCTGTTGGATGTGAAATATAAACCATACCTGGAAAAACCATATGATCATAGCTTCCGTCTGCGTAGTAGGTCTGGAGATAATCTTTCAGATCTGTGGCAGAAATTTTACCATTGTTCTGGGGAAGTGGAAGAACTTTATGTCCGGTAAATTCAATCGCTCCGGCTTCGTGCGCATTTACATGACCGGTAACTGCGGAAAGCACTCCTTCATACCGATTCAGCACGGACGCGATCACCACCGCATTTGTCTGGGTACCCCCTACCAGGAAATAGACCTCCCCATCCGGACAGCCACATGCCTCTTTTATTTTTTCCTTCGCCTGGTCGCAGAAAGGATCCTGTCCATATCCCGGAACCTTTTCCAGGTTGGTTTCCATTAATCTTTTTAAGATTGCCTCATGAGCACCTTCGCAATAATCATTTTCAAAATACAGCATGATGTAACTCCTTTGTTTCATATTTTTCACTTGTACCATACAGGTATATTTTACTTTGATTTCGTTTTTTAATCATATACCTGCTCTGAATTTTTTACAAGAAAATGTTTCCGGATAACAGTTCCGTAACCAAATAGCCAATAAATTCTTTCTTTTATATAATTCAGGGTGTCAAGCGTTTTTGAAAATGTCCTAAAATAATTGAAGTATTAGCCCCGGCT